>Ga0307377_10002066_pt1 | contig 24133 bp, 38 predicted proteins | sample TR3MG_FD_202535 | JGI IMG/M metagenome (GOLD analysis project Ga0307377, IMG submission 202535) | Soil microbial communities from Risofladan, Vaasa, Finland - TR-3 | ecosystem: Environmental > Terrestrial > Soil > Coastal area > Acid sulfate soil | place: Finland: Risofladan, Vaasa | collected...
TTACCGTAGTTGTCTTAGCATCACTCATTTTATTATCCTTATTAAAAATTCCCATCAATAATGTTTAAAAAATATCAAAAATTTTGATCGATTATATTCAAAAAATGTTCTCTTATTAAATCAGCAGAAAAATTCCCCATTGCCTTAGTAATACGTTTTTGTTCTTCTTTATTCAATATACTAAATTCATTATGAAATTCCTTATCAAAATCTTCCCAAACATCAGAAGTAAATAATTTCATTAATTTACCAAAATCCTTATTAGTAATAACTTCTAAATCCCCATGAGATAATACATTTCTCAAGCGATTTTCTGTAAGCAAACTATCTAATTCGTCTAAAAGCTGTTGGGCTTCTGGAGTAAGTTCAACAATTATTCTTGGAGTTTTCTTTTTGTTTTCCTTTTCTGCAAAACGAGCATTTTTACTCTTCAGAATTACTCGGGAACCAGAAGGATAAAAAGCAGGCACAAGAGGACGTAAAACTATGCCCTCACAAATATTATCATCAATTGGAGGAAGCCCTAACATATCAGGAATAGTAGTCTGAAATTCATTAGAACATTCTAAACATTCTTTAAATGTTCCAGTAAAAATCAAAGAATTTAAAATTCCATATCGTTCTAACCATTTATGGACTTCATCTGCATCCATATAAAGTCCATCAAGCATAATATCAAAGCCATAGAATTCATTATCAGGAGAATACCATACCCCTTTTTGTACTCTAATAGCTTTATTATTTTTAGGAACATCTGGGTGTGGATACCAGCCTCCACAAATTTCTCCACGCACACCCATTTCACTAAATTCATATTTAGAATGATTTAGTAAACCCCTATGCAATTCACGAATATTGGGTGTCACTTTTTCCATAACTTCTTGACACCCATAGAAATTAGCATCATCAGCAATTAAACAACTCTTTTTACCCATTCTAATTTCTTCATTTTCTGCATCAACATACGCAGAAAAAATAGAAAAATTTCCACCATGAATTTTTTCATTTGCAATCCAAATCCCTCCAGAATAACCATATTGAACAACATCATCAATTGCTTTTTGACGTGTTATATTTTCTATAGAACCAAATTTTTTCCAAGTTCTAATCATAAGTATTACTCGATTTTATTTAATTTCTTCTACAATATGTTTATTCTTATCTTTACGTTCCAGTCTAAGAGTTTTAATTGTAGTTTCATCCCTTTTTATCCATACAACAGTTCCATCAGGATTTTGACTACGATAATATTGTTCAAGACCTGTTATAGCATCAATTTGTCCTTGTTTATAATTAAATTCTTGTAGTAATATTCCCCCTATAATATTACACCACATACTGCAAAAAAGAAGAATAGCTACGCACGTATAATATTTTATTTTTTTTGCGGCACCAGTTATCATTCCCATGCTCACCAATATTGCTGCCAAACCAATAAATAAAAGTATTGCTCCAAACATTTTTTATCCTTTAATTAGTATCTATCATCAACATTTTGCATATGAAGCCAATGATTAGGAGCATCAAAAACCTCCCTATCATCTAATTGACTTGATTTAATTTTTCTAGGTTTTCCGCCGTCAATTCTACAACCTTCCATATGTTTTTTATTTCCCTCATAAACACTTCCAGTAATTTCATCTACAAACAACATTTTTATTCCTTTCCTGAAATAATTTCTTCTTTTTCTTCTAGCATTTCTGTAACAAACATTCCCTCAAAGGAACCATATTCTAAAATATTATCAGCCCATTCCTGGAGGTCATTTCCCCAAGAGGCAGCAAGATACAAAACATACCACATATCGGGGTTAATCTTATTCTTTTCACATGCTTGTTGAAATGCTTCTTCTTTTGAAACAGAATAATCCCCCATAGGATAAGTTAATCCATTATGTTTAATGCTATCTTTGTCAACATAGCTATCTTCATAAATTTGGAAATAATCTTTAATCGTTTGAGCAATTTGTTTTGTATTCATTATTAATCCTTTAGCAAAATTCAATTCTACATCTTTATTTTTGATTTTGCCATCTGGAGAAAAACACAACCATATTTATTAACGACTTAAAGTATATCCAAATTTTGAAGCAAGGTTTCTCATTGTCGCTAATTCGCATACATCATTAGCCCATTCAATCTGATTATTATAAGCAATACCAAACAGATAATAATAATCATTACCAGATATTTTATCAGCATAAGCGGGACCATCCTCACAATGCATTTGACCTTTTTTATTATAATAATAAACACCACCACTCCTACTGGTTTCACTCTTTAATTCCCCAGTATCATAATATTCTTTTACAGAACCATCCTTAAATACTCTTTTAACCAAAATACTAGTTCCAATACGACGCCAAATTTCTTCTCTTGTTACTTTATCTACTGTTACATGAAATTGTTCCATTTTAACTATTCCTTTTTCTAACTTAATTTTTCTACTTCTACTTCTGCAATTTTAATATTAATTAATTTATCCGCATCTTCTTTAGAAATTTTCAATAAATATTTACGATTAAGATTATTAATCTTTAATCTAAAACATTCTTGATAACGACGACATTCATACATATCTATCTCTATTTTATCCCATACACCTGGTGCCGGAGTTCTAATATAAAAAGGACCACGTATAATTGTATATATCAAACTCGATACAGGACACCTAATATCAACTACAATATCCCCAACGTTTAAAACAGATTTTTGCAAAATGCTTAATTCAAATTTAGCAGAATTAATAGTCACTGTTGTCTTGAACATATAATTATCACGTGTATAATAAAAATCTATTACCAACAACGGTCCAATAATATTCCTAACAATACCATATTCATAACGTTGATAACTCTTGTCTGTTTTTAATTCAATACAACGAACAACCTTAATTCTATCCCCAACTTCAAAAACTGTATTACAATCCATGATTAATGGATTATTATTCCCATTAACTCTCTTAAAATCATCATCAAATATATTATCAAGTTTCATAGATTGTTCTACGCTTTTAATTTGATGGTTAATCCTGTCTACAACTTTCCAATAATTATATGGATCAAAATACTCAACACCATCAATAAAGAAACGTAAAATAGTTTCTTCAAAAAGAATAGTTTTATAAGCTGGCCCATCTAAACGATGTAATTTCCCATGTTTATAATAAAGTTCATCTTTATGACAACGATAGGCGGGTCCATTTTCACGATGAATCTGATCATTTTCATCATACCATATTTCTTTACCACCATCAATAATCACTTTATATTCTAATAATTTACTCATTTTTTATCCTTAACATTTTTCAGCAAGCCAAACAAATTCTTCAGAAACAACATTATATTGAATAAAAGGACGATTATCAAAAACTATATTAAAAGACAAATCTTTCATACTCACATTCTTACCATTAGGAGAAACAGAAACAATTTGCCCTATTGAACCAGTTTGTCTATGGACAATATATTGCCCAACAACAGGACGAGCATATTCAACTACAAAAATCAGGTGTGTTTCCACACTCACAATAAGCGGCTTTGTTAATTGTTTATCCTGACTTTCCATTACAATAAGAGGGAAATTAATAGCCAAAACCTTTTTAAGTTTATCATTCCCGCCATAAGGATGAAAATCACAAGTGACAACCCAACTCATATCTCCAGTAGAATTATCCAGAATAAGGACACGATCTCCAACCTTTACTCTATCTCCCATTGCAAGATAAAATTCTTTTTGCGGCATATCTTTCTTATTAATATCATAAAGATTTTTATAATATTGAATATCCATTATAGACATTGCTGGATTTTCAAATGTCTCAAAAGAAAACTTTTTATACATGATTAAACTCCCTTTAAAGTTACGCCCAATGTATTAGCTTTAGCGATACAGGCTACAGAATGTACGTGAGAATAAAACATTTCATCATTCTTACGCAGAGTAAATCTTGTAGTATTTTCATCAAGAGTTAAAGTCCAATGGTTCCCATTTTCATCGTCAGCAACCATAGGCTGAAACTTTTTAATAACCTTTGCGACATCATCACACTTATTAGGATTGTACTTGGCAGCCATTTTCTTTTTCCTTTAGTAAATTAGTAATGTAGACTTATTATTTCACAAAGAATTTCTGGAGATTCTTCTAAACTTTTTTTATTTTTTTCAAAAACAAGTAACTAAATAATATCCTCTGGAAATATTTCCATCTTGACCCAATTTATTTAAAAACACACTTGTCATCATTGCTTTAAATTCCAAACTTTTAGGAATATTAGCTAAACGTACTTGATCGATTTTATCAATCATTCCACTAACAAAAAACTCTTCAGTATAAGGCTTATCCCACCCCTGATCTGCTAAAATATCAAAATCCCCATCTAACCCAAAATAAGAATCAATATAAGATTCAAGTTCTTCATAATTAACCTTATAATATTCCTGATTTGTAACATCTAATTTTATTGTTGTACGAGTAATATCAACCATTATTTTACTCCTTTTTTGTGTTTTCTTTTTCTTCTATTAAATCTACCATGAATTTAATTGCCCAAAAACAAATAGTACGATATTCAACAGTTCCTACATGTAAAAAATCACCCACTTGAAAAACCCATCTAGGAACCCTACAATCAGGCCATATTCCATATGTATCACGATAAAGAATATCTCTAGCAGCAGCTTTTGTATCTAACGAATTTTTAAATTCATTTAAAATCATTATTTATCTTTACAGATTTTATCAATTTCATTCTAATATGACATTTAGGACAAATTTTAATACAATAACGTGTATATCCACATCTGGGACAATAAGGTTTTGGAAGTCCCTTCTCTTCCATAATTTGTTCATTACTTTTATTATATATAATATCAGTCATCTTTTATTTCTATGAATTCGTTAGTTCGAGAGGACACCTTCCTTCAGGTGGGTGATAGTGAATCGAACTCTTATAATATTATAAAATTTGTTAAAGTAATTATTTTAAAATAACGATATAATATTAGATAAATTATGAAAACCAAATAATTTATCTAATTAATAAGTTTTAAAAACCTTCGGGACGAAGGGGTTAGCTCAGTAAATATTAAAACATTAGTTTTAAGTTCCTGAGAAGCTATGCCCTTCAGGGCATAGTAGTTCACAAACAAACATAAACAACATATTTTCCATAAGGTATTTTGTTATCATTAGCCAATTGGTCCATTAAGCACTTAGCCATAAAAGATAAATTATAAGGATAATGACCACGACCAATTTTTCTAAACTTCTCAATTGCCTTAAGATCAGAATGATTTAATACACCATTAACTTCGATAACTGTTTCAGAATCATTTTTTACACCTTGATCAATAATAAAGTCAAATCGTTTTCGACAATCAGTATTAGCTATACCAAATTGCGAATTAATAAAAACTTCAAGATCAGTACTAGATACTTTATAATGATGGACTTCTTTTATGTTTAATTCAGTCATGTGTAAATTCCTTTTCATTATCATAAATAGCAAGATACTTATTTCCATCAACCTTAGTATCAACACAAATCATAGTATGAGTATCTCCCCTATATACACATTGAGGTAAAGATTCTTGTTTAAAAATTACATCACTATATAAATCATCAGGTTCGGGACATACCCAATGTGAATATCGAACATCCCCACTCCCATCTTTATTTTCATATAAGGTCCAATAATATTCTCTACGATCCTCAATTGGGATAGTAACCCATTTTTCCTCATATCCAAATGCTTCATAAATTGCTTCTAAAACATCTGTATATATCCTAACTAAATTATCCATGCTCATTATTGTTATCTTTCATTTATGTTTATTGAAAACTGTTTATGAAACCTTTTTACTGCCTGTTCATTTTTGTTATCTATACTTTCTTTACTATTATCAAAAATACCCAAATATTTATTTCCATCAGTACAAGTATCCATACAAACTAAAGTAAAATAATCTGTCCTATATATCCACCGGGGAAGAAATCTTTGAGTATAAATCTTTGCACTATAATGTTTTCCCTTTTCCAGGTTTTCTTCAGTTAATGGTTCTTCATAATATATGATACTCCCACCCATTCCAGATTCGTCATGAAGTCCTATAATTTGCCAAAACATATCTCTTTGATCGGAAAGAGGAATTACAACCCAATCTTCTACATATCTAAATGCTTCATAAATAACCTGTTGTAAATTAAAATATTTATTCAATTTATTATTTAAAATTACTTTTTCCGTTGAATCTGTTGATTTATTACTTTTATCTGACATTATTAATCCTTTGCATATTCTTCTATAATCCAACCACCAACAACTATAATCAAAAAAGTAACACTTACATCTTGTTTAAAATGCTCACAAACTACTAAAGCCCAATCTGGAATAACCTTATTAATCCAAGTTCCATGTTTAGAAAGATATACCAAATATTTAGCAGCTTGCTTCAAATCAATTTGATCACGAATATTTTTGCTTTTCATAGACCCGCAACCTTCCCAATATATTTCTTCTTCTTTTCTACTATGTGAAGGGTAATACATTTAAACTTTTTCTACCTCTTTTTCTGGAGATTCATTTTCTATCCAATTAGATACCATTAACTTAACAATAGGCATTTCTTTTTCTATATCGTAATAGTGATACTTTGCAATTTTTACAGCCCATTCTGGACAATCTCCACCATGCCATTCTTGATGAATCTCATAATATTTAATATCTTCTTTAGCTTTATTTAAATCAATATTTTGCTTAATAGGCTTCTTGCTTTCTTCTTTTGTTCTATCAGCAATAATTTTGCGTGCCTTATTATAAAGAGGATCAGAACATGGATAAACAGTTACAATAACGCTTGTAGATCTATCATATACTACAACGTACATCCTCCCCTCCCAAAATACAGCCCATTTTGATGCCTTTTTGTCTTTCCCAAGAAAAATAGCCTCTTTTCTATAAATCTGAACCCAAAAATTTTTTCTCATATCTTTTGTAAAATCTATACCAAATCTCTGCCGGAATCTCGTCCTAGCATGTTGTCGCTGCCTTTTAGTTATCCCTTTTCTCATAAAAATTCTATGTCACTTTTCTTCTGGAGAAACTAAAAAAAACTTTATTCAACAAAATTTTTACATAAATACTGTAAAATAAAAATGTTATATAAACTGTTGTTTTATATATTTTTTAGTAATTTTCATTTGACAGAAAAAAAATTAATGATATTATATTATGAATACGAAAGATATAATGTAACTTACTTTTAATATATTAAGGAGAAAGTAAAATGGAAAGATTTAATAACAAAGTAGTTGTAGAATGTATGAGTCGTGATACAGATAATTCAGGTTTACGTATTACTGTAGAAGAATTTAATGTTTCGGCTGAAGCAACAGCAGTATTACAAGCCGCTGTTACAGAAGTAGGTCTGGGCCGTCAGCAAGAAACACTTGCTAAAATGAAAACTGAAAAAATAGGCGAAAATCAAGGTAAAGGTAGAGATAAGTAAAAATTTAATCTAATTTTAAATAAAAAGCGTATATAGTTTTTATATACGCTTTTTATTTTATTAATACATCTATTATCCATTTATTGATTTCATATCCATGATGCTCAGCAGCACCAGCCAATATAAAAGCCATTCTAGTATCTATTTTATGAAACGAACATGCTTCTGTCATTGCATCTTGCAATGTAATATGATAATGTCCATCTATTCCATTTGGAGTTGCTGTTGAACTATTATCTCTAATTTTATATGCTGTCTTTATTACGTTTGCAATTTTTTCAATAGTCATTATTTCTCTACCTTCCACAATAAGAATTGGGATTAGCATGTTCTGATTTTTTCATTTTATTAAAATCTGGAGAAAAATATTTTATAGGATTATCCTCTAGCTTGATCTATCATAGACAAACAATACAATAAACTTAAACCACTATCCCCCTCTTCTCCATCTTCAGCTATGTCTTGTAATAAATTCCTTGCTTTTTCTAAATAAGTTTTATGAGTATTTTGTTCCCAAAGTTCTCTTCCACCATAATTATCTAGTTCACAACACCAAAGACAGGCAAAGGGACTATGAGGATTATTACATATAATACAAAAGAATTTATGTAAATAATTAGCTACAATTATTTCATATTCTGTAGCACCTTTTTCTCTAATTTCTTCACAAGCAATTGCAGAAAGAATATCCTGTTTATTAGATTCTAATTTTTCAATTTCAATTTTTAATTGAACGATTTGATCTTCAAAAATTTTAATTGTCTTTTTTTCTTCTCTAGTCATTTTAATCCCAATCAATTTCAGAAACGTGTACTAAACTCCCAAAAGCACCAACCTTACCATAAACAACATCATCATCTAATGGAAGATTGCAATATCCAACTCTTTTATAATATATAATACAAGCTATATTACCGTTTTCACAACTTATTCGCCACGAATCTTGCCCCACCCTATCCCACCAATCCTCAAGACGAAATTCTGAACTGCCAAAATCAGGATACTGAAAATGCTCAACATCTGTTTTAATTCTTACTGTTTGTCCGGCTTTTGGATGAGAATTTGCGTGCATTATTTTTCCTTTATCTAGTTTTTACATCCCAAACAGATTCAATATAATAATCTCCATTTTGATCTTCTTCCAAAATAGATTGATCACTTCCCTCAATATCATAATCTCTGACTATAACATTGCAAGGACAATCTTCTGGAATAGAAACGTCTTGGATAACTCCACCCTCAACATAAATAACAATATCTTCCATTATTCTTTTTCCTTATATATCATTGTAGAAGTTGTTTTATTAAGATAACCATGAAAACTATGATTACCCTGTTCAACTAACTTAATAGTTTGCCGTAAAGCCTTTACGATAGATTCCCTATCAGGTCCAGTTAATTCAATTTTACAATAATCTTTTCTTTGTGCCATTATTTTCTCTGTATGATTATTTTTTTACTTCTTTTTCTGGAGAGTCTTCGGAATCAAATGAGTATATTTCTTCTTTTTTTCTCTTAAATCTTGTATTTTGAGGAAGATAGCCATCTTCCATTTTCTACCGTGAACAAATATAACTGGATTCTTTTTTCTTTTAGACTTTAATCCCCCACATGCCCCACATTTTTCACAAGTAGTTTTATGTCCACTTTCGATAGCGGCAGGACAATGAAATTCATTTTTAGATAGTCTTTCACTAGGCTTAGATATTCTAAATGTCTTCCAGCCCCTATTCTGGGCTTCCTGGGCTTCATTAGAGCTATCTACTGACGCCATACAGATATTCCTTAGACGTTGATCGCATTTTCTCCACTGGTGGGTATATCCTGTATAACCACCTGTATATTTAATAATATTTTTCCAAACATCATAGGGGATTGCTGCCGGTTCACCATAAGACCCAATACGAATTTTACGCCCTTTAATTAAATCTATATAAGATTCATTCCAAGTAGGATATCTCCCGCGATGAAACGCATTCCAGACCTGTGAAGGACCCTGTGAAACAGTCACGTAACAAGTACCCCATTTTCTATGTTTACAATCACCACAAACAGAATAATCTTCTCCGCTAATAAAACACTCCCAAGGATGATTATTTTTACAAAAAATCCAAGTCTGCAACATATTCCCAGTTTTAGGGTTTTTTGTACGTACAATACCAGTTAGAATACATATGATTGGCTTACCATCAATAAGACTAGAACCATCATAAATTACTATACCATTAGACTTTGCCATTTATTCTATCCCTTTAAGATAGAAATGATTTTTTTATAATGGTTCTGGAGAAGCAAAAATCCACACTTTATTTCATACAATTCTACATCAAATAAAACATAAAATATAGAATAAAGAAAAGAGGCAAAGAATTCTCTGCCTCTTTTCACACAACATTCCTCTATTACCCTACACTAATCCCCCCAAAATCTCCATCTTCTCCAACATTATAAGCCCCAATAGCAGTGTTTTCAAGATCCAATTCATCAGGAAATTCACTTCGCACCAATCGAGCTAATTGAATAGTACGATCTGAAGCAGTCTGAGGATTACGAGCAAAGTTTGGTTTCAATACTTCAGTAAAGGAGTTATACAACGACCACATTGTACGCGGACGAAACTCTTCATGTTGAGGATTCTCATATTCTTTAAGAATACGGGGCAACATCGTAACCTTAATAACATTTCCCTTTACCGCCTTACAGACAAAATCATGCACATTAATTTGCTCAAGGAATATTCCTTGCATACCAAAATACAAACGTTCTTGTGCCGCCTTAAAGACCTCAAAATCCTTCAGAGCCTCACGAATTAAAACAGGCAAATCACGCATAATATTCTTAGTATGCTTACGTGCAATAGTTCTTTCACCACTGAAGGCGAGATTATCACACACAAACACACGAGCACCAAAACACAATGCAGCACTTAGGGTCTTATCCATACTATTTCGCAATCCCAACGAAAAACCACAACCGAGTTCATCGTTATCGTGATTAAGAACAGAATAGACTCCAAACATCTGAAAACCATCACGTTGCAAACCAAACTTCCTGGTATTCTTATCAACTACCAGTTCCATTTCATCAAGAGCAATATCAAGCTCATCAATGAGAACATCATGTCCAATTGGCATCCAGGTATTCGTAGGAGCAGGAGCTAGGATGGATCGAACCTTTGTTTCATTGGCCGGGCCGGTTGAACAGAGTGTAGCGGGCATTTTCTTTCCTTTCATCTTAGGATTGTTCGGTTTCTACTACACCATTATTTTTTCTATTTTTCTTCTGGAGAATAAAAATCTTCTATTTCTTATCTCTTTCCCGAAAAATAAAAAGAAAGTTAAAAATTTACTCAAGAAATAAAAAATGCCCCATAAAGAGACACTTTAAATCAATATTTTTTCACTTAACAATACCTATTAAGCATTCCCTAACCTACTCTTGCAGACAATCCAAGTCAGACACTCCCAAGCTCTTTCCCCAAATATCCAAAAACTTATTCCAAAAAAGAAAACGCTCACCTTTCTTAAAAAGCATAGGACGCAACTCTTTAACATCCTTAAATGCTTGTCGTAAAGCCCATTTAAAACCAATAACTTTACGATCCTGTTCGCCAGAATGTAGTTTTACAGTACTTTCTACAATACGCTTATAGCGTTCAGGACCATGCTTCTTAATATCAACAACCTTACTGATAACACACGTAGTCAGCTTCTTTCCCCGCTTACCAGTACTACGTTGAAACATCATATTGTATGTTACATCTCCAACCCTAACATCAAACATTTTTTTCTCCTTCAAAATTAAAATCGTTATTTTCTATATTCATTTTTTTTCTACCGGTTTCTGGAGAAAACTAAACAAAAAAAGAAAGAGATGTTTTGAATATCTCTTTCTCTCTGAAGTTTCAATCCACACACTCATGCTGAAATGTAATTAAATATCTAAATTTTACCCATAACAAAATCAGATATAATTCTAGGAGTATTAGTATCAAAGCCCTCGCAGTCAAGGCTAAATGGATCACTAGGATCAGCTATGCTAAAAGTATTGCCTACCATACCAACCACAATCAATTTAGCATTAGGTTTATTCATTTCCTTTCTATATCGAGTTAAAACCTGGAAAGGATGTCCAATATGATTATCAAACCATGTTTCACTATCTGTTAAAACCATAAAGGCATCAACATCTAATTGATTATCCAATGCATATTGCATGGGCAAAGAACAATCAGTTCCACCAAAATTATATATATCAGTCTTATTACACACAATCTGTAAAGAATCTTTAGATGTGATTCCAAGATCACGAAATTCAGTAGCGAATCCCATCATCTGATAATTTTTTTCAGTACGGGCGATAACCATAGCTTGAGCAGCAGCAGCTTGAGCACAAGTCATACAATCTAAACCAGCCACATTGTAGCTTCTCATACTTCCACTAACATCAATTCCTAAAAGGAAATTCTTTCCAGTAGGTTCAATAAACTTAAAACACTTGTAAAAAGCCCCATCAAGTGCATCGAGTACAGATTGTACAGGATCCCATACTAAATCTCCTCTAAATCCATGACCACTATTATAAGTCAGATATGCAGCTAATACATTCAAGGGATGAACACGTGCCTTCCTTAACGTATTTTCATCATCTAATGCATTAATAATAATCTTACTTGCATTACTTAAAGGGTTTAACACATTGATTGCACTCATTTTACCAAGATTGCGAATCATAGCAGTTAAAGGCATACCCTTCTCTAACATTGCTTCCCAAACTTCAGGCTTATTTAAATACTCAGTAGGAATAGATTCTCTACTAATGCCTTTTTCGATAGCCTTTAAAATTTCTTTGACAGTAGTTGCATTTTTTGCATATTCATGCCAATAAATATAATCAATAGGAGTTCCCCTGTCTTCAGGAAAATTAACAGTTTCCTTACCTACTACATATCTATAAATATCATTATGAAAATTATCACGTGCTACAGGATGACCCAAACGCAATGCATCTAAATGAGTCCAAGGAGTTCCACCTTCTACTCTACGAGATTGATATTTGCAAACCTGCATAGCAAGTTTTTCAACAGGCATATTTTCATACCAATTTGCAATAGCCCTACGCAAACTACGACCAAATCCACGCATATTCTTTACATAAGTTAAGAAAGTAAACAAATGAGTTCCAATACGACAAACCTTTCCTAAATTACTTAAAGCATAACTACGAATCTGTGCAGCATTTTCATCATCGCTACTAACTTTATAGGAAGCAGCACAAGCTAAAGCAAAAATAGCAGGATCATTACGTGCAGCACGACCCCCATCACTAACGCTGATAATTTCATCTACAACTGCTTTTCCATCAACAGCTAAAGCATTATTAATTGCATCAAGACTTTCACTTAAAACAGCATTGCCTGTTGCATAATATGTATTAGCAGTAGACCCTAAAATAAGAAAACGACGAACACGGGCCATAGGATCAAGTTCAAAAACATATCCCCCAGCATTGTTTTCAACCTGAGTTGACTTAGCCTTTTGAGTTGGAGAAGTTACATTAACAGTGTTTGCAAAATTCTTAGCCATTTCTTTTTCTCCCATTAAAAAAAATTAAAGATAAATTAGTTTAAAAAGCCTTTTTTCCCAATGATAAGCTTTTTAATTCGACCCTTAATATACTTCAACGCTATTACCCCCTGACCAGAAAAACAAAAGTCAAGGTAAATGATTAACGATAAATCTTCTAAAATAGCATGGAGCTATTATCCTCATTGTGATAACTTATCATTTTCGACCCTAACACTGGCAGTTATTGGATTGCACCAATACTTACAATCTTTTGGGGGGAGAAAAGACTATAATGAAACTTTTCACTGCCTGAAACGAGCAAGGTATTTATAGTAGGTTTGTATCTATATCATGATAACCTACTATATTCGGCTCGATATTATTTAAAAAAAGGATTAATTTAGTGCAAAAATTTCAATCCACGCACTCATATTAGTGCGATATTTCAAAAAAATATGAGCAAATGATTGAAAAAAAGCATTTCTGTATAATGATAACTTTTTATCTTCGGCTCATGTATTCTATTTTTTAGTTCCCCGTTTCTGGAGAACATTCTATTCTTAGTATCGAAATATTAAAAAAAATCCTTTAATTTTTTTTTAAACAACTATTATTTACCTACTGGTGTTAACAACCAGTCAGTTGTATTATCTATAGTTTCAACTGGACAACCACACAAATTCAATAGAACAAAAATTAATATTCCAATCATAAAAAGAAAACACACTATCCCCATATTCCCTGGTAATATAGAAAAACCTAAAAAAGCAATTCCAGCCATTAGTATACCAGCAGCAATCCACCCCCAATCTCTACCTCCAGCTTTTTTCACAACAATTTTTTCAGCTTCTTCTTCTGTTATATTTTTTTCTTGAGCTATTTGTTTTATTTTTACTTCTTGTTGATCAGACTTTTCCATAGCACATGAAGAAATTTTAACTATAATATATATTCCTGCGATTGTAATAAGAATCCCAGTAATACCGGCATTAATCCATTGTGTAGGTCCATCACTCACTTTAATTCTCACTTTCTGTAGCAGCTATTCTTTCTAATAGTTTATCTGTTAATTCAACAGCTTCTTGCACAATGGTATCTGGAGATATTTGAGAAGACGCACCTTTTCCTCCATAATAATACGGACTACTAATTAGAGATTGTAGAATATTAGTAGAAATTAATTCACGCAACGTCATAGTTCCACTAGCTCTTGGTTCAGACATTATTTTTTACCTTATTTAAACATTTTTCTTTTGTACCAATACAAACAACATATCCACTAGCAAATTTAATTAGATTTGGTAAAATATTAATATAAGATTCAATATTTACCAAAGCAAATAATTGACTAAAAATATATATTTTTTCTTCGTCTATTTTATATCCACTTAATCCAGTAAAAATAGAATCATCATTTTCATAATCAGAAAACAAAATTAATCCATTTTCAGGATAAAGTGTACCAGCTACATCTCTCCCGTCTTTATGTAATGGAACTAATACTTCTATAGAATTTTTTTTTGTCATTATGTAAATAAGTCATAGAGGGATATGAAATTCATATCCCTCTATGAAGACCATAACTCCAAGACCCATTATTCAGTGACAATATCATCCACCATCATATTGTCGGATACATCGACAAATGCATCATCTGTCAATTCAACATCAGCAACATCAGCAACATCAGCAACCGTAGAATTATCATCTGTATCAGCTACATCGGTTACATCAGCAGTTTCAGCAGTTTCAGCTTCAGTTTCAGCCTCAAGAGTACGCAGGAAATTGCCGTCTTCCTGTCTCTCAAAACCCTTCTTTGGACGACCACGACCTACCTGGGTACGATCAATTTCATTACCTTCATTATCCAAGGTAATATAGAAATGATTTTCAGCAGGCTTTTGCTGTCCAGCCTTATGGGCAACAGCATCAAAATCGGGGTCAACATGGTAATCCCCATCATCGCCCTTTACGTACCCCAAACGAGTACGACCACGCCCCTTAACATCCTTGCTACCATCGGCATTAACGTAATAAACAGTTGCCTTTGCCTCAACCTGTACAGCATTATCGGTGTCAGTCATTTTTTTTCTCCTTCGGTTAGTGTTCTTCTAAATAACTGTTCTTCTACAAAAATACATTTAGCTTTCTGGAGAATTTACATTTTCCATTTGTGTAAAATTCTTCACAAATGTACCAGGAACGTAACCCTCTAGTACATTACCCTTTGGATTAAACAGATTAAAAACTTTCTTTCTCAAACCAGCATCTCCGCTATATACTGCCTTGAATAAATCTTTTTTCCGCACTAAAAACAAAAATTTTGAACCCAAAGCAGTTATATCAAAACCCTTATAATTATGAGCGCGTGCTTCTTTAATATATAAACCTAATTCCTTATCGTTTAAATGTTTAGTTTTTTCATGTTCTATTTTTATTTGAAACATTACGTTATGTAATTTCTCATCAAATATATCAGTTATATTCTCTATATCTAAACGAAATTCTTCAGGTAAAGAAGCTTTTAATGTATAAATATCATCTCCATTAATCATGCAACGCCAAATGTTAATGGGAGTTACGTTACTCATTAACTTATGAATGCGTACATATTCTATCCCCTTGATTTTTACACGAAAACCATTTTCAAATTGGACTACAAAGCCTTCTTCATCATGGGGTAGAGTTTCGCAGATTTTTACCAAATCATCTACATTATCATAGGAATATTGCTTAGGCAATTTAAATCCTGCATTACTCAGGAAATTATAAGCAGACCAGGGATATTCAACTCCAAGGACACAATTATAAGCCGACAATAAAACTAAACCCTCAAAATCATAATTAATTACAATTCGATTTTCAGGATATATTATTTCTGTTAAATACGTAATATCATCACGTAATCTATTATAATCTATTTTGTTATGTAAATATTCGTTTGCCCATATTGCTTGATCTGATTCAAAAGAACCACGAGTAGCAACATGCCAATCATTATTCCAGTAATACAAAATTCCCAGTGACCCATCATATTTATCTGATGTTTGAAATCCTGTCTTGGGAACAACATAACCCATCTCATGAAGATTAAAAAACTTAGGAAATGGAAGTGCAACAATTTTCTTTTGACTCGGGCACAATATCAACCCCCGGGACATCAAAGCAAAAAAGCTCCAACCATTCTCAAAGATATAAATAGAATTATAATTAAATAATTCCAATTCATCTTTAACTTGACGATTAACCCTCCCCAAAACAACATCTTCCATTAAGCCCTTATACAAATCCTCAAAAGGTATTTGAATTGCTGGATGAGGATTAAGCAATAAATTTGGATATTCTAATATATCAAATTGTTTAGCTTCTTCGTAATTCATTATTCTTTTTTAGATGAAAACCAAAGTTTAACAATTATCATCACAATAGTAGTAATGATAACAAATGGAGAAGTTATAAGATCAATGAAAAAATCTGTAATTACATCTGCTAACATTTTATTCTTCCTTTTTTCTGGAGAAAATATAAAAATAAATCAATTTCCACTATATTCTTTATGACTTATTTGATATTGTTCCCATTCTTTAGCTTTCTTAGCAGCTTCAGTATATTCTTTATTATCTTTAGCAATTATATAATATCTATAAGATCGTTAGTCCGAAAACACCCTATCCTTCAGGAGAGGGATAAATCAGATTTTTAGAATATTATAAAATTTGTTAAAGAATTTTTATTTCAATATCGATATAATAGTATTAGATAAATTATGAAAACCAAATAATATATCTAATTAATGTAATTTAAACCTTCGGGACGAAGGGGTTAGCTCAGCAGATATCGTGGCAATAGTTGCGAGTTCCTGAGAAATTATGTCCTTCAGGGCATAGTAGTTCAATCTCCTTACTTTTCAGATTCTAAAATTTTTTCTACAAATTCTTCATCAGTTAAATCGCCTTGATGTTCAAAACGATTAACCATTCTTTCAATAGTTTCACGCGGAACATTATGAGTGTTTCTATTAAATAATTCATCTATATCCCAAGCCCAAGGTGAATTAGCTACCATAAAAGATACTTCATATCCATATTTTTGAGCCAATTCTACATATTTTTTCATCTCCCATAATCTAGTATTGGTATTATCTACATAGATTTGTGGAATAGGGATTTTCATAGAACCTTCAACACGTTTAAGATTCCATTCATGTGCTTCATTTAATTTTGATAAATCAAAATTATAATTACCCTCTTCATCTTCAAAATACTGATCTGCACCAAGAATAATACCCTGGAACCAAAGACAATTCTTTTTTGCAAGAAAGGACTTACCAGACCCCGGACAACCACGCATTATAATAAGTTGTTTTTTATCGTACATTTACAATCCTTTCAAATTGATTACAAAAACTTCTTATAGCGGCACCTGGATTCGAACCAAGGAATATTTTCACATGAAAAAAACGTGATACCATTTCACTATACCGCCATGCTTTTATAAAATTAGCCAATTCTCTGGAGAATTAGTCAAGCCAAGAATCAGACTCATCCCCAATCATCTCTTTTATGGCTCCATATATCTGTTGTACTATTTCTGTTTTACTAACAACAATTTTACATACACCATACGGATATTTCCCAGATTTTTTTCCATCATAATATTTACTTTTAAGAGTACACTTTCGCAGGCTTGATTCTGGTAAATTTAATAAATCTAACCAATATTTTTGTATTTGTTCTAATATTAATCCATTATTTAAATAACAATTAATAGATAAAGCAAATTGCTCAGGAGATACATTAAAATATTTTTTCAAAAAATTAACAAAAAATAACATCATTCTTTTGTCTGTATTACAAAAATTTACTTGGTTTCTACTTTTTGCCCCTTCTGCCCAGAATAATGCACAACCAAATATAAATTCTGGATCATTTTGTTGCATTTGTTTCCGACCATCTTCTTGATATTGTTGTCTCTTTTTTCTACATAAATTTATTTGAATTGAATGATCAGGATAAGTTCTGCTTTTTAATTTTTTATTTTGTTCTGGTGTTAATTGAATATCTTTTACCCATTTTAAAACAGAACTTTTTGAAACTCCTAATTCACTAGCTATTTTTCCTATAGATAAACCTTGTTCTATTCTGATGTTACGAGCTTTTTCTCTTTCTTTTATTTTCATAATAAACTCCATTAGTAAACCTAGTATATAGTATTAACTAAAGTGAGTTCAGTTTCCTTTATTTTAATAAAAAAAGGCAAGAACTAATTTTTTAATTCTTGCCAATAGCTGTCACGGGAGTTGAACCCGATATCTCAACCTTATGAGGGTCGCATGGTTTTCCGTTCCACTCGACAGCATATGTTTTTTAACTTTCTATTTTATATTTCGGGAAATTTTTAAAAATCCTTCAATATTTTAATTGCTTCAATATTTTCTTCAAGTAAAGCTATGTCCATTGGAGTGTTACCGTTATTGTCTCTTTCATCTCTGGCAACACCGTTTTGTAACAATTTTTTAACAGTATTAAGATCGTTTGCTAGTACAGCTTCATGTAGGGCATTTCTACCAAATCTTTTAATTAATGATTCTTCAACAATTTTTTGTTTCTTTTTAGTTGGTTTAATAATTCCAGCAGTAATTAATTCTTCCCTCTTACGTCTAACTCTTTCATCAGAATCAAGTACAGCTATTTCCTCAACCTTAGCAAATTTATCAGCTTCTTCGTTTTCTTGCAAACCTATAGGAGTATTTAAATCCCAATCATCATCTTCAAATGTTGGTTCTTCTAAAATACCTGAAGGTTCAATATCTTCTAATATTTTAGTAATAAATCGTTGTCGTTCTTCAAAAGTTTTATTTGCTAACTTCTGATTTAAAATCAATATATATTCGTTTTTTACACTACTCATAATAAAAAACTAAGCACCTTCTCCCTCCAAGAAGGCGCCCAGTCAATCAATCTTAATCAATAGGCTTTAACATTACATACTCAGGATCATCATCATTCCATTGAACACTCATTTTACTCTCGTTCATATCAAATTGCTTGAGATTAACACGTACATTAAAGTATTGATCAACAACATATAGAACATCAGTATCTTCCATTGTATCATCGTGACTAAAATAAATACCAACGGTATCGCCATCCCTAAAACAACACACTTTTTCACCCGGAACTACACCCATTAATTTAATAAATTCAGCAGGAATTCGCATACGACCATGACGATCAGCAGTAAGTATCATGGACCTAACAACACTATCGTCATTACTATCATCGTCACAATTATTATCATCGAAATCATCGTTAGGAGTATCAGCCCCATAATCATAATCATCATCACGATCATAACTATCATCGTGTTCATACAATGGTTTCTTGTATTCTTCAGGACATTCACGAACAACCGTATACTTACAACAACGCATCTTTTCCTGGTCGTAATCAGGAGGAACGCAAACCACATCTGCCGGATTTACCTTCACTTCTACCAAACGTCCAGAATTGCCGTAATACTTTTCGTTTGCATAATCGTATGCTGCTACGTGTAAGCCCTTTGAACACGTATTATTACGGTCTTGGTCTACAGCTTCACGATCCATTGCAGGGGAATCACCAGGCTTATTACGAATAGAATGAGAATATAAATCCATAAAATTATCATCTACTCGCTTATAGCCCACAAAACACCCATCAGAAGTAATAGATATTCCATTATGCTCTAAGAACGAGAACAAATCTTCCCGAGAACTTTCAGAAGGATTCCCCTTTAGATTGTCCCAAAAACGCATAAGTGGTGTCGGATCAATGTCTTGCTCACAAAACTGCAAAACACGATTTGCCAATATGCTAGGAATTGCATCACCTTTGAAGAAAATTTCTCCGCCAATAATAACAAACTTCCCCTTAGCGTATGCCTCTAATCTGGCAGGCACATTCATAAACGTACTAATTGCGGCATAATCACGATCCTTTTGTAATTGCTTAACTTTGTCGTAAGCAACACTTCCAGCCATCACCTGGAACAATCCACTACCAGGAATATTCAAAGTAATTGATTGTTCCGTTTCAATAATTTGCACCTTAGCCATTAGTCATTCTCCTTGCTAAATTTTATTCTCGATTTCTTCTTCGCACATCTTCAAATATTTTATAATATGTTCTGGAGAAACATTCGACAAGTCACCAGTTCCATAGTAATCAATAACAATAAGTGGTGTTTCTGTTTTTATTTTATTATAAAAGGTCTTAAAATTAACCACAATTAATTGATTATTATTTTTGGGCCTTAAATTATCAGGAAGTCTATTTAATAATTCGGTAATTTGATTTACCCCGGCCTTATCTTCAATATATTGCTTAGAAAAGGTATAATATTCAAAAACCGTTAAACTACTATTTTTAAAATCTGCAAACAATTTTGTTTGATTTGTGTCAAAATACTCAAAAAATATACGTAATTTATCATTCATAGAAAAATTATATTCACAATAATCATACTTTAGTTCTTTATATAATTTTTCAATTTCTTCCACTATTAAAACATCAGTTGTTTCCCATTTATCTTTAATATATTTTACATCTTTATTTTCTATTACATAAATATCAATATTACAATTTTTAGCAATTTCTATAATTTTTTCATTAGAAATACTACTATTTCCCCAATACTGATATTTACCACTACGTAAATAATAACATTTTCTATAATATATTACATAATAACGCTTAACACCATCCTTTAAATTAACCATTTGATTATATAACTTAGAACCATCAGGCTTAAAAATATCACACAAACGATGTAATTGTTTTAATCTATCATTAGAGGTTGAGTTTATCGTTACACTTCCCGTTGCATTTTTACTTGGCAATTTAGTTGCAATGACCGTTGAAAGCAAAACAGGTTGCATTTCATCAAAACTATTCTCCTGATTGAATTTATCATAAGCATCTTGTGCCTTGCTTTGTTCATTATGAATAGTAGCAATAGCCTGAACTTCAAAACCAGGATTATCCAAAAGTAATGTATAGATTTTCCTTTTTTTAACTGGCTTATCAAACTCATCTTGTAAAACCAATATGGATTTTTCTTTAAAATTAATATGATTACCGTGCCTATAACGTATTTTACCACTACCATCTAACCGAAAAACAACATTTTTGACATTATAATTATAAATACTTATATTACCATTATCGCTTAATTGATGCCCATTCCATTCTACTTTAGGCAAAAGAAATTCATAATCACTTTTTAACGAACTCCACGTAACATTAGCTTCCCACAAATTAGTTATATTATCTAATTTATCAATAAACTGTTTACGAATTCCAACAATTGCTTTATTGATTTTTTGTATGATAACATCTAAATCAGATTCTTTGTAATCAATTGATTCACGATTTGCTGTTACTGCTAATTCCCCTGTTTCAAAACACAATCTTAATGGGAATTTATTTAACGAATATAGATTTATATCAATAGTCTTATCATTTTCTACTTCTATTTGCATATTATAGGTATTCGATTCAACAAGACTATTAATATCAATTGAATATGGAGTTCCATCAAGAATCACCATTGGAGAATGAACATTATCATAATTATTTTCTGTAAACTTAATTAGTTCCCAATCTTCTCCTTCAAAAACAATATCAAAATTGGAAAATTTAAAACCAGCATCACCTTCAATTATTGGTCTTGTATCCCAATAATCACAAGCCCAACGAGTCCATTTAGAAAAATTAGAAAAATCAGCCTCTTTAACAGTAACAATAATTTCCGTACCCTGAGATTCTTCTGTTACTTCTTCTGACAATAAACGAACACAACCAATACGGGTTTCATCTACATACGCCACATAAGTACGCTTAATCATTACATTATAATATGTTTTATCATCATTTGAATTAACCCATTCTTCTTCTGGACAATAGGTAATAATCCCAAATGAATCGCTATAAGCCCAGGGTGTTTTTGCCCCAATACCAAAGCCACCTGTCTGGTGATTATCTTCTCGTTTTGTAGATGCCCCATAACGAACAAAAACATTCTCCATTCTATCAGGGTTAACGCCAAGTCCATAATCACGACAACGCCATTGTGGGTCTAATGCAGACGGTAAATGAATTTTAACAGGGACACCATCTTTCCCAACTTCTCTATGTGCATCACGAGCATTGCTGGCAATTTCTTGACAAATAATTCTTGCTGGATTTGAATAAATCTTACTACGTAAGAGATTAAAAATGAAAGCAGCATTATCAATTTCACATTGATATTTCGTTCCCATTTCACCAACATAATTAATCTTTTTTTCTTGTACTTCAAGTATCATTAACAAATCCTTTTAAAAATACCTTTTAACCTTTTCGCTTGGTATTTACTTTTTTCCCCAACTTCTGGAGATTATTCAAAATCCTCTAATCCATAAATTTGTGATTGTTTAGGACAATAACTAGTATACCCATCATTAGTGATTAACCAATTCCAACGGGCAGGATATTGTGGCTGAACATTATCCCCAACACCATCTGTAATGACACAAATAATATCTGGATATTTCTCACCTTCTTTAATTTTATGTTGAATATATCCCTCAATAGCTGAAAAACTAGTTCCACCACCACCCTCCAATCTACCTGTTTTGACATTAATAGGATATACTTTAGTATCAAATGTAAACATTTCTTTTTTAAAGAACTTTCTATGAGCAGTTTGAACAACATCCCAAAATCTATTTGCAAAAGATTCACAAGATCCACTAGTATCGAGAAAAAACCATGTTTCAGGATGAAACTTAGAATTAATTTCCATATCCTTTCCCCCGGGCAAGAATAATCCTTTACTAATCAGAGAATATTTTCTATATCTTTTAGTCCACACAACATCGTTATTTTGATGTTTTCTAGCATAACGATAAAGATGTTTTAATAAAACATTCCAGGTTTTCTTTTGGGTTTGTTTTTCTTCACCAAAAGTCCAAACTTTATTTCCAACCGTATCCCCAGCCTGACTACCATTTTCTAAAATATCTTTTATTTCTTCTTTATCTTTATCAGTTAATGTTTCATTAACTTGTTTTAAAAATGCTTCAGCAATTTCTTTTTCTTCATTTGTACTGTCTAAATTTTCCCCAAAATTATGTTTATCAATTGTAATTTGTATTGGATCAATATTATCGTCTTTTAATTTAGACATATAGTATTCTGCACATTTATCATCGGGAACAATCTCGTCAAAAACAGTATCAACCCAACAAAACTTTTTATAATCAGGAATAATTTCTCTACTAAACCCAAAACGATTTACTACAATATGGTTAATAGTAATATCTGTAGCAACATTCCATAATTTAAAATCTTTATTATTTTTACATCTTAGATTATGTTGATTAATAATATGTAATGATTCATGTAAAATAAAGAATATTTTTACATCAAAGGAACTATTGTTCCAAAATTCGGGATCAAAACAAAAGTCAACAACCGCATAATCTTCTTTTTTATTAAAACGAACACAGGCAACTCCCTCATCAATTTTCCTAAAATTAATAGTTCCAAAATTCCAAATAATATTAAATACACTATGATAATCTTCTAAACAAGAAGATATATAACTAAATTGTTCCCTGCTAAGAACAGGCATTACCCCAGACTCAGGATCATAATCAACATTTAAAAATTCATTATTCATTTTATTTAATCTTAATTGGTTGTTTAATCTTAATTGGTTGAAGATAAAAATCTAAACAATTCATACCATATTTAAACAATGCAGGATAAGATTTAAATAAAGTTTCTGGTGTAATCCCAAACATATACTTACCTCTATAAATAAGATAATTTAAAATAGGGATTAAATCCACAAATTGTTTTAAGGTTTTATTATCAGATCGTAAAACTACTTTTTCTAATTGTTGTAACGTAACTGATAATTGTGATTTCGTCATATTATTGGGAATCTTATTTCTAATATGATTATATATTTTAGCTCGTTCGGTTGTATTTGTAGCATTTTGTTTATTTAACCAATTTAAATCCCCAGTATA
>Ga0307377_10002069_pt1 | contig 24111 bp, 36 predicted proteins | sample TR3MG_FD_202535 | JGI IMG/M metagenome (GOLD analysis project Ga0307377, IMG submission 202535) | Soil microbial communities from Risofladan, Vaasa, Finland - TR-3 | ecosystem: Environmental > Terrestrial > Soil > Coastal area > Acid sulfate soil | place: Finland: Risofladan, Vaasa | collected...
ACTATCATTACTATTATTAGGACCCGTTTGTGAACCAGTTTCAGCATCTCGGCCAAATAAAATTTTGGCAGTTATACCACCAACATTACTAACATCAAAGGTCTCCGTTGTAGTTGAGTCTAAAACAACGGTATAACGATCCTCAGTTATACTCTTAATTTTAAAATATTTTTTTTCAGCTAAGTAATCACCCTCACTACCTAACTTAGGGTTTACATATATCCAATCATTTTTTGTATAAGTAGTTTTAACTCCAGAATAAACTTTATTTATTCCAGCATCATTTACCATATATCTTTTAATTAAATTAAAAGTATCAATATCCACAACACCAGCCACCGCATTAGGTAAATCATTTCTATATTTAGTTTGAAAATCTATTACCGCAGTTTCAGTACCCGTTTCAAATTTTCCATTAACAGGTATACCTAATTTTTGTTGTATTAATCTAACGTCATCACCTTTAGATTTTTTTGCTACCGATAATTCAAAAGCCGGTGCTGGTATTGCCATTATTGATGCATAAGTTTCATCATCAACAACACCATCAATTCTTTTTAATCCTTTTTCTTTTTGGTGTTTAATTACTGCAGCTAATACCTGTGGACCAAAAGTAGGATTTTTTTCCGCAGGTAATCCTAATTTACTCATTATATTACCAACTTCCACACCTCTCTGTGGTTTGTCCTTATCATACTTTAATTCAATCTCAGTTAATAAATTGTGTCTGAAACCTTTATGTCTATAACTTTCATTTGTTGCAAATTTCTTTTCACGTTCAGGATCTGTTGTTAATGCAATATTACCATCAATTACTATAACATCATCGTATTTCCAAATATCACTTTGAGATATTGACCATTTAACCCATTGTTCAGTTGTTGCATCAATCAGTAAAGGTAATGTTTTATCAGTTTTTAAAAATTTAACAGGTTGTATGGTAGCATCATCATTTTTTACCATGATACCATATAAATATTTATCAATATTAGGATTATTTGTAAGTAAACTATAAACAGAAGAATTACCTTCATTAGTAGTTATTGTTTCATTTTTACCCAAAGCAGGATGTTTAGTTATCCAACCTTGATCATCCCAACTACCTCCACCAGTAAGTTTTACTTTTAAATCTGCATCATTTTTATTTTTATCCTCAGCATCTTTTTTCTTTTTATCCGCAGCATCTTTAGTTATTTTATATTTTTCTTCAAGTTGTTTTTTCCATACTCCATAATATTCATTACTATCACTTACCGCAATTGAGTTTTCAAATAAAGTTTCAATTGTTGTATAAAATTGATTCCTTGCACCAGTTTTAGCATTTTCAATACCATAGTCACCACCAAATGATAGTGCACTAGTTCCAACCATACCCAAAGGGTATTTCCCCCCATTAAGTTTTTTAAATTTTGCATTTGCTGCACAAAAAGTGGGGAAATCACCTAAATTCTCAAGTCCTGAATTAATACTCTCAGTATTCATTCCGAATTCTAATAATTCACCAAAAAGGTTCTGAGTAACATTACTTAGAGCACTTCCGGATTTAGTTGGTTTACCCATATATGTTTTTCCACAATAAATATTAATCAGTTCTTTTGCCGACTTTGAATCTTTATATATTTTTGCATTTTCTAAATATTCAAAACAAATTCCTCCCTCCGGACATGGTTCGTATGTCATACCAGTTACAATAGCTCCTTTGGGTACGGTTCCATGTTTAGATTTAGTTGTTATATCATAAGGAGTCACTTCTTGTAAATCCTCATTTAACAAACCATAACTTTCATTTAGACTTTGTCTAACAATACTTTTTAATAAACTATCTGTTATTCTTCTCATATCTTATCCTATTAAAGCATTTTTTATGGCCTTAAGGGTTAAAGGTCCTATTTTACCATCAGGATCCAACCCTGCGTTTTTATTTGAATTTAACCAATTTTGAATATTCACAGTGGAGTAATCTTGAGGCCCTTCTAATAAAACATTAGTCTTTACACCATGTTTACTCAAAATGTCTCTGATTTCACTTTCCGTTAATTTTATTTTAGGTAACATAAATATTGCTTATTAAATTTATTTATTATATAAATATAACCATATAATAAAAAATAAATAAAAAAAGGGAACATAAGTTCCCATTTTAGGTCCGACATTGAATATATGTCTGACTCCACCACCTTATTTTTCTAAACAAGGAAACAATTATATTGTTACCAACGCCTCAATTTTACTTTTAACTTGTTCAGTTAAAGAAACTTGTCTAACATTTGTAAAAATAACAGAGTCTTTCAAGACCTTACTTGGGATGTGAACCAAGAATGTATCTCCATTGAAGAAACTTAGGTCTTCTTCTAATACCAATGCTCCGTGCACCATCTTCAAAAAGATTTTGAATTGTGTCTGATCCATGAATGTCTCGTTGATTAAATCACCGAACTTATCACTAACTACTTTTATGTTGAAACCCATCTTATTCATATAACAAAGATACTAAATTATTTGACAATAACAAATTTTCTACCCACTTTTTTTAATGTTCCAACAAAATCATTTTTGTGGTCAATACCTCCCCAAAAACCAGATCCGTCTGACCATACACCTTTTTTATTATTTTTATAAACCATCTCACCATCAAATGTGATGTATTCAGGTTGGTCATTTTTATTCAAAGCGTAAGCTCTTGTCATTTCTCTATTCTCAGATGGTGAGTAATTACCTGACCAATCTTGACGACATAAAAATGTTGCTTGTCCAACAACAACAGGATTTCCATCAAATGTTGCTTTCTTGTTGAATTTTTTCTTGAATGTGTGTATGTAAGTTCCCATAGTTATATAATTTTTTCTTTCCAAATACGATTTAATTCATCTTCCTCAATTCTCTGACTAAGATCAGAGAACATATTCGTTAACACCTTGACAAAACGAATTCTTTGACTCGCTAATTCAGGGTTAAAACCAATTTCAATAAGTGAATCACTTAGGTGACTATTAACAACAATGTATAAAGGAATTGAGCTCATATGTTTTTTATTTCTACAAATATACAAATAAAATTGACACGGCATAAAAAATCCCATAGTTTTTTCTCAAAAAATATGGGACTAATATTGATAAACCAATTAATTCGTAGAAAGGAAGGGTATTGGCTGTTTTTGTGTAATATAAATATAGTTTAATTTATTAAAAGTAAATAAATTTTACGTTTAAGATAAAATTTTTGTTAAAATTTTGTATATTTCTTCATTTTCATCTATTGGAATGTCCTCTAAAGTAAAAAACCCACAATCTGAGTGTTCATGACCATCTTCCGCTTTATCCAAGTTTGGCATCTTTTTTTCGTCAGATTCATATAAATAGACATAAATTAAACCATTTGGTTTTCCTTCTTCATCTTTCTTTGTAATGAATCCAACCAAACTTATATCCTCCTCAATCTTAATGTTTGTTTCCTCATAAAATTCACGATAAGCACAATCTTTTGGTGTTTCATTTGCCTCCAAATGCCCTGTTGGAATAAACCATTTTCCTGAATAAGTTTCGTGGTCAGCTCGTTTACATAACAGAACTTTATTCCCAAATTTTAATATAATACCTGAACTTCTATTTGATTTCATTATAAGAATATATTTATAAGTATATGGAGTTAATAGTAAATAATAATTTATTCAATGTCAAATGTGTGATGACCACTAAAGACATACAAAAAGGTATGATGGGTAAAAAATTTGACAAAACGTTTGATGGTATGTTATTCATAATGAAGGAAGGTGACCATTCTTTTTGGATGAAGAACTGTATCATCCCTTTAGATATAATTTTTATAAAAAATAATAAAATCAACAAAATACATAATAATTGTAAACCATGTAATACACCTGAGTGTGATCGTTACACCGGTAATGGCGATATGGTATTAGAACTTAAAGGTGGTACTTGTATAAAGTATGACATTGCCGAAGGTGATACTATATTATTACAAGATTAATATTATCTATTATTTGGTCTGAATCTCATTTGATTTGATTTTACTGCCGATCTTGAAAATCTTAATCCTTGACCTTGTTTTCTAGCATTTCCTAATGACCTTGCGTGTTCCGTCATTTCAACTTCAAAATTTGGTTCATATCTATTACCACTATCATTATTAATTTTTTCTTTCAAAACTCTAACAAATTCATTCTGTACCATCTTGGTAAATTTAATATAAGGTGTATCATCTGACTCTTCATTATATTTGTATTTATCTTTAGGTGGTCTTTTAGATCTACCTAAATAACTTAAACCAGAAATGTTAGTAATACATTTATGTCCCCCACTATTAGATTGAATTAAATCCCAAGCGTTTACACTAATAGAATCTAACATTCTCATTTCTTTATCTGTTAAATTACTGAATGGTTTTTTCATTGCCACTTCAACATCACCAAGTATATCTTCCCCATCGGCCATTTGTTTAAATTCTTTACCATATAAGGCGTTAAAATCTCTAAATGTAAAACCAACTGATTGTTCACCAAAACCTTTTCCTGATTCTGATATCCATTTTATTGTAGATAATGAAATGTCCTTATCTTGTAATTGTGATTTCCACTTGTTTAAGACATCATCTTTGATCTCACCTAAGTTTACACCTTTAAGTGCTCTTTCTTTCTTAAATGGATTACAAGACGCTTGTACCAACCCTAACGGCCAAGCAATCACCAAGAAGTCCGCATCAGGATTATTTCTGAATGGTGTGTATCTATCATATGATCCTGGTTTCATCATACTACCTCCACCATACTGAACTATAATTTTATCATCAACTTTAACATTCTTGTGAGTTTTCATTGTTTGAACGTAACTCTCTTTGTTTTTTTCTAAATCTCCAACATCAGCATAACTTTTTTCTTTGATCTGAGATCTGATGTTTAACAATATACTTAATAACGATGGATTTGCATTCATCACAATATTTTCCAAGAACCCTGGTTTGTTTTTGAATGCCAATAATAATTTATTGGCAACCATACCCATTATCATTTTGTTTCTTTGTAGTGATTGATCCTTATCTACCTTAAACAAATAGTTCATTACTTGTTCAGGACTAATATCATATTGAGCATAATTTGCTGAGTCAACCGTAGATATCAAAGTGATATCGTCAGATGGGAAAATATCTCTTGGAGATACGGTTTGAGATATTGTCTCAACGTTAGATCTTGACGATTTAAAATTAGTTGAGGTACCTTGTTCAACTCCCGCTTGTGTGTCGTGGTGGTCCGTATGTATAATAAACATTGGTTTACCGTGAGCAAAGTCAACTAACACCGGCATAACATCACCCTCAGCGTCCAACTTCTTAATTGCAAATTCCTTATCACCATATTGGATAATCTCAGAGTCAACAACTTTGATTCCATTTTGTTCTAAGTAACTTTTCATACCTAAAGCAGTGGTTACACCATCTAAATCTTGGTGAAAATATATCTTAGCCTCAGGGTATCTTTTAGATAATTCCCTGATGTTTCTTATTCCCGATTCCGTTATTAACTTTTTCTTCATAGTTATAAATAGTTTTTAACAAAAAAAAGTTTGCAAATAATAAATTAAAACTCAGAGATGGTGTGATCTCCCCATTCATAATCATCTTCCATAATAAATAATTTGTTATAAATACTACGTAAAAATAAAAAATCCCATTTAATTAAATGGGAGTTCTTTTATTTGTTCTAAAGCTTTGAAATAATTAATTCTTGTTTCGGCAATTTGTTTGTAATTCTCACTCAACTCAATACCTAACCACCTACGTTCTAATATCTGAGCCGCCACTAATGTTGTTCCTGAACCAGCAAATGGATCTAATATTACATCGTTCTTGTAGGATAGTATCTTAATAGCTTTGGTCGGTATGTCCATTGAGAAAGTCGCCTTGGTGAGTGATTTAGTATCTGCAAAGTAATTCCACTGACCAAACACAAGTTCCATAAACTCTTTCTTATCCTTCTCCTCATATACAATTTTTTTCTTTAATGACCCATCTTCCTGTTCAATGTCAGTAGGTGTCCCTTTCCACTGAGGTTCTCCTTTAACCTTTTTAATGTGGTGTTTTTTGTATGCCAATATTACACACTCCTTTGGATTATAAATATACGGACTTGATGGACTCATCCAAGAACCCCAAGCAGTAGTCTTACTTCTATGTGGCGATTGTTCTTCAAGATCAACGATACCAAAGAATCCAAATCCAATTTGTTTCATTAACTGGTACATCTCAGAAACAAAGAAAATTCTCCCACCTTTCTTTTGTCTGTTAATCTCATAAGGAATGTTAAGAGCAATACGACCATCATCCTTTAACACGTTGTAAGCCTCAGTTAACCAGTTCTTAGCGAATACTAAATACTCATCAAATTCAACATCATCGTCGTGAACATCATAAGCAATACCGACACCATATGGAGGTGATGTACAAATTAAGTCCACAGATCCTTCAGGTAATGTTTTCATTACTTCAATACAATCCCCACTTATAATTTTTCCTGTTTCTATCATTTTTTTTATTTAATACTTTCTAAATAATCCCATACTTCATTTGAAAACTCTTCGTAAAGGTCTCCATCCTCATCATCCGATAAATCAACAATGTATTCATCAACACAATGTTCAACAATCATCTCGTGTATTTCCTCAAACTCTTTATCAGTTTGTTTTAAGGCATCATATTGATCCTGAATATGATTTTTTTGTTCTTCTGTTAGTTTCATTTTTATTTAAATTATACTTGTTATTGCTTGAGCTAGTTTATATCCTGTGAAGGCACCTATTGCGGCCGAACCCGGTAAAACAATAAACTTACCCAACATAGTTTCATATTTTTTCCTATTAACAATATAAGAAATTAATATATAATAAGCAATGTAGTTGATTAAAACCAAAAAGTCCAGTTCTTTTGCCACAAAAACTACAATTGAGTTTCCAAGAAATCCCCACATAAAATTAATAAGGGTTTCACGAATAAGTTCACCGGGAGTTGTTATTGCCCCTAACACATTTATCTCTTTTGATAAACCTTTTTTATTTTTCACCACCATATTGTCTATCTAAGTAATCAAACAAATTTAAAAACTTAGGAACCTCCCCATTTTTAGTTATGTAATATTCTCTTAGTTTTGTACAATTAAGACCATATTTCCTATCATGACCTAATCTGTCTTCAACGTATTTAACATCAACCTCTTTGTTTAAAATATAAGAAATATTTTTAATAATGTCCAAATTTGTCACTCTGAAAGTTGTTCCAATATTATAAGTGGTGTTTACAATCTCATCGTCAAACATTAAATCACAAATGACTTTTACATTATCATAAACATACATCCATTCTCTAACTTGTAATCCGTCACCATAAACTGGAATTGGTTTACCTTCACTAATAGATCTTGCAATTGTCGGTAAGAATTTTTCCTCAAACTGATGTTCACCAAAATTATTACAAGTTCTTGTGATGAGATATGGTAATCCATAAGTTCTATTAGCAGATAAAACTAACATATCAGATGCCGCTTTAGTTGCGGAATAATATGAACTAGACTTTAAACTATCATCTTCAGTTGCCGTATGATCAATTGAATTATGTTCATTCATATCACCATATACCTCATCAGTTGAAATGTGTATGAATTTTTTAAGGTTCTTATTTTTTCTTGATATCTCCAATAAATTAAATGTTCCTTCAACATTAGTTCTAACAAATGGTAATCCGTTTTTAATTGAATTATCTACGTGTGATTCGGCAGCAAAGTGAACAATGTAATCAAAATCGCCAAGTTCATCTGCCGTTACATCACAAATGTCTCTTTGTAAGAAATACAATCCGTGTTTAATGTTATTTAATTTTCCAGCATATGTTAGTTTATCAATACAAAGAACATCACATTCAAAGTTATCTAATAGGTGATTTATAAATGCGGATCCTATAAACCCCGCTCCTCCTGTTACTACTATTTTCATTTTTTCTCTAATGTTTCTATATGATGTTGCAAGTACCATAATGCTTTCTTAAGGTCCTGTAACTCTTTATCCGATTCTTTCTTACCAGCTCTTGATATATACTTAACCGTATTACCCAATGAGAATCCTAATTCCCAAGCATCAATTACCTTGATTGCTTCGTATAGGTTTTCTTCACCTCCGTAATGTTGGGGGTGATTTACTTGTTCTATTTTTATTGGTGGACACTCACAAAATACGTTAGCTCCACATACACATTCTTTTTCCATCATTCTTCTCTATATTCTTTTAATAATTCATCATTTGAAATTGTTCCGTATTTTTCATTAAGTCCTTCCATATCAAAATCCTTACTCATCATTATTTTAACGTCGTAGATTTGATCGGTAGTATTTAAAGATATGTCAATTTCTTTAATAATTTTATATGGGTCAGCATTTGAACCAGGTCTTCTATCCTCAACATAACCTTTCCAATTTTTTGCGGTATCTCTTGGAATTCTAATTGATGCTCCACGATCTGAAACCCCCCAACTAAATTTATCAATTGATTGTGTTTCAAATTTACCAGTTAAACGAAGATCGTTATCTGACCCGTAAGCTTTAATGTGAGCCTCATGTCTTACCTCAAACGCATTAAACAATGATATAAAATATTTTTCGTTACCATCATTTCTCATTTTATCTGTGGAGAAATTTGTATGAAGTCCAGATCCGTTCCATTCTCCTTTTTGAATTGGTTTTGGGTGTAGATGAATCCCATAATTATATTTTTCAGATATTTTATACAAAAAGTATCTAGTCATCCACAAATCATCACCCGCCTTTAATTTACCTTTTGAAAATACTTGGTATTCCCATTGACCTAAGGCAACCTCAGCGTTGATCCCTGTAATATCAATTCCGTATTTTAAACACATATCCATATGTTCCTCAACAAAATCTCTTCCTGCGACATATTCACCAACACCACAATAATATTTACCTTGTGGTTCCAAGTTGTTTTCATCATGACCTAAAATACATTTGTTTTTTCTATCATAGATAAAATATTCTTGTTCAAACCCAAACCACAAATCTTCTTGATCTCCAATTAGTTTTGATCTTGTATTAGTTTCGTGTGGCGTACCATCAGAATTCATTACTTCACACAACACGTAAATTGTGTTTGTATGATCACAAAAATAATGTCTAACAGGTATTAAAATACAATCAGAACTATTACCTTCCGCTTGTAATGTTGATGATCCATCAAAGTTCCATTCAGGGAAATTATTTAGAACTAAACAATTTTTAATTTGTTCATAGTCCACAATTTTAATCTTACTTCTAAGATTTGGTTCAGGTGTATACCCATCAATCCATACATATTCTAACCTAACTTTCATTTGTTTTTATTTATATAATTTATTATTTCTTCCTCATTTTTTCCCTCATTAAACATCCTGTAGACATTGCGTGAAAATTCATCCGTACACAACACTGCGTCGGCATCTAAATAATTCATAATATCTGTAAGGTGATTAAGGATGTTTTCTTTCTTTAAAAATCTTTTGTTAAAACCCATTTTTAATCTTCTAAAAATTCTTTTTCTTTTTTTCTTTCCTCTTGTTCAATATTGTAATTTCTCGTTTGATTAATTAACATTATTGTTTTTCTTTTAAATAATGGTAGTAATGTTTCTTCAATTGGGAAATCACCTTTACTAATCATTTCTAACACCGGTAACTTTGTTTTGTTTTCGGTCTCAGAAAATGTAGTTATTATCTTTGGTATTGTCAATTTGTTTTTATCATCACAATAAATTAATTTAACATTTGTCTTATTTTCTGGTGATTTTTTTGCTGCAGGAGATACTTCATACTCCCAAACATAATACTTATTGTCTCTCTTATCCAAATGGAAAAAGAAACCTTTGTTAGATAAAATTTCTTTTTTGTTCTTCCTGTATTTTGCCTCAATACTATCATAAACTAATGTCCATACAGATTTTGCAATATTAAAATATTCCGTCATCCTTGGCGCGGTGTATTGTAAAATCTTTGTAAATTCTTCATATTCATCAGTTGACATTTCAGGAACACTTTTAATTTTAAGATCTTTCACTAAAAGTTCGTCATCAACTGAATTAAATTTCTTGTTTGTATATATGATTTTCTTATCCCTGATAAGTGTTTGTATGTTCGCTAAATGTAATGATAATTCTATAAACCCAGGGTAAAGTTCCATGTTATCTAACTTTTCACCCATACGTTGGAAATATGATAGTAACTTATATTCCTTATGTTCACTATCAATTGGCTTTTCAAACATCCAATCGGTGTCCATTACAAATTCTATTTTTTTATTTCTTGCCATTACCCATAAACATAATAATATAATTGTATTCTGTAAAGGTATTAGTCAATTCTCATTACAACAAAAGTTGAATCATTAACTGAAACGGTATCATATTCATTGTTGTAACTACTTATTACACCATAATCATTCTCATCAACTAAATCATTTAATAAACTTTGTCTATCTATAAAATTATTATAGTCATCACCCATTTCATCTAACCAACCCATTGGATCATCTTTAATTTCACCTAACCTATCCTCAACGGCTTCCTCAATTTCACTCTCATTTAAGTCACCATCTGGGTCATCTCTTATATCTTGTATTTCTTCGTCTATACCTTCTATTTCATTTTCAATTTCTTCAACCCTTGATTCATTATCCGACTCATGTTCACCATCCTCATCTTCATCTTCATAAGTTACTGACTCAACTTTTTTACCATTTTGGTAAATTTGCCATTTATTTTCAGACCATTCAACAACTAAAATGTTATTCATGTAATCATTAAATTTGAAGTACTTAAGACTTTCAACCCCTTCTTCAGTAAGAGGAGATCTAGCTCCACTTGAAATCAAATATGTTTCTATTTGAAGGAACCTTTTTTGGTTTTGTAATTTTTTAATTTCATTATCTTGACTACCGCTAGTTTCCCTACTAACATCATAATTTTCAGGATCGTCCATAACCCATTCACGAATCGCTTCTTCATAATATTCGGCAACTTCGTCACCATCAATATGGTAAGATAAAGTATTTTTACTAAAATTACTTAAATCATTTACCATTTCATCATAATACTCTTCAAGAGAACTATCCGCCTCCCTTTCAGTTCCAACCGCATAAACATTACCACTAGAATTATTATGTATTGACCTAAATGTATATAAGTCATAATGGGAACCCTCAGGCATTAAATCATACACATCATTATCTTTATCCTTAAGTTCATCAATCTCTGATTGTAAATCATTTTGTTCATTCTCCAATTCATCAACAATTTCAGAATCTTCCTCGTTATCTATTCTTTCCTCAAGTTCTTCCATTCTTCTTTCCAAATCTTCTAATTCTTCACGTTCTGGCCCATCTAAATATTCAATATCACCTTCTTGAACCATATAGTCAAAAACTGCATTTGCCATTAAACCTTCATCATCAATATTAGAATTATTTAGATCCCATTCACTATCTTCTCTTCTTTGTCTGGCTTCAGCCCTTAAAGCCATTTCTTTTCTTCTATCAAGTTCTTTACTATATGGTGTGTCCCAATAACTTAAACTACCACCAACTGTTACACCCTCAAGATTTACAATACCTGAGGAACGAAGATTTAAATCACCAGTCACAATTAACTCACCCAAATTAGTTACTTGTTTTAAACCCATCAAGGGTAAGTTACCATTTACTCTTATCTTTTTACCCTTGAAATCAGGAAACTTAGGAATCGCTTGTGCTTTATAATTAACAGACTTTAATAGATCCATATATTCTTGTGGAGTGAAATCTTCATACTCAACACTATCATCTTGTTCAACAATAATATTCTTAATCATCTCAATTAAATCACTCTCGTTAATCCTTACAACTTTTTTCATATTACAATAAATATTTAATGGTTTACAAAATATGATACTTATCTGATATTTATAATTAAATAAACCTATTAAAACAAATATTATGGGATGCGGATGTAAAAATAAAGCCAATCAACAACCTGTACAGGCACCTCAACAATCTCCACAACAACCAGCTCCAAGCCAATCTTCGGTTCAAGAGTCGGTAAAGAAAATTGTTGAGAAGTATTACAACAAAAAGTAATCTGTGGTTATTGGTTAAAAAGTTGAGGTGGGAAGTATTTTCCACCTTTTTTTATATTTATAAGTTATGAATGATATTGAAGAACTAATTGAAGAATTTAATGAAGGTAATTGGAATGGTATATCCAAAATATTCAATAATAAGATTGAAGTATTTTTAAGTTTTATACTTAGAAAAGGTTTAATTGATGAGTTAGAATTGTCCAGCATACCTTATAATAACGCACCTTCATTTAACTTTTTGGTTAAAACAAAAATTTTAGATAGATTTGAATATAAATCTATACCAGAAATTCTTGAGAATGATTTTCTTTTGTATAAAATACAACAGGATCCTGAAGTTTGGTTGGAATGGCTAACTAAAAATATTCTAAGGGATGTTGAAAGAAGATCGGATGGGTATTACCTACGATTAAGAGACCGTACAGAACTTGCCGAACTATTTGATGATAGTGGTCGTGATGCTACGGCAAAAGACGCAGCAGAACGTGTATTAGGTGAAGATTACTGGGAAGATTTTTACGATTCAACCCATAATGTTTATGAGGATGTAATTGAAGAATTAGATGTTGAAAATGTTATAAAATTAAGAAATCATATATTTAGAGAAATTGGTAATGTTGAGTTTTCGTTAGAAAAATATGACTCAGAGTTTTTTGAAGGTTTATCTGAAGAACAAGGAACCGAAGGTTATTTCATAATCAAAGAAACCGATTTAGATGAATTGATTAAGAATGAAGAAGCAATGAAACAACTTCTAGATGATGATTTAAATGAATTAAAAAGTGAATTATACAATATTCATAGTAATGCATATAATGGGGCATACCAAAGTGAAATATATGGTTTAATTTGGTCAGAGTTGGATATACACTTTGTTGGTAGAGTAATTGACGAACAAACCAAAATAGGTGAAACAACTAAATGGTTACAATATGTTAAAATACGTGACTTACAAGGTAATGTGGAAAAATTTCTTTCCAATCGTTTGGGTAGTGAATATAATGAAGATAAATTAGATTACGAAGGTAGTTATACAACTATGATGAAACGACTAATGGATGATGGTGAATACGATTGGTTAGACTTTAGAATACCTGATTATCCAGATTATTGGTTAGTTTCCAAAGACATAAATGATATATTTGGAGACTATATTTAAGTAAACTATTTATATATTCATTTAAAACTCATATTCATTACAAAAAAAGATATGAGATTAATCAATAAAAATTCAAGACGAGGCATAGTAAATTTATTTGCCGATTTCATCGTTTCCAAAATTGACCCAAAAGAAAAATCAATTATACAAATCACAGATTGTGAGGTATTCATGGTTCTTAATGGTCAAACCACAAGCGAAACAGAACTTAACATTGATGAGTTAAAAAATGAATTCAATGAAACCTATAAGGAGATTCTTAAATCATTAGGTTTAGAACATTTCAACGTTATCAATATAATCAAATACGGTGTTGATATATTACCAATTGAAACAGGTTGGGTTGATACAAATAAAAATGTATTTGTTGAGGAGAATAAATCATTTGATGAAATTTCAATTAGTTCTGAATTTCCATATGGTTATAGTTTACGTACAGGTAGATCTATGGTTTACTACTCACATTATATACTTAACCAGATTTCATCAACAATCGGGTCAGAAAGTATGTATATTCATTTCTTACCTAAAGTAGATGATGAGGTTGATATTAAAGTTGTGACTACATCAATTTATAACCCACAAACAATCAGATCACTGATTTTAGACGTATTTGACTTTGATTTAGAGGACTTCTCTAATAGAATGGAGTCTTATGACCTTACCCAAGATATATTGGATCCTGAGGGAGAAAAACCATACTTGGTTCAGGACAGATTAGAGGATGTAATTATATTCTAATTAAAAACCCCACTCTTATTAGAAATGGGGTTTTTTTTATCTTTCGTAAAACTCTTTGATGATTTTTACACCTTCATCAAGTTCATCATAATCTCTTTCAGGAGCATAAAGTTCAGTTTTAGAATTTTCTTGTCCCGGTGACTCAATTAACATAAATGCCGGTACGTATTCATTCTTAGTAATTGAAACAAACATATCGTATTCATCGCTATGTTCGTCAATATCTCTATCAATATAAGGTATATCTTCTTTATCCAACATTTCCTTAAGTGTTTTACAATGACCACATGATTTCATTGAAAATATGATTGCTAACTTATCCATTGATCAATTCTGTTAGGATCCCGTTTATTTGACCCTCATTCATCATACCAACTCTAGTATCAATGATGTTACTATTTTGGAAAACTTTAATTGTTGGAATACTTCTAATTCCTAATGATGCCCCAATTTCTTTATTTAAATCTACATTCATTGTATACATTTCAACGTTTGATGTGTTTTGAGATGCAACTCTTTCAAATAAAGGTTTCATCATTTTGCACGGACCACACCATTCGGCCCAAAATTCTACGATAACTTTTTTACCTGAGTTAATTTTTTCTTGTAACTCAACACTTGTAATTTCCATTTTTATTTAATTTTTGATAAGTTTTTAATGAAGAATGATACTTCGTTTAATTGGTCCATATCGTAATAAATTTTCATCTGATACGACATATCCGCGACCTCCATTTTAGATAAATATAAGTAAAACCCAGATTTATGTTTAAGAATTGATTCTAAATGATTAAGTTCAAATTCAAACTCAACACTATCCAAGTATTCAATTTCAAATTTCTTTTCTATTAATGTCTTAGGTGTTAGTCCTATGGTACTATTAACTTTAATGATACCATATAATTTATCATGTCTTTCTTTTAAGATATCCAAAAAATCATTCTCACGTTTAAACATATTGACTATAAATTAAAAAAGTGGGGTTGTTCACCCCACGTTTCTTTTAGATCATTGACTCAGCAGTCTCCCAAAGTTTTGTATTTATTGCGTTTACCGCCATAATGTTTTTCAAACCTCTCAATCCTGTCTTACGACCACTTTGTGATTTGTATTCAACACCACCTCGTACAAATTTCTCCTGTACTACGTTGAAAACTTTCCAAAGGTCATCACCTTCATCTTCGTTACGGTTAGGTGTTAACAAGTCCACTAAATCAAGTGTTGAAGGAACTGAACCTGTTGCCCATCTAAGTCTAGATGCTTTTTGAACGAACTCAACTTTTTCATCCATAGTAAGTTGACGTTCCATCATTCGTCCAACAGAGTGTTGAATCATTGGCAATTTCTTTGCGAAACTTTCCGTTAACATTTTAACATCGTCAAGTTGGAAATCTTTGTGTCGGATTCGGAATTGGTCTGCTACTGACGTAGGAACGGTTAAACCATTACTACACACCAATCTGTGAAGACCTGCACTCATTGAGAATGCCGACATACCATTGTGAGAGTTTTTGATGATTGCTTCAACCAAAGTATCACCAACAGATGGAAGTTGTCCATTACGGAACTTAACTTCGTGTAAGGCGTGGATGCCACTACCATTTTGTTTAACAGATGAAATTTCCCACCCTTCTCTATCAAAGAACTCCATGATCTTGTCTGTAGGGACAAACTCATACTTGTTTGTCATTTTTGACGATGGAGATGTTGCGAAGATTGATGGTGCGGTTGACTTGATTAATTCTGGAGTATAGATCATATAATTAGTTTTTTAGATTACCTTACAAAGATAGTCAATTTTTTGGATTCTACAAGCCTTTACATAAAAAAAATCAATTAAGTATGATATCCCCAAACTTAGTCTTTTGAATAAATCCTTTCACTTTGTTTGTATAACTTAATTTTTGGTTTAATTCAGGTGATTTAAGTTCAACAACAACATCTATAATCTGTTGTTTGGTTAATACAAAGTCTTCACCTTTCTCATAGTTCTCAATAGATTTTTCTTTCATCTTTTGAAAGAATTCTTCTTTTTGTACCTCACCAACAAGATTCATAAAATCACCTGGATTTTTTTCAAAGAAGGTTATTAGTTGACTAATATAAATTTCTATGTCTACGTTCATCATTAAGATCTTATAGGTCCACAATGTTTCTTCAATTCAGGAGGGAAATTGATAAACCAAAATCCTTCATCCTCTGTCATATATTCTTCTAATTTTTTAGGTATTCTCATACCAGGATTTGAATTCTCCGTTGAGAAGAAGTTCAAACAATACAATTCACCAAACGCCTCAGGAATACTTTCCAATTGTGGGTTATTAGGTAAGTTTATAAATTTCAATTTTGTACAATTTCCAATACTTTCAGGGATTGACTTAACCATATTATCAATAATCAATGTTTTTAATTCGGTTAATTTACCAATACTTTCTGGTAAATCCAAGGCAATTGGAGTTTTACTTGTATTTTCCATTTGGATCATAGTCGTATTAGATGGAATATGATCAAAGAAATCATCAAACCCAAATAATGCAACATACTTAGAGTTATCATCTTTTGGATATTCAAGACCAACATAACCACTACTACTAACTCCGGCCAATTGACCTGAGAATTTTTCTCTTAATTTTTTCTTATTCTCTCTCATTATAGGACTATTGATGAATGCAATATCGGCATCATTCAATTGACTTAAACTTTTTGTCATCAACCCTTGAAGTTTTCTTGCCGCATAATATTTCAAAACACTAGGTTCAGAATCATTGATCATTTCAGCAGTCAAGTCCATTCCCAACCCTAAGTATTTGTTTTTAAGATTTTCGGTAAAGTTACGATAAATTTCATTACCATTAGTTCTATATGTTAAATCAGGACTTGAAAGCTCAAGCCACATTTCAGCCGCTTGTTCACTACCAAGTTCTTTAATCGCATCTTTATTGATAGTAGTATTTTTGTAGTCATTCAGTACTTTTTGTTCAGCAGAACTCAATGGGTCCGCAACAAACAAATGTTCTTTACCTTTTAATTTTGGAACTTTACTTACAATTGTACTCCAATCCTCTCTTCTATGACCTGAATAACCTCCAGACATATTTTGACCATCAGCAATTCTTTTTCCACCATAAGGTTCAACTAAGATAACAACTGCGTAGTTAAGGTCACCAAATGCTTTATCTTTATCAATAACATAATAAATTGTTAAGTTATGTCCCAAACGATAGTTATAATACATATTACCACCACCTGATTTAGATATACACCAACTTCTTCCGTTAGCCAATTTAATACATTGTTCCTTACCACTTGGTTTGAAGATTAATAAGTTATCATCATCATATATTGTTTCAATGTCAGAATAATCATCTTTTGTATCTTTAATGTCATCAGTTAAATCTCCCATACCATCTAATGTATGTTCAAGTTCATCAAAACTCATAAACAACAATGGTGGTAAATTTGCAGGTAACCTATGATATAGATCCAAATATGTTGAAACATAATAAATTAATTGTTCAGGTGTCACATTAACCTTGTCATCTTTAAATTTCTTAAGTGCCGCTGATGTTAACATAGTATTAAACTTACTCTGTAAAAACTCAACCAATTTCAAATAAGGCATTTTAAGAACGTCTCTTTGATTAATAGGTAATATTGGAAACAATTCGTAAAACTTACGTAATGCAAATTTAACCGCATTTTTGTCGGATCCTTTATTGGCTTCCATATATTTTTTGAATATACTTTTTTCTTGTTTTTTTATCTCCTTTGATAAAACAATATTCTTAACTATAGTATAAGTTAATTTGGTAATATCTCTTTGATCTTGAGGTAACCCATTTTTATATTTCTCAAATGCGCTAATAACTGCCGTAATTTGTTCTTCAGTATCTCTAGTTGTAGGTTTGAATTTATCTATTAAAAATTTAATGACTTTTTCTGCCATCGCCTCACTTACAAGACGTTTACCGTTTGTGTTTTCTTTAATGACATTTGATAATACCTTAAGTAATTCCATAATAAGTTTTTAATATAAATATTCCAATAGTATAAAAAAATGATTAGTAATTCATTATTAATAATTCCTCACCCATGTTTTGTTTTGTTCCCTTTTTTGCTGCTGCCGCTTTAGCAAACTCTTTTTTCTCCCATTTGTACTGATCTTCAGGAAACCATTCGTGTAATAATTCAAAATCATAGTACGATAAACTGAATTTACCTTCCATACTTGTTAAAGACTTTGAAAGTCTTTCGTGGTCTTCCCTATCAAAATCATGATTAGAATAATAGTTCTCAGTCTTCCAATATGGTGGATCCACATAGAAGTAAGTTGTTGGTGAATCATACTTTTCAATCACCTCAGCAAAATCCATATTCTCCACATCACTTATTCTTAAGAAATGTTCAACCCAATCAGGTTTCATTAACTTATCTCGGAATGTTAAGTATTTAGATTTGTACTTACCTTTTAAGTCAATGAAAGAACTTTTTTCAGGTTTAGATCCTGAGAAGACTTGTGTTAAAACATACGCATATTTAGCGGCAACATCATAATTACCAGGTTCTACCCTGAAATTTTCAGCAAATATTTCAGCCTGAAAGCTGATAAATTGTTCTTTATATATTGATGGTGTTACTTCTTCCCCAAATTTTTGACATGGAATTGAGTTAATTGATTCCAATAATCTTTCAGGATTCTTAATACATTCAAATAAATTATGGTTAAGTGGGTTGAAGTCATTATATACAACTTTCTTAAGATTAGGGAACTGACTTAGATCCATATTAAAGAAACACCAAAACATCCCACCGAATGTTTCAACATATGTCTCCATATTTTTATCATAGAAAGGGACTATCCACTTTCCTATCTTACTTTTTCCTCCAATATATGATAACATAGTTTTTTTATTAGAAATATACGAATTCTATAATGATATGTCAATTCAAAAATTATTCACTTATAAATTGTTTTAATGTATAATTATTATTATAACAAAAAATTATGGAAGAAGAAACATACAACAACAAAACAGAAGCAACTCAAGTAACGGGATGCAAAAAGTGTAATCAAACAACAGGTAAAACGCAAAAATTTGTTTTTATCACTGGTGGTATTATGTTTGCCCTATCAATATATGGTGCAATAGCTCTATATAAAGACATCATGTCTTTATTTTAAGGTCTTTCAAACCTAACAATCCTATTAATTAATAGATCCCCAATTTGATCTACCTTAAATCCTTTACCTTTAACTCTCAAAGGTTTTGAGGAATCAAATAACTTAGGTAATTTAATATTTAACTCACCATCAGGATGAGGTATGTTTATATCCTCCTTTATAAGATCTTCATAGTTTAAATAAGAGTTATATATTAAATGTGGTCCGTTCTTAAAGAAACCATTTTCTTCCATTAAATTAACCCTTATAACCAAATCCCCAAATCTACCATTTCTAAAATCACCAACATTTGACATTCTTATGAACTGACCATCCTCTAACCCATGAGGTATTTTAACATCCAATGTTTTCATTTCATCTTTAGTCTCCGATCCATTACACGAATAACAAGCATTTATAGTAATTTTACCAGTACCTGAACAAGTATCACACATCATATTAACAACTTGTACGAACATACCCGTACCCATTTGTTTCATAACACTACCAATACCATTACAGGTAGTACATACCTTCTTCTCCCCTCCTGATCCACTACAAACATTACAACTAGTCTTTCTCTTATATGTAATTTGTTTATTCCTACCTAAATATGAATCCAACACCCCTATGTTCACCGTAATCACACTAGTGTGAGTATCTTGTCTTTGTCGTTGTTGATTGAATGAATGAAACATATCAGCAAAATTACCACCAAATGGGTTACTCCGTTGATTGTCGTATTGACTTCGTTTATTTGCGTCTCCAATCGTATCATACGCCTCAGTGATCTTCTTAAACTTTTCTTCATCCCCACCTTTGTCAGGATGATTTTCTTTTGCTAGGTTTCTATATGCCTTCTTGATTTCTTCTTGTGTTGCCTTTTCATCAACACCTAAAACCCCATAATAGTTTTCATTATTCATTTATAAAAAAAAATTAATATACTTAATTAAAGAGTGATCAATATTATGAACTATTTAATCGTACTATTCAAAAATAAAGAAAGAAAAAAAATAATAAAGTCGTTTAAGACTTACGAGAACGCTAAAAAGTTCTACGATGGTAAAATAGTAGGTAATAAAGGCATTAGATTCAACACCTTATTTGAAAACGGGAAATCATGTTCATTTGAAATTGGTTTACTTGAAAAGTATTCTAAAAATTTTGATTCCTACTTTATTAAGGATGAACTAGGTCGTCAAATAAAAGTGGACTTGGATAATAGTGATTATACAATACTTTCTGTTTCTGAATTATTAATGGAGGAATTAATTTACGATATACAAACCTCATCTAAAATTTCATTTGATAAGTTTGTTAAAACCTATCTACCTAAAGATGGGTTGAAACTTGTATCTAAAATTAACAATAAGATTGTGGTTCAAAATGACGATAAGTTTAATTGTTTCTCTTTGAAGTCTGTTAATGAATCTGGTAGGTTCCTTGACGTATTAGGTAAATTTCTACAGGATAAAAATAGAATGGATTGTATATTGGTTCCTGACTCAAGTAAGTCACAAAAGAAATACATTTATGATATTTTAGAAAAAGGGGGAATCCCTAAATCAAAGTTGTATAGAACTTATACAACATATAAAAGATAGTTATTTTAAATAATTTTTTATTAGTCTTTTAATGAAACCTTCTTTTTTAATTACAATTGGTTCTTCAATTGGTTCTTCAATTGGTTTTTCTTCTTCATATGAATTCTCTAATATGAATATTACCTCAACACCTGAAAGATCAATTTTAAATTTAGTGTAATTATTATCAATTTCTCTAAAGTTTTTTTGGACTTCTTTAAAATCAACTTCCGGTAATTCAAACACTATTGCCGTTTTACCATCAGGAAATAAAGATTGGGTGGCATCTGTAATCATTGCCAATTTTTCCATTATCCCAACAATACTTTCTTTATTCTCTTCCATAATGTCATTTTCTCAACATTGACTTTTACAATGTCTTCTTTCTTTAATTGTTTGATTTGATTGATAAATTTACTTTTATTTCTTTCAACTTCAATCTTATCTTTTTCCAATTCATTATTTAACCACTCAATTTGAGTTTCTAACTGGGTCTGTATTTTCTTCGTCATCTTCTAATTCAATTTTTTGATCTTCGGAAATTTCAAATTTTAATGCTTGTAGATTATCTAAATTTTGTTTTTCAAAAATAGATTTTAACTCATTAACTTTGGTTTGGAACAGTTTATCCTTTTCCTCTCTTTCTTTATTATATTTAATAATGTTTCTGAGATTGTTAAAAATTTTCTCAACCTCTTCTTCATTAAAGGTACTAACAAATGAAAAGAATCTTTTACCTGTTTCAGTAGATTCATTTTCTAATAACGTTTCTTCATCAACAAACTTTTTTGGTATTTTCCATGTGTTAGGAAAATGTATGTCAAATGAAAGATATGTTTTCAACTTTCTTACAGATTGTAAGTATGGTGATAAAGTATTAAATTCAGTAAAAAAACTCATAAAAAATTTTGTATTGTGTAAGTTATAACATAAGACAATGAAATACCTTGGAATAATATTTCCCTATTACTCATCACCAATCTTTCAGGTAAAGTTTGTAATAGGGAAAATATAAATTTTACAACAACTCTAAAAACTGACAGAGCTGAAAAAATGAATATAAAAAGATATAAAGTATCAATATTAGTCATTTTTCTTAGAATCTAAGATTTCACCTCTTAATGTTTGCAATAAAGCTTTTAATTCTTGAGATGTTTTTCTTGCTCTTGTTCCTGCACTTTTATTTCCTGCAAAAAACTTAGTCGTGTCAGCACTTAATAGTTCAACTAGTGTTTTAATTTGTTCTAACGTTTCCATTTTTTAAATGTATTTTATTGTTTATGTAATTTAATTATACCTCACTAACTTACCTTAGTAAATACTATAGTACCAAATTTTTATCCAAACTCCTGTAAATATTAAGTATCATATCTAAATCAGATTGGGTAAATGGTTTATCTAAGTCAAACACATCTCTAAAGAAAACATTAATAGAATCTTTAATTTTTTTATCAACCTGATTATAATATATTTCAGAAAAAAATGATTGGAAGTGATCATAATGTTCACCCCTTCTGTTGAAGGTTACGTTTTCCAAATTAAAACTATCTATTGTTTTATCCCAACACCAATCAAAGTGTTTATTCTTATCTTCTTCGGTCATCAATACTTTGGTTTCATTAAAACCATCGTCATCACCAAGATAAGTCTCTAAAATTAATTTATGTATGGATATAGAGAAATCATAATATAATTCCATCTTCTCAGGGATAATATTGTTGATGCTAAACCAAATCTCAATATCCTCCTGATTTAATTGTTTTGATATGTAGTTAAAAAAATTGTCCATAGATTAATACCTATGGACAATGATAATACCTAATTATGTAATTGTAAATTATTGAGTGTTTTTCTTATAAGACATTAAATCCATAATACGTGTATAATCCTCATTGATTTTTTGTTTTTTCTTTTCATCAATAGATTCTAACTTAGCCATAATTTTATCCCCCGCATTTTCACCTGATTTATCAGTTACAACAGGTTGAGGGGCTTTATTGTACGCTTTACGTTTAATTTTAGCCAATAAATTATCTTTTCTAATCTTATTTCTCTTCTCGTTATTTGGTGTCTCAACTGCGTTTGCCCATTCAGGATTATTACCCGTTCTTGAAGACCCAACAACGTTGTCAGTTACCCAATCTTCATCAGGATGGATTTCATCGTAATCTAAGTTTTCTAAACCAGCGGCAGTGAAGTTATCAATATAATCTTCAATTGCCCCTGAAGCAACATAAGCCTTTTTAGACATTTCTTCTAATTCACCATTTCCTTTTGGAAAGTTTTTTGGTGACATTTCGTATTTACCTTTAGACCCGTCTTTCAAATAATCTTTCATTTTTTTGGTCAAATCTTTCATATAACCTTCTTCATTTTTTTTTGACGTTTTAATAGATCTTTCATATTCAGCATATCCAGCCGGTGTCTTACCTTTATTGAATTTACCTTCTTCTTTTAAAACAATATTCTCAATCATTTCTTCAAACTGACTTTCATTAAATAAAAGTTTTTCTCTTTTACCATTTACTGCAGTTGTTAATTCATAAAACACATTTTCATTTACATCTTCTTTTTTGTCTTTTCTTAACATTTTGAAGTCCTGTGAATCTAATCTTCCATTATGGTTCTTATCAATTCTTTTTTGGTTTCCGTATAATTTTTCATCCAACTCAACTTCGTTCATGTCATCTTCAACATCATTATGTCTGTTTTTACGAGATCTCATAGCCATAGCATCTCTCATAGGAGTTTTAAATTTACCTTTATTAGATCTTATAGCATCTCTCATAGGAGTTCTAAATTTACCTTTATGAGATCTAATAGCATCTCTTATAGGAGTTTCAAAATCCATTTCGTCATTTTCTCTTATTGATCCACCTGACTTTTTACCAAGTTCTTCAGATTTTCTTTTTGCTGCCAATAATGGTAAATAAACATATTCATTCCACTCACTATCACTATCAATATCACCGTCTAAGTCATCCAATAATGTTTCTCCAGGATAATTTTCCTCGTATCTTTTAATAACACTACAAAAGTCAGGAATTGTTTTAAGTTGACTTAGAGCGTCTTTGATTGCGTCTTCATCAGTTCCCCATCCTCTAACCGCATCGTAAAGTTTTTTTGATATTGAATCTAACGTACCTCCATTCATGGTTGATTTACCCATACCCTTTGTTTTACAAGCGTCAAATATTTTTTTAACACCGTTATAAGAACCTCCAGAACCGTGTAATAATCCTGCCGCGGCACCTACTACACCACCTATTACACCACCTATTAATGCACCTCCTCCTATCCCAACCGGCCCT
>Ga0307377_10002072_pt1 | contig 24060 bp, 19 predicted proteins | sample TR3MG_FD_202535 | JGI IMG/M metagenome (GOLD analysis project Ga0307377, IMG submission 202535) | Soil microbial communities from Risofladan, Vaasa, Finland - TR-3 | ecosystem: Environmental > Terrestrial > Soil > Coastal area > Acid sulfate soil | place: Finland: Risofladan, Vaasa | collected...
CCCCCCCGAATCATCATGGCGGATCTGATCATTCCGGATCTGGTCACCCTGGGCTGGCGGGAGCGGCTGGCCTTGCCGCAGTTGGGCATCGCAATGCTGAAGGCCAAGCTCGATACCGGGGCGCGCAGCAGTTCGCTGCATGTCGATGCCCTGGAAAGCTTCCAGCGCGGCGGGGTCACCTGGTTGCGCTTCGGCCTGCATGTCGGTCGGCGCCATCCGTTGAACGTCAGCTGCGAGGTGCCCGCCGTGGACCGGCGTGCGGTGACCGACACGGGTGGCCGCAGCACCGAGCGCTGGTTCATCCGCAGCGAGGTGCAGCTGGCCGGCCAGAGTTTCGACATTGACATCAACCTGACCGATCGCCGGCACATGCTGTTTCCGCTGCTGCTGGGTCGCAGTGCGCTGCGTGGGCGTTTCGCGGTCGATCCGGCACGTTCCTACACCCAGCTACGGCCATGGCTGTCGGCCACGGGTCATCCATGACGATTACTCCATGAAAATTGCGATCCTGTCGCGCAACTCCCGCCTGTATTCGACCCGGCGCCTGGTCGAGGCGGCGCGCGAGCGTGGCCATGTGGTGCGTGTGCTCGATCCGCTGCGCTGCTATGTACGCATCGCCCCCGGTTCGGTGGCGGTCCGCTACAAGGGCAAGGAGGTGCGCGACATCGACGCGGTGATCCCGCGCATCGGCAGCACCAGCACGTTCTACGGCACCGCCGTGCTGCGCCAGCTGGAGATGATGGGCGTGTACACGCCCAATCCGTCCGACGCCGTGCTGCGTGCACGCGACAAGCTGCGCTGTCTGCAGATCCTCGCGGCGCAGGGTATCGACATGCCGGTGACGGTGTTCGGCGACAACCCGGACGACACCGCCGACGTGCTGGCGTTGCTCGGTGATCCGCCGCATGTGATCAAGCTCAACGAGGGCAGCCAGGGCACCGGCGTCGTGCTCGCCGAGAAGCGCAGCGCCTCGCAAAGCGTGATCGAGGCATTCCGCGGGCTGTACGCGAACTTTCTGGTGCAGGAGTTCATTGCCGAAGCGAAGGGCAGCGACCTGCGCTGCTTCGTGGTCGGCAAGAAAGTGGTGGCGGCGATGCGACGCGACGCCAGCCCCGGCGAGTTCCGCGCCAACCTGCACCGCGGCGGCAGCGCCGTGGCGGCGACCCTGAGCGCAGAGGAAAAACGCATCGCCGTGCGCGCGGCCGGTGCGCTGGGGCTGGGTATCGCCGGGGTCGATCTGCTGCGCTCCAACCGCGGTCCGCTGCTGCTCGAAGTCAATGCCTCGCCGGGCCTGGAGGGCATCGAGGCGGCCACCGGCGTCGACGTGGCTGGCGCGATCATCGCCTTGCTGGAGACCCGGGCAGGCGGCTCGCCGGCGGAGGCCGGTTTCGGTACGAAAAACATAGTACGAAAGCCTTCGTTGACAGCCTCGCAAAAGTAGTCCTATGCTTTGCCGCGGGTTGATCTTGCGTCATGTTCTCCGCATCGGGGCGCGGCTTGATCATGGGAGAGGGGCATGAAACTGAAGGCTTTGTTGATTGGTGCGGCGCTGGGGATGACGCTGTTGCAGATGGGTGTTGTCCATGCGACCAAGACCGAGAAGGTCGTCAAGGCGGATAACAAGGCCGATTTTTCGGCGGTGAATGCCACGGTGCGCAAGGAGATGCTGCCCGGAGGCCGCTATGAGTATGCGACCAACAAGGAGCGCGAAGAGGTCAATGCACATCTGGCGGACATGCAGTCCTTGTTCGACAAGTACGGCACGGTCGCGCAGATGGATGACAAGTCGAAGATGCAGCTGTTCAACGATCAGGAAGCCGTCAACGCGACGCTCACCCATCGGGACAACGAGCGGTTGGTGTGCGAGTCGGAGATGCCGGTGGGATCGCACATCCCCCGCAAGACCTGCCACACCTATGGCGAGATCGAACAGGTACATCGCAATTCCATGAAATGGATGCAGGACCAGGAACGCGTGCCGCAGTACAAGGGTGGCAACTGACGGGCTGTTCAATGACCGTAGCAGTGTGATCGGTGGAGAATGAAGAGGCCGATCCTTTTCGGTAATTCGTTTCGCTGACGAGTCGACATGAAGAGACCACCATCCGCTGTCCCCAAGCCCACCGAGGCCGAGCTGGCAATCCTGCACGTCCTGTGGGCACGCGATGCCTGTACGGTGCGCGAGGTGCACGACGCGCTTCACCCCGGCGAAGGTACCGGCTACACCACGGCGCTGAAGCTGCTGCAAGTCATGCATGCCAAGGGTCTGGTGGATCGTGACGATTCGCAGCGGGCGCATGTCTACCGGGCCTCGTTCAGCAAGGAACGTACGCAGAAACGCTTCATGCAGGATATGGTGAAACGGGTATTCGACGGTTCGTCCTCGCAGTTGGTGCTGCACGCATTGGGAAGCCAGCGTGCCAGTCGCGAGGAGTTGCGCGAGATCCGCGAGCTGCTGAACAAACTCGACCGGGACATGCCGTAATGCATGCGCTGCCGCTGATGCTTGCCAGCATGCGGATCGTCGGTTGGGCGCTGGTGCATTTCGTGTGGCAGGCAACCCTGCTTGGTCTGGCGTATGCGGCAGTGCGGGCAGCGTTACCGCGAGGCGAGGCGCGTTATCGCTTCGGCATGGCGATGTTGCTCGCATTGGCCCTGTGTCCCTTGCTGACGTTAGGGCGATTGCTGGAAACGGCGCCGTCGGTCTCCCGGATCGCCGTCGAGGCGGTGATGCCGGCGGTCATGGTCCATGGCGTCGCGGCCGGCAACGCATGGGCATGGGATGCCGGTCTCGATGCATTGTTGCCCTGGCTGGTGCTGGCGTGGCTGTCGGGGGTGCTGCTGCTGTCGCTGCGCGCCTGGCGCCAGTGGCTGAAATTGAAGGTGTTGGTGAGCATGGCCGAGCCGCTGCCGGTATGGCAGGGCGGGGTGGCCGACATGGCGAAACGCTTCGGTCTGCGTCGGCGGGTATCCGTGTTGTGCAGCAAGGTCATCGCCACGCCGGCTCTGGTCGGCTGGTGGCGGCCGGTCGTCTTGTTGCCGATGGCGGTGGCATGCGGTTTCCCGGTGCAGCAGATCGAGTTGATCCTCGCTCACGAACTGGCGCATCTGCGGCGTTGGGATCCGCTGGCCAACCTGTTCCAGGTGGTCGTGGAAACGTTGTACTTCTTCCATCCGGTGGTGCACTGGATTTCACGCGATGTTCGCGACGAGCGTGAAATCTGCTGCGACGAGATGGCGCTTTCGGCAAGCGGCGGCAGTCGACGCGATCTTGCGCAGGCACTGGCCGAACTGGGCGAGTTGCGTGAGCGGCATGGCTCGCTGCTGCTGGCTGCCAATGGTGGTGTGTTGCTGGATCGCGTCCAGCATCTGGTCAGGCCGGCGCATGAGGCCGAACGTATGCGTACCACAGCGCGCTCGGTCGCGGCCTTGCTTGCGGTTGCCTTGGTGGTGGTCACCTTGCGGCTCGAATGGAGGCAGGGACAGTTGCAGCAGCGGCTGACCGCATCGCTGGTGCAGCTGCAATCGCTATTGACCGCTCCGTTGCTGCCGCTGCCGCATGTACGGGTCGATGGGCAATTGCCCGATCTGGCGACACTGCACGCAGAGCTGGTGCGGCCATCGGCAGGCAAGCCGCTCGCTGCCGGCATGCCACGCCCGGTGGCGTCGACACTGGATGTCCTGGCGAGTCTTGCGATGCCTGGCTTGCCGCCAGTGCGGATAGCCGACCTGATTCCGGTGCGCGGCACGTTGTCCGGGCGGGTCGCCGAGCCGGCCGCATTGCCCACTGCATCGGCGGCACTTGCGCCGGTTCACATACGTCAGCCGATTTATCCGCCGGATGCATTGAGGCGCGGCATCGAAGGGCGGGTGGTGGTCGAGTTCGGCCTCGCGCCCGACGGGGGCGTGCGTGACTTGCGGGTGGTCCATGCCGAGCCGGCAGGAGTGTTCGATCAGGCGGCCTTGCGCGCGATGCGCGGCTGGAAATATGCCGAGCCTGCGGCGGGTGCCACGACGCAGCGGCGCTATCGCCAGGCACTGGCATTCACGCTGCATGCCGATAGCTTCGGCAAGGGCACTTCGTCCGGCGTCGATGCCGACAAGGAGATTCATGCGCGGGCCGGCTGTCAGGTGGTCACCGGGACGCATATCTGCCGCTGGCCCGACAGCATGGGACTGCGTTCGATCGAGACGGTCAGATTCGTCGGGCCGCATTAACCGCGCCGTAACCTGGCGCGTTCTATAAAGAGGAACTGTTTATTTGTCTGGCGTTTCAGCCGCAGGGTTCGGTGTCGGCAGATGATGGTATCGGGGCAGTAAAGCTTGGGCCCAGGTGTGGCGACGGCGAGTCGCTCATCTGGGCCTTTTTACGGGCTGCAGGCGCGGCGTTCAGTTTGGCGCGGCGTCTGGCGAGCTTCCCTCAAGCAAGCTTGTTAAGCTTGCAGTTCCAGCCGTTCCGTGTATCGGCTGCGCAGGAGTGACAGATGCGCGTTCTGGTGATCGAAGACAACAGCGATATCGCGACCAACATCGGCGATTATCTGGAAGACCGCGATCACGTGGTCGATTTTGCCGGCGACGGCGTGACCGGCCTGCACCTGGCGGTCGTGCACGATTTCGACGTGATCGTGCTGGATCTCACGCTGCCCGGGATGGACGGTCTGGAGGTCGCCCGCAAGCTGCGCCACGAGGCGCACAAGCAGACGCCGATCCTGATGCTGACCGCGCGCGATGCGCTGGAGCAGAAGTTGACCGGCTTCGAATCCGGTGCCGACGACTACATGACCAAGCCGTTCGCGCTGCAGGAGCTCGCGGCACGGCTGGAAGTGCTGGCGCGCCGCGGCAAGGGTCCGCAGAGCCGCGTACTGAAGGTTGCCGATCTCACGTTCAACCTCGATACGCTGACGGTGAATCGCGAAGGCAAGTCGATCCAGCTGAACCCGATCGGCCTGAAGCTGCTGCAGGCGCTGATGGAGGCGAGCCCGTCGGTGGTCACCCGGCAGGATCTGGAGCAGCGCGTGTGGGGCGAGGAACTGCCCGACAGCGATTCGCTGCGCGTGCACATCCATGGCCTGCGCGCGGCGATCGACAAGCCGTTCGAGACGCCATTGATCCACACGCGGCACGGCATTGGCTATCGGATGGTCGAGCCGGATGCGCTCCAGGCGTAAGCTTCGTTTTCGCCTGATCGTCTCGTTCGCGCTGTTCGGCTTCGGTCTCAGCGCGCTGTTCGCCGTGGCCGCGCTGTATGTGCGTGCCAAGGTGGAGAACCAGCTGATCACCGCCAGCCTGCAGGGCGACGTCGATCAGGCGGTCGACAAGGTCATCGCCCACCCCGGCCAGCCGGCAAGCTCCGAGTTGATCGACGCGTGGATGTGGAGCGACCGCACGATCTACAAGGCACCGCTGGCCTGGCAGAATCTGGCGACCGGCGTCTACGACCGGCACGACACGGATCAGAACGGACGTCCCAGGCACTACAAGCTGGCGGTGCGGCGCAAGGACGGCATCATCGGCTTTATCCGCTACGACATCAGTCGCGAGGATCTGGGCAAACGCCAGCTGATCACTTCGTTGATCGGTGCGGTGATCATCTTCAGCCTGCTGTCGCTGGGTATCGGCCTGTGGCTGTCGCGCAAGGTGCTGAAGCCGGTCACCGAGCTGGCGCGACGGCTGCGCGATTTTCGCAAGGCGGGCAAGGCCGAGCCATTGGCGCCGCATTTCGCCGACGACGAAGTGGGTGAGCTGGCGCACGCTCTGGACGAGTATTCGGCGCGGCTCACCGCGATGGTCGAGCGCGATCGCGAGTTCAACTCCGACGTCAGCCACGAGTTGCGCACGCCGCTGGCGGTGATTGCCAGCACCACCGAGTTGCTGCAGGGTTCACCGGGACTCAGCGACAAACTGAGTGAGCGACTGAAGCGGATCGAGCGCGCGTCACGCCAGGCAACTGAGCTGATCGAGGCGCTGCTGTTGCTGTCGCGGGCGGAACGGCGCGGCCCGACCCGCGGCGAAACCACCGAGGTCGGCAAGGTTGCCGCCGACGTGATCGAAAGCCAGCGCCCGCAGTTGCGCGGCAAGCCATTGACCATCGAACTGGAGGTCGCTGCACCGGTCAGCGTCAATGCACCGGCCTCGGTACTGTCCGTGGCGTTGACCAATCTGATCGGCAACGCCATCAAGTACACGCTCGAAGGCAGTGTGCGGATCGCGGTCGGGGAAGGCCGCGTCGATGTGATCGATACCGGCCCGGGCATCAAGCCGGAGGATGCCGAACGGCTGTTTCAGCGTGGCGTGCGTGGCGAAGGTGTGGGCGGCAGCGGTGCCGGCCTGGGTCTGGCGATCGTGCGCCGGCTGTGCGAGCTGTATGGCTGGGACGTCTCGATGCGGCCACGCACCGACACGAATGGTGCCATCGCTACCATCGTGTTCGATTGAGGCGCCTCCCGCAGGCGCCCGCTTGCGGGCGATGCTCCTGGTTCCGAAAAAAAGTATCGCCCGCGAGCGGGCTCCTACACGAGAGTATCGTCTCGCCCCCGCGCAGGAGAGAGGCCCGTCAGACCGGCTCCAGCCAGCCCCATTTGTCGTTGGTGCTGCCGTCGAACAGGCCGAAGAACAGTTCCTGCAGGCGAAGCGTGACCTGGCCGGCCTTGCCGGCGCCGACCTGCTTGCCGTCGATCGAACGGATCGGGGTGATCTCCGCGGCGGTGCCGCACATCAGCACTTCATCGGCCAGGTACAGATATTCGCGCGGGATGTCGCGCTCGACCACTTCGATGCCATCTTCGCGGGCCAGCGTCTTGAGCGTGTCGCGCGTGATCCCGGCCAGGATCGATGCGCTTGCCGGCGTGGTGTGCAGCACCCCGTCGAACACCAGGAACAGGTTTTCGCCCGCACCCTCGCTGAGCAATCCGGTGGAGGCCAGCGCGATGCCTTCGCCGAAGCCCAGACGGCGAGCTTCGCGGGCGATCAGCTGGCCGGACAGGTAATTGCCGCCAGCCTTGGCACCGGCCGGGATGGTGTTCGGCGCAAAGCGCTGCCAGCTCGACACACAGGCATCGATGCCGTTTTCCAGCGCTTCGGCACCAAGGTACGGACCCATCGCCCAGGCCGCCACGGCAACGTCGATCGGCGTATCGGCGGACAACCCGAAACCGCCCAGCCCGCGCCAGGCGACCGGGCGCAGATAGGCAGCACCGAGGCCATTCTTGCCGATCACCGCCCGGCAGGCTGCCGCCAGTTCATCGGCGGAATACGGCAGCACCATGTCGTAGATCTTGGCGGACTGGTACAGCCGATGCAGATGGTCGGTAAGCCGGAAAATGGCGGCGCCGTCCGGCGTGGCGTAGCTGCGGATACCTTCGAATATCGATGAGCCGTAGTGCAGTGCATGCGACATCACATGCGTGGTCGCCTCCTGCCACGGCTTGATGCTGCCGTTCTGCCAGATCCACTCGGGGTATTGCTGCGCCATGTCGGTTCTCCAATCGGGACTGCCCATGATAGCTGTTGAACGTCCGTCCTACATGCGACGTCAGCATGCTGCCGATCGGGCAGGGTCACTCGGCGTGACGCAGCCAGAGGCAGCCGGAGCGCTCTACGACCCTGAAACGCAGTTCGTTGTGGCTGTCGATGCCGGCCGTGTGCAGAACCAGCTGGTCGCTGGCGGGTGGCTGCGTGCTGGCCGCGGTTGCGACAAACGGACCGGGGCTGCTGTCGGCCGGGGCCGGCGGCAATGCGGTGCTGCCCGCTGGCGCGATCCCGCCGGGCACATCGACCCCCAGCAGCGGCTGCCGCACCCATTCGCCCAGCGCATGGATATCGGCCAGCGCGGCCGCGCGGCCATCGCCGTCCCAGAGCATCAATCCCGCCAGGCGGTTCGCATCGTGGTTGGCGAATGCCGCGATCACGTTCTGTCGCAACTGGCCCAGGTCGGCTGCGCACAGGTTCGGTGGCAAGCGGGCAAGCCGGTCGCTGTCGGACTTGGCGACCGGGTCCAGCGGTGTGGCCTGCATCGCCGTGCAGGGCTGGTCGGTGAACAGCAAGTGACCGCCGGCATCGATGCAATGATTGATCGGCGACTGCGCCGCAGCGGGCGTAATCAGTGCAAGCAGGCACAAGGCGGGTGGCAGACGCATGGCGCCAGCATACGCGCGCCAGCGATCAGGAAAGTTGCTGCAGTACCGCCTGGGTCGCCCTGGCGCGATTGAGCGTGTAGAAGTGCAGGCCCGGCGCGCCGCCTTCCAGCAACCGGCGGCACAATTGCGCCACGACCTCGGTGCCCAGCGCGCGCACCGCGTCGGCATCGTCGCCGTGCGCCTGCATGCGCTTGGCGATCCAGCGCGGGATCTCGGCGCCGCACATGTCGGAGAAGCGTTTGAGCTGGCTGAAGTTGGCGATCGGCATGATGCCCGGCACGATCGGCACGTCCACGCCCAGCCGGCGCACGTCGTCGACGAAGCGGAAGTAGGCATCGGCATTGAAGAAGTACTGGGTGATCGCGCCGTTCGCTCCGGCGTCGATCTTGGCCTTGAAATGGTGCAGGTCGCGCAGCGCGTCGTCGGCCTGCGGGTGGGTCTCCGGGTACGCCGCCACCTCGATGTGGAAGTGGTCGCCGCTGTGTTCGCGAATGAAGCGCACCAGTTCCGCGGCGTAGTGGAAATCGCCCGGCGTGGCCATGCCGGACGGCAGGTCGCCGCGCAGCGCGACGATGCGCCGGTAACCGGCGGCGCGGTAGTCATCCAGCAGCGCGGCGATTTCGGCCCGCGTGCCGCCCATGCAGGACAGGTGCGGCGCCACCGGCAGGCCATGCTGCGCATGCAGCCGCTGCACCGTATCGCTGGTGTAACTCAGGGTCGAGCCGCCGGCGCCGAACGTGACCGAGGCGAACTCCGGCTGATGCACTTTCAACGACTGCGCGGCGCGATCCAGCTGCGCACGCTGTTCGTCGGTCTTGGGCGGGAAAAATTCGAAGCTGATCGAAGCCATCGTGGGGTTCCGGGTCGTAGTTCAATAAGTATATATCTTTGTGTCGCGATGGAGCGATAGATCAAGAGCAACCCCTCCCCAGCCCTCCCCTGCAAGCAGGGGAGGGGAGCAAAGCGGCTCCTCGGCCCAAGGGAGGCAGCAAAGCGGCTCCTCGGGCTCAGGGGAGGGGGCAAAAAGCGCCCCCTCGCGGCCTCCCCCTGCAAGGCATAAGGAGAGAGCCCGCTCTGCTCCTCCCCCCTGCTTGCAGGGGGAGGCCGGGAGGGGGTGCTCTTGCTCCGGCGGGGTGCAATCAGTAGCGGTAATGGTCCGGCTTGTACGGGCCTTCCACCGGCACCCCCAGGTAGGCGGCCTGCGCCGGGCTGAGCGTGGTCAGCTTCACGCCGATCTTCTCCAGGTGCAGGCGGGCCACCTCCTCGTCCAGCTTCTTGGGGAGGATGTAGACCTTCGGGTCGTAGAGATCCTTGTTCGCCCACAGGTCGATCTGCGCCAGGGTCTGGTTGGAGAACGAGTTGGACATCACGAAGCTCGGATGGCCGGTGGCGCAGCCAAGATTCACCAGGCGGCCCTCGGCCAGCAGGAACAAGGCGTGGCCGTCGGGGAACACGTACTTGTCCACCTGCGGCTTGATGTTGATCTTCTGCACGCCGGGCATGGTGTTCAGCGCATCGACCTGGATCTCGTTGTCGAAGTGGCCGATGTTGCAGACGATCGCCTGGTCCTTCATGGCCTTCAGGTGATCGAGGGTGAGCACGTCCTTGTTGCCGGTGGTGGTGACGTAGATGTCGCCGCGACCCAGCGTGCTTTCGACGGTGTTGACCTCGAAGCCTTCCATTGCCGCCTGCAACGCATTGATCGGATCGATCTCGGTGACCACCACGCGCGAACCATAGGCACGCAGGCTGTGCGCGCAGCCCTTGCCGACGTCGCCGTAGCCGCACACCACGGCGACCTTGCCGGCCAGCATCACGTCCATCGCGCGCTTCAGGCCATCGGCCAGCGACTCGCGGCAGCCATAAAGGTTGTCGAACTTGCTCTTGGTGACCGAGTCGTTGACGTTGATCGCCGGCACCAGCAGCTTGCCCGCCTCCAGCATCTGGTACAGCCGGTGCACGCCGGTGGTGGTCTCCTCGGAGACGCCCTTCCAGTCCTTGACCACGGCGTGCCAGTAGCCCGGGCGCTCCTTCTGCACGCGCTTGAGCAGGTTCTTGATCACCTGTTCCTCGTGCGAGGCGGCTTTTTCGTCGGCCCAGGTCGAGCCGTTTTCCAGCTCGTAGCCCTTGTGGATCAGCAGCGTGACGTCGCCACCGTCGTCCACCACCAGCTGCGGGCCGAGAAAGCCGCCTTTGCCGTCGGGGAAGGAGAGCGCGTCCAGCGTGCAGTCCCAGTATTCCTCCAGCGTCTCGCCCTTCCAGGCGAACACCGGCGTGCCGCCGGCGGCAATCGCGGCGGCGGCGTGGTCCTGGGTGGAAAAGATGTTGCAGGAGGCCCAGCGCACGTCGGCGCCGATGTCCTTCAGCGTCTCGATCAGCACTGCAGTCTGGATCGTCATGTGCAGCGAGCCGGTGACGCGCACGCCTTTCAGCGGCAGGCTAGGTGCGTATTTCTTGCGGATCGACATCAGGCCCGGCATTTCGTGCTCGGCGATGTCCAGTTCCTTGCGGCCGAAGTCGGCGAGCGAGACATCGGCGACTTTGTAGTCGTGGGTTGCAGCTTCTTTGCTCACGGCATTCATGCGTATCTCCGGTTTGGTGCGAATCACTTCGCGTACATCCAACCGGGCGCCGTTGCGAAATGTGCCACGCCGAGCCTGGCCGTTGTCGTGAAGAGCGTGCACGGGGTGTGCAAGCGGTCGCGGATGATCCGCACGGTCACGATGACGGTCGCAGCGCCCCTCGGCGGGCAGGGACAAGGCTTTTATTATACCGGCAGTTCCAGCGGGATGACTCATGCGGGGCATGATTGGTTAAGCTGGTGGCTTTTAGCCGATGCCGGAGAGACCGATGGAACCCAACCGCGACCCCGAGTTCCTGCCCCACGACGAGCCGTTGCGCGAGGACGTGGGTCGGCTCGGTGCCATGGTCGGGCAGATGCTGGCCGAGCAGGACGGCACGGCGTTCTTCGATCGGGTCGAGCAGGTGCGGACGGCAGCGATCCGGCGCCGGCGCGAGGGTGCGTCGGTGACGGATCTGGCCGAGTCGCTGGCCGGCCTCGATGCCGGGCACGCCGAGGCCCTGGCGCGAGCCTTCGCCACGTATTTTCAGGCGGTCAACACGGCCGAACGGGTCCACCGCATCCGCCGCCGCCGCGACTACCAGCGGCACGGCAGTGCGCCACAGCCCGAGTCACTGCTCGATGTGCTCGGACGGCTGAAGGCGCAGGGCGTCGGTGCCGACGAATTGCTGGGCTGGCTGGACCGGCTGTGGATCGAGCCGGTGTTCACCGCGCACCCGACCGAAGCGGTGCGTCGATCGCTGCTGGAGAAAGAGCAGGCGATCGTCAGTTCGCTGATCGTCAATTTCGATCAGGCGCGTACGCCGCAGGAGCGCAAGGAGGATGACGACCGCATCTTCATGGCGCTGTCCTCGGGCTGGCAGACGGCCGAGGCCTCGCCGGTCCGGCCCACGGTGCAGGACGAGCACGATCATGTCGGCTTCTATCTGGCCAACCCGATCTACCGCATCGTGCCGGCGTTGTACGAGTCGCTGGCCGAGGCCTTGCGGACAGTTTACGGTGTGGCGGCGAAGTTGCCGCAACTGCTCGGCTTCGCCACCTGGGTCGGTGGCGACATGGACGGCAACCCGAATGTCGGCGCCGACACCATCGCCGCCAGCCTGGCAACCCAGCGCGCACACGTGATCGAACATTATCTCGCCGATGTGGCCGTGCTGGCGCGACTGCTCAGCCAGACCGAAAGTCGCGTCGCGGTCTCGTCACAGCTGCTGAAGCGCCTGGGTGATTACCGCGCGCGCTTTCCGCTGGCTGCCGCCAGAATTCGTCCGCGGCATGCCGACATGCCATACCGCGGCCTGCTGACCCTGATCGGTGCACGCCTCGATGCCAGCCTGGACGACAGTCATCCGGAAGGCTACGCATCGGCCGGCGAGCTGCTGGACGACCTGCAATTGATGGCCGACAGCCTGATCGACCATCGCGGCCTGCATGCCGGCGCCTACGCCGTGCAGCGATTGATCCGGCGCGTGCGCACGTTCGGCCTGCACCTGGCGCGTCTGGACGTGCGGCAGGATTCGCGCGTGCACGACGATGCGCTGGCCGCGCTGCAGGCCGATCCGGGTTGGCACGAGCGGACCGCGGACGAACGGGTCCGCCGGCTCCATCCCTACGCCAGCGGCAGCCGGACGTTCGCCGGCAGCAGCGACGAAAGCGCCGTCAGCATGCGCGCGGTGTTCGCCGAGCTGCACAACGCGCGCGGGCGTTACGGTGCCGGGGCCGTCGGTCTGTACATCATCAGCATGGCGCGCACGGCAGCCGACGTGCTGGCGGTACTGGCATTGGCGCGCTACGGCGGGCTCGGTGTTTCGCCCCCCGCTTCGCTCCCTCTCCCCCTCGGGGAGAGGGCCGGGGTGAGGGGATACGCTGGCGATGAAACATCTGCAGAGCAGATTTCGGTCGACGCTGCCGCGAGCACCCGCCCCTCACCTCAATCCTCTCCCCAGAGGGGAGAGGAGGCGAATGCAAAAGGCGCTGTTCCTTTGGACATCGCGCCGTTGTTCGAGACCGTCGACGACCTGAAAAATGCACCCGCGACCCTGCGCGCCCTGCTGGACGATCCGGTCTACCGCCAGCATCTGGCAGCACGGGGGAATCAGCAGTGGGTGATGCTGGGCTACTCCGACAGCGGCAAGGACGGCGGCACGCTGGCGTCGCGCTGGGGGCTGCAGCGCGCGCAGGTCGAGCTGCTGGAGGTGGCCAACGCCGGCGGCATCCAGCTTGCGTTCTTTCATGGCCGCGGCGGCTCGGCCAGTCGTGGCGGTGCGCGCATCGCGCCGGCGCTGATGTCTTCGCCACGCGGCTCGGTGGCCGGCGTGCTGCGGGTTACCGAGCAGGGTGAGGTGATCCACCGCAAGTACGGCATCCGCGCGCTGGCGCTGCGCAATCTGGAACAGACCGTCGGCGCGGTACTCAGTGCATCACTGCGCCCGCGCGAGGACGAACCGCGGGAAATTCGCTGGCGCGAGCAGATGGACGCACTGTCGGCGGGCAGCCGGCGGACCTATCGCAACTTTGTCGACCACCCGCACTTCGTGGACTATTTCCGCAGCGCCACGCCGATCGACGTGATCGAACGGATGACCCTGGGCTCGCGCCCGTCAAGCCGGCGAAGTATGCGCGGCGTGCAGGATCTGCGCGCGATACCGTGGGTGTTCGCCTGGACCCAATGCCGTTCGATCCTGCCCGGTTGGTATGGGCTGGGCGGCGCACTGGAGCAGGGCGCCAGGGAGTTCGGCGAGGCGGCGCTGATCGAGATGGCGAGCGACTGGCCGTTCTTCAGCAACCTGCTCGACGACGTCGAGATGGTGCTGGCCAAGTGCGACCTAGATATCGCCGAGGCGTTCTCGAAACTGTCCGGTCCGCTGCACGGCGAAATGTTCGGCATGATCCGCGACGAGTTCGCGCGTACCCGGCACTGGCTGCTGCGCCTCAAGGGCAATACGGCCTTGCTGCAGGACGCGCCTCGCCTCGCCGCATCGATCAGCCTGCGCAATCCCTACGTTGACCCGATGAGCCTGCTGCAGGTTGATCTGCTGCAGCGCTGGCGTGCGGGCGACTGTCAGGATGACGTCGTGCTGCAGGCGCTGGTCGCCTGCGTCAACGGCGTGTCGCAAGGGCTGCAGAACACCGGGTAGGAGCGCGCTTGTGGGAGCGGCTTCAGCCGCGATGCTCTTCAATCATGGTGAAAGGCATCGCGCGCAAGCGCGCTCCTACACCCACTCGGTCAGGCCTTCGGTGTCGCATAGCTGCTTCCATGACGGCCGCGCCTTCAGCCGCGTGGCCAGCTCGGCGACATGCGGCCAGGTGACGGCCGGGCGCGGCATGTTGCGCGACCAGCGCATCAGCATCAGCGCGTACAGGTCGATCACGCTGAACGTGGCGCCGAGCATGTACGGACCGCGCGTGGCCAGGTGCGTGTTGATGCGCGACCAGCACGCCTCGATGCCGATGCGCGCCGCCTCCTTGATGCTGGCCGCGCCATCGGCGACGTGCTGGTCGGGGTAGAACCAGCTGCGGTAGGCCGGCTGCAGCGAGTTGGCCAGATACAGCATCCATTGCAGATACTCGGCGCGCTGCGGGCTGCCCGGCGGCGGCGCCAGCGCCGCGTCGGCATGCCGCTCGGCCAGCAGCAGCGTCAGCGCCGCCGCCTCGCCATGTGGCACGCCGTCGACCAGCAGCGTCGGCACCACGCCGTTCGGGTTCAGCGCGAGATAGGCGGCGCTGCGCTGCTGGCCGGCTTCCAGATCGACCCGCTCCAGCGCATGCGGCGCGCCGGTTTCGAGCAGGGTCAGATGCACCAGCATGCTGGCGGCACCGGGGCTGTAGTAGAGCGTATACATGGCGCGGAATCCGCAGGGAAAGTCCGCGGATGATACGCCGCGGGCGTGTTGATGCCGACGGAATCATCGCGGGCGGACGCAGCCAGGCCCTGCGGCGTGCAGCACGTTGCCATGGTTGGGGATGCGAGCGCACACCACCGTCCGACCCGGGGGAATCAGCTGTCCAGTTCGCTCCAGCGTGCGTAGGCCGCTTCCAGCTCGGCCTGGCGCTTCGCGATGGCCTCGTTGGCGGCGGCGATCGCGGCGCTGTCCTGTTTGAAGAAATCCGGGTGGGTCATCGCTTCGCCATGGGCGGCGATCGCGGCTTCCAATTCCTCGATGCGCTTGGGCAGCAGTTCCAGTTCGCGCTGGTCCTTGAAACTGAGTTTGCGCTTGGGTGCGGCGGGCGCTTGCGTGGGCGGACCGCTGCGGGTGAGGCCGGGCTTCGCCGCGGCCGCGGCGACGGCGGCAGCTGCCGCCGGACGTTGCCGCAGCCAGTCGGTATAGCCGCCCACGTATTCGCCGATCCGACCGTTGCCTTCCAGCACCAGGGTGCTGGAGACCACGTTGTCGAGAAACGCGCGATCGTGCGACACCAGCAGCAAGGTGCCCTGGTAGTCGGTCAGCAGCTCTTCCAGCAGTTCCAGCGTCTCGACGTCGAGGTCGTTGGTCGGCTCGTCCATCACCAGGAGATTCGACGGCTGCGCGAACAGCTTGGCCAGCAGCAGGCGGTTGCGTTCGCCGCCGGACAGCCGGGTGATCGGCGCGCGCGCGCGCTCGGGCGAGAACAGGAAATCCTGCAGGTAGCCGATGATGTGCTTGCGCTGGCCGTTGAGCTCGATGAACTCGCGGCCCTCGGCCACGTTGTCCAGCGCGTTGAGCTTGTCGTTGAGTTGCAGGCGGTGCTGATCGAAGTAGGCGACCTGGATGCCGGTGCCCAGTTCCGCGTTGCCGCGCAGGGGCTTCAATTCGCCCAGCATGATCTTCAGCAGGGTGCTCTTGCCGGCGCCGTTGGGGCCGATGATGCCGATGCGATCGCCGCGCATGATCGTGGTGGAGAGATCCTCGATCAGCACGCGACCGTCATAGGCCTGGTGCACGTGCTCGAGGTCGATCACCTTCTTGCCCGAAGCCTGCGCGTTGGCCGCGGTCATCTTCACGTTGCCGTTGAGGTTGCGCCGTTCGGCACGCTCGTTGCGCAGCGCCTTCAGCGCGCGCACGCGGCCCTCGTTGCGGGTGCGCCTGGCCTTGATGCCTTGGCGGATCCATACCTCTTCCTGCGCCAGCTTCTTGTCGAACAACGCATTGGCCTGCGATTCGGCGTGCAGGCGTTCCTCGCGCCGGCGCAGGTAGTTGTCGTAGTCGCCCGGCCAGTCGGTGAGCGCGCCGCGGTCGATCTCGACGATGCGCGTGGCCAGCGCGCGCAGGAAGCTGCGGTCATGGGTGACGAAGATGATGCTGCCGGCGAACTGCTTGAGGAAGCTTTCCAGCCAGCCGATCGCCTCGATGTCCAGATGGTTGGTCGGCTCGTCCAGCAGCAGCACGTCGGGCTTGCGCACCAGTGCCTGCGCCAGCAGCACGCGGCGCTTCATGCCGCCGGACAATGCGGCGAAGTCAGTGTCGCCGGGCAGTTCGAGCTGGGTCAGCACCTCGGTCACCCGGCGGTCCAGATCCCAGCCATGCTGCGCCTCGATCTGGTGCTGCACCGCGCCCAGCGCGTCGAAATCGGCCTGCGTGTTCAGTTGATGCAGCAGGTGGTGATAGCGCGCCAGCAGATGGCCAAGATCGCCCAGCCCCTCCGAGACCACGTCGAACACGTCGCCAGCGGTGCCCTGCGGCACCTCCTGCGCCATCCGCGCGATCACCACGCCGCTCTGCACGCGCACTTCGCCATCGTCGGCATGCAGCTCGCCGGCGATCAGTTTCATCAGGGTGGATTTGCCTTCGCCGTTGCGGCCGACGATGCACACCCGCTCGTTCGCCTCGATCGATAGATCGACATGTTCGAGCAGGAGCGGGCCGCCGATGCTGAAGTCGACGCGTTGCAGTTGGATAAGGGACATCCGCCCATTGTAGCGGTGCCGCCTCGGCAAGCCCGGAAGATGAGGCCAATCTTTCTCAATACGGTACACGAAAGATTTTTAAGAAAATTAAATTGCCAAAAGTTTCCTAAAAATCTACAATCGCCGCGTTGGGAAAATGGAGGGCGTCATGGAACGAAAGGCGGGAGAGTATGTGGCGGGCAACCTTTCCGGCAGCCATTACAAGGCTTTCGTACCCTATCCTTTGCCGCCGGAACCCGCTCTCGTCTATGGTTCGGCGCTGATTGCCCTGCTCGAACGCGCCAACCAGGCCCTCGGGCGGCTGGACGGGATCACGCTGATGCTGCCCGACCCGGCGTTGTTCCTCTATCAATATGTTCGCAAGGAGGCGCTGCTCTCCTCGCAAATCGAAGGCACCCAGTCCTCTTTGTCCGACTTGTTGCTCTATGAGCTGGCCGAAACGCCCGGCGTGCCGATCAACGACGTCGAGGAAGTCTCCAACTATGTCGCTGCGCTCCAGCATGGCTTGAAGCGCCTGCGTGAAGACGATTTTCCGCTGTCGCTGCGGCTGATCCAGGAGATCCACGGCGTACTGCTGCGCGATGGGCGCGGCGCCAGCAAGGACCCGGGCGAATTCCGCACCATCCAGAACTGGATCGGCGGCAAGTCGCCGGCGCTGGCCGGTTTCGTGCCGCCGCCACCCGAGCGCCTGGCAGGTTGCCTGCGCGACTTCGAGGTTTTCCTGCATGCCGACCGCAACGCGATGCCGACGCTGATCAAGGCGGCACTGGCGCATGTGCAGTTCGAGACCATTCATCCCTTCAACGACGGCAATGGCCGCGTGGGACGCTTGCTGATCGCCTTGCTTCTTTGCGCCGAAGGTGTGTTGCGCGAGCCGTCGCTCTACCTGAGCCTCTACTTCAAGACTCGCCGCCAGCAGTACTACAAGCAACTCGACGCCGTACGCCGGACCGGCGATTGGGAGGACTGGCTGCTGTTCTTCCTCGAAGGCGTGGAAACCACCTCACAGCAGGCGGTGGATACCGCCCAGCGCATCCTCGCATTGTTCGAGGCTGACCGTGAAAAAGTGCGCAGCCTGGGTCGGCGTGCGGGCAATGCATTGCTGGTATTCGAGCAGTTCGTGCGCCGTCCAATCCTGGATGCGCCGGTCATTCACAAGTCTCTCAGCGTAGCCGCGCCCACCGTGCGCTCTGCCATAGACGCCCTGCAGAGGCTGGGGCTTCTCAATGAAATTACCGGTCAGCAGCGCAACCGCATCTGGATATACCAGAGCTACTACGCCCTGCTGAGCGAAGGCGCGGCGCCGCTGTAACTGCCGCACGGCATCTACGGCTTGATGAAGGCCACCCGCTGGGTGAAGAGGAATGCTCTTCGCCGACGGCGCCCGGCCTCAGTCGCACGATGGTCACGTGGTTGTCGGGGGCCTTATGGTAATGAAAAACGGGCGCCGTTCGGCGCCCGTCTTGACGTCAGGATCGAACCGACAAACTCCTAGAAGCGGTACTCGGCGCTGACCGAGACCATGTTGGTGCCCAGATTCACGTTTTGCTTCTTGGCGTCGTAGTGATCGTAGTTCAGGCCGACACTGACGTTGTTGCTGAAGTCGTAACCCATGCCGGCACCGGCGTAGTAACTGTTGTCGTCCAGACTCTTGCGGACCGGATTGACGTCGTTGCTGAGGCCGTGCCCGGTCCAGCTGTACAAGCCGGTGCGCGCACTGAGGTACCAGTTCGGGGTGATGTTGAAGTGGCCGTTCACGCCCGCGGTCCAGCCATGCAACTGGGATTTGCTCCGGTCCACCACCGGCTGGCTGTTGAAGATGTTCTTCGGGTGGATATTGCCCATGTCGTTGTAGCCAACCTCGGCGCCCAGTGCGAAATTCGGCGCGAGCGACCAGCGATAGCCGCCGTTGATGGCGTAACCGGTGTCGTGGTCGTCGTACGGGCCGTGGTTGAGCGAGGTCCGCCCCACGTTGCCGTTGATGAACCAGCCACCATTGCCGGACGGCGAATTTTGCGCAAACGCGGCGGGAACGGTCAGCAGACCAGCCGTAGCGAGAGTAAGGGCGATCAGGGTTTTTTTCATGGAGATTCTCCTGTTGTTATACCAAACGAACCGCCACCACCTGGGGATGGGTGAAGACGGTTGCGCGTAAAAACACGCGTCGCCATTGGACGCATTCCAGCCTGAAGCCAAGCCATATCCAGCTCGTGGAAATTAAGGTTGAGTTAATTCGCCACTCGCTACGCGCATGCACCGAAAACGGCGTGCACCTGCCGCGGTCGAGGCGACAGCGCCCGCCTGATCGGCGACAATCGGCGTTTTGCCAAGCTTGCCGGAGATCTGCCGATGACCACCCGCCGCGAACTCGCCAACGCCGTGCGCGCCCTTGCCATGGATGCCGTGGAAGCGGCCAAGTCCGGTCACCCGGGCATGCCGATGGGCATGGCCGACATCGCCGAGGTGTTGTGGAACGATTTCCTGCAGTTCAATCCGGGCAATCCACGGTGGGCCAATCGCGACCGCTTCGTGCTTTCCAACGGCCACGGTTCGATGCTGCAGTACGCATTGCTGCACCTGACCGGCTTCGACCTGCCGATCGAGCAGCTGAAGCGCTTCCGCCAGCTGCATTCGAAGACCGCCGGCCACCCCGAAGCCAGCGAAACCCCGGGCGTGGAAACCACCACCGGCCCGCTGGGACAGGGCCTGGCCAACGCGGTGGGTTTCGCGCTGGCCGAGAAGGTGCTGGCGGCGCAATTCAACCGCCCCGGCCACGCCGTGGTCGATCACCATACGTACGTGTTCCTCGGCGACGGCTGCCTGATGGAAGGTATCTCGCACGAAGTCGCCTCGCTGGCCGGCACCTGGGGGCTGGGCAAGCTGGTGGCGATCTACGACGACAACGGCATCTCGATCGACGGCGAGGTACACGGCTGGTTCACCGACGACACGCCGGCGCGCTTCGAGGCCTACGGCTGGAACGTGATCCGTCATGTGGACGGCCATGATGCGGAGGCGATCAAGCGGGCCTTGACGCAGGCGACCAGCCAGAGCGACCGGCCCACGCTGATCTGCGCCAAGACCATCATTGGTTTCGGTGCGCCGCACAAGCAGGGCAAGGAAGAAAGTCATGGTGCGCCGCTGGGCAAGGACGAGATCGTCGCCGCGCGCGACGCGCTGGACTGGTGCCATGCACCGTTCGAGATTCCCACGCAAATCCATGCCGGCTGGGATCACCGCAAGGCGGGCAGCGAAGCCGAGCAGGCGTGGAACGCGGCATTCGCGAAGTACGCTGTGGCGCACCCGGAACTGGCAGCCGAATTCAAGCGCCGCTTGAGCGGCGAGCTGCCCGCCGACTGGGCCGGGAAGTCGGTCGCGTATATCGCCAGGTTGCAGGCCGAGGGACCGGACGTGGCCTCGCGCAAGGCCTCGCAGATGGCGCTCGACGCGTTCGGCCCGCTGCTGCCGGAACTGATCGGCGGCTCGGCCGACCTGGCCGGCTCCAACCTCACCAAGTGGAAGGGCAGCCTGGACGCAGCCAACGGCGACAGCGCCGACGGCAAGGGCAACTACGTGTATTACGGCGTGCGCGAGTTCGGCATGACCGCGATCGCCAACGGCCTCGCCCTGCACGGCGGCTTCATTCCGTACGACGCCACCTTCCTGGTGTTTTCCGACTACGCGCGCAACGCGGTGCGCATGAGTGCGCTGATCCCGGCGCATGCGATCCACGTCTACACGCACGACTCGATCGGCCTGGGCGAGGACGGTCCGACCCATCAGCCGGTGGAGCATCTGGCCAGCCTGCGCTACATCCCGAACAATCACGTGTGGCGTCCCTGCGACGCGGTGGAATCGGCCGCGTCGTGGAAGGCGGCGATCGAGCGCAAGGGTGCGCCGGCCTGCCTGATTTTTTCGCGGCAGACGCTGAAGCACCAGCAGCGCGATGCGCAGCAGCTCGCCGACATCGCACGCGGCGGCTACGTGCTGTCCGACCCGCTGGACACCCGGGTTCAGGCGATCCTGATCGCCACTGGCTCGGAAGTGGAACTGGCGATGGAGGCGATGCGTGCACTGGCGCAACAGGGCGTGGCGGTCCGCGTGGTGTCGATGCCGTGCGCCGAGGTGTTCGATGCGCAGCCGCTGGAATACCGTGAAGGCGTATTGCCGCTCTGGTGCCGCGCCCGCGTGGCGGTGGAGGCGGCGACCGCGGATTTCTGGCGCAAGTACGTGGGGCTGGACGGCGAGGTGGTCGGCATGACCACGTTCGGCGCCTCGGCCCCGGCACCGCAGCTGTTCGAGCACTTCGGTCTCAGCGTGGCGCAGGTGGCCGACGCGGTGAAGCGCGTCATCCGGTAACAGCCGTCGCCCCTGGCGCGACCCTCTCCCGCGGGAAAGGATCGCGCGCAGCCGTCAGGAGCGCAGGCCCACGCCGCGCCTGAGCAACTGCAGCGCCATGATCGACAGCCCGATCACGAATACCAGCATCACCACGAACGCCAGGCCCACCGGCACGTCGCTGATGCCCAGCACGCCGAAACGGAACGCGTTGACCATGTACAGGATCGGGTTGATCCGCGAGATGCTCTGCCACGGCTCGCTGAGCATCTTGATCGAGTAGAACACGCCGCCCAGGTAGGTCAGCGGGGCCAGCACGAAGGTCGGCACCAGCGCGATGTCGTCGAACTTCTTGGCGTAGATCGCATTGACGAAGCCGGCCAGCGCGAAGATCGTCGCCCCCAGCACCACCGACCCAAGGGCGATCAGGGGATGCGCCACGTGCAGCGAGGTGAAGAACAGCGCGATCATCAGCACCAGCACGCCCACCACCAGGCCGCGTGCCACCGCGCCGGTCACGTAGCCCAGCAGGATCACCCAGTTCGCCATCGGCGCCACCAGCATCTCCTCCACCGAGCGCTGGAACTTGGCGCCGAAGAACGAGCTGGAGATGTTCATGTAGCTGTTGTTGATGATGCTCATCATCACCAGCCCGGGCACGAGGTACTGCATGTAGCTGAAGCCGGCCTCGATGGTGCCGATGCGGCTGCCGATCAGCTTGCCGAAGATCACGAAGTACAGCGTCATGGTGATCGCCGGCGGGATCAGGGTCTGGGTCCAGATGCGGATGATCCGCACGATTTCGCGTCGCGTGATGGTGTGCAGTGCGACCAGGTTGGCGGCCATGTTGCTCATGCGACTTTCTCCTGCACCGGCTCTCGTCGCGTGCTTTCCACCAGGCGCACGAACAGCTCCTCCAGTCGGTTGGTCTTGTTGCGCATCGAGGTCACCGTGATGCCATGCGCCGACAGCGCCGCGAACAGCGTGTTGAGATCCTGGGAACGTGCCATTTCCACTTCCAGCGTGTGCTCGTCGGTGCGGCGCAGGGTGATGCCCGGCAGCTGCGGCAGCCCGGCAGGCGCGGCCGGCACGTCCAGGATGAACGTCTCCACGTCCAGCGTGGCCAGCAGCCGCTTCATGCTGGTGTTCTCCACGATCGTGCCGTGGTCGATGATCGCGATGTTGCGGCACAGCGACTCGGCTTCCTCGAGGTAATGCGTGGTCAGGATCACCGTGGTGCCGGCGGCGTTGATGGCGCTGACGAACTGCCACATCGAGCGGCGGATCTCGATGTCCACGCCCGCGGTGGGCTCGTCGAGGATCAGCAATCTGGGCTCGTTCATCATCGCGCGGGCGATCATCAGGCGCCGTTTCATGCCGCCGGACATCTCGCGTGCCTGGTGCCGGGCCTTGTCCCACAGGCGAAGCTCCTTCAGGTATTTCTCGGCGCGCTGGGCGGCGATCCGGCGCGGGATGCCGTAGAAACCGGCCTCGTTGACGCAGATGTCGAAGGGTTTCTCGAACTGGTTGAAGTTGATCTCCTGCGGTACCAGCCCGATCAGCCGCATCGCCTCGCTGCGCTGCCGGTTCACCGACATGCCGAACACCCGCGCGTCGCCGCTGGTGGAGTTCACCAGTGACGAGAGGATGCCGATCAGGGTGGATTTGCCGGCGCCATTGGGACCGAGCAGGGCGAAAAAATCGCCGGGCTGCACGGTCAGGCTGATGCCCTTGAGGGCCTCCACGCCATTGCCGTAGGTCTTGCGCAGGTTGTCGACGACGAGTGCAGGTGCTGAGGTCATGGATGACGCCGGTGGGTGGAGAGCCTGGAGGAGGCCGGATGCCTCGGCGCGTCAGCAACCGGTGGACTTGGTCGCGGACTGCGCGGGAGTTTGGCCCGCGGCCCAGAGGACCTATTATAGCGGGCTCGATGCCGTCGCCCGGTTTCTGCCGGTGCACGCACTGTCACGGAATCCGTTACATGGCCGACCACTTCCAGCTGCGCCTTATCGACAGCCGCATGATCGCTCCCACCGTGCGGCATCTCGTGTTCGAGCGCGTCGACGGCCAGCCGCTGGCGTTCATGCCGGGCCAGTTCCTGCAGGTGCACTTCCATTACGACGACGGTAGCGCGACCAAGCGCAGCTACTCGGTGGCCACGGTGGGCGATGGCAGCGCGCCGAACGGGGCCGTGGAAGTCAGGCGCATCGAGATCGCGGTGAGCTATGTCGAGGGCGGTGCGGCGACCGGCTTGCTGGGCGGTCTGGAAACAGGCGGCGTCATCGAGGCCAGCGGGCCGTATGGCCGGTTCTGCCTGCAGCAGACCGATACGCACCCGCGCTACCTGCTGCTGGCCACCGGCACCGGCGTCACGCCCTACCGCGCGATGCTGCCGCAGATCGAAAAACTGCTGGCCGGGGGCGATCGCGAAGTGGTGCTGCTTTACGGCGCGCGCAGCGAAGGCGAATTGCTGTACGGCGAGGAGTTCGAGGCGTTCGCGCAACGGCATCCCGGCTTCACCTTCCACGGCTGCCTGAGCCGCCAGCCGCGCGCCACCCCTCGCCCGAGCGATCGCAGCGGTCACGTGCAGAACGTGCTGGCCGAACTCGGCCCGCACCCCGAACGCGATATTGCCTACCTGTGCGGCAACCCGAACATGGTCGATGCCGCGTTTACCGTGCTGAAGGAATTCGGCCTGCCGGTGTCGCAGATCCGGCGCGAGAAGTACATCTCCTCGCGTTGATCAAGTTCGGCGCGGGCGCGCCGATACAGGCATCAGGACAGATTCACCATCCGTTCCGCGGTACGGGCAGGAAAGCTCATCGAGCCTTCAACCACCACGAATTCCGTGGTCGACCCCGCCGGCTGGACACGTCGACATAACGTTCACATTCGAACCGTGATACGCATCACATCTGCGCAATGCAGTTGCCTTGTTCACATCCCAATTGTGAGCAGTTTCACGTCTCCATGACTTGGGTCAGCGGAGCCTGTAAAGGCGGCCGGAGGCCGGCCGTAAGCACATTAAGTGCCCCGTGATTCCACGGGTTGTACAAGGAGAACGGCATGACAAGTCAGCTCTGCACCTTGCTAGCTGGTTGCATATTGGCCACGATCTTTGG
>Ga0307377_10002073_pt1 | contig 24036 bp, 23 predicted proteins | sample TR3MG_FD_202535 | JGI IMG/M metagenome (GOLD analysis project Ga0307377, IMG submission 202535) | Soil microbial communities from Risofladan, Vaasa, Finland - TR-3 | ecosystem: Environmental > Terrestrial > Soil > Coastal area > Acid sulfate soil | place: Finland: Risofladan, Vaasa | collected...
TTTCGTATTTTTCGATCTGCGCCTTGTAATAATCCCGTTTGTTCGCGGGCGCCATATCTGCGGCAAGCTCCATCAAATGTCCCTTGTTGCTTTTGGCCTGATAAAAACTCCATTGATCGGAAGCCTGGGTTTTCTTCAGCACCGCCTCGTTCTTGAACAGCATCGCCTGATTCTGGGTGTCCCCCCCCTGATAGCTGACCACCGCGCCGACCGAAGCCAGAATCGCGGTAAAAATCGCGACGGACCCGGCAAGTTTGTCTCCGCCATGGGCCTGGTGTTCCACTGCATGGTCGTGTGCACCGTGGACATGAAATTCTTCCGACATGTTATTTCCTCAAAATTGATATGAAAACGGCGGGCATTCTATACGTTAACGGGTTCTGTGCAAGATTGAATTATTTGGTTCGGAAACGGGCTGCAAACAAACGATGAGATATCTTCTTTTTATTACCGCTTGATGTTTGTATCAGCCCTGAGAATTTGGCACAAATGACTATTGCCGGGATCCAGCGCACTGCGCGCAACGGTGTCGAACAGTATTTGTATTTCCTCGAGGCTGAAGCAGGCAAGCAGGCGATTGGCCATGTCTGTTTGCAACGGTACCATGCAGCTCTGCCCGTCCGGCAGCACCAGTTTGAATCCGGCCAGTTTTCCCAGTCCGCCTTCCGTCCGGGACATCAGATCGGCTTGTTCATCCTGCAACTCGTCGTAATACGCTTCCAGATCGTCCACCACATCATCGGCCAGTTCTTCCGACACTGCGACGACCAGGCCCATCGTGTCATCCCGCAATTCACACGCCACATCCAGTTTCCCGGCATGTTCCACAAACCTGTCGCGCAGGCTAGCATCAAAGAAAATGAATTCGTCCATAAGTAAGTCCCCCACACGGTTATAAGACAATCCAGTCCATGATGCCCCGCCCCGCCGCGTATTACAATAGCTGCCACTATCCACACACCGGAGCTAGACCATGCCGAATCAATCCGACCTGCTGACGTTGCGCGACAAGCTGCGCGCGTTCGCCGAAGCACGCGACTGGGACCAGTTCCATTCGCCGAAAAATCTGAGCATGGCGCTGATGGTGGAAGTCGCCGAACTGATGGAACATCTTCAGTGGCTCACCGAAGAACAATCCGGCAATCTTGATGCCGGGAAGACGGCGGTCGTGGCCGAAGAACTGGCCGATATCCTGCTGTATCTGATCCGCCTTTCGGACAAGCTGGATGTGGATCTGCTGAAAGCCGCGCTGAACAAGATGGAGAAGAACGCGGTGAAGTATCCGGCGGAAAAGGTGCGCGGGAGTGCGAAGAAGTATTCCGAGTATTGATCGAGCTTCTGCACCTTGTTAAGGATGTCTTGACAAGAGAACGTTCGTTCTTTACAGTGACAGCACATTCGTTCTGTACCAATTCTGCCATGACCGACTTCAATCCGAAAGACACCGAGTATCTCGCCAAACTCCAGGACTATTACGCCGACTGGAAAAGCATTCCCTCTTACGCCAAGCTGTGCGAGGTGTTCGGCATCGCTTCCAAATCCTGGGTCAAAGCCGTGCTGACCCGCCTGAATACAGCCGGTTTCATCGAGCGCACCCCGGACGGTGCGTGGATACCCTCCCGCCAGTTCTTCGCGCGCCCGCTGGCCGAATCCTCGGTTCAGGCGGGCATGCCGGCTTCCGTAACGGAGACCCAGGGCGATCATTTCATCATCGACGAGATGCTGATCGACACGCCATCCAACACCACGCTGATCCCGGTCAGGGGCGATTCGATGATCGAGGCTGGCATCCACGACGGGGATGTCGCCGTGGTGGAAAAGCGCAATATTGCCAATGTGGGTGACATCGTGGTGGCTATCGTGGATAACGAGTTCACCCTGAAGACCCTGGACAAGGAGCGCGGCAAATATATTTTGCGGCCTGCCAACCAGGCTTATCCGGTGATCCGTCCGCAAGGCACGCTGGAAATTTTCGGCGTGCTGACCGGCCTGATACGCAAGTACCGGAAGTAGGCCATGCAAGCCGCCATTCATCCCGGCTGCGCAGCCCGGCAAGGACAACGCACCCCGCGTGATTTGTTGTCGCTGACCCATCCCAACAAGGAATTGTTCCGCCGGCAGCGCGCGTTGCTGCGCAGCGCCGTACCGGCCGGTTTCCCCTCGCCTGCCGATGATTATGTGGAGCAGCGCATCAGCCTGGACGAACATTTGATCCAGCATCGCGAATCCACCTTCTTCATGCGCGTGGCGGGCGAATCGATGCACGGACTCGGCATCTTCGACGGCGATCTGCTGGTGGTGGACCGCGCCCTGCCTGCCACGCACGGTTGCGTGGTGATCGCGGTGCTGGACGGCGAATTCACCGTGAAGCAATTGCTGCATACACCGGATGGACAGGTATTGCGCGCGGCACACCCAGACTATCCCGACCAGCACATCAAACCGGAACAGGATTTTTCGGTCTGGGGGGTGGTGAGCTGGAACGTCCACAAACTCTGATTCAGCGCCGCAACTCCCCAGAGTGGGTAAGCGCAGCGTATCCACCGCGATCAATCCATCAGAGCGAGTTGGCGGGTGCGCTGCGCTTGTCCACCTACAACTGCTTTTGACCATGCACCCGTGGGAACGGGAATGTCGACAAGATTTGAAGGAACATTTAATCATGCGCGCTATCGCGTTAATCGACTGCAACAACTTCTATGTCTCCTGCGAACGGTTGTTCCGGCCAAGTCTGGAAGGCAAGCCGGTGGTGGTGCTCTCCAACAACGACGGTTGCGTGGTATCACGTTCGCAGGAAGCCAAAGACCTCGGCATCAGGATGGCCGTACCGTGGTTCCAGATCAAAGGCCTCGCCAAACGCCACGGCATCATCGCGCTGTCTTCAAACTACACGCTGTACGCCGACATCTCCAACCGGGTGATGCGGCTGTTGTCGCGGTGCAGCCCGAACCAGGAAATCTACTCGATTGATGAATGTTTTCTGGACCTGACAGGGATGGACGGCATTTCCGACCTGACTGAATATGCCCAAACGATACGCGGCACCATCAAACAATGCGTCGGGATACCGGTATGCATAGGCATTGCGCCGAGCAAAACCCTGGCCAAACTCGCCAACCATGTCGCCAAGAAGCAAAAGCAGTATCACAGCGTGTGCGATTTCAATGCGATGACGGCACGCATGCTGGACAACCTGCTGGCAAAGATCGAGGTCGGCGAGGTGTGGGGTGTGGGCAGGCGCAGCGCCGAACGTTTGCAGCATATGGGCATAGGCACTGCACTGGAGTTGAAATGCAGCCCGGCCAAGCGCGTGCGTGCCGAGTTCGGCGTGGTCATGGAACGCATCGTCGCGGAACTGAACGGTGAAGCCTGCATCGGGCTGGACGAGATCACGCCGCGCCGTCAACAGATCATCTGCTCGCGTTCGTTCGGCGTGCCGGTTTCCTCGCTGGCAGACCTGGAACAGGCAATCATCGCCTACACCACCCGTGCCGCCGAAAAACTGCGTGCACAGCATTCTGTTGCGGGCGGTATTCAGGTCTATATCCGCACCAGTCCGCACAAGGCCGATTCGCAATATCAGCCAACCATGCTATTGCCCCTGGTCGAGCCCACGAATGACACACGCCTGCTGTGCCGCGCCGCGCTGGACGGTTTGCGGCAAATTTACCGCAGCGGCCACGCCTACCAAAAGGCCGGGGTGATGCTCACCGAGATCATCGCCGCAGCGGCTAGGCCGCGCACGCTGTTCGATGATGTCGCGGCACAGCAGAAATCCGCCGTGCTGATGGAAACGCTCGACCGCATCAACCGCCGCATGGGCAACGGGACAATGCAGTTACTCGGAGAAGGGACCAGGAAAAGCTGGGCTATGCGGCGCGGCAACGTGTCGCAATGCTATACCACGGAGTGGGATGAACTGGCCGTCGCGCGATGAAATATTTGGTTCAATAATTGCGGATGATTCGGGATATGCCCGGTGTTGCCGGACTATGCGCATGCATTTCCCGCGGCGGGTCGATCAGCTCCGGGAAGAGCGACTCATTGCGGGCGTCGTTCCGCTGACGATGCAATGGCGATACCCGATATTTCCAAAAATAGAAGGTTAATCGGTAACGAAACGGTAGCGGTTCTTGCCGCTATTTTTGGCCAAATACATCGCGGCATCGGCGATCTTTAACAGCTGTTCCGCCGTTTCCCCGTTGTCCGGGTAGAGAGATATACCAATACTGACAGTGACCCGGCAATTTTTCCCATTCAACATGAATGGATCAGCGATGGCTTCGACAATTTTCCTGGCCACACTAACAATCGATTCCCGTGTTGGCACGCTGGAAAGAATCACCGTAAATTCGTCCCCGCCTAAACGCGCCACCGTGTCCGAATCGCGCACACAAGCCACGATTCGCCTGGCCGCCTCGCGTAGCAGCACATCACCGGAATCGTGCCCGAGCATATCGTTAATGGTCTTGAAACCGTCCAGATCGAGAAACAGCACAGCGACAGACTCCTTGTGCCGTCGCGCTTTCTTGAGTTCCTGATTGAGACGGTCGTAGAACAGGATACGGTTGGGAAGTTCGGTCAGGTTGTCGTGATGGGCAAGGTGGGTAATCTGTTCATTGGTGCGCTTTAGGCGCGTAAGCAAGTCCCATAGAAAACTTGCCTGAAAACCGCCGATGATATTCCCGGCACCCAGCTGGGATTCGGCATAGGCGGTGATACTGTCATCACCGGTGAGATTGAAAGCAAGACAGGGGCTGCATGCGCTGATCGCCTCATCGAGATTTGTAAAAGTCCGGACACCATGTTTCTTCGCAATTGCCAATGCCGGGGCTTGCGGGTTTGCATCGATAATGCCGACAATTTTAATCCGCGGATAATCGATAAATAATTCGAGCATTGCCGTGCCGCCGCGACCCGCACCGATTACGAGTATTCTTTGAATGCTGCTTGGCTTTACTGTCATCAAGTATCTCGCGGCAATATATATAGACCAAATATTACCGTATTTGGACGGGTCATAAGCCGAAATTTAATGCCGGCCTAGTTCTTCCCCACTGCCACACGCGATGCGTCGCTCTTCATCATGCCGTTCACAGCAGCCCGGGTAAATCCCGCATGACTGAAGGCCGGCAACAACGCCTCAGCACCACCGGATGCCACGTACACCAGCAACCCTCCGCTGGCCTCCGTGCCGGCCAGCAAGTTGGAAGACGGTAGTTTATCCCTGGCTTTCCCAAGAATTTACTCCAACAAGGCCGGCGCAATTTTGCAGCAGCCGCCGCCACCGTGCGACAATCGGGTTAATTTATTTCTGGCATCATTTGAGGTTCAGACACGAATCATTCCTTTTTCATAATATTTCCGACAAAACACATTCAGGCATAAATGCTTTTCAGAACTGCAAACCTTACACAGCTGGGCGATTTTGACGAAATTATCGACGTGCGCACGCCGGCGGAATTCGCCGAGGATCATATTCCCGGGGCAATCAATTGCCCGGTGCTCTCCGATCAGGAGCGCATCACCGTCGGCACACTGTACAAACAGATATCGCCATTCGAGGCGCGCAAGGTAGGAGCGGCGCTGATCGCGAAGAACATCGCGCATCATCTGGAAACCCGCTTTCATGCCCATCCCAAATCATGGCGCCCGCTGGTCTACTGCTGGCGCGGCGGCCAGCGCAGCGGCGCGATGAGCATCATCCTGGCACAGGTGGGCTGGGCGGCGCACAAACTGGAAGGTGGCTACAAGACCTACCGGCGTGACGTGCTGGAAAAACTTGAGGCACTGCCGCAGCGATTCGCATTCAGGGTGGTCTGCGGCCCGACCGGTTCCGGCAAGAGCCATTTGCTCAGCGCTTTGGCCGACACCGGCCATCAGGCGCTCGACCTCGAAATGCTGGCCATGCATCGTGGCTCGGTGCTGGGCAGGTTGCCCGAACAGCCGCAACCCGCGCAGAAATGGTTCGACAGCGCTTTGCTGCAAACCCTGCAGCAGTTCGATCCGGATCGTCCGGTATATGTTGAAGCGGAAAGTAGCAAGATCGGGTTGATCACCCTGCCTGCGGGGCTCACTTCGGCGATGCACGCCGGCAACTGCCTGCTGCTGGAAACACCCCTGGCCACACGCGTTGCCGGACTGCTCGCCGACTATCGCCACTATGTCGATAACCCGGAATCACTGATCGACCATCTGCAGTCGCTGCTGCGCTTTCATGGTGCAAAGCAGCTGCAGCACTGGAGCGAGCTGATACGGGAGGGGGACTTTGAGACCATGGTCGCGGAATTGCTCACGCTCCATTATGACCCCAGCTATTTCCGCGCAACCGCGCGGAACTACCCGAATCTCGACCAGGCCCAGCGCATCCCGGTAACCGGCATGTCGCCGGATGCACTGAAAGAAATAGCCCGGGGTCTGTAGCAGCCGAAATACTTAACACGAGAACCAGATATTCCGCCCGGATTTAAATATCCGGGGCAAACTAAAGGAGCAATAAATGGAACAAAGAAATTTGGGGGGGAGTGGCCTGAAAGTCTCGGCGTTGTGCCTTGGCACCATGACCTTCGGTGAGCAGAACAGCGAAGCGGAAGCCCACGCGCAACTCGACTACGCGGTATCGCGCGGGGTGAACTTCATTGATGCCGCCGAGATGTATCCGGTCCCGCCGCGTGCCGAAACCCAGGGACGCACCGAAAGTTACATCGGCTCCTGGCTGAAACATCAGCGCCGCGATTCATTGATCGTCGCCACCAAGATCGCCGGCCCATCGCGCGGCTTTGCCTGGATACGCAACAGCCCGCGCATCGATCGCGAGAACCTTGAAGCGGCGATAGACAGCAGCCTGAAACGGTTGCAGACCGACTATGTCGACCTCTACCAGATCCATTGGCCGGATCGTTATGTGCCGATGTTCGGCGCGACCAGTTATGATGCATCCCAGCAACACGACACCGTGCCGATCGCAGAGCAGCTGCAGGTGCTGGCCGAGCTGGTCAAGGCCGGAAAAATCCGCCATATCGGCCTGTCCAACGAGACCCCGTGGGGCGTGAGCGAATTCGTGAGTTGTGCTGAAAAGATCGGGCTGCCGAAAATCATCACGGTGCAGAATGCCTACCACCTGATGAATCGCAGCTTCGAGACCGGGTTGGCAGAAGTCTGCCATCACGCCAAGGTCGGCTTGCTGGCCTACAGCCCGCTGGCATTCGGTCACCTGACCGGAAAATATCTTGCCGATCCGAACGCGCAAGGGCGCATCACGCAGTTTGCCAACTTCGGGCAGCGTTATGCCAAACCCAATGTACCTGTCGCAACAAAGGAATATGTGCGCATCGCGCAACAAGCCGAGCTAAGCCCGGCGACAATGGCACTGGCCTTTGCACGCACCCGTTGGTTCACCGGCAGCGTGATCATCGGCGCAACCAACCTGAACCAGTTGCGGGAAAATCTCGACAGCGCCGAAGTGGTGCTATCGCCAGAAGTGCTGGAGAAGATCGAAGCGGTGCACAAGGTATATCCGAATCCGGCGCCGTGAACGCGGCAGCATTCGCCTTGCCGGAACGCTGCCGCGCCGCTTGTTGATCGTCGCGCCTGCCCTGTTCGAATAACGTGCCGGCGGGCTAAATCAGTAATAACAGAAGCACAATGAGCAGGATCACGGTCAAATCATGATTATCAATCCTGCCTCCCGCTGGCATCGAATCGATTCTCTGTGACATGGCCTGTACTTCCTGGTCAGTCATGGCAGCCACCCGGTCTTTTGCCATGGGTTCGGCGACACCCAGCGCCTGCAGGCGAGCCTTGACATCAGCCCTGTCGAAAAAATTCCGGATTTTGGCCTTTTCCGTTGCGATATGATTTTGACCCGCCATGTTATCGGTGGTCACCATTCCAGCCATTGCGGTAGATGCCTGTAGGCTCAATGCAGCTCCGAGTACCAGCCCGCCTATCCGTTGATAAATTTTTGCGTTCATGATGATTCCTTTTCTTGTTGATTAATGAACTAGAATAGATGTCCCTGAAACTAACTTAACCAGCTGCTGGATTATAAACATACTTGGCATTCTGCAATTTAAAAAAATGAAGTGCAAAATTGCCAGATGAAAATACCGACAGAAATCCCTGATGCGGCAGATTATCCCGCCTAAATTCGTGGCTCTGTGCGCTATCGCACATAAATCCGGGCAGTTTGCCTGCACTATGCGAAGATGTTCTGGGGCATGGGGAGTAGCGCAATAGCCGGCGACCCATAATCTTTTTCGATCAATAATGGTGCTGGATGGACAACCTGCCGATTAAGGGGAGCCCCCGGCGCGTGGCTAAGGAACATGACGTGTTGAGAAATATTTCGCTTGCGGCACTGCTGCTGATGGCGCTTGCGTTGGTTGGGCTATTGTTTCGCGGCGCACTCTTTTCATTGCATCCAGCTGCGCTGATCGCGGAAGTTGCAGCGCTAGCGCTGATGGCATGGGCACGACTGACCTTCGGGCAGCGCAGTTTCCATGCGCCGGCAAACCCTTCCTCCGGCGGGCTGGTCACGACCGGGCCTTATCATTTCATCCGCCATCCAATCTACACGGCGGCTTGCCTGTTCGGCTGGTCGGGTGTACTGGCAAATTGGTCTTTGATCAATGTGCTGCTGGGTGTCCTGCTCATCTGCGGTGCCGTTGGCAGAATGCTGTGTGAAGAACGGCTGATCAGTGAAATTTATCCCGAGTATCCCGCCTATGCCCGGGCGACCTGGCGCATGGTGCCGTATATTTTCTAGTCAGATCAGCTCCAGCGCATTCCCATCCGGATCGCGACAGAACAACGCGCGGCGGCCCGAAGAACTGAGCGTGTAGACGATACCAAACCGGTCCAGACGCTCAATCAACCCGGCAAAATCCGACACTGCCAACGCGACATGCCGGTCCCGTCCGCCGTGGGCTGGGCGCTGCAACCCGGTTTCCGGGCTGGGCAACAATAATAAATGAATCTGCTGGCCGGGGCCGACGTTGTACCACACACCGTCGTAGCTCATCGCCGGCCGGCCGGAGTCAGACTGCAGGCCGAGTACGCCCTCGTAAAAGTCGCGCGATCTTGCCAAGTCAGACGTCAGGAAAGAGGCGTGCAGGATTCCGGTGATCATCACATTTTTACCGGCACAACCTTGCTCGCTGCCAACTTCGCGCGTACCCGCGCTTCATTGGTATCCTTGCCGGTCGCCAGTGCCACGCCCATGCGGCGGCGCGCAAAGGATTCCGGTTTGCCGAACAGGCGAACATCGCTGTCAGGCACACGCAACGCTTCCGCCACGCCTTGGAAGGCGATGCCTTTTGCATCATGCTGCCCGTAGATCACCGCGGATGCGCCCGGACTGCGCAGAGCGGCATTCACCGGCAGGCCGAGTATCGCGCGGGCGTGCAACTCGAATTCGTTCTGTACCTGCGAGCACATCGTGACCATGCCGGTATCATGCGGGCGCGGGCTGACTTCGCTGAACCAGACCTGGTTGCCCTTGACGAACAATTCCACGCCGAAGATGCCCAGGCCACCGAGATCGTCCGTGACCGATTTCGCAATGTCGTGCGTGCGCTGCAGGGCCAGGTCCGACATCGCCATCGGCTGCCAGCTTTCGACATAATCACCATGCACCTGCACGTGGCCGATCGGATCGCAGAAGTGCGTTTCGATATTGCCATCCGTTCCGATCGCGCGCACGGTGAGCTGGGTGATTTCATACTCGAAATCGATCAGGCCTTCGACGATCACCCTGCCTTGGTTGACCCGGCTGCCGCTGCAGGCATAGTTCCACGCCTCCTCCACTTCGGCGGCGCTCTCCACCCTGGATTGCCCCTTGCCGGACGATGACATCACCGGTTTGATGATGCACGGATAGCCGATATGCTCTATCGCAGTTCGCATCTCGACCAGGCTGTCGGCAAAACGATATGGGGAAGTCGGCAGGCTCAGCGTTTCCGCTGCCAGGCGGCGGATGCCTTCCCGGTTCATGGTCAGGCGCGCGGCGCGCGCGGTGGGAATCACGCGCGCCAGGCCTTCGCGCTCGATCTGTTCCAGCATGTCGGTGGCGATGGCCTCGATTTCCGGCACGATGATATGCGGCTTTTCCTGCGCGACCAGCGCGCGCAATGCGGCGCCGTCAGCCATGTTGATCACATGGGCGCGATGCGCGACCTGCTGTCCCGGTGCATTGGCATAGCGGTCCACCGCGATGGTTTCCACGCCCAGGCGTTGCAGCGCGATAATGACTTCCTTGCCCAGTTCGCCGCTGCCGAGCAGCATGACGCGGGTAGCGGAAGGAGTGAGCGGCGTACCGATGGAGAGGGGTTTCATTTGAGTTTTCATTCCGTGTGATTGCGAGCATGGCACCGGGCGAAATTATACCCCGAGGTACAGATTTCATTGTGCCGCAACAGGAGTAACATTAGCCACTCGAGTCAAACACTGGGAGCGGAACATGACGAACATCGTTCAATTGCTGGGTGATGAAGCGGAACACCTGTTGAAATATCGCTGCACCGGCATTGCCAAAGCAGCGATCCACTTGCCGGGCCCGGACTATGTGGATCGCGTGGTGGCGATCAAGGACCGCAAGCCCGGCGTGCTGCGCAGCCTGCAGGCACTGTACGGCCAGGGGCGGCTGGCCAATACCGGTTACCTGTCGCTGCTGCCGGTGGACCAGGGCGTGGAACATTCCGCCGGCGCATCGTTCGCGCCCAACCCGGTCTATTTCGATCCGGACAACATCGTCAAGCTCGCCATCGAGGGTGGCTGCAACGGTGTGGCCTCCACGCTGGGTGTGCTGGGTTCGGTGGCGCGCCGCTATGCGCACAAGATCCCGTTCATCGTGAAGATCAACCACAACGAAATGCTGACCTACCCGAATATCTACGACCAGACGCTGTTCGCCAGCGTGGACCAGGCATTCGACATGGGCGCGGTGGCAGTCGGCGCGACAGTGTTTTACGGTTCCGAACATTCGCGTCGGCAAATCCAGGAAGTCTCCGAAGCATTCGAGCACGCGCATGAGTTGGGCATGGCCACGATCCTGTGGGCCTACCTGCGCAACCCGGCTTTCAAGACTGCCGACAAGGATTTTCACGTGTCTGCCGATCTCACCGGGCAGGCCAACCACCTCGCCGTCACGATCAACGCGGACATCGTCAAGCAGAAAATGGCCGAGAACAACGGCGGCTACAACGCGGTCAAGTTCGGCAAGACCAATCCCAGGGTATACAGCGAATTGACCACCGACCACCCGATCGACCTGGTGCGCTACCAGGTGGCAAACTGCTACATGGGTCGCGTGGGCATGATCAATTCAGGCGGTGAATCGGGCAAGAATGATCTGCAGCAGGCGGTGCGCACTGCGGTTATCAACAAGCGTGCCGGCGGCATGGGCCTGATTTCCGGGCGCAAGGCATTCCAGAAACCGATGCAGGACGGTGTGGCGTTGCTCAATGCTATCCAGGACGTGTATCTGGCCAAGGATGTAACCGTGGCATGATCAGTCCCGGCAGGGTATTGCTGAAGCAATCAGGCGAAGCGATCGCCGAAAATCAGGGAAGCGGATTCAATGCCCTGCGTCCAGGTTTTTTGATTTCTCTGCAATCCCGCCGCGCTTGAGCATGGACAGGTACGCTTCTTCGTGCGCAACCACTTTCGACAAGTAGGCAAGGTTTTTCCAGATCGACTCCAGATAATAATTGTTCTCCACACCCATCACATCCTTGAAGTGCAGGCTCAGGTTACGGTACATGCCACCCAGGGTGCCGTCGAGCTTCTCCCGGGTTATTCCGTAGAACGTGTTGGTCTGCTTCAACAGGTCGAACATGTTCTGGTAGTTCCCAAAATGAGCCTCCTTGAACTCGAGATACAAAAACAGCAGTTTTTCGAGATAGGTGCGGTCAGCCATTTGCCCGGTCAGGTCTGCGGTGACGACAATTTGTCCGAGCAGGTGCGCGCGTTCATCGGGAAACTCGATCCCGGAAAACTGCATCGCCGGATCGGTACCGCTCATGATTGGCTCCAGTACAGCCGCATAACCGGATGGAAGATTCCGGTCGGCAATGTATTTTTTCATGAAAGCGATGCCGCGTTTCACATGGGTTCGGGTATATTGCGCGCCGGTTCCGCCTTCCTCGCCATCCAGTAGCGAATAGCCGATATCGTGCATCAGGGCAGCAAACATAATCAGCGTAATTTCATCGTCACTCAGGCGAGTTCCGGATAATGACACGCCATGCATCAGCCTTACTGCACACAAGAATACATCCAGCGTATGGGGCATGTCATGGTAGAGCGTTTTGATCGCGCTGTAGCCGGGATAATCACCGCGAAACAGGCTGATCACATCGTTATAAACGGATTTAACCAGGGATTGATCATAGCGGGGATTGATGCGGGTGAGAAAGTCGCTTGCCTTGTCCCAGACCGTGCCGGGATCACTGTTGGCGAACAGACCGTTGATTTCGGCGGTTGTCGGAACATTATTCATTTTCAATACATCAGGCCATTGATTACCCGGTTGATTGATTGCCAACAATATACAAAAATATAGTACCTGATAATGCCGTATTTTAAAAAGTCTTTCTTGCTGCCTGCTTCCCATCAGGAAGCCATGGCAAAGTTCCCGCTAAGTTTTGGATTCAGGCAGCAGTTTCCCCGATAACAGGCTGGCAGAAACGATCAGCAACGCACCGATCCATTCACGCAGATGCATGATTTCATTGGCAAGAAAATAGGATGATATCGCTGCAACCACCAATTCAAACAGGAACAGGATGATGGCGCGGTTTGCGGTCAGGTTGGCAATGGCATATTGCAGCGCGAACGTGGAACAGCACAGCACGACACCCACCAGTCCGAGCAACAGCCAGGAATGGATACTGATCGCCTGCAGCCGGTCCGTCAGCCCCCCCTGCCAGTACAGCAGAATTGCACTCAGCATGACCGTGCCCAACCAAATACTGTATGACTTCGTTTGCAAACTCAGGTGCGCGGCACGACGCGACACGACATTGGAAAGGGCAAAGGCCATACCGGCAGACAGGCCGATCCATTCGGCAGGACTTTGCGGCAACGGCAGCCCCTGTTGCGGCTCCCACAGCATGATGACAGCGCCGGAAAATGACAGTGACATCACCAGGTAGCCATAGCGGTTGAGGCGCTCGCCCAGCAGCCAATATGAAAACAGGATGGTCCACAACGGCGCAAGATAGAACAACAACAGCACACGCATCACCTCGCCGTACAACACCGCCAGCACATAGCCAAAATTGGTCCAGCCCGCGCTGAAAACCAGCAACACTGCCCACCAACCGGCCTTGGTTCGCGGATGAAATTCCCGCCACACCCCCGGCATCAAAATCATGCCGCACAGCATTGCCAGCAGATAGGTGATCAGTGAGGCCAGCGTCCCGGACACACCGGCTTCCTGCAGCACACGGTAGGGATACCAGATCAAACCCCACACCATCGCACCGCTCAAGGCGCCGGCGACAGGCATTACATTTTGTTTTGATGACACCGGTCTGCCCCTAATATTGCAATGCGCCCGTATAATGCGCCCTGATTTTCGCACCCCCCTGAAATAACACACGATCGGGATTGAAAATGAACCAGGATTTACCCAAATGAACCCAGATTTACAGCGACTGCAACCCTACCCGTTCCAGAAACTCGCCGCCTTGTTTCGCGAAGTTCAGCCCAACCCCAACTATCGTCCGATCAGCCTGTCGATCGGCGAACCGAAACACGCCACGCCGCAATTTATCCGTGACGCGCTGGCGAACAATCTTGACGGTCTGGCGAATTATCCCACAACCGCCGGCAGCGACGCGTTGCGCAGTACGATCGCAAGCTGGCTGGCAGCGCGTTACGGAATCAACGCCCCGAAACCCGGCACCCAGGTCCTGCCGGTGAACGGCAGCCGTGAAGCGCTGTTCTCTTTCGCTCAAGCGGTTGTCGATCGCAACCGGGATAACCCGGTGGTGGTTTGCCCCAACCCGTTCTACCAGATCTATGAAGGGGCGGCATACCTGTCGGGGGCCACACCCCGGTTCCTGAACACCCTGCCGGAGAACAACTTTGCGTTGGATTACGCCCAATTGGCCGATGAAACCTGGCAACGCACCCAGCTTGTTTATGTGTGTTCGCCGGGCAACCCGACCGGACGCGTGATGACGCTGGAGGAATGGCAAGAATTGTTCGAGATGTCCGACCGCCACGGTTTTGTGATTGCTGCGGATGAGTGTTATTCCGAGATTTATTTTTCCGAAAAACCGTTGGGCGCACTGCAGGCCGCCCACCGCCTGGGCCGCAACGACTACAAGAACCTGGTGGTATTTTCCAGCCTGTCGAAACGCTCCAATGTGCCGGGGATGCGTTCCGGCTTTGTCGCCGGCGACGCCGCGGTGATCGAAAAGTTTGCGCTGTACCGCACCTACCATGGCTCGGCGATGAATCCGGCGATACAGGCCGCCAGCATTGCGGCATGGAAAGATGAAGCACACGTTGCCGAAAACCGCCGCATGTACCGGGACAAGATCAAGCGCGTGGTCGAAATACTGGAACCGGCACTGCCGGTTATCATGCCGGAAGCCGGCTTCTACCTGTGGGTACGCACACCGGTAGCCGATACCCGCTACGCGCAAGACTTGTATCGCGACTATAATGTTGCCGTTTTGCCGGGCAGCTATCTTGCGCGCAGTTCGGGCGGGGTAAATCCGGGGGAGAATTTTGTGCGGCTGGCTCTGGTCGCCAGCACCGAAGAAACCGTCGAGGCGGCGCAACGGATCGCGGAATACAGCCTCAAGCTATCTGCCCCCAGTCGCTGATTTCCAGCCGGCTTTGCCGCTGCACCGCGGTTGTTTTACGACCAACTAATAACTAACATCAATAACGACTGAAATTATCAACAGGGAATCATCATGGACCAATTACAACAAATCATTGAAGTGAATTTTGAACGCCGCGCCGAGATTACCCCGCGCAATGCCGACGCCCAGCTCAAGGAAGCGGTCGACAGTGTCATCACCCAGCTCGACCAGGGAAAACTGCGTGTTGCTGAAAAGATAAATGGCGAGTGGGTCACTCACCAATGGCTGAAAAAAGCCGTGCTGCTGTCGTTCAGGCTGGAAGACAATACTTTTATCAAGGGCGGGTTCACCAACTACTACGACAAGGTCCCATCCAAGTTCGCCGATTACAACAGCCGCGACTTCCGTGAAGGTGGCTTCCGCGTTGTGCCTCCGGCAGCCGCACGCAGGGGGGCGTTCATCGGCAAGAATGTGGTGCTGATGCCCTCTTATGTGAATATCGGCGCGTATGTCGATGAAGGCACCATGGTCGACACCTGGGCAACGGTCGGTTCCTGCGCGCAGATTGGCAAGAATGTGCACCTGAGCGGCGGCGTCGGCATCGGCGGCGTACTGGAGCCGGTGCAGGCCAACCCGACCATCATCGGGGACAACTGCTTCGTCGGCGCGCGTTCGGAAATTGTTGAAGGCGTGATACTGGAAGATAATGTAGTGATTTCGATGGGCGTATTCATCGGCCAAAGCACCAAGATCTATGACCGTGAGACCGGCGAGGTCAGTTATGGCCGGATACCAGCCGGTTCCGTGGTGGTGAGCGGCAGTCTGCCATCCCAGGACGGCAGCTACAGCCTGTACTGCGCGGTGATCGTTAAAAAAGTTGATGCCAAGACCCTGTCCAAGGTGGGCATCAACGAATTGCTGCGCGGGATTTGATTGAAAATCAAATTTGTGCGCTCTTGAAATTCGGATTCACAGGCCAGAAACGGACTGCGTAAAACTCGCCGACCAGCATTTTGCCTATATGCAAACATGATTATTAGAACACGATAGAGTATGGCAACGAAACTTTGGATCTTAAGGAGTTCACAATGATCGTTACACCATTGCTGCAACTGGCTGCCAACAAGCAGGCTTCTGATTTGTTCTTCTCGGTCGGCGCACCGGTCAATATCAAGATCGACGGAGTCGCCATGCCGGTCAACGCGCAGGCTCTGGATGCCGATGTTGTCAAGCGCATCGCCTACGAGATGATGTCGCCGCAGCAGATTGCCGATTTCGAAACCTATCTGGAGATGAATTTTTCTTTTCGCTCCGAGGTCGGCAATTTCCGCATCAATGTTTTCCGCCAGCGCGGCGACATCGCCATCGTGATCCGCTTTATCAAGGCAAAGATCGGGAACGCTGAAGACCTTAATTTGCCCGGTGTGCTGAAAGAACTGGTCATGGAAAAGCGCGGACTGGTACTGGTGGTTGGCGCTACCGGTTCCGGAAAGTCCACCACTCTGGCCTCCATGATCGAGCATCGCAACAATTCGACCAGCGGTCATATTCTGACCATCGAGGAGCCCATCGAATATATTTTCAGCCATAACAAATCCATCGTGAACCAGCGCGAAATCGGCACCGATACGCTCACTTATGAAAGTGCGTTGTACAGCGGCATGCGCGAAGCGCCGGATGTGCTGATGATCGGTGAAGTTCGTGATCGCGAAACACTCAAGCAAGCGCTGATCTTTGCGCAGACCGGCCATTTATGCCTGACTACCCTGCACGCCAACAACAGTTATCACGCGCTGAACCGCATTGTGAATTTCTTTCCCTATGAATCCCGCAGGGGCGTTCTGGCAGACTTGTCGATGTGCTTGCGCGCGGTGATCTCGCAGCGCCTGGTGCGCGGTGTGCATGGCAAACAGATACCCGCCGTGGAAATTCTGCTCAACACTTCGCTGATTGCCGACCAGATCAAGAATGACGAGCTCGACAAGATACGCGAATCCATCGAAAAGAGTGTATCCGCCGGTTCACAGACCTTCGAGCAAGCCCTCTATAAACTGTTCAAAAAGCAGCTGATCACCAAGGAAGAAGCGCTGCGCAACGCCGATTCGGCAAGCAATCTGTCTTCACTGGTCGATTTTTCCGAGCGTACCGATACGCAGAAAGTGCCAATATTCGGCTCTGCCCCTCCGGTTCAAAAACCGGCACCCAACGCCGACTTTGGCAGCATCAAGCTTAACTTGAACGATCCAAAATGAAGGGTGCGGGTACAAACAAGCTATATGGCATCCCCAACTGCAACACCGTCAAAAAGGCGCGTGACTGGCTGGCGCAACATGACATTGCAGCCGAGTTTCACGATTTCAAAAAACTCGGGCTGGATACTGCCATTGCACAAAACTGGCTGGCACAAGCCGACTGGACCAAACTGATCAACCGTAGCGGCCTGACTTGGCGTGGATTACCCGAGTCACGCAAGCAAGGCATACGGGACGTAAATTCCGCGCTCGCGCTGATGCTGGAAAAAACCAGCGTGATCAAACGCCCGGTACTGGAACAAAACGGCAAACTGCTGCATGTTGGTTTTGACGAGGCCGCATATTCCAGCATATTTAATCTGCATACATAAACTCAACCACTACCAATCCTCACTATGTCCGACACATTGCAACTTGCCAAAGATTTGATTGCCCGCCGCTCGCTCACACCGGATGATGCCGGCTGTCAGGAAATCCTGATCGAACGCCTGGAAAAACTCGGTTTCAAAATCGAGCGCATGCGTTTCGGCAGCGTGGATAATTTCTGGGCGCGGCGCGGCACCGCCGGGCCCGTTGTGGTATTTGCCGGACACACCGATGTGGTGCCTACCGGACCGGTGGAAAGCTGGTTCAGTCCGCCGTTCGAACCGACCATCCGCGATGGCTTGCTGTACGGACGCGGTGCGGCCGACATGAAGACTTCCATTGCGGCATTCATCACCGCCATCGAGACGTTTGTTGCTCAATATCCGAAGCACGATGGCTCGATCGCGCTGCTGATCACTTCCGATGAGGAAGGCGTGGCGGTGGACGGCACGGTACGTGTGGTCGAAGCCTTGCAGGCGCGCGGTGAAATGCTGGATTATTGCATCGTCGGCGAACCCACCTCAAACAAGCGGGTAGGCGACATGATCAAGAACGGACGGCGCGGCTCGCTGAACGGCACGCTGATCGTGAAAGGCATCCAGGGACATATCGCCTATCCGCATCTGGTCAAGAATCCCATCCATATGGTCGCGCCGGCGATCGCAGAAATGGCCGCCACCACCTGGGATAATGGCAACGAATATTTTCCGCCTACCTCCTGGCAGATATCCAACATGAATGGCGGCACCGGTGCGACCAACGTGGTCCCCGGCACGGTCGAGATATTGTTCAACTTCCGCTTCTCTACCGCCAGCACCGAACAGGGTCTGAAGGACAAGGTCCATGCGATACTGGACAAACACGGCGTAACCTACGACCTGGCATGGGAGTTGTCCGGCAAGCCGTATATCACCGCCAAGGGCAGTCTGGTCGCCGCGATCAGCAACGCGATCGAACAGTCATACGGCGTCACGCCGGAGTTGTCCACCAGCGGCGGCACCTCGGACGGTCGTTTCATCGCCGACATCTGCCCGCAGGTGATCGAGTTCGGGCCATTGAACGCCACCATACACAAACTCAATGAATGCGTGGGTGTCGCCGACATCGAGCCGCTCAAGCTGACCTACCAGCGCACCCTTGAGAATCTGCTTTGTAAATGAGTAATTATTTTTCAGAGGCCGCACAAAGCCTGCATACCCTGCGTGACTATCTGCGTTTTGCGGTGAGCCGCTTCAATCAGGCCAAGCTGTTTTTCGGCCACGGCAGCAGCGATGCGTACGACGAAGCCGCTTACCTGATCCTGCATACCCTGCATCTTCCGCTGGACCGGCTTGAACCCTTTCTCGATGCGCGCCTGACCGACGGCGAACGCAGCGAAGTATTGGACATCATTCACCGCCGCGTCGAACATCGCATCCCTGCTGCCTACCTGACCCACCAGGCTTTCCTGGGTGAGTTCAGTTTTTACGTGGACGAGCGGGTTATCGTGCCGCGTTCCTTCATCGCCGAATTGTTGCTGGAACAACTCAGCCCGTGGATCGCCGAAGCGGAACGAATCAATAGCGTGCTCGACCTGTGCACCGGCAGCGGCTGCCTTGCCATCCTTGCCGCACACGCCTTTCCCTGTGCGAACGTGGACGCCGTGGATTTATCATCCGCAGCATTGGCCGTCGCAGAGCGCAACGTCGCCGACTATCAACTGCAGGAGCGAGTCACTCTGGTCGAATCGGACCTGTACACCAAGCTCGATGGCAAGCAATATGACCTGATCATCAGCAACCCCCCCTATGTGGATGCCGAATCGGTCGCCGCGCTGCCGCAGGAATATTTGCATGAGCCAAAGCTGGCGTTGGGCAGTGGCCGCGATGGCCTGGATGCCACCCGGGTAATACTCGAACATGCCGCGCAACACCTTACCGAGAACGGTATTCTGGTCGTAGAGATCGGCCATAACCGCGACGTACTCGAAGCCGCTTACCCCAACCTGCCGTTCACCTGGCTGGATGTCAGCGCGGGGGACCAGTTCGTGTTCATGTTGCACCGCAATGATCTTCTTTGATTTATGCCTGTTGATCACTACGAAAATTTCCCGGTCGCTTCCATCCTCATGCCCGGGCAGCTGCGCAAGCCGGTTGCGGCGATCTACCATTTCGCCCGTGCAGCCGACGATATCGCCGATGAAGGCGAGTTAACCGACACAGAACGCCTGAGACAACTCGATGAGTTCCGCGCGGAACTGGCACGCATCGCGAACAATGAAACGCCCCTCACCCCGCTGTTCCAAAACCTCGCCGCAGAAATCCTCGTGCATGAACTGCCAATGCAGCCGTTCCATGATCTGCTCGACGCATTCTCGCAGGATGTGGTGAAAAAGCGCTATGACGATTACGAGGATCTGCTGAACTATTGCCGTCGCTCCGCCAATCCGGTCGGCAACCTGTTGCTGCATCTTTATGAAGAAGCCACGCCGGTCAACATCGCCTACTCGGATGCCATCTGCACCAGTCTGCAGCTGATCAATTTCTGGCAGGATGTCAGCAAGGATTACGCCATCGGGCGCATCTATCTGCCGCTGGATGAACTCGCGCAATACGGTGTAAGCGAAGAGCAGATCGCACAGGGCATCAGCAATGATGCGTGGCACGCGTTGATGAAGTTCCAAGTGGATCGCGCGCGCGCGATGATGCTTGCCGGCAAACCGCTGGGAACCATACTCACCGGGCGCATCGGCCTTGAAATGCGCATGATCATCGCGGGCGGTTTGCGCATCCTCCGCAAACTGGAAAGCGCGCAGTACGACATGTTCCGCCGCCGCCCGGTATTGAAGCCGTTTGACTGGGTTATCATGCTGGCCATGAGCGCACCCTTATGAAGCCCCCTATGGATCCGAATCAATATTGCCAGGACAAAACCGCAGCCAGCGGGTCCAGCTTCTATTACAGCTTCATGTTCCTGCCAGGGGACAAGCGCCGCGCAATCACCGCGCTGTACGCATTTTGCCGCGAGGTGGACGATGTGGTGGACGAATGTTCGGATGAACAGGTGGCGCGCACCACACTCAACTGGTGGCGCTCACAGGTGGCGGAAATATACGGCGGAAATCCACAGCACCCGGTGGCCCAGGCATTGGTTCCGGTGGTACAGCAATTCAATCTGTCCCGTGAACATCTGCTTGAGATCATCGACGGGATGGAGATGGATCTCCAGCAGGCGCGCTATCCCGATTTCAAATCGCTGCAGCTGTACTGTTACCGTGTCGCTTCGGTGGTCGGCCTGCTCGCTGCCGAAATATTCGGCTACACCGACCGCAGGACACAGAAATACGCGCATGATTTGGGCATCGCCTTTCAGCTTACCAACATCATCCGCGATGTAGGCGAGGACGCACGGCGCAACCGCATCTATCTTCCCATGGACGAATTGCAGCAATTCGGCGTGACGGCGGCAGAAATTTTGAACACGAAAGAATCAGAAAATTTCCACAAACTGATGGCGTTCCAGGTCGATCGTGCACAACGTTACTACCGGCAAGCGCTGGAACATTTACCCGAAGTGGATCGCAAGTCACAGCGCACCGGCCTGATCATGGCGGCCATCTATCGTGCCACGTTGGAGGAGGTTGTTGCCAGCGGCTGTCATGTGCTGAAGGAACGTGTCTCGCTGACCCCGCTGCGTAAACTCTGGCTGGCCTGGAAGACCTGGTTGAAATCGTGAATTTCGATTGAATTCGACCTGTTGCCCACAACTTCAGCTCTGAATTTTTCCCAGGACAAATGCTTGGAATTCATCCGCCGGTAGCGGCTTGCTGAAATAATAGCCCTGCACTTCATGGCAACCCTGCTGGCGCAATAGCGCCAATTGGCCTTCCGTTTCCACTCCTTCGGCGATGGTCTGCAAACCGAGACTGTCAGCCAGGCTGATGATGGCTTTCACGATGGCCTTGTCTTCCGGATCATCGGTAATGTCACGCACAAAAGACTGGTCTATCTTCAGTTTGTAGACCTTGAATCGTTTCAGGTAACTGAGCGAGGAGTACCCGGTCCCGAAGTCGTCTATCGACATGCGAATGCCGCGTTCATGCAGGTTGTCCATCATCATGATCGCACCGACCGGATCGTGCATCGCAACGCCTTCGGTCAGTTCGAGCTCCAGATACTGTGCGGGCAGGTTTACCGAGTCGAGAATCTGCGTGACCATCTCGGGCAGATTGGGATGGCGGAATTGCACTGCCGACAGATTGACCGCGATGATCATCGGCGCCATGCCGCTGTCCATCCATGACTTCATCTGGTTGGCCGCAGTGCGCAACACCCATTCCCCTATATGCAGAATCTGGCCGCTGCTCTCCGCGATCGGAATGAATTCCGCCGGCGAAACCGCACCAAATTCCGGATGCTGCCAGCGCAGCAGCGCTTCCGCACCGATGATGCGTCCGGTTTCAAGCGACATCTGCGGCTGATAATGTAGACTCAATTCCTTGCGTGTAAGCGCGTAACGCAGGGCATTCTCCAGCTGAAGTGTCCGGGCGGAATGTGTCTGCATTTCCGCAGTGAAAAATTTGTAGTTGTTCCGTCCATCGTGCTTGGCACGGTACATTGCGACGTCGGCGCACTGGGAAAGCGATTCAAAATCCAGGCCGTCATCGGGGTACATCGCAATGCCGATGGAAGGCGTGACCACCAGTTCATGCTGTTCGATTTTGCATAGCCCGGCAACGCGCTCAAGCAATTTTTCAGCCACATGCGCGGCGCCGTCGGCATCGGTGTTCGGCAATAGCAGAATGAACTCATCCCCGCCCAGACGCGACACCGTATCTTCTTCGCGTATCGCCGATTTCAGGCGTTTCGCAATCTCTACCAGCAGGGCATCACCGATGCGGTGGCCGAGGTTGTCATTCACATTCTTGAAATGATCGAGATCGAGAAACATCACTGCCAGATTCGTATTGCTGCGGTGTGCAGAATTGAGCGCGTGGCTGATACGGTCGGTAAACAACGCCCGGTTCGGCAAACCGGTGAGCAGATCAAAATGCGCGAGTTGCTGAATCTGCTGTTCGTCCTGTTTGCGCTGGGTGATGTCGTCTACCCATGCGACGATATAGTCCAGGCTGCCATCGGCTTTGCGCACCGCCCGCGGAGAACGGCGGACATGAACAATGGTCCCGTCCTTGCGGACAAAACGGTTTTCGATCGAATATTCGTCGATTTCGCCGCTGAGGATGCGATCGAATTGAGCGAGGTTGGCTGAGAGGTCGTCCGGGTGGGTGAGATCCGCCCAGGTCATGGCCGCCAGTTCTTCGTGCGTATACCCGAGCATTTCGCACAGTGCATCATTGACTTCCAGCCATTCCATTTTTGGGCTGGTCGCAGTCATCCCCACCATGGCGCGGTCGAAGTAAGCGCGGAAGTGCTGCTCGCTGAGCTGTAGTGCCTCGGCTGACCGTTCACTCTCCGCCACCCGGACGAAATTGTCCATAGCAAAACTGATGTCCATTGCCATTTCCACCAGCAGGTTGCGTGCAGCTTCATCAAAGGCGTTGGTATCGCCTGCATACAGGGTGAAAGCGCCGACGGCTGCACCGTTGCGATGTAGCGGCAGCGATGCCGACGCACCCCAGCCCACCTTGGCACCCCGTGCATGCCATGGCGCGGTGTCCGGGTCATGCTGAAAATCCTGGCACCAGACCGGGCGGTTCTCGCGAATTGCAGTGCCGGTCGGGCCACGCCCGGTCAATGTCTCTGCACCTGTCGATATCTCTATCCCGTCCAGATACTCCATCCCGCGGCCGAATGCCGCAACCGGCTTGATCATCTGGCTTGCCTCATCCTTCATCCCGATCCAGGCCATTCTCATTCCGCCAAACTGTACCGCGTCGCGACAGACCTGCGGGAACAGCTCCGCCTCGTTCCTGCAGCGTACAATCGCCTGGTTGCACTGGCTCAGGGCGGCATAAATCCTGGTCAACCGCTCCAACCGGTTATATGCGGTCTTCAGTTGCGTGGTGCGTTGCCGGACAAGATAGCGCAGAACTAGACTCAGTAAGCCAAGCAACAGGATAATCAACCCTGCACCCCACAAAACATAGCTCAAAGTGCGGCTCAGAATATCGGGCAGACGCTTGCCCATCCATTTATCCCGCAAAGCGGCAAGTTCGTCCGGCGTTATCGCCAAAAAGCCCCGTTGCAACAGTTCCATGGTTTGGGTGTCGCCCTTGTGCACGGCACGGTGCAGCGCTCCAGTGTAAAGCGTGAATGCCTTGTGAAAGTCATGCTCGGCGCGGCTACGGTAAAGCAGATAGTTGGCGGCTGGCTGATCCATGCAGAACACTCGGACTTGGCCGGCAACCGCAGCCTGAATCATGTCCCCATAGCTGATGTATGGCTGCAATGTCGTGATGCCGGCAGCGTTGAGTTTATCCACACAAGCATCGCCTGCCTTGACGCCAACCAGAAATCCGTGCAGCGTCTTTAGATCGGTGATGCCGCCGATGCCAATATGAGTATAGATAGGCACTCGAATCTCTGCATAGGACGGGGTGAAATCCAGATGACGTTCGCGTTCCGGCGTGCGGAATATGGTGTCGATGACATCGGCCT
>Ga0307377_10002075_pt1 | contig 24027 bp, 21 predicted proteins | sample TR3MG_FD_202535 | JGI IMG/M metagenome (GOLD analysis project Ga0307377, IMG submission 202535) | Soil microbial communities from Risofladan, Vaasa, Finland - TR-3 | ecosystem: Environmental > Terrestrial > Soil > Coastal area > Acid sulfate soil | place: Finland: Risofladan, Vaasa | collected...
CCGTCACCGAGTTTCTCCAGGCCACGCGCGAACGCATCTCCAGATTCGTCCTGCTCGACCACATGGATTGGATGAGCAGCTACTATCCGCAGGCGCTGGCCGAAGAGTGGGATGCGATCTGCGCGCGCGCCACGCACGATGCGCGCGTCATCTTCCGCAGCGCGCATCGCGCGCCGCGCTACCTCGACGGCCTGCGGCTCGCCGATGGTCGCGCGCTGCGCGAGCGCCTCGAGTTCGACCACGGACTGTCCGCCGCGCTGCAGCCGCACGATCGCGTACATACCTACGCCGGCTTCCACATCGCGGATGTACACGCATGAGCCCGGTGGACCGCCCCGAGGGCCGCATCGTCGATATGGCCCTGGCGCGCAGCGACAAGGCAATCCGATGAGCCTGCTCGCCGACGCGCGTACGCTGTTGCAGTTCGCGCGCGGCTCCGGCAGCCGCGGCAGCCACGCCGAACGCCTGCAGGCGTTCTACCGTCCGCAGGCGGCGCATTACGATGCGTTTCGCGAGCGCCTGCTGCACGGCCGCGAGGACCTGATCCGGCGCCTCGCGCCGCCGGCCGGCGCCACGGTGATCGAGCTGGGCGGCGGCACCGGCCGCAACCTCGAATACTTCGGCCCGCGCCTGGCGTCGTTCGCGCGGATCGAAGTGGTGGATTTGTGCCCGGCGCTGTTGGAGCAGGCGCGCAGGCGCTGCGCGCGCTGGCCCGGCGTGGCCGCGGCGATCGAGGCGGATGCCACCGATTACCGGCCTGCGCGGGCGGTCGACTGCGTCTATTTCTCCTATGCGCTCACGATGATCCCGGACTGGCGCGCCGCCTTGGACAATGCGCTCGGCATGCTGCGTCCGGGCGGTCTGCTGGGCGCGGTCGATTTTTACGCCGCCCCCGACGAGCGGCACGCTGGCTGGGCAAGCGGCCGCAGCCTGGCGCGCGTCTTTTGGCGGCGCTGGTTCAGCCACGACGGCGTTCATCTCGACCCGCGGCACCTGCCATATCTGCTGGAACGTACCGAGCCCTTGTGCTGCGAACGGCGCCACGCCGCGGTGCCTTACCTGCCGGGATTGCGCGTGCCGTACTACCTCTTTGTCGGGCGCAAGCCCGCAGCATAGCCGTGCGCCGCGTCCGCTCGATCTTTCTCTCGGACATACATCTCGGCACCCGCGCCTGCCAGGCCGAGCAGCTGCTTGCCTTCCTGCGCGTCTACGACGCGGAGTATGTCTATCTGCTCGGCGACATTATCGACTTCTGGTCGCTGCAGCGGGGCATTTACTGGCCGCCGCTGCATAACACCTTCGTGCAGAAAATGCTGAAGCGCGCGCGCCATGAGGTCAAGGTGGTGCTGGTGCCGGGCAACCATGACGAGGCCCTGCGTGAATACGCCGGCAGCGATTTCGGCGACATCCGGGTGGTGCGGGAGATGGTGCATACCGCAGCGGACGGCAGGCGCTATCTGCTCCTGCATGGCGACGAGTTCGACCAGGTCACGCGCTATCACCGCTGGGTGGCGCTGCTGGGCGACATCGCCTACAGCCTGTTGGTGCGCGTGAACGGCGTACTGTCCTGGGTGCGCAGGAAGCTGCGTCTGAGCGGCTATTGGTCGCTCGCCGGCTACGCCAAGCGCAAGATCAAGGGTGCGCTCGAATTCGTGTACGGCTTCGAGGAATCGGTCGCGCGCCATGTGCGGCAGATGGCGCTGGACGGCGTGGTCTGCGGCCATATTCACAGCGCGACCATCAAGACCATCGGCGGCATCACCTACATCAACTGCGGTGACTGGGTCGACAGCTGCACCGCCATCGTCGAGCACGATGATGGCAGCATGGAACTGGTGCACTGGCTGGAGTCCGAAGTGACGCAGGACGAGCTGTGGCAGGAGACGCCGGAGGCGGAATCTCCGGCGCTGGCGCGGGTCGTGTCGCTGCGGCAACGATGAGGTTTCGGCGCAGCTGAAAGTTGCAGGATCGGCGCGGCACAGCGCACGCCACAATTCACATTTCCTTCAACGCCGTGTCATTTTGCGCTGCTATCTTGCATCGCGCACGGCAGAGCCACGCGCCTCCCGCCGAATTGCCGACGATACATCCAGGAGAAAGCGATCATGATTGACCAGGAAACGAGTTTGCCGGTCCCGCAACGGACTGCGTCGCAGAGGGACGGTGTCGCGCAGGCCATAGCCGCGATCATCGTGATAACCCGGCGCGAGTGGCTGTCGCCGGTGAGTGGACCGCCTGTGTCCGGCGATGCCGCGGTCGATCGCGCCCGAATCGCGCACCCCCTGATCAGGTTTGCCCTGGATGCGAAGCGCGCCGGGGCCTGGCGCGCGCGCGCCGCGCGGCAGGGGTGGCTGCAAAGCGTGGAACGCATTGCAGACCCTGAACGCGCGGGCTAGAAGCGTCACTCGTGGGAGAGTTCGGCCAATAGCGTCATTTGCGCCGAGCGCGGCAGGGTGCCGCGCGGATTCTTGCGCGCGTAATGGCCCTCGGCGTCCATGTCCCAGGCCTGGCGGTTGTCGCGCAGGTAGGGTTTGAGTCCTTCATCGATGACGCGCTGTTTGAGCTTCTTGTCGAGCACGGGAAAGCACAGTTCGACGCGGCGGAAAAAGTTGCGGTCCATCCAGTCGGCGCTCGACAAATACACCTGCTCCTTGCCGCCGTTATGAAAATAGAAAATGCGCGTGTGTTCGAGAAAGCGGCCGACGATGGAGCGCACGCGGATGCGTTCCGACAAGCCGGGCACGCCGGGCCGCAGCGCGCATACGCCGCGCACTACCAGATCGACGCGCACCCCGGCCTGCGAGGCGGCGTAGAGCGCTTCGATGACCGTCGGCTCCAGCAAGGCATTCATTTTGGCGATAATGCGCGCGGGCTTGCCTGCCTTGGCGAGCCGGGTCTCGTTCTTGATCGCGGCGATCACGTTCGCGTGCAGGGTGAACGGCGCCTGCCATAGGTGGTGCAGAATTCCCGCTTTGCCCAGGCCGGTGAGCTGCTTGAATACTTCGTTGACGTCGGCGCAGATGTCCTGGTTGTAGGTGAGCAGGCCGAAGTCGGTGTAAAGGCGCGCGGTGCGCGCATGGTAATTGCCGGTGCCCAGGTGCGCGTAGCGGCGCAGCTTTCCGTCCTCCCGCCGTACCACCATCGCCATCTTGGCATGGGTTTTGTGCGCGACCACGCCGTAGACCACGTGCGCGCCGACTTCCTCGAGCCGCTCGGCCCAGTTGATGTTGGCTTCTTCCTCGAAGCGTGCCATCAGTTCCACCACGACGGTGACCTCTTTGCCGTTGCTGGCGGCCTCGATCAGGGCTTCCATGATCGCCGAGTCGGTGCCGATGCGATAGACCGTCTGCTTGATCGCGACCACCTGCGGGTCCTTGGCGGCTTCCTGGATGAAGCTGACCACCGGCGTGAACGACTGAAACGGGTGGTGCAGCAGCACGTCGCCCTTGCGCACTGCGCTGAGAACATCGGCGCGTTTCGCCAAAGCGGCCGGGCGGCCCGGACGGAACGGCGGGAACTGCAGATCGGGCCGCTCGACGAGCTCGGGAATCTGCATCAGCCGCACCAGATTGACCGGACCGTTCACCTGGTAAAGATCATCGGCGCCGAGCCCGGTTTGCTGTAGCAGGAATTCGGCCATGCCCTGGGTGCAGTTGTCGGCGACTTCCAGGCGCACCGCAGCGCCCAGGTTGCGCTGCGGCAGTTCGCCCTGCAGCGCAGTGCGCAGGTTTTTCACTTCTTCTTCGTCCACGAACAGATCGCTGTTGCGGGTTACGCGAAACTGGTAGCAGCCGCGCACGCTCATGCCCGCGAACAGCTCGGACGCGTGTTCGTGCAGGACCGAGGAGAGGAAGACGAAGCTCTGCTCCTTGGGCGGCTGCAGCCCGCGCGGCAACGGAATCATCCGCGGCAGAATGCGCGGCGCCTGCACGATGGCGGCACGCGAGGCGCGGCCGAAGGCATCGCGGCCTTCGAGTTCGACCGCGAAATTCAGGCTCTTGTTGAACACGCGCGGGAAGGGATGCGCCGGATCCAGGCCGATCGGCGTGAGCACCGGCATCATTTCGTTGAAGAAATAGTCGCGCATCCAGGCGCGCTGCGCGTCGTTCAGATCGGTGCGGCGGAGGAAGCGCACGCCGGCTTTCTCCAGCTCGGGCAGGATCTGCTCGTTGAGCAGGCGATACTGTCGCTCCACCAGCTCGTGGGCGATGCGGCTGACCGCGGCGAACACGTCGCGCGGATTCATGTTGTCCGTCCCGGTGCTGGGCAAATTGACGCTGATCGTCTCCTTCAGCTCGGCGACGCGGATCTCGAAGAATTCGTCCAGGTTGCTGCTGACGATGCAAAGAAAGCGCAGGCGTTCGAGCAAGGGCGTGTCCGCGTCCTCGGCCTGCGCCAGCACGCGGCGGTTGAATTCCAGGATGCCGATTTCCCGGTTGAGAAACGGCGCCTGCGCCGCCTGCGTTGAATCTGCCTTCTTGACAATCACGGTGTGGGTTTAGCCTCCAAGCCTTGTCCGAATATTACCCGATTGGCGGCGACGGCAAGGTGCAACATAACTGTCATATTACTGCGCTAGCATCGTTGGACCGGAAGTGCCATCGGAGCGACTGGTCAGTTCATGCAGTACAAGCACATCTCTACGCAATTCGACGCCCAGTTGGAGCAGGTTCGCTCCAAAGTCCTGCACATGGGCGGCGCGGTCGAGGATCAGTTGTCGCTCGCGGTGCGGGCGCTGCACAGCGGCGAAATGTTCCTGATCGAACAGGTGTTGGAGGTGGAACATCAGGTGAACGCGTTGGAGATGGAGATCGACGAGCTGTCCATCAACATTATCGCGCGCCGGACGCCGACCGCGATCGATCTGCGCGTGCTGACCATGGTGGTGAAGACGATCACCGATCTGGAGCGCATCGGCGACGAAGCGAAGAAGATCGCTTTGATGGCGCGGGAGTTCTTCCGCAGCGGGCGCGCCCACATTCCGCGCTATCCGGAGATCCGGAGGATGTCTGCGATCGTCATCGATATGCTGCGCCAGGCGCTGGATGGTTTTGCCCGACTCGATCCGGAGGTAGCGCCGAAAGTCGCGCGCCGCGATCTGGAGGTGGACGATTCTTTCCGCGCAGTCCTGCGCGAGCTGCTCACATACATGATCGAGGATCCGCGCGCCATATCCACAACCCTGGACATCGTTTTTATCGCCAAGGCGCTGGAGCGGGTGGGCGATCACGCCAAGAATATCTCCGAATACGTCGTCTACATGATCAAGGGCAAGGACGTGCGCCACCTCAGCGCGGACGAAATCGAGCAGGCGGTAAAGTCGTAGCGCGGACGCAACAGGCATTCAACAGGCATGGCCTCGGGCGCTTACGCGGATCCGTGCCTGTCCGAGGCGGCCTGCAGTTCGGCTTCGCTCGGGCATTTTGATTGCGTGTCCAGGTTCCAAGTGCTAAGGTAATCGCGCCATGCAATACGAGACGCTTGCCGCGGTCGACCTGGGCTCCAACAGCTTTCACCTGCAGATCGGCCGCATCGTCGATGAGCAGATTTACCTGCTCGACGGCTTGCGCGAGCCGGTGCGCCTGGGCGCGGGGCTGACGCGCGACAAGCGCATCGACCGCGCCACCCAGGTGCGGGCGCTGGACGCGCTGCGGCGTTTCTCCGACCGCTTGCGCGGTTTTCCCGCCGAAGCGGTGCGCGTGGTCGGCACCAACACGCTGCGCGTGGCGAAGAATTCACGCCAGTTCCTGGCCGAGGCCAAGGAAGCCCTCGGTTTCCCGATCGAAATCATCGCGGGACGTGAGGAGGCGCGCCTGATATACCTGGGCGTGGCGCACGGCCTGCCGCTAAGCCGGGACAAGCGCCTGGTGATGGATATCGGCGGCGGCTCGACCGAGTTCATTATCGGCATCGGCGTGCAGCCGGAGCTCATGGACAGCCTGTACATGGGTTGTGTCAGCTTCAGCATGAAATACTTCGCCGACGGCAGGATAGAGAAATCCGCGTTCAAGCAGGCCGAGCTTGCGGCGAGGAACGAGCTGCAGACCATCGTCAAGCAGTACACCCGGCACGGTTGGGCCGAGGTCGTCGCCTCGTCCGGCACCGCGCGCTCGATAGCGGCGATCCTGGAAGCCAACGGCTGGAGCGAGCACGGCATCTCGGCGCCGGGCCTGGACAAGTTGAGGAGCGCCCTGGTCAAGGCGGGCGCGGTCGGGCGCCTGGCATTACCCGGCCTGCGCGAGGACCGCGCGGCCATACTGCCGGGTGGTGTGGCCATCATGTGCGCCGCGTTTGCCGAACTCGGCATCGAACATGTGAGCGTGTCCGACGCCGCCTTGCGCCAGGGTGTGCTCTACGACCTGCTGGGCCGCGTGCAAAAGCACGACATGCGCGAGCTCACGGTGCGCCACTTCATGCGCCGCTACCATGTCGATACCGCCCAGGCGCAGCGCGTGGCCGAACTTGCGGGGAGGCTGTATCGCCATCTGCGCGACGCCGGGGCCGACCCGAACGCAGAACAGATGCTCGCCTGGGCCGCCGCCCTGCACGAGATCGGCATATCCATCGCCCACAACGGTTACCACAAACACTCCGCCTATATCATCGCCAACGCGGACATGCCGGGGTTTTCGCGCATGGAGCAGTCCCACCTTGCGCGGCTGGCGCTCGCCCACCGCGGCAAGCTGTCCAAGCTGCAGGATTTGAGCCCGGTCCCCGGCGACTGGGATCTGGTGTTTTGCCTGCGCCTCGCGAGCCTGTTTTGCCGCAGCCGCACCGATTTCGATTTGCCGCGGCTTGGCTGCCAATTGACCGAGAGCGGTTTCCGCCTGATGCTGCCGGAGGACCTGCTCGAGCAGCGCCCACTGAGCGCGGCGGCGCTTGCCGATGAGGCGGACGAATGGAAATCGATCGGGCTGCGGCTGGAAGTGAAACCGCTGCGCGATAGCGCTGCCAAAGCGGCCTGAGCCGGCGACGCCGGCAACGAAGTTCCCGCGAAGCTAAAGCAAGTCGGGACTGACAACCGCGCGCAGTATCGTTTCGCCGGCGCGCTGCGAAAACCACCAAAGCGCGCCTTTCCTGATAGTCCAGTCCGCAGACTGGCCCGCAAGCAGCGACGCGGCAAGCCGTCCCAGCGTCGGCTGGTGTCCGACGAGCACGACCATGCCCGCGTGTTTGGGCCAGTTGCTCGCAGCGATAAGATCGGCGATGTCGGCTTGCACGCCGATGCGCGGCTCGGTGGTGTAGGGCATATCCAGCGCGGCTGCGGTTTGCTGTGCGCGTTTGGCCGGGCTCGCCAGGATCCGACATTTGTCCGGCAGCCGCGGCCTGAGCCACTGCGCCACCTGCTTCGCCTGCTTGAGCCCTTTCTTGGTCAGCGCGCGCCCGGAGTCGGGCATCCCGTCCTCGGCGTCGGCGTGGCGCCACAGCAGCAGATCCGCGGCGAATTCAACGTGGCTTCCGGTCATGCCGGCCGGAATCCCTGGTCGCGGCCAGGCGAATCGCTATTGACGGCGGACGCGCTCTTGGAGCGCGTCCGGTCAGGTTTTATGCGGGCAATTGACCTTGGTGCAATCGGCGTACAGATGCAGCGAGTGCTCGGTGATGACGAAGCCGCGCTGCTTGGCGATCTTGTTCTGGCGTTTTTCGATTTCGGCATCGTAGAACTCCTCGACCCGCCCGCACTGCATGCAGACAAGATGGTCGTGATGGCTGCCCTCGTTGAGTTCGAACACGGCGCGGCCGGATTCGAAATGATGCCGCTGCAGCAAACCGGCGTGTTCGAACTGGGTCAGCACGCGATACACCGTGGCCAGGCCTGTGTCCAGTCCGTCGGCGACCAGCAGTTTGTAAACGTCTTCTGCGGACAGATGCCGGACTTCGCTCGTTTCGAACAGGCTCAGAATTTTGAGTCTGGGCCCAGTCGCTTTCAGACCGATGGTTTTGAGATCTTCAGGTTTGCTCATACGCTGATCGACGAGGGCTGCGGATGGGTTATGATATAGCGGTTTATGTCTTCTGAGAACTAAATTAATTCATGTTTTTTCGTGTGCTGGCCATATCAGCCGTGCTGTTCCTCACTTCCTGCAGTTCCGGCAGGCTGTCCGTGCTCGGCATAAAGCCTTACCGGATGGAAATCCAGCAGGGCAATTTCGTTTCGCAGGAGGCAGTGTCGAAACTGAAGCTCGGTATGAGCAAGGAACAGGTGCGTTTCGTGCTGGGCACGCCGCTGCTCACCGATATCTTCCATGCCGACCGTTGGGATTACGTGTACCGGCGGCAGAAGGCCAACTCCAACGTGCTCGAACACCGCAGGATCGCGGTTTTCTTCAAAGACGGCAAGCTCGAGCGCATCGAAGGCGACGTCAAGCCGGCGGGCAGTGAATCCGGGCTGAAGGCGGCCGAAGCGCAGCCGGCGCCGGCTCCAGCCAAGCCCGATGCGTCCAAACCGGCGTCCGCCGCAGCCAAGCCCGCCGCGGATCGGGCTGGCGCAGCGCAGGCGCCGCCAGTACAGGACGGGCCGCAGAAAAAGAGCTGGTGGCAACGGCTCAAGGACAAGTTTTGACGTGATCTCGGACTTTTGACCACAGCAGCATGAAAATTGTTATCGCGGGCAGCTCCGGGCGCATGGGCCGTGCCCTGATCGAGGCAGTCTTGGCCAGTGCCGATCTGACGCTGTCTGCGGCGCTGGAAATCTCCTCCAGCCCGCAGTTGGGCAAGGACGCGGGCGAGGCCGTGGGTGGCGCCTGCGGCGTCCCCGTCAGCGCCGACTATGTCGCCGGCATCGCCGCTTCCGACTGCCTGATCGACTTCACCCGGCCCGAGGGCAGTCTGCTGCATCTGGATGCCTGCGTGAAGGCGGGCACGAGCATGGTGATCGGCACTACCGGTTTCAGCGCCGCGGGCAGGCAGCGCATCGTGGATGCGGCGCAGCGCATCCCCATCGTATTCGCGCCGAACATGGCCATAGGCGTGAACGCCGTGTTCAAACTGGCCGAGGTCGCGGCGAAAATACTCGGCGACGCATACGACATAGAGATCATCGAGGCGCATCATCGGCACAAGGTCGACGCACCCTCTGGCACGGCGCTCAAGCTGGGCGAGGTGATCGCTGCGGCGCTGGGCCGCGACCTGAAAACCTGCGCCGTGCATGGGCGCGAGGGCGATACCGGCGAACGCGATGCGAAGAGCATCGGTTTTCATGCGATCCGTGGCGGCGACATCGTCGGCGAGCACACCGTGATGTTTGCCGGTAGCGGTGAGCGCGTCGAGATCACCGTGCGCTCGCAAAGCCGCACGACCTATGCCGCGGGTGCTCTGCGTGCAGCGCGCTTTCTCGACGGCAAACGGCCCGGCCTTTACGATATGCAGGACGTGCTCGGCCTCAGATGAGACGGTGATGCGTGATTCGTGGTACGTGGTTCGTGAGCGCCGCGAATAACGCACCACGAACCACGAGCCACGAAGCCCGTTTGGCGTGAAACCGCGTTCAGGGTTATAATTCAACTGTTTGACGGGACGGAACAGCCGCTGTTTCTGTCCCGTTTCTGTATATAAATCCTGGAGTTAGCCGTGCCTTCGCCGTTCCCGCCCGCCATTCTCGCGCTCGCAGACGGAACGGTATTTAGCGGTGTCGGTGTCGGCGCTGCGGGCAGTTCGGCCGGCGAGGTGGTGTTCAACACTGCCATGACCGGCTACCAGGAAATCCTCACGGATCCCTCGTATTGCCGCCAGATCGTCACGCTGACCTACCCGCATATCGGCAATACCGGCGTCAACCGCGAAGATGAGGAATCGACCCGGGTGCATGCAGCCGGCCTGGTCATTCGCGACCTGTCCTTGCGCGTATCGAATTTCCGCAGCGAGCAAAGCCTGTCGGACTATCTCAAAGCCAACAAGATCGTCGCCATCGCCGGCATCGACACGCGCAAGCTCACGCGTATCCTGCGCACCAATGGGGCGCAATCGGGTTGCCTCCTGGCCGCCGCTCAGGGCGGAACCCTGGGCGAGGCGGATGCGGCGCGCGCTCTTGCCGCTGCGCGCGCCTTTCCCGGGCTGGCGGGCATGGATCTGGCGAAGGTAGTATCCGCGCAGGCGCCTTACGAGTGGGACGAAGGGGCCTGGGCGCTGGGCACGGGCCACCACAAAATCGACAGTCATCGCTTTCATGTCGCCGCGTACGACTACGGCATCAAGCGCAACATTCTGCGCCTTCTGTGCGAGCGCGGCTGCAAGGTGACGGTGTTCCCGGCCCAGGCGCCGGCGAGCGTGGTGCTGGCGGGCAAACCCGATGGCGTGTTCCTGTCGAACGGCCCGGGCGATCCCGAACCCTGCGATTACGCCATCGAGGCGATAGCCGAAATCGTTGCGGCCGGCGTGCCGACTTTCGGCATCTGTCTCGGTCATCAGTTGCTCGGCCTCGCTTCGGGCGCAAAGACCGTAAAAATGAAATTCGGCCATCACGGCGCCAACCACCCGGTGAAGGACCTGGACACGGGGCAGGTGGTGATTACCAGCCAGAACCACGGTTTTGCCGTCGACCCGGCGACGCTTCCGGCCAATCTGCGCCCTACCCACGTTTCGCTGTTCGACGGCAGTCTGCAGGGCATGGCGCGCACCGACCGGCCCGCATTCTGCTTCCAGGGCCACCCCGAGGCGAGCCCCGGCCCGCACGATATCGGCTACCTGTTCGATCGCTTCGCGAAACTCATGGAAGAAGGGAAGGCTCGCTGATGCCGAAGCGCACCGACATCCGCAGCGTGCTGATCATCGGCGCCGGCCCGATCATCATCGGCCAGGCCTGCGAGTTCGACTATTCCGGCGCGCAGGCGTGCAAGGCGCTGCGCGAGGAGGGCTACAAAGTAATCCTGGTCAACTCCAATCCGGCGACCATCATGACCGATCCGGAGATGGCCGACGTCACCTATATCGAGCCGGTGCAGTGGCAGATGGTCGAATCGATCATCGCCAAGGAGCGTCCGGACGCGCTGCTCCCGACCATGGGCGGACAGACCGGGCTGAACTGCGCGCTAGACCTCGCGCGCCATGGCGTGCTCGAAAAATACGGCGTGGAAATGATAGGCGCCTCGCGCGAGGCCATCGACAAGGCCGAGGACCGCGAGAAATTCAAGCAGGCGATGAAATCGATCGGACTGGACTGCCCGCGCTCCATGCTCGCGCACAGCATGGAAGAGGCATTGCAGGTGCAGGCGGTGATCGGCTATCCGGTGGTGATCCGGCCCTCGTTCACGCTCGGCGGTTCCGGCGGAGGCATCGCCTATAACGGCGAGGAGTTCGCCGCGATCTGCGAGCGCGGCCTGGATGCCTCGCCGACCAAGGAACTGCTGATCGAGGAATCGGTGATCGGCTGGAAAGAGTTCGAGATGGAGGTGGTGCGCGACAAGGCCGACAACTGCATCATCATCTGCTCGATCGAGAATCTGGATCCCATGGGCGTGCACACCGGCGACTCGATCACCGTGGCGCCGGCGCAGACCCTGACCGACAAGGAATACCAGATCATGCGCAATGCCTCGATCGCCGTGTTGCGCGAGATCGGGGTCGAGACCGGTGGCTCGAATGTGCAGTTCGCGATCAACCCGGCCGACGGCAAGATGGTGGTGATCGAGATGAATCCGCGCGTGTCGAGATCGAGCGCGCTCGCTTCCAAGGCGACCGGCTTTCCGATCGCCAAGGTCGCGGCCAAGCTCGCCGTGGGCTACACCCTGGACGAACTCGCGAACGAGATCACCGGCGGCGCGACGCCGGCCTCGTTCGAGCCCAGCATCGATTATGTCGTCACCAAGATTCCGCGCTTCGCGTTCGAGAAATTCCCGCAGGCGAACAGCCGCCTGACCACGCAGATGAAATCGGTGGGCGAGGTGATGGCCATAGGCCGCACTTTCCAGGAGTCGTTCCAGAAGGCCTTGCGCGGCCTTGAAACCGGCGCCGATGGCCTTGACGAAAGGACTGACGATCCGGAGCTGATCGAGGACGAGCTCGGCGATCCTGGGCCGGAACGCATCTGGTACGTGGCGGACGCTTTCCGCAGCGGCCTGTCGTTCGAGAAGATCCACGCCGATACGCGCATCGATCCCTGGTTCCTGGCGCAGATCGAGGATTTGCTGCGACAGGAAAAGGAATTGAAGGGAAAGCGCATCGAGGAACTGGATGCGCCCGCGCTGCGAACCCTCAAGCGCAACGGCTTTTCCGACCGGCGCCTGGCCAAACTGCTGTCCACAAGCGAGCGCCAGGTGCGCGAGCGCCGCCATGCGCTCGGCCTGCGGCCGGTGTACAAGCGCGTGGACACCTGCGCCGCGGAATTCGCGACCAATACCGCCTACATGTACTCGACTTACGAGGAGGAGTGCGAAGCCGCCCCCACCGCGCGCAGGAAGGTGATGGTGCTCGGCGGCGGCCCCAACCGCATCGGCCAGGGCATAGAGTTCGACTATTGCTGCGTGCACGCCGCGCTCGCGCTGCGCGAAGACGGTTTCGAGACCATCATGGTCAACTGCAACCCGGAGACCGTTTCGACCGATTACGACACTTCTGACCGGCTGTATTTCGAGCCGCTGACGCTGGAGGACGTGCTCGAGATCGTGGACAAGGAAAAGCCTTGGGGCGTGGTGGTGCAGTACGGCGGGCAGACGCCGCTGAAGCTCGCGCGCGACCTGGAGGCGAACGGCGTGCCCATCATCGGCACCAGCCCGGACATGATAGACGTGGCCGAAGACCGCGAGCGCTTCCAGAAGCTGTTGCACGAGCTCAAGCTGAAGCAGCCGCCAAACCGGACCGCGCGCAACGAGGCCGACGCGCTGCGGCTGGCCGCGGAGATCGGCTATCCGCTGGTGGTGCGGCCCAGCTACGTGCTCGGCGGCCGCGCCATGGAGATCGTGCACGAACAGCGCGATCTGGAGCGCTACATGCGCGAGGCGGTGAAAGTCTCGAACGATTCGCCGGTGCTGCTCGATCGCTTCCTCAACGATGCGATCGAAGTCGACGTCGATGCGATCTGCGACGGCAAGCGCGTGCTGATCGGCGGCATCATGGAGCACATCGAGGAGGCGGGCGTGCACTCCGGCGATTCGGCCTGCTCGCTGCCGCCGTATTCCCTTTCCGCGGAGAAGCAGCAGGCGCTGCGGGAACAGACGGTGCAAATGGCCTTGGCGCTCAACGTCGTGGGCCTGATGAACGTGCAGTTCGCTATCCAGAACGGCACCGTGTTCGTGCTCGAAGTGAACCCGCGCGCCTCGCGCACCGTGCCCTTCGTGTCCAAGGCGACCGGCCTGCCGCTGGCCAAGATTGCGGCCCGCTGCATGGCGGGCATGAGCCTGGATGCGCAGGGGGTGATGCACGAAGTGGTTCCGCACTATTATTCGGTGAAGGAGGCGGTGTTCCCGTTCATCAAATTCCCCGGCGTCGATACCATCCTCGGGCCCGAGATGAAATCCACCGGCGAGGTCATGGGCGTGGGCCAGACTTTTGGCGAGGCCTTCGTCAAGTCGCAGCTTGCCGCCGGGGTGAAGCTGCCCAAGGCCGGCAAGGCCTTCATCAGCGTGAGGAACAGCGACAAGCGCGCGGCGGTGCAGGTCGGGCGCGAATTGCTGGAATTGGGCTTCAGCCTGCTGGCCACACGCGGTACTTCCCAGGCGCTCAACGAGAACGGGATCGGCGCGACGGCGGTCAACAAGGTGGGCGAAGGGCGGCCGCATATCCTGGACATGATCAAGAATGGCGAGGTCAGCCTGATCGTGAACACTGTGGACGAGAAACGCAGCGCGGTGCAGGACTCGTGGGCGATACGCAACGGCGCACTGCAGGGCCGCGTCACGTATTACACTACCATTGCCGGAGCGCGCGCGGCCTGCACCGGCATGCGCCACCTGCAAGGCTTGGTTCCCTATGCTTTGCAGGCTCTGCACCTAGAGTTGGTTTAATCAGCCCCTATCAGCCAAGAGTTGATAGAATAAGACAAGGGGCGGGGGTAACTCCGCATGCGCCGCGGGCCTTGGGCCCCGGAGGTCTCGATCGACCTTGAGGGCAAAGTCTCCTCGTGGGACGAGGGGCCGGGCGGGAACGGAACGGTCCAAGCACGTCCGTGGATGCCGCCCCTTGATCGTTGGATATGGGGGTTTTTCCCCCTGCGGAAAACACCCTGTTTGCTTCCGGCTTGTCCGGCTTAGGATTGGACGAACATGAGCAAGACCCCCCTTACCGTGAAAGGCGCCGAATTGTTGCGCGCCGAACTGCAGCGTCTGAAAACGGTAGACCGGCACAGCGTGATCGCCTCGATCGCCGAGGCGCGCTCGCATGGCGACCTGTCGGAGAACGCCGAGTACGACGCGGCCAAGGAGCGGCAGAGCTTTATCGAAGGGCGCATCGCCGAGGTAGAGGGCAAGCTCGCCCATGCGCAGGTTATCGATCCCAAGCTGCTCGATGCCGACGGGCGCTGCGTATTCGGTGCCACGGTGGATCTGCAGGAGCAGGCAAGTGGCGACAAGGTGACCTACCAGATCGTCGGCGACGACGAAGCCGACATCAAGGACGGCAAGATTTCCATCGGCTCGCCCATCGCCCGGGCGCTGATTGGCAAATACGCGGGCGACCTGGTCGAAGTACAGGCACCCGCGGGCGTGCGCGAGTTCGAGATTATCGAGGTGCGCTACGAATAAGGGCGGTCGCCCGTGTTGGTAAAATCGGTCGCGGGCGACCTGGTCGAAGTGCAGGCGCCCGGGGGTGTGCGCGAGTTCGAAATTATCGAGGTGCGCTACGAATAAGGGCGGTCGCCCGCGTTGGTGAAATCGGTCGCGCCCTGCCTCGCCGATTGCGCATCACTCGCTCTGATAGCTTTGTTTCGTTCGCCGCGGCTGTTTGCGCGCAGCGCGTTTCTTCGGCTTGGTTGGCGGCTGCTCCGGATTTTTTCGGTACACGACCAGGATCTTGCCGATGTGCTGTACCGGGGTGGCGCCGGCGCGGCTGCAGATCTCGCCGAGCAAGGCTATGCGGGCTTCACGGTCGTCGCCTGTTACGCGAATCTTGATTAGCTCGTGCGCCTTGAGGCTGGAATCTATTTCTTTAAGCACCGCAGCCGACAAGCGCCCGCTGCCGACCATGACCACGGGCCTGAGCAAGTGCGCCCGGGCTTTGAGCAGGCTGCGCTCGGCGGGTGAGAGGGTTTTCATAATGAAGGTAATGGCAAATTTGAATTGTAACAGGCTGATCAAACGGTGAGCCGCAGCAAGACCAGTAAGGCGTGGATGCGCGAGCACGTCAACGATCCTTATGTGCAAAAGGCCAAGGCCGAAGGCTATCGTTCGCGCGCTGCCTATAAGCTGCTGGAATTGGACAAAAAGGATAAGCTGCTCGCGCCCGGGCAGTTGGTGGTCGATCTGGGGGCGGCGCCCGGGAGCTGGTCGCAGGTGGCGGCGGCAAAGCTGGGTCCCAGGGGCCGAGTCGTGGCCGTGGACCTGCTGCCGATGGAGCCACTACCGGGCGTTCGATTCATCCAAGGCGATTTCCGCGAGCAGGCGGTACTGGATGCGCTTCTGCTTGCCCTGGGCGGGAGCAAGGCGGACCTTGTAATCTGCGACCTTGCCCCCAATATCTCAGGTATCGCGGTGAGCGATCAGGCGCGAGTGATGTATTTGGCCGAGCTGGCGCTGGAATTTGCCCGGCAAGCCCTGAAGCCGGGCGGCTCGCTGCTGGTCAAGGTCTTCCAGGGGGCCGGTTTCACCGAGTTTCTGGGGGTGATGCGCAAGGCCTTTGCCAAGGTGGGGTCGCGCAAGCCCGAAGCATCGCGCGGGCGCTCGAGCGAGTTGTACCTGCTGGGAAAAGGGCTGTTGGGCTAGGGTTCAGGCATGGGCGCAAAACCCCGGCGTCGCGGGCGCCAACCCCTGTTCCCGTAACCCTGTAAAATGGCAAATGAGCGGCAATAGTTGGCAATAGTTATATAAGGACCAAATGAACAACATGTTTAAGAACTTGGTGATCTGGCTGGTGATCGGCATGGTGCTGATGACCGTATTCAACCAGTTCAACACGCGCCATACGGTCCAGGCGTCGGTGGACTATTCCCAGTTCTACAACGAGGTCAAGGCCGGCAATATCGCCGAGGTGACCCTCGAGGGCCGCAACATCAAGGCCAGGACGACAGACGGCAAGACCATCACCAGCTACTCGCCGGGCGACATCTGGCTTATTTCCGACCTGTTGAAATACGGAGTCAAGGTCAAGGCGAAGCCGGAGGAAGAGCCGTCTCTGCTGATGAACATCTTCGTTTCCTGGTTCCCGATGCTGCTCCTGATCGGCGTGTGGGTGTTCTTCATGCGCCAGATGCAGGGCGGCGGCCGTGGCGGCGCCTTTTCCTTTGGCAAATCGCGCGCGCGCATGCTGGACGAATCCACCAATACCGTCACCTTCGCCGACGTGGCCGGCTGCGAGGAGGCCAAGGAGGAAGTGTCGGAACTGGTCGATTTCCTGCGCGACCCGAGCAAGTTCCAGAAGCTCGGCGGGCGCATCCCGAAGGGTGTGCTGATGGTCGGCAATCCCGGCACCGGCAAGACGCTGCTGGCGCGCGCGATTGCCGGCGAAGCCAAGGTGCCGTTTTTCTCGATTTCCGGCTCCGACTTTGTCGAGATGTTCGTCGGCGTGGGCGCGGCGCGCGTGCGCGACATGTTCGAACAGGCGAAAAAGCATGCTCCCTGCATCGTGTTCATAGATGAAATCGACGCGGTCGGCCGGCAGCGCGGCGCGGGTTTGGGCGGAGGCAACGACGAGCGCGAGCAGACGCTGAACCAATTGCTGGTGGAGATGGACGGGTTCGAGGCCACGGCCGGCGTGATCGTCATCGCGGCCACCAACCGTCCCGACGTGCTGGACCCGGCGCTGATGCGCCCGGGCCGCTTCGACCGCCAAGTGGTGGTGCCGCTGCCCGATATCCGCGGGCGCGAGCAGATCCTGCTGGTGCACATGCGCAAAGTGCCGATGGCGCCCGACGTCAAGGCCGACATCATCGCGCGCGGCACGCCCGGGTTTTCCGGCGCCGATCTCGCCAATCTGGTAAATGAAGCCGCTCTGTTCGCGGCGCGCCAGAGCAAGCGCCTGGTCGACATGGACGACTTCGAGCGTGCCAAGGACAAGATCATCATGGGCGCGGAGCGACGCTCCATGGTGATGCCGGAGGAAGAGCGGCGCAATACCGCCTATCACGAATCCGGCCACACGGTGGTGGCGAAGTTGCTGCCCAAGACCGATCCGGTGCACAAGGTCACCATCATCCCGCGCGGGCGCGCGCTCGGCGTAACCATGCAGTTGCCGATGGAAGACCGCTACAGCATGGACCGCGAGCGCCTGCTGTCGACGATCGCGGTGCTGTTCGGCGGGCGCATTGCCGAAGAGATCTTCATGCACCAGATGACCACCGGCGCGTCGAACGACTTCGAACGCGCCACCGAGATGGCGCGGCGCATGGTGACGCAATGGGGCATGTCCGATGCATTGGGCCCGATGGTCTATGGCGAGAACGAGGGCGAAGTGTTCCTCGGGCGCTCGGTCACCACGCACAAGAACGTTTCCGAAGTCACCATGCAGAAGGTCGATCAGGAAATCCGCCGCATCATCGACGAGCAGTACGCGCTGGCGCGGCGCCTGATCGAGGAGAACCGGGACAAGGTCGAGGTCATGGCCGGGGCACTGCTCGAATGGGAAACACTGGACTCCGACCAGCTGAACGACATCATGGAAGGCAAGCCGCCGCGCGATCCCAAGCCAAAGCAGTCCGGGACCACGCCGCCCCCGCCACCGCAGAAAGACGGCACCACCGGCGCTGCGGCACCCGCGGCTACCTAAGCTCGTAGTTCGTGCATGAGCGGTTAAGCCGTGACGGGTAGTATCGCCGCCGTGCCGCCGCCCCTTCCGTCACTCGCTTCCCGCTCTTCGTCCGGCCGCCTGCTGCGCTGCGGGCGGTTTGTGCTGCCGCTGGATCGACCGCTCATCATGGGCGTGGTCAACATCACGCCCGATTCGTTTTCCGACGGTGGTCGCTTTCTCGACCCTGCGGCCGCCATTGCGCATGCGCGCAGGCTGATTGAAGAGGGCGCGGACCTCATCGACCTCGGTGCGGAGTCCAGTCGGCCTGGCGCTGCCGCGGTGGTGAACGCGGACGAGGAACTGCGCCGGCTGCTGCCGGTGTTGCGGGCCCTGCGCGACCTGCCTCTGTCTGTAGACACGCTCAAGCCCGAGGTGATGCGCGTTGCGCTGGCCGAGGGTGCGGCCATGATCAACGACATCAACGCCTTGCGCGCTCCCGGAGCGCTGAATGTGGTGGCGGCGGGCGATGCCGCCGTGTGCTTGATGCACATGCAGGGCAGTCCCGGCACCATGCAGGCACATCCAAGCTACGCCGACGTGGTGGCCGAGGTGAAGGCGTTTCTGCAGGAACGCATCGACAGCGTCTGCGCGGCGGGGATCGCATTGGAGCGCGTGGTCATCGACCCGGGCTTCGGCTTCGGCAAGACACTGGATCACAATCTCGAGCTGCTGCGCCACCTGCGCGAATTCGCTGGGCTCGGGGCGCCGGTGCTCGCCGGCTGGTCGCGCAAGTCCTCGCTCGGCACGATCACAGGCAAGCCGGCCGGCGAGCGCCTTGCCGCGAGCATTGCCGCCGCACTGATTGCAGCGCAAAATGGCGCTGCGATTTTGCGCGTGCACGACGTCGCGGCGACGCGCGACGCGCTCGCCGTGCTTGCGGCGGTGGAAAATACCTAAAGGCCGTTTCGGAATTACCGAAATGTCCACCGATGTAGAGGAGTATGAGGGGAGGTATCCCCTCATCTCGTAATAGGCACTCAATGACAAGAAAATACTTCGGAACAGACGGCATACGCGGTCTGGTGGGCGAGCCGCCGATCACGCCGGATTTCATGGTGCGCCTGGGTTATGCCGCGGGCGAAGTGCTGGTGCGCCGCGCGCAGTTGTCCCCGGGCCTGCGGCCGGCGGTACTGATCGGCAAGGACACGCGCATTTCCGGTTATATGCTCGAGGCTTCGCTCGAGGCGGGATTTGCCGCGGCGGGCGTCGATGTGATGCTGTGCGGTCCGATGCCCACACCGGCGGTGGCCTATCTTACGCGCGCCCTGCGCCTGCAGGCGGGCGTGGTGATCAGCGCCTCGCACAATCCCTACCCGGACAACGGCATCAAGTTCTTTTCCGGCGACGGCAACAAACTGCCCGATGCGGTAGAGGCCCAGATCGAGGCGCAACTCGCGCAGCCCATGCGCTGCCGGGAATCGGCGCAACTGGGCAAGGCGCGGCGCATAGACGACGCCGCCGGTCGCTACATCGAGTTCTGCAAAAGCACTTTTCCCAACCGGCTGGACCTGCGCGGCCTGAAGATCGTAGTCGACTGCGCCAACGGCGCGGACTATCACATCGCACCGCATGTGTTTCACGAACTCGGCGCCGACGTGGTGTCGATAGGCGTCAGCCCGGACGGCTTCAACATCAACGACCTGGTGGGCGCCACCAGCCCGCAGGCCTTGCGCATGGCGGTGACGCAGCACAAGGCGGATTTGGGCATCGCCGTGGACGGGGACGGCGATCGCCTGCTGATGGTGGACGAGCGCGGCAACGCCTACGACGGCGACCAGTTGCTGTATGTGATTGCGCGCATGCGCGCCGGCCAGGGCGCGGTACCCGGCGTGGTCGGCACGCTGATGAGCAATCTGGCGCTCGAACGCGCGCTGGAGGGGGCAGGCATCGCTTTCGCCCGCGCCAGGGTGGGCGATCGCTACGTGCTCGAACTGATGCAGGAGAAAGGCTGGAAGCTCGGCGGCGAGAATTCCGGCCACATCATCTGCCTGGACAAGCACACCACCGGCGATGCCCTGGTGTCGGCGCTGCAGGTGCTCACTGCTCTGCGCGAGAGCGATGCGACGCTGAGCGATTTGTGCCGCGGACTGACGCTCTACCCGCAAAAGCTGGTCAACGTGCGTGTAAGCAAAGGCTTTGCCTGGGAGGCGAGCACGGCGCTCGGCAAGGCCAAGGAGGCGGCCGAGCACGAACTGGGCAAAGCCGGACGGGTGCTGTTGCGCCCCTCTGGCACCGAGCCGGTGCTGCGGGTCATGGTCGAAGGCGAGGACGGCGCCAAGGTGGAGGCATTGGCCGCGATGCTGGCCGAGAGCGTGCGCGCCGCCGCGCAGGCGTAAGCGGAGTCGGTTTCAGCCGAATCGGCCAGTAATGTAGTGGCTTCGGCCGGGCTTGCGGCCCTTAAGCTGCGCTGCGCGCAGATTAGCCTACGCCGTTACATTCCTTGCCGATTAGCCAAATCGACCAGTAATGTAATCCTCGGTTTCCTTCTTGCCGGGGTTGATGAAGATCTTGTCGGTAATATCGAATTCGATCACTTCGCCCAGATACATATAAGCGGTGTAGTCGGACACGCGCGCCGCCTGTTGCATGTTGTGGGTGACGATGGCGATGGTGTAGTCCGATTTGAGTTCGTTCACCAATTCCTCGATCTTCGCCGTGGAAATGGGATCCAGCGCCGAAGTCGGTTCGTCCAGCAGCAGCACTTCGGGTTTGACCGCGACCGCGCGCGCGATGCACAGGCGCTGCTGCTGTCCGCCGGAAAGGCTCAGCCCGCTTTGCCGCAGCTTGTCCTTGGTTTCGTCCCACAGCGCCGCCTGGTGCAGAGCCCATTCGACGCGTTCGTCCATCTCCCCGCGGCTGAGGCGTTCGTACAGTCTGACGCCGAAGGCGATGTTTTCGTAGATCGACATCGGAAACGGGGTCGGTTTCTGGAACACCATGCCGACTCTGGCGCGCAGCGCGATCACATCCTGCTTGGCGTCGAGGATGTTTTTGCCGTTGAGCATGATTTCGCCAGTCGCATACTGGCCCGGGTAGAGGTCGTACATGCGGTTGAAAATGCGCAGCAGGGTCGACTTGCCGCAACCGGAGGGGCCGATGAAGGCGGTGATGCGCTTTTCGGCGATTTCCAGGTTGACGTTGCTCAGTGCCTGAAACGTGCCGTAGTAGAAATTCAGGTTGCGGACCGTGACTTTGCTTGCGGCAGGCGGCGCCTGGATGCTGGTGTCCTGCGGCGTGGGATTGGCGGTGTCCATGGTCTCGTTATGCGTATCGAATCGGTTAAGCCAGCGTCGATTTTTGCGGGAAGAGGACGCGCGCGACGATGTTCAGCGTCAATACGCTCAGCGTGATCAGCAGCGCTCCACCCCAGGCGAGCGTCTGCCAGTCGGAGTAGGGGCTCATCGCAAACTGGAATATGACCATCGGCAGATTGGCCATGGGTGCGTTCATATTGGTGGACCAGAATTGATTGTTCAGCGCGGTGAACAGCAGGGGCGCGGTCTCCCCGCTGATGCGCGCGACCGCCAGCAGGATCCCGGTGATGATGCCGGCGCGCGCCGCGCGCAAGGTCACGAACGAGACGATGATCCATTGCGGCGCGCCCAGCGCGGCGGCTGCTTCGCGCATGGTATCGGGCACCAGCCGCAGCATGTTTTCGGTGGTCTTCAGCACTACGGGTATGACGATCAGCGCCAGCGCGAAGGCACCGGCCCAGCCGGAAAAATGGTTGACATTGGCGACGTAGATCGCGTACACGAACAGGCCGATGACGATGGAGGGCGCGCTCAGCAGAATGTCGTTGATGAAGCGCGTTGTTGGACCGAGCCAGCCGCGCCGGCCGTATTCCGCAACATAGGTGCCGGCGAGAATGCCGACCGGCGTGCCGATCAGCGTCGCCATGAGCGATATCAGTACGCTGCCGACGATGGCGTTCGCAAGCCCGCCCGCGCTTCCCGGGGGCGGCGTGCTTTGGGTGAACATGTTCAGATTGATGCCGTGGAATCCCTCGTAGCACAGGGTCCACAGTATCCACGTCAGCCAGAATAGTCCGAACAGCACCGCGAGCATCGAAATGCCGAGATTGAGGAAGTTGACGATGCGGCGGCGGCGATAGAGCGCTTCTTTGGTCATGGGCGATTCAAGTCCGCGTACCCTCGCCCTTGGCCAGTTGGTACAGCATGACCTTGGACAGCGCCAGCACGATGAAGGTGATCAGGAACAGAATCAGTCCGAGTTCTATCAACGCCCCGGTATATATGGGGCCGACAGCCTCGGTGAACTCGTTGGCAAGGGCGGAGGCGATGCTGTTGCCCGGCGCAAACAGAGAGGTCCCGAGCCTGTGGGCATTGCCGATGACGAAGGTCACGGCCATGGTTTCGCCCAGGGCGCGGCCCAGGCCCAGCAATATGCCGCCGACTACGCCGATCTTGGTGAAAGGCAGCACGACGTTCCAAACGACTTCCCAGGTCGTCGCGCCGACCGCATAGGCCGATTCCTTCAGCATCGGCGGAACGACTTCGAACACGTCGCGCATCACCGACGAGATGAACGGTATCACCATGATCGCGAGTATCAGGCCGGCGCTGAGCATGCCTATGCCCCGCGGCGCGCCCTTGAACAGCGGGCCGATGAGCCAGATCGGCCCGAGGTGATCGATTAGCCAGGGCTGGATATGGTCGGCGAACACCGGGGCGAACACGAACAGACCCCACATGCCGTAGATGATGCTCGGGATCGCTGCGAGCAGCTCAATCGCGGTGCCGATCGGGCGCCGCAGCCACAGCGGCGAAAGCTCGGTGAGAAACACCGCGATGCCGAAGCTCACCGGGATGCCGATCAGCATCGCGATAATCGAAGTGACCAAGGTGCCGTAAATCGGCACCAGCGCACCGAACTTCATGGTGACCGGGTTCCACTGGTCGCTGACGAGGAATCCCGGACCGAACGCCTTGATCGCGGGCCAGGCGCCGATAAAGAGCGAGATCAGGATTCCGAGCAGACATGCCAGCACCAGGAAGGCGAACATCCGCGTGACGCCGCGAAACGCCAGATCATAAAAACGTTGCCGCCTGAGTAGCGTGTCCGGGATGCTGCGTAGCATGGCTACTGGAAGAGAGGCCCCCTGCGGGGCCTCCAGAGTGTGGTCAACGGCGTGCATTCTACCTTCCCTGGGTAGCCCTTGTCACAGAACTTCCCAGACCGGCTTGCCGCTTGGGTCCTTGATCTTGTCTTTCCATTCCGGGCTGATTTTCGACAGGTAATTGGTGAAAATGAAGGTGGCACCCGATCCGTCCGAGCGGTTCACCGCAGTGATTTCGGAATCTGGCAGCGTCGTGCCCTTGTTGAGCGCGGTAATCGCCGGGTCGCTCCATTTTTTGGTCTTGCCCAGATAGATATCGGCCAGGACTTTTCCGCTCAGTTAACGGCGTTGGAATGAACACACGGTAGCTTAGCCTCATCAGATCAGATTATCTTCCTTAACAGTTTTTGGCATTGCTACGTCTAACATCGGTCCCGGCTGCTACAGCCTGATGCTAAAGCCGCTTTATTACGCCGATATTACGTCATGAGCTTGCTGGACCATGCTCAACACCGGGTGCGACTACGTTGCGTTGAATTTACAGGCGTGCAAGAAATAAAGGCAAGGGCACGTGGGCCCTTGCCTTTAAGCCTGCCAAAGCGGCAGGATGTATTACAGGGCGATTGTGGCTTAGATTCCGAGCTCGGATTTCCAGTAGGCCTTGATCGCGGCAACCGTGCTCTCGGGAAGCGGTCCGAAGGCGATGGACCTGGCCTGGGCTTGGCCGTGCGTGAAGCCCCAGTCGAAGAACTTGGTGACTTCCTCGTTCGTTGCCTTGGGAGCAGTCTTGCGCAGAATTTGCCAGGTGCTGCCGGATATGGGCCAGCTTTCCGCACCGGGCTGATCGGTGAGAATTACGTAGAAATCCTGGGCCTTGGTGAAGTCCACGTTCGCCGCGGCGGCCTGGAACCCTTTAAGGCTCGGGCTGACCAGTTTGCCCGCCTGGTTGTACATGCGCGCCCAGCTCAGTTTGTTTTCCAGGATGTAGGCATATTCCACGTATCCGATGGAACCTTTAAGCTGCTTCACGTAGCTGGCCACACCTTCGTTGCCCTTGCCGCCCATGCCCGTGGGCCAGT
>Ga0307377_10002076_pt1 | contig 24026 bp, 22 predicted proteins | sample TR3MG_FD_202535 | JGI IMG/M metagenome (GOLD analysis project Ga0307377, IMG submission 202535) | Soil microbial communities from Risofladan, Vaasa, Finland - TR-3 | ecosystem: Environmental > Terrestrial > Soil > Coastal area > Acid sulfate soil | place: Finland: Risofladan, Vaasa | collected...
TGAACGGAGTCAAGCTGAACCGGGACAGGCTGGTCTGTTGAAAAGCATCTTCTATCTCTTAGCCACGAGCCCCAAAAGCTCAACAACCAAAGGCTGCGCAGAAGATGCGCTTCAGGCACGAACATACCGGAAGCGAAAAGCTGCCATTCCGAGCGCTGCATTTCCCTTTCGCGTCTATACGTTGTAGCATTTTGTCGAAGGGCCGGCAGCCTCCGGCCTGCTCCACGAGGCACTGGAATCCCATGAATCGCACGACTACGCTCCCGATTGCCCGCCGCGGCTTGAAAACTCGCTCTCTTTCCGACTGCCCACGCCAGCGGCCAAATGGCTTCACATTGATGGAGTTGCTGATCGTCATCGCGATCATCCTGATCCTCATGCTCATGGCCATTCCCACCATCGGCAGCCTCACCAAGAAGGGCAACGAAACCTCAGCCATCAACTCCGTGCAAACCGTCACCAAGGCGGAGATTCAGTACCAGTCCAGCTATCCGGCCAGCGGCTTCGCGTGCACGCTTGGGGCTTTAGGCGGCGACCCCAACTCAGGCCCGCCCACCCCGGCCGCTGCCCAGATCCTCCAGGGCGACCTCACCACGGGCTACAAATCCGGCTACATCTTCACCATCACATGCACCAACAAGGTGACCATCAACGGCACCGACCGCTCCAACGGCTACACCATCACCGCCGTACCGCAAACCGTCGGCAAGAGCGGTGACCGCGGCTTCTGCAGCGACCAATTCGGTTCCATCAAGTACGATCCGACGGGCGGCACAAACTGCACCCAGAACCTGCAATGAACCTTTCCCTTCACCTAAAGCGCGGCGGCCTGCTTTTGGCCGCCGCGCTTCTTACTTCCTGCCTCTACGCACAAAAACCCTCGCCGTCCGCGAAGGACTCGGCAAAGGACATCGCTGCGCGCGTCGACCGCCGCTACAACCGCCTGCACTCGCTCAAGGCCGGCTTTTCCGAGACCTATCAAGGCATGGGCGTCAAGCGCACAGAGAGCGGCACGCTGCTGCTTCTCAAGCCCGGCCGCATGAAGTGGGATTACAGTTCCCCGTCCGGCAAGCTCTTTCTGCTCGACGGAAAATACGCATGGTTCTACACGCGCGGCGATCCCCAGGTGCAGCGCATCCCGGCCAAGCAACTCGACGACCTGCGCTCGCCGCTGCGTTTTCTTCTCGGCCACACTCAGCTTGAAAAAGAAATGGACAGCCTCACGCTGGCCCCCGCGCCCAACAGCTGCTTTACCCTCACCGGCCAGCCCAAGGGGCAGGAACAGCGCATCAAACGACTCACGCTCACCGTAACTGCCAATGGAACGATCAACGCAATCGAAATTGAAGAGACCAACGGCGCGCTCACGCAGTTTACCTTTACGAACGAACAGACCAACGTGCCGGTCCCAGCCGACACATTCCGCTTCACGCCTCCGCCCGGCGTGCCCGTCGTCAACGCTCTGCCGCCGGTATAGCTCTCGTCCCGGCCTCTCATTGCGGTAACGACTCAGCAATTAAACCCAATCGTCTGAATTGATCACAGCCCGAAATCTGCCAGAACATGTATTTGTAATTTGTACCTGCGGAGGAGCACCATGGCGCGCATCGCGATCGTCGGCGTAGGAGCAGTTGGAGGCGCACTCGCTGGCCTGCTCCAGACCACCGGCCTCCACCAAATCACCCTCTGCACCCGCCGCCCCATCGACACGTTAACCGTACACACGCCCGAGGGCGACATTTATGTGAAGGCGCGCAACGTAACCAATCCAGCCAACGCCGAACCCGTGGACTGGGTCATCGTCGCGACCAAGACCTACGACGCCGAAGGCGCAGCCACGTGGTTTCCTGCCCTCTGTGCGAAGGGATCGCCGGTCGCCGTTTTCCAGAACGGTGTCGAGCATCGTGAACGCTTCGAGCCATATCTCAGCGCCGATCGCCTGCTGCCTGTCATCATCGATGTTCCCACCGAGCGCCGCGCCGATGGCAGCGTCCATATGCGCGGCGCAACGCTCATGAAGGTTGAAGATTCGCAACTCGGAAAAGAGTTCGCCGGTTTGTTCGCCGGTGCCGCGGCCGAGACAATGCTCGTGGACAATTTCACAACCGCTGCCTGGTGGAAGCTTTGCATCAACTCCGTCGGTGCCCTGAACGCGCTCACCCTCAAGCCGGCCGGCGTCCTGCGCGAGGAAGCCATGAACCGTGTCGCAATGGCAATGGTGGCCGAGTGCGCTGCCGTCGGCCGCGCTGAAGGCGCGCATCTCGAGGACGACCTTCCCGAGCAGGTCATGAGTAGGTACCGCCTGCACCCGGCGGATGCTGTCAATTCCCTGCTTGCGGACAGGCTCGCCGGAAGAAAAATGGAAATAGACGCGCGCAACGGAGCCATTGTCCGCAAGGGCGAAAAGCACGGCATCCCGACCCCAATGAACCGGATGGCGGTGGCGTTGCTCGATGCCATATAAGTTGCGGAAATAGGGGATAGCCCAACCTCTTACACTGAAACCTACCCTGCAAATCTCACTCGGGAGTGAAAATCGATGCAACGAAGGACAGCACTGCTTTTTGGATGCACGGCAATCTTTACGCTTGCACAAATGTGCGCAGCACAGAAGCCCCTGCGTTCGCCTTGGGACACGACGAAAATTGAACTGACCAGCGCCGCCTACACGTGTCCCGAGCCTGCGCATCTGACTCCCGACCTGACCACCGACGGCTTCTACGGCGACAGCAAAAATTCCATCATCGACCCGGTGAAGTGGAAAGCGTACGTACAAAGCGCTGGCCCGGTAAAAAAGCTCGGCCAGAACGCGGTCGACGCCGCCGATGCCTACCTCACCACTGGCAGCCGGCAAGCCGCCGAGTGTGTTCTGAAGCTCGAAAAGACCGCGGCACTCGACAAAGCCCTGACCGGCAAAATGTCTTCCGGCCAAGCCTACTACGTGCAGGGATGGGTTGCCGGCGCGCTTGCCATCGCGCTGCTCAAGGTTCGCGACAGTGGCGTGCTCAATAGCGCCGACTCCAAACTGCTGACCGATTGGCTGAAGACTGTGTCAAAGCAGACGATGGACTATTACAACGATCGGCTCGCCAAGTCGCCCAACGGAAACAACCACCTCTACTGGGCCGGAGTGCAGATCGGGGCAGTTGCCATCGCCGCCAACGACCGCAAACTTTTTGACTGGGCGCTGATGTCCTACCGCAACGGCATTCGGCAGATTACCCCCGAAGGAACCCTCCCCGAGGAGATGCGACGCGGGCAGCGCGCCCTCCACTATCACCTCTACGCAATCGCTCCACTGGTCTACATTGCCGAGTTCGCCCAGGTCAACGGCATCGATCTCTACGCTGAAAATGGCGGCGCGTTGAAACGGCTCGTCGACCGATCCATCGCCGGCCTCGAAGGCAGCGGATACTTCGACAAAGCGACCGGCATCAAGCAGGACCTCCCCGACGGCCCGCCCTCTGCTGAAGCCTTCAGCTGGGCCAAAGTCTACGTTCACCACTTCCCAGACCCGGCCATCTCGAAGCTGCTCGCCGAAGCGCCTTCACTGAGCTACATGTACTTGGGTGGCCTGCCTCCTTACTGAATAAAATCTCGAATTTAGGCAATAATTGAGGCCTCCCTGCTCTTGGGCGAGGCCTCAATTGCTTTTTGACGCTTGCAATCCTTACCCGCTCAGGTTATTTTACTAACCAGTTAGTTAAAATGTCCTCGACCGACACAACACGTACCCAATCCGAACGCGCCGACCTCACACGGTCCCGCATCCTCGATGCCGCTATCAGCGCCTTTAGTGAAAGCGGCCTCGCCGGCGCACGCACCGAGCAAATTGCAGAAGCCGCTGGCGTCAACAAGGCGCTGCTCTACTACTATTTCAAAGGCAAGGACGCCCTCTACGCCGCGGCAATCGACGAGGTCGCCGAACGCGTTGTCCGAAACAGCATGGCCGCCATGCTCTCAGCCAGCACAGCCGGCGAGCAAGTGGTCATGGCAGCACTCAATCACTTCGACCGCATCCATTCCCAACCGGCCTTCCAGAGCCTCATGCAACAGGAGATGATGCGCCTCCACCGTGGCGAAGAGAATGCGCTCGCGCCCCTCGTAGAAAAAGTCTTCAGACCCATGATGACCAGGCTGCGCGAATCGCTCGCCGAGGGCATCCGCACCCGAGAACTGATTCGGGCCGACGTCTGGCAGATCATGTACTCCGCCTTCGGGGCCAATGTCTTTTACTTCCTCTCGGCGCCGATGGTCGGCCTGGTCCTTCAGAGCAATCCACTCGATCGCAGCGCAATGGAGTTTCGCCGCAAGGCAGCCATCGAATTCCTTGGACAGGCCATTTTCACCGACCGCAAACACGGTGCCAGGATAGCCGCGCGCGTACTTAAAAACACGCCCATGCCCCCCAGTCGCGAATTCAAGCCCCGCAGATTCAAGACCGCCGCATTCAACAAAAGAATTGGAGTCGACGTCAAGTGAACGCACGCAATCGAGTTTTCATGATCCTCGGCCTGCTCGTTGTCGGATCGCTGATCTGGTACCTGGTCATGGTGCCGCGCTCTGGCGACCTTCAGCTCATCGGCACCGTCGACGCAAACGAAGTTATCGTGAGTTCCAGAATCCCCGGCCGCATCCAGACCCTGACCGTCCAGGAAGGCGACACCGTCACCGCCGGGCAGTTGATCGCCACCATTGAGAGCGATGATCTGAAAGCTGCGCTCAAGGCCGCCGAAGCCAATACCTCCAGCCAGAAATCGAAGCTCAACGGCAGCGTTGACACCGAGCGCCAGAACCGCGGCGAAACCGACAGCGCAACCGTCAGCGCCGAGGCCCAGGTTCGCGTTGCGCAAGCCTCGCTTGCCCAGGCCAAAGCACAGTACGACCACCAGAAGGCCGATACCACGCGCACCGTCGCACTGGCCAAGGCCGGTATTGCGAGCGCGCAGTCAAGAGATGAGCAGGTCACCGCCTTGCAGGCTGCTCAGGCGGCCGTAGACGCTGCAAGCCATAGCCTCTCCGCCGCTCAGGCCAATCTCCGTCAGGCGCGCGCCCACCAATTGCTTACTGCCGTCTCTGCCCAAACGGTCAACCAAAGCCGCGCCGATGTCGCAAATGCCCGCGCCCTCGCCGATCAGGCCCGCGTCGAAAAAAGTTACGCCGAAGTCTTTGCTCCGGTCAGCGGCAGAGTCAACGTCTGGGCTGCGCGCCAGGGAGAAGTCGTCGCCGCGGGCGCGCCCATCGTCACCATCATGGACCTCAAGCAGACCTGGGTCTACGCGCCCCTGCCAGAAACAGAAGCCGACGCCGTGAAGCTCGGCGATAGCCTGCGCGTCGTCATGCCCAGCGGAGACACCATCTACGGCAAAGTCATTAACAAGGCTGCCGAGGCAGACTTTGCTACGCAGCGCGACGTCAGCACCCGCAAGCGCGACATAAAGACCATCCAGTTGAAGCTGCTCATCGACAACCCCGGCGAACGCTTCGTTCCCGGCATGATCGCCGAGATCTACATCCCTAAAAGCAGGCTGGTGAAGCAGTGAGCGGCAGCGCATTCTCAACACCTGCCACGCAAGCGCCCTCCGCCATGGCAGTGGAGAACATCGTCAAGCGCTATGGCGACTTTGAGGCGGTCAAGGGCGTGAGTTTTTCCGTCGCCGAAGGCGAAATATTCGGTCTCCTCGGCCCCAACGGTGCCGGAAAAAGTACGCTCATCCGCATGATGACCACCCTGCTGCCGGTCACCGCAGGCAAGGCCATCGTTGCCGGCTACGACGTAACCAAAGATCCGGTTGCCGTGCGCCGGCTCATCGGCGTCATTCCCCAGGCTCTCACCAGCGACCAGGACCTCACCGTTGAAGAGAACCTGAGCATCTACGCCAAGCTCTACAGCGTGCCCAGGGCGCAGCGTGAAAAGAACATCGCAGCAGTGCTCGAGGCTGTGGACCTCACCAAATGGCGCAGCGCGCAGACCAAGACACTGTCAGGCGGCATGAGGCGTCGCCTCGAGATTGCCCGCGGACTCGTCCACGATCCCCGCATCTTCTTCCTCGACGAGCCCACCACCGGCCTCGATCCCGTCTCCCGCATCGCCGTATGGGAGATGCTGAATAACCTCAAAGCCACCCACAACCTCACCATGCTGCTCACAACCCACTACATGGAAGAGGCCGACAAGCTCTGCGACCGCATCGCCATTGTGGATCACGGTACGCTGGTTGCGCTCGGAACACCCACCGAGTTAAAGAACAGCGTTGAGGGATCCAACGTAGTCGAGGTGCAATTCGACCGCGAAATGCCTGAGTGGCCGCAGCGGCTGGAAAAGCTCATAGGCGTCGCCAGCGTGCAACCCCAGAGCGCCGGCTTCTATCGCGTGCTAACTTCCTCGGGCTCCAAAACCACACTGCAGTTGGTGCAGATGGCCGCCGAGCTCGGCGAAACCCTCTCCTCCCTCAGCGTGCAAAACACTACGCTCGACGATGTATTCGTCCACTACACCGGCCGCCAGTTGCGCGACGAGCAAATCAAGCCTGTCAACTTCATCATGCCGCCCCGGCCCGGAGTGCAGCCATGAACAGAATGATGGCTATTGTCGAGCGCGAGATGCGCAAGTTCTTCCGCTCACCCATGCTCATGATCATGTCGATGATGCTTCCGCTGGTCCAGTTGGTCATTCTCGGCAATGCCTTCGGCGGCAAGATTACCGGCGCCAAAGTAGGCGTGGTGGACTACGACCACGGCCCGGAGTCCGTCAAAGTTCGCGAGAACTTCGATGCGGTCGGCGCCACCATCAAGACCTTCACCACCATCAACTACAGCAACGAAGTGCAGGCCCGCGAAGACGTGCGCACCGGAAAAATCGACGCCGCCGTCATCATTCCAAAACAATTCTCGCGCCGCGTGTACTCCCAGAACGCTCCGCAACTCGGCCTCGTTGTCGACAACACCGACCAGTTCACCTCAGGCAGCCTCGAAGCCGAGATGCAATCCCTCATTGATGCACTCAACGCACCCGTGATCCAGCCGCGCCTCATCAACAACATCGCGCTCCAGATCGTCGAGCTCTACCCATTCGTCGCCTACATGAAGTACCTGCTCGCAGGCTCCATCGCGCTCGCCATGTACATTTCCGTCATGATCGGCGGCGGCATGCTCTACATCGACGACAAGGCCCGCGGCGTCCACGAGGGCTATCTCGTCACGCCCATCACAGCGCTCGAGCTCGTCATGGGCCTCAACGTGGCCGGCGCCGTTAAGGCTGTGCTTGCCGGCGTCTCTCTCACCGTCATCGGCTCGCTCATGGCAGGCCTCGGCGTCATCTTCAATCCCATGCAGGATCTCCAACTCTTCTGCATGATCTTCGTCACCGCAATCGCATTCAACGGCATGATGTTCCTCATGATGGTGCGCGTTGACGACCCGCTCGTTCCCCGCGCCATGTTCGGCGTACTCAACACCCTGCTCTTCTTCCCCTCCGGCGCCATCTATCCCATCTCCGCTTTTCCGCCCTGGTTGCGCGCCATCGCCATCGTCGACCCGTTCACCTACGCCATCCACGGATTCAAGGCAATCCTGCTCAAAGACGGAGGATTCCCCGCCATCCAGTACGACCTCCTGTTTCTTTTTATCTTCGGAACGTCCACGCTTCTCATCGCCACGCCACTCTTCAAGCGCACTCTCTAGTCGCTGAGACAAGGTTCGCGAGAAAAGCCCACGTCGCTCAAGCCCCACGCTTCGGCGGGGTGTCATCCTCAGACGAAGTAGTCAATTTGCGCGCCCCGCACGTGCTCGACCGCACGCCGAACGGGCACATTCTCTGCGCCTTCTTCCACCAGTTCGTCGTCGTCGTCTTCATCGTCCTGTCCGCCAGCGGCCTTTTTGCCGCTGCCCGTATAGGTATCCTCATCAGGCCGTGACGAGTTTTCGACGTCGAACACGCGGGACAAATCCGAGTCCGCGGGCGGAATCTTCACCACGGACATTACGCGGATTCCAGCAATTGGGCTGATCTCCATCTCGTCCTCCGATCTCCTTCCCTCGTGAGGCTTCCCCTGCTGCCCCCTTTATCGACAAGACAGAAAGTAACTTTAATTTTCAATATTTCTGCCTGGATTCGATACAGACTGTCCAAAAATCAGACACGTCGCGCCTGCACTGTCCAGAAACGCGACAACTGCCCAGACCCACCAGACTTGCTACACTGAGGCAATGGTGGATGAACTGGAGTTTCGACGTTGCGCAGAGGTTGCCCTTGAGGCACTCAAGCAGCACCTGATCGAAAAAGAAGAAGACGACGATGCTGGTTTTGAAGTCGAGGAACAGAATGGCGTGCTGAATGTCGTTTTCGAGGAGCCGCCCGGCAAGTTCGTCATCACGCCCAACACGCCGGTGCGCCAGATATGGATTTCCGCGCTCTCGACCAGCTTCAAACTCGACTGGGATGCTGCGGCTTCGGCATTTCTTCTGCCCCGCACAGGCGAGACTCTCACGCCACTCGTCGACCGGCTCATCGCCGAACACCTGGCAGCCTGAAGCAGACTTTCAATTCATTTCTAAATTCCGAACGGCAAAAAAGCGAGGGATGGCCCGCGTTGACTCCACGGGCCATCCCCGCTGTTGCTACGGCAGCGCGTAGATGGTCTTGAGAACCTTCGCTTCCAAATTTTCCGGCAGCGGAGCGTAGGAAAGAGCCGAGGCTTCGCTCTCGCCGGACTTGATGATCCAGCTAAGCATGTCCTTGATCACCTTTTCCTTCGCCGCATCCGTCGGGTGCGTAGGAATCAACAGGTAAGTAAAGCTCGAGATCGGATACGCATCCGGACCGGGCGCATTCGTAATCGAAATGCGATAGTCCGCCGGCATGTTCTTGATGGTGGCTGCCGACGCCGTCACACCGGCAATCGACGCTGTAATCCATTTGCCGTCCGCATTCTGCACCGCGCCAAAGCTCATGTGGTTCTGCAATGCATAGATCAGCTCCACATAGCCGATCGCACCAGGCAACTGGCGCACCAGTCCAGCCACGCCCTCATTGCCCTTGCCCCCTACGCCTACCGGCCAGCCAGGCGATGTTCCTTTGCCTGGTCCGTCGGCCCACTCCTTGCTCACCTTGCTCAGAAAGTCGGTAAAGATGAAGCTCGTGCCGCTGCCATCGGAGCGATGCACCACAATAATCTTCTGCGAAGGCAGGCTGACGCCAGGATTGTCCTTCGCGATCATCGGGTCGTTCCAGGTCGTGATCTTGCCCATATAAATGTCGGCAAGTGTCGCACCGCTGAACCGCAGATTGGTCACTCCCGGCACATTAAATACCGGAACTACCGCACCCATAACTGTAGGGATGTGAATCAGCTTCACCTTCGAGGCGGAAAGCATCTCGTCGGTCATCGGCATGTCGGAGGCGCCAAAGTCAACCGTGCCCTTGGTCACCTGCGCGATGCCGCCGCCCGATCCAATCGACTGGTAATTGATCTCGACGCCGGAATGCGCCGCGCTGTATTCGCTAAACCACTTTGAGTAAATGGGATAAGGGAATGTCGCGCCTGCGGCCGTCAACTTCTGGGCCTGAGCCGCGCTCAATGTCAACATCGCGAGAACGATGGCAACCAACGTCTTTTTCAATGTACTCTCCATTGCAGTTATTACTGCCACCTCCGATTCTCTACGGCAATTGTTACGGACATTTGAAATAACCAAATTTTTACGGTATTTTTCGCACATTCCTATAAAAAGCGCCAAAAAACATGCCAAACAAAAGGGATGGCCAAAAGACCATCCCCTGCATCCTTCGGATTGAAAAACCCCTATGGCTCTACGCGCCCACGCCATTTGACCGCAAGATCCTTATCCGCCAGCGCCTTGATATAGACCCCGCCCACCACCGAGCGCGCCTGGAAACCCATCTGCTTCCCGGTCTTGGTGTCGTACCAATCCGTTAGCGGAACCCGCGTCGGCCCCTCGTTAATCCAGCGGCCAATCGGAGTCATCAGCGCCGCAAAATCTTTCGGCGAATCTGCCAGCGTGGCAGTCCAGATCTCCCAATCCAGCTTCGTATAGTCCGCGCGATTATCCAGCGGCAACCCGAATTCGTTCAGGTGCTTCAGATAAAACGCCATCTCCGTCTGCCGTACCTTCGCCGGAAAAAGATTCAAGTCCAGCAACTGGTCCCACACCAGGTTGTACTTCTGGCTCCAGGTTCCAGGGTTGTCAAAGGCCAGCTTGTAGTGATCTCCATCGATCGCCATCGCCTGCCACTGAGTAGCCATCCCCGCAGCCAGCTTCGCGTATTCATCCGCAACCTCAGGCTTCCCCACTCCGCGCGCCATCTCCGCATAAGCCGCCAGCCCCTCAATCGCCTTGATCGACAAATTCGCATTGTGCGCAAGGTGCCCCGCAAAGTCGTCCGTGGAAAGTTGATTCGCCGGGTCCAGTCCCTTGTCCCGCAGGTACTCTGCCCACTGGGTAAATTGCGGCCAGTACTGCCGCGCAAAATCCCAGTTATTCTCCTCGCGGCTCATGGCAGCCACCATGATCAGCATATTGCCGCTCTCTTCCACCGGCATCTGGTTCTCTTCGCTCACCTCGCCGCCGCCATACACCTGTCCGTTCGCAAGCGGATAGGTGCCAAGATCGTGCGGCGCAAACGGCCACTTCCAGCGCGGCAGCGCCGCGTATTCCATCACCGGCTTCAACTGCGCCTCAATCAGCGCCGGATTGAAGAACAGAAAGAACGGCGACGAGGGATAAAGAACATCCACCGTCGAGATGCAGCCGTTCGAAAAATTCTCCTTCGGAAACAGCATCGGCGTGCCGTCAAAATCCGCCGCAAACCCGTGCGCTCCAAGCGTCTGCCGATAGGCCAGAATCGCCAGTTGCGCATAGTCCTTGCCGCCAACCCTTTCCAGGTCCGCCGTCAGTTCCCTGTCGAAGTTCTCTCCGCGCCGCTCCAGGCTCGGATACTCGCTCTCGGCCGTCGCCAGCATCTGTTCAACCGTCATGTTGTTGCGCTGCCAGTAGGGGCGCAGCTTGCGGTTCAGATACTCGATGTTGTACTCCTCCGTATAAGCCAGCAGAACGTGCCGGCTCACCGGCACTGCCGACACCTTGCCCATCGGCAGCGCAACAGCCAGATGCGCGGCATGCGCGCGCGGCATCAGCGGCATGTCCATATCGTCCGCCTCGGGCAGCGTGCCCGAGGCAACAAAACTCGCCATCGCCTCATGCGACTCGGACAGTTGCGCTCCGGCGCCATCAGGCACAGCTAAATGAAAATACCCCCAGTCGATCCGCAGATCGTCCCCCGGCCGATTCAAAACCCGCTGATTGCGCGACCCCACATTCAGCACCTGCAATCCCCGCGCCCGCGAGCGTCCCCAAGTCACCGCTTCATCCGGCGTATTCACAGCGATCACCGGGTCCACATCAACCAGAACACTCACATCATGGTTACCCTCGCCCACTGCCGTAAACGTCAGATATGTCACCGGCCGCGAAAGCACGTCGAGATCCTTCGGAAAAGCCGGCGTAAAAAAATCAACCGTCAGCGTAACCCCATCGGCCAGAAATTTGTAGAAAGTGTGCGTCGGCGTCACTGCAACCGAAAGCTGCTCCATCGCCGGAACGCCACGCGGCTGCGCCCCCATAAAGCGGTAGGTCTTGCCATCAATCCGCGCCAGTCCGGCAATCGGCTGCCGCGTCCCCGTCCAGTGCTTCGTGTCCTGATCGGTCAGCTTGTCCGCCATTGACCATACGCTGAAGTAGGGATCGTGCACCACCAGCGGAACGGCCGGAGGACGCTGCTGGGCCGCGGCCAGCGGAACGGCAATCAGTCCAAGGAGAGCGACAAGGCAAACACGGCGAATCGAGGCGAGACTTGTAATCGTTTCCATAATCGCCTCCCAGTCTAGCCTCTGGAAAGCGGAAAAGGGAAGACCTGCACCCAAACATCCCCGTTCAGAACTCACCTGCCGTCACTGGCTACGCCGGCGCAAGCGGCAGCGTGAAATGGAATGCAGTCCCCTGCCCCAGTTCGCTCTCCGCCCAGATGCGGCCCCCATGCGCCTGCACAATGTGCTTCACAATCGCAAGTCCCAGCCCCGTTCCCCCGGCCTCGCGCGAACGTGCCTTATCCACCCGGTAGAAGCGCTCGAAAATCCGTTCCAGATGTTCAGAAGCAATCCCCGGCCCATAGTCCTGCACCGTGAACTCAACCTCGGCGTCCAGCAGTTGTGCCCCGACGCGAATCCGCTTGCTGGCCTTTGCATATTTCAGCGCATTCTCAATCAGGTTGCCGAAAACCTGGTTCATCGCATCGGGATCGGCCATCACAAGCGCATCCGGTGCGCCCGCCGATTCCAGTCGCACGCCCGAATCCGTAACAATGCCGCCAACAGAATCGATCGCATCCTGCAGCAGAGCACTCGCCCGTGCCGGCTGCCGCGAAAGCTTGTAATCGGGGCTCTCCACGCTGGCCAGCGCCAGCAGGTCTTCCGTCAGCCGGTTCATGCGGATGGCATTTTTCTGGATCACGCCAAGAAATTCCCGCGTCGTTTCAGGACGAGGATTCGGATCCTCAATCAGCGTCTCCACATAGCCCTGAATGCACGTAAGCGGAGTGCGCAGTTCGTGGCTCACATTGGCCACGAACTCGCGGCGCGATTTCTGCGCCGCTTCAATGCCAGTCACGTCATGCAGTACGGCCAGCGCGCCTCCACTCGGCAGCGGCGCGGCGCTGATCTCATACACCCGCCCTGGCGCAAGCGAAGTGGTACGGCCAGAGCACACCTCGCGCCGCTCAAGCGCGCCATGCACGCAAGCCAGCAGTTCCGGGTCGCGCACCGAGTGCACCAGCGGCCGCCCAGGGTAAATCTGCATTCCCGCCACCCGCTGCATCACAGTGTTCGACCACCGGACGAATCCCTCCGGCGTAATCGCCACCACCGCTTCCTGCATCGAGTCAAGCATCGCCGCCAGCTCCTGGCGGCGACTCTCAAGTTCTGCGAAGTTTCTGCCCAGCCGCTCGGCGGTCTGGTTCAGCGCCGTCTCCATCGCCGACAACTCGTCTTCATCTTCGTGCTCCAGCCGCGCCTCCAGATCGCCTTCAGCGATGCGGCGCGCAAAGCCGACCACGCTCTGTAGCCGCGCGGAAAGCCGGCTCGCCACCCAGGCGGCAAGTGGAAGCGCAAAAGCCAGCGCGATGAGCCCGGACCACAGCGCTTCACGGCCCAGCACGCGCAGCGAGGTCGGGCCCGCAGTCTGCTCCACCATGCTGTGGAAGACCACTTCCAGAATCAGCGTGTGGAAGACAAGCAGAAGAACAAACAGACCGAGCAGCTTGGTAAAGAATTTATGCGTCAATCCTATTCGCCCTTGGGCAGCTCAAATCGATAGCCGGCGCCGCGCACAGTCTTAAGGTAGCGCGGATTCTCTGGATCAACCTCGATTTTTTCGCGAATCCGTCGCACGTACACATCCACAGAACGCGGCGTCACAAACCGCGCATCACCCCACACCGCATCCAGAAGATGGTCGCGGCTGAAAACGCGCCCTGGGTGGCGCGCCAGGTAATCGAGCAAACGGAACTCAGTCGCCGTCGTCGTGGTCAATTCGCCGCGAACCTTCAACTGCATCGCCCCGGCGTCGATGATGACCTCTTCAAAAGTAATAATAGAAGGCGACGTTGGCCGCTCGAACCGCCGCAGCACGGCCTTGACCCGCGCCACTAATTCCCGCGTTGAAAATGGCTTTGTAATGTAGTCGTCCGCGCCAAGCTCCAACCCCAGCACGCGATCGTTTTCGCCCGCCCGCGCCGTCATAAAGATGATCGGAACCGTAGACAGCCCGTGGTGGTTGCGCAGGCGGCGGCAAACATCCAGCCCGTCTCCGCCCGGCACCATGATGTCGAGCAGAAACAGCGCCGGCGGTTTGCGCTCAGCATCGGAAATCACATTGGTGGGCGTATGAAACAGGCGCGCATCGAAGCCCGCCGCTTCCAGATGATGCTGCACCAGACGTGAAATATCAACGTCGTCTTCAAGCACAAATACGGTTTGGCTCAACCTGTCAGCCCTCGCCCAACGGCCATTCAATTAAAAGCTGCATAGGCCGCTAGGAACCATTAACAGAGTAATGCAGCCAGGCAAATAAATTGCAAACGTTTGATGAATTCGCCCCGGAACCATTCGTGGTTTACTCGAGTCTCGGGCCCTCATGCGACGCCGGGCGCCCGGTGTGCATCCCCCGGGCTCCATAAGCACGCTGAGAGAACCCTTTTGATCTCGCCAACAAATCTCATCCATCCCCAATCACCCGCTGCAAACCACGGTGAGGCAGATACAGACTTTAGCTTTCATTCCGAAGGGAAATTACGCTTTTGTCTCCATGAAACTCGCATGATTTGCGCAGGTAACCTCGATGCCAGAGTCGCTGTCTAAAGATCCAGTTCGACATTTCAACACCATCGAAAGGAGGGCGGACGATGCCCCAACAGAATCAAACATCCGATCAGAACAAGAAGGTCGTCCAGAAATTCGTGGACGAATGTTGGAACCAGGGAAACTTCAACCACGCCTCCGAACTACTCGCAGACCAGGTTCGTTTCCACGATCCGGTCTTTCCCAACCTGAACGCCGGAATCCAGAACATCAAAAGCCACATTGAGGGATGCCGCCGGGCATTTCCAGATCTGAAATTCACCATCGACGACACCATCGCCGAACGCAACGAAGTCGTTAACCACTGGACTGCCCGCGGAACGCACAAGGGCCAATTCCTCGGCATGCAACCTACCAACCGCAAGGTCACTATCAACGGCACCTCAATCTATCGCCTCGAGGGCTCAAAGATCGCGGAAGCGTACGCGAACTGGGACCTGGCTACGATGATGGCGCAGGTCGGAGTCGTTGAAGTACCGAGAGAAGTGATGGCCGGCGCAAGGCAGGGCAAGGAATCGGCATACCAGGTCTAACTCCGGACCCTTCCCCACACACATAACCGCCCACCGTGGCGGATCGTACACGCAGGCGCCGTTCGCGGCGTATTACTCGCTCGTAGCCTCGCAGAGCCCATCTTCGCGGCCCTCTGGTAGTCGCGAAGGTGGGCAATTCGAGCCGTGTCAGAATTGCTGAACCATGGGAACCACGGCTAGGCAGCGTCCCAAATCATCGCGAATCGCCCCACAGCATCCCATCTCCGAAGCAAGGCTGCCGTGCTGGAATGCTTCGCCGATGCGCGCCGTCAGATCGATTGCACAGAAAGCAGCGTCAAATCGTCCACCAGACACACTTCCTTCTGCACAAACGGCTCACCGTAGCGCACCCCGGCCAGCAAGCCGTAGTGGCGTGCCTCAGCAAACGTGCGTTCGCGAATCTCCTCTTCCGGCACAAACAGTCCTCCACCGGCAGCCTGATTGACATACTGCGAACGGTAGGCCATCAGCGAGGCGTGGCGCTGCTCCATGAACGGCGTAATATCCACGATGAAGCTCGGCCGCACATCCGCATAGAGGCTTGCGTAAACAATCTTGAAGGGCCGGTGCGGCGCTGCACCCGTCTCCACCTTCGCCAGCCCGGAGACAAAACAGGCGTCGTAGCCCAGAGTCCCTGCAACCGCGTGGTCCGGATGGCGCGCCTGCCAGTAAGGCAGAATCACGACCCGCGGACGCAGCAGGCGTAACACCCGCGCTATTGCAATTCGGTTTTCAAGCGTATTTTCAACCGCGCCGTCAGGCAGGCTCAGCGCCTGTCGCCAGCCAACACCAAGCAGCTTTGCCGCCTCGGCCGCTTCCGCCGCCCGCTCGTCTGCGCTGCCGCGCGTTCCTGCTTCGCCCTGCGTCAGATCCAGAATCGCAGTCCGCAGGCCCCGCGCCGCCATCCGCAGCAGCGTCCCGCCACAGGTCTGCTCCACGTCGTCCCGGTGGGCCGCAATGGCCAGAACATCGGCTCGGAATTCGGCAGCCTCGTCGGACATCTGCATCACCGCGTCAGGATTCAATCGCCGCGTCAGTAAACGGTATTGTTCGCGTCTGTCACGCCGTCTATATAGGCCACGTCGTAGGCCGTTCCCGTCACCGTCACAAACTGGTTGTCAATCGCTGTGCCGTCCACGGTCGAGTGAATATACACTTGCCCGCCCTGCGCCGAATAAATCTTGTGCAGGCCCGTGACTGCGGCTATGCCGGTCGCGTCGCCAGTGTAAGGCTCCAGCAGAACGACCTTGTTGGTCGAGGTGTTGTACATGGTCAGGCAACCGTAAGGCTGATTGTTATAAAAGCGCTCGCCCTGATTGCACTTGGTCATGCCGATCCACAATGTATTGTCGTCAGCCTGAAGCATGCGGCTCACCGCGCCAGGCATACCGTCGCTGATCGAAACCGGGTTCGGCGAGCTGCTGGTCGACGGAACAACCGTGTTATTGGCAAGATTCAGTACTGTAAGGAAGCCGCCAAAGTAGCCATCCGGCATCAAACGCTGTCCCACCACATACATGGTCGAAGTCGCAACCAGCGCATTGCTGGCCCCGCCAGGAATGGCAATGTTCGCGATTTGATGGGTCTGCGCGTTGGTGCAAGGCGCACTGTTGCAGGGCAAAAGCCCAGACGCCTGCCCGGTCTCAAAGATCATGGGCGCAACCGGCAGCAGAGAGATCGAAGCCGTGGTGCCGCCGCATTCCGGCCCGCAATTCAACACATACGCCGTGCTGCCGTCGGCAGAGAAAACCGCCTTCACAGGCCTGTCGAACACCAGCGGCGCGCCGTAGTAGTTCCCCGTCGCGTCCACTGCATCCGGGCTTTGCGCCTGGAACAGGCACCAGCCCGGCGCGTTCTGCGGCTCGCAGTCAACCGCCGCCTTGGGCCACTTGCTGGGTCCGCCGGCGTAGCTCAGCGACTGCGCCGTCGTCAGTTCGCGCGGATAGTATGCGTAATTCGAGTTCTGCACAAAGGCCATCGCCACCGTCCCGCCGGGGTTCACACTCACGCGATACACACCCGGAAGGCTCAGCGGATACGAGCCGCCTTTTGACTGATCCACCACAGTCAGCACGTGAGATTGCTGGCTGGCCGCAAAAACGTAGGTCCCGTTGCGCGTCATAAAGATGCTGGAAGACAGGCCATTCAAGCCCGAAACCGTCCCCGCAGTCTTCTCGCCGGCGTAGTTGGCTGTCGTCATGCTGCCGTCACCGGAGCCGTAGACCTCCCCGATCTGCTGCTCGGGCATGTTTTGAATGCTGATGGGGAGCGCGCCGCCAAACCCGGATATCGAAAACGATGCCGGTTGTCCCGTGTAACCGCTGCGCGTGTCGTAGTACGCATCCACAATTTGCAGTGCGCCCTTTGTAAAGACGCTGGGGTTCTGGATCGCGATCATAACCCGATTCGTCAACCCGCTCGGGGGAAGCACGTGGCCCGCAAAATAGGTGGTGCTGCCACAACCTGCCAGCCCAGCTGCAACCATCAGAGCGGCACTGGCGCTCATCCAAAGACTTCTCTTCTTCAAAATCCCTTACCTCAATCGAACGCGCGGCACTCGCCGCGGATGATGGCATTGCACGGGGCACCCGGCCCGCAAAGGTTTTGAGCAGGGTTTGCCGCCTGCCCGAAAGACATCAAAAATCGGCGTTCGGCGACCCGTTCTGCCCAGCGTATGACTCCCGAAGTATAACAAAGCAGACCTAGGCTCTGGCGCCGCTCGCCCGCCGTGCCTTAGCATGACAACAGAATGACTGAGTTTACCGAGATCCTCGCCAATCGCCCCCTCCTTGCCGACGGCGCAATGGGTACCGTGCTCTACGCCCGCGGGATCTTCATCAACCGCTGCTACGACGAGCTCAATCTCTCCGACCCGGCCCTCATCGTCTCCGTACACGAAGAGTATCTGCAGGCCGGAGCTGAAATTCTGGAAACCAACACCTTTGGCGCCAACCGCATCCGGCTCGCCCACCACGGTCTGGCCGACAAGGTCAACGAGATCAATGCCGCCGGCGTCCGGCTCGCCCGCGAAGCTGTCGCCCATCTCAAGCAAAAGCAGACCGGCAAGGCCTGGGTCGCCGGCTCCATCGGCCCGCTCGGCGTCCGCCTCGAACCCCTCGGCAAGACAAGCCTCGGAGAAGCCCGCGACGCATTTGCCGAGCAGATGCAGATTCTCGCCCACGGCGGAGTCGATCTCCTCATCATCGAAACCATGCCCGCCCTCGACGAGGCCCGTGTCGCTCTTGAGGCCGCCCACTCCGTCGCTCCCCACCTCCCCGTCCTCGTCATGGTCACCGTCGACGACGAAAATAACTGCCTCGACGGAGCCTCGCCCCAGCAGGCCGCCGCCCTGCTCACCGAGTGGGGTGCAAGCGCCATCGGCGTCAACTGCTCCGCCGGGCCCACCACCGTACTCACCGCCATTGAAGCCATGCGACCCGCAACCACACTGCCGCTCGCCGCAATGCCCAATGCCGGAATGCCCCGCGCCGTCGAGGGCCGCAATATCTATCTCTGCTCCCCCGAGTACATGGCCAGCTTCGCCCGCAAAGCCATCGCCGCAGGCGTCCAAATCGTCGGCGGATGCTGCGGCACCACTCCAAATCACATTCGCGCCATGCGATCGGCCATCCGCGCCCTCGAAAATGCAGATGCCGCCCAGTCGCGCATCGAAACCGCCGGCACAACCCCCGCCCCAAACCCGCAAACCCCGCCCGCGCTGCTCAGTGGCCGCTCCCGCCTCGGCGCCTTGCTCGCCGAAGGAAAGTTCGTCACGCTCGCCGAGATCGTCCCGCCCAAGGGCATCGACTGCTCGAAAGAAATCGAAGGCGCAAGCCTGCTCGCGCAACTCGGCGTCCACGCCGTCAACGTCTACGATTCGCCCCACGCCTCGGCGCGCATGAGCGCGCAGAGCCTGTGCATTCAGATTCAGCAGCACACCGGGATCGAAACCATCCTCAATTACATCTGCCGCGACAGGAATATCTTCTCCATTCAGTCAGACCTGCTCGGAGCCTCATCGCTCGGCCTGCGCAACATCCTCTGCCTCACCGGCGACCCGCTCAAGCTGGGCAACTATCCTGACGCCACTGCTGTCTTTGACGTTGACTCCATCGGTCTCGTCAACATCGTCAACCGCCTCAACCACGGTCTCGACATCGGCTCCAACTCCATCGGAGCCAGCACCAACTTCACCATCGGCGTCGCCGCAAACCCCGGCGCACCCGATATGGAAAACGAACTGCGCCGCTTCGCCTTCAAAGTCGAGGCCGGCGCTGAATACGCCATCACCCAGCCCGTCTTCGATCTCCGCCTTCTCGAAAACTTCCTCGAGCGCATCCCGGAGACAATCAAGGCCCGCCGCATCCCCATCATCGCCTCTATATGGCCTCTCACCAGCCTGCGCAACGCCGAATATATGAAGAACGACCTGCGCCACTCCATGCCCGAAGAAATCATGCTCCGCATGGCTCAGGCAGACACACCCGAGGCCGCGCACGAGGAGGGTATCCGCATCGCGCGCGAAATGCTCGAAGCTGTACGCCCCTATGTCCAGGGCGTCCAGGTCAGTGCGCCTTTCGGAATGTACAACGTGGCCGCAGAGGTCATCGCCAGTGCCCTGCCTCTCGCCGCCAAACCCATGGAGTAGACCGTATGCCTTCCTTCGAACAATCCCTCAAGAAGCTCGAATCCATCGTCGATCAGCTCGAAAAAGGCGACATGCCGCTCGAAGATTCCCTAAAGCTCTTCGAGCAGGGCGTAGGCCTCTCCGCTGCATGCAAACAGGAACTCGACGCCGCCGAAGGCAAGGTGCAAATGCTCGTCAAGCAGCGCGACGGCTCCCTCAAGCCCGAGCCATTCCTCTCCGAATAATCCTCCTGGAAATATCCCGGGAATCTCGTTTTGACAATGAAGGGCACGGGCGAATGCTCGTGCCCTTCAACGCATATTCATTCGATCAATTCAAATACATTTTAAGAATTGCCTAATGTCGAAACAGGCACAACGGACCCGCGTATGCTCTAAATCGTCCAGCATAGAAGTCTGAACGCATCTGGGATTGGTCGTATCTCAGCCTGCCTCAGTATGGAGCGCGAATGTCCCCGGCAACGCCCATTGATTCCGCATACGCTCAGGCCTTCCGCTGCATCGGCTCTGACTGCGAAGACACCTGTTGCCATGGATGGAGCGTTCCCGTCGATCGGGCGACCTTCGAAAAATACCAGAGTCTCCCCCCAAGCCCTCTGCGCGCGCTCATCTCTGAGAGCATCACCCGGAACGTTGACAGAACCCCCTCGACAAGCGGCGCGCAAGCGTCAGCCAGCCACACCGCTTTCGCGCAGATCCGCATGGACAGTGCAAACCTGTGCCCCATGCTTACCGGCAACCATCTCTGCCGCATCCATGCCGAACTGGGCGAGGGAATGCTTTCGCATGCCTGCGCCACCTATCCCCGCATCGTGCACGAGCTCGGCGACTATCATGAAACCGCTCTCGCCCTCTCCTGCCCGGAAGCCGCGCGTCTGGTCTTGCTCGATCGGGATTTGCTCGCGCCAAAGCCGCCCACTCCGCCGCAGCCAGATGCGCGCCAGCCCCATGCCGCGCCTCCGGAATTCAATCCAGAAGACGGCCCGCAAGCCCTTCCCCCGGATTACATCCAAATTCGAGAGTTAGTGCTGTCGGTGGTGCGCATACGCTCCTATCCGCTCTGGCAGCGGATGTTTCTTCTCGGCCTGATGTGCCGGCGCTTGGACGCCATTGCCAGGGGCGAATTGAATCGGAGCGTCACGGAGTTTGTCGCCGACTTTAGAGCCGCCGTAAAATCAGGCTCCTTGCGCCCCGCTATGGAAACGCTGCCCGTCGACCCCTCCGCTCAGTTGGATGTGGTGCTCCGGCTCGCTGGCATGCTGCTCCATCGTTCCAACGTCAGCCCCCGCTTTGCAGACTGCGTGCAGGCCTTTACCTCAGGTATCGGCAATGGCCCCGATGCCACGCTCGACAGCCTCACCCGTCAGTACGCGCTGGCCCACGACTTTTCCTACGAGCCCTTCTTTCGCCGCCAGCCCCACATCCTCGAAAATTACCTCGTCAACACCGTCATTCGCTGTCAGTTCCCGTTTGGCCGCGATGGAATGCAGCCTGGCGCAGTGCCCCAAAGGTCAAAGGAGTTTTCCAAGCTTACCGCTCAGTTCACTCTCATCCGCGGCCTCTTGATCGGCGTAGCAGGATTCCACGGCGCTGCATTCTCAAGCGCCCACGTGGTCAAAACTGTCCAGACCGCGGCAAAGCACTTCGAGCATCATCCGGAGTTTCTCAACCTGGCCTACGAACTGCTGCTCGAGAGTCAGATGGACGGCGCAAGAGGAATGGCCATTCTGCTCAGAAACGCCCCGCCCCTCACAGCAAGAGCCGGGCAGCCCCGCATGCAGGCGCCAGCGCCTTATTCCTCCGGACCGGGAGCCACAACGGCTCCTTAGCCCAGCCACTTCGGATTGTGCGCCGTCCCGTCGAACATGCTCGTCGTCTTGAACAGCTCATACTTGCCCGCCTGCGCGGCATCCTTGGTCCGTTCCAGCAAACTCGCAACCTCTGCCTCAGACATCGGCTTGAACGTCCGCGCTGCCTCGAGCGCCTGATCAAGCACCGCCTGGCTGTCGATGCCCGTTATCTGCACTGAAATCGGCAGGTTCAGGCAGTAGTGCAGCCCCTCAATCGGCGTCACCGTCTTGCTCTCCAAAATAAAGTGATCGCCAAACGCCTTCATCCCCAGCGGAGCGATGCCTTCGCGCACCAGCACAGGCAACACATGGTGCTCGAAGCTGCGGAAGTGCGCGTCCATCACGTTCAGAGGCATCTGCACCGCGTCAAAGTGGAACGCGTGCGCCCGTGCCTCGTCCAGCATGCGCAGGTGAACCAGCGGGTCTTTGTGCCCGGTAAAGCCGATGTACCGCACCTTCCCTGCCTTCTTCGCCTCCAACATTGCTTCCATCGCGCCGCCCTCGGCAAAGATCCGGTCCGGGTCTTCCAGGCGAATCACCTCGTGGAACTGCATCAGGTCGACATGATCGGTCTGAAGGCGCTCGAGCGACTGGTCGATCTGCCGAGCGGCCTCGGCCTTCGTGCGCCCGTCAATCTTCGTCATCAGGAACACCTTGCCGCGGTAGCCATCCAGGAGAGCCTTGCCCATCCGCACCTCGCTCACCCCGCCGTTGTAGTCCCAGCAGTTGTCCATGAACGTAATCCCGCGGTCAATGGACTGGCGGATCAGTTGAATCGACTCCTGCTCCTGCAATCCGGGGTGGCCAATATGGTAGCCGCCCAGCCCGATTGCCGAGACCCGTTCTCCCGTCCGCCCAAGCGTCCGATAGATCATGCCCGCGCCCTTCGCGCTGTCGCCCGCAGGCGTCGTTTCTGCCGCACGCAGCGCCGGAGCCAGCAGTTGCTCCGTTGCAGCCACGCCCGCCGCCACTGTTGCCGTCTTCAAAAAATCTCTCCGGTCCATAATTCCTCCTATCGAATTTGGATATTTGCGTGCACTTGGCTTTGTGAAATTTCAGCCGCAAGCGCGGCAGAATTTTTCTATTCCCGATTCGCTTTTCCCTGTTTTTTCGCCAGCCGCGCCAACACCGCCTGCTCGCGCAGAACCTGCCGCAAAGGCCGCGCCGGCGTGCCAAACAGCACCGTCCCCGGCTTCAGCCCTTCATTCGTCACCTTCGACCCGCTGAACACCCCCGCCTGCCCGCCCAGAATCACGCCCGGCCCAATCTCCACGTGATCTCCAATCCCAACCTGCCCCGCGATCACCGCCCCATTGCCCACCTTCGACGAACCGGAAATTCCCGTCAGCGCCACCAGAATCACGTCCTCGCCGATGTCGCAGTTATGCCCCACATGAATCAGATTATCGATCTTCGTGCCCCGCCGGATGCGTGTCTCCTTCAACGCCCCACGATCCACAGTCGAGTTCGCCCCAATCTCCACATCGTCTTCAAGCACAAGCGTCCCCTGCTGCGGAAACTGCGTATAGGCCCCCGTCTTCGCATCGCGCACATACCCAAACCCGTCCGCCCCCAGCACCGCCCCCGCATGAACAACCACGCGATTGCCCAGCGTCGTCCCCGCATACAGCACAGCCCGCGGATAAATCCGGCACTCCTCGCCAATGCGCACACCCGCGCCAACCACTGCGCCAGCTTCAACCCGCGTTCCCGCGCCTACCGCCGCGCCATCGCCAATCACCGCGCACGGTCCAACCGTAACGTCCTTCCCAAGCACAACAGCCTCGCCAATCACCGCCGTCGAATGCACTCCCTCGGCCGCCGGCGCAGCCTTCAGCAGCCGGCCCGCCCGCGCAAACCACAGCCGCGGCTGATCCGCCTCCACAACCGCCATCCCCACATTGGCCCCATACCCTTCCAGGCACCCAGCCTTCACCACCACCGCCCCAGCAGCCCCCGCAAGCGCCTTCGCAGCCGACGCCGCATCCTCGGCAAACACCAGGTCCCGCCCCTTAGCCGCGTCCGAGTTTGCAACCCCGGCAACATCAGCGTCCGCGCTCCCCTGCGCCAGCCTGCCGCCCAATCGCTTCACCAGTTCACCCAGCGTCATGCGTCTCCCTCAATGCCCACTCAGTACAACCCCGGCTCACCCGCCGGCCGCGTCTTCCAGCGCCGGTGAATCCACAGCCACTGGTCAGGATACCGCCGAATCCACCCCTCAATCGCCAAAGTGCACAACTGCGTCCCCGCCAGAATATCCGCACTCACATCGTCCGTCCGCGGAATCGCAACCTCCGGCCCGAAGTGCAGTACATACCGCCGCTCCGCCGCCTCCCACACCATGAACCCCGGCAGCACCGCCGCGCCCGTCTTCCGCGCCACGTGGGCCAATCCCGTCGCCGTGCATGCATCCACCCCGAAGAACTTCACGAACGCGCCCTGCGGAGGCGTCATGTTCGTATCCATCAGAATGCCCACCGTCCCTCCGGAATGCATCGCCGTCAGCAGCCCGCGCCCAAAGTCGTCCTTGTGCAGCACATAATTCCCATGCATGCACCGGATGC
>Ga0307377_10002081_pt1 | contig 23992 bp, 22 predicted proteins | sample TR3MG_FD_202535 | JGI IMG/M metagenome (GOLD analysis project Ga0307377, IMG submission 202535) | Soil microbial communities from Risofladan, Vaasa, Finland - TR-3 | ecosystem: Environmental > Terrestrial > Soil > Coastal area > Acid sulfate soil | place: Finland: Risofladan, Vaasa | collected...
TCCATTGAGGTGTCCATCACGCGGGGGTCGCCTGTTGAACCATCTGAGCATCATCCTTCCCGCCAAGAACGAGGCGCCTGCGCTCGCGGCGCTGCTGCCGCGACTGCGCGCGGCGCACCCGGATGCCGAGATCGTCGTGGTCGACGACGGCTCCACCGACGACACCCGCGGCATCTGCGGCAGCAACCGCGTGCAATGCCTGTCCTCCCCGTATTCGATGGGCAACGGCGCCGCGATCAAGCGCGGCGCGCGTGCCGCCACCGGCGACATCCTCGTGTTCATGGACGGCGACGGCCAGCACGATCCGGCCGACGTCGGCCGCCTGCTGGATCGGTTGAACCAGGGCTACGACATGGTGGTCGGCGCTCGCGACTGGGGCAGCCAGGCGGGCGTGGGCCGCGGCCTCGCCAACAGCTTCTACAACTGGTTGGCCACGCGCATGACCGGCCATCCGGTGGCCGATCTCACCTCCGGCTTCCGCGCCGTGCGCGCGGACAAGTTCCGCGAATTCCTGCACCTGCTGCCGAACGGTTTCAGCTACCCCACCACCAGCACCATGGCCTTCTTCCGCAGTGCCTACCCGGTGGCCTACGTGCCGATCAAGGCCGCCCAGCGCATCGGCAGGAGCCACATCAGGCCATTGCGCGACGGCGTGCGCTTCCTGCTGATCATCTTCAAGATCGCCACGCTGTATTCGCCGCTGAAGCTGTTCGTGCCGGCCAGCGCGGTGTTCTTCCTGCTGGGGCTGGGCAATTACGCATGGACCTTCATCCACGAAGGCCGCCTCACCAACATGAGCACGCTGTTGTGGAGTGCGGCGGTGATCGTGTTCCTGATCGGCCTGGTGTCCGAGCAGATCACGGCGCTGACGTATCGGCGCGATGCGTGATCGCCGCATGGGCATGGCCGACTTTTATTGGTCTAGACTTGCACCGGCAAGTTACCGGTGAGGACTCGCATGCGACTGGACGCACAGCACATCGAACGCTTGAAACGCGTGGCCGTCGAGGAAGCCGGGCAGCACGCGCGACTGCGCCTGTTCGGCTCGCGCCTGGACGACGCTGCGACCGGTGGCGATGTCGATCTGCTGCTGGAGTCGACCGTGCCGGTGGCGGAACCGGCTGTGCTGGTAGCCCGCATGGCCGTTCGCGCCAGCCGCGTGCTGGGCGGGCGCAAGGTGGACGTGGTGCTGACCGCGCCCAACCTGAAACGCCTGCCCATTCACGAAGCCGCCTTGCGGCGCGGCGTCGTGTTGTGATGCCAGACAACGACTTGTTGAACCGGCTGCGCTTTCTTGCGCGCGTCATTCAGCGCGAGCGTACGCATCTGTTGGCGACCGACCAGCGCATTTTCGCCATGCCCTTTTCCATGGCTCGCGCACAAAAACTTGATACGGATGTCGAACTTGCCGAACGCGTCGAGGCCTTCGTGGCCCGCTTCAGCCGTCTGCAGGACACCTTGGGCGACAAACTGCTGCCTGCGCTTCTGCGGGCACTGGGCGAGCCTTTGGGTGCCGTCATCGACAATCTTGATCGTGCCGAGCGACTGGGCTGGCTGGCATCTGCAGACGAGTGGTTGTTTGTACGCCAGCTACGCAATCAGATGATCCATGAATACATCGAGGATCCGGCGATACTTGCCAGCGCCCTGCAGGCGGGTCACGAGCGGGTACCGATGCTGGTTTCGGCCAGCGCCGCCCTGTTGACAGAGATCGAGAAGCGCGGCTGGCTTGTTGACGGCACTAAAGGGCATCCGCATGCCTAGTATCTTTTTGCGCCCACTTGCCTTGCGCCTCATTGAACCGCTGCGCGACGGTGTGCGCTTCCTGCTGATCATCTTCAAGATCGCCACGCTGTATTCGCCGCTGAAGCTGTTCGTTCCGGCCAGCGCGGTGTTCTTCCTGCTGGGGCTGGGCAATTACGTATGGACCTTCATCCACGAAGGCCGCCTCACCAACATGAGCACGCTGTTATGGAGTGCGGCGGTGATCGTGTTCCTGATCGGCCTGGTGTCCGAGCAGATCACGGCGCTGACGTATCGGCGCGATGCGTGACTGTGATCACCCACGTCCGCTGGCGTTGCTGGTGACGCGTAATTTTCCGCCACTTCTCGGTGGCATGGAAAAGGTCAATCAACATCTGCTTGAAGCATTGCAGACGGTCTGGCGAACGGCATTGTGCGGACCGGCCGGGTGCGCTGCGTACGCAGTGCCGCAAACTGAAGTGAAGCAAAGCAAAGTCAAGCCACTGCCGGTATTTCTGGCGGCAACTCTGTGGCGCGCGGTGTGGTTGGCGTGGCGTCGCAAACCCGAATGGGTCATTGCCGGCAGCGGCTTGACTGCGCCGTTCGCATGGCTCGCGGCCCGTTGTGCTGGGGGCAGGGTGGCTGTCTATCTGCATGGGCTCGACATCGTGGCGCCCAGTCGGGCGTACCAATGGCTATGGCTGCCGTTTATCCGGCGCTGCGACATCGCCCTAGTGAATAGTGCCAACACGGCGAGATTGGCAAAAAGTCGCGGTGTGCGCTCCGACAAGTTGCATGTGCTGCATCCGGGGACCGATCTGCCCACGCTGGATCCCGCGGTTGCCCGCGAGTTCCGCGAGCGTCTTGGTTTCGGGCAGCGGCCGTTGTTGCTTTCGGTGGGCCGACTGACTCAGCGCAAGGGGCTGGCCGAGTTCGTGGCAAACGCGTTGCCGGCGATCGTTGCCCGTTACCCGGATGCACTGCTGGTGATCATCGGCGACGAAGCCAGCGATGCGTTGCATGCACGGACAGGTTCGGAGCGCGAGCGCATCCTTGCCGCTGCCCGCACTGCAAGTGTCGAGCAAAGCGTTCACTTCCTCGGCCGCTGCGATGCGGCAACACTGGGCGCGGCTTATCAGGCGTCGGATCTGCACATCTTTCCGGTGCTTGAACTGCCGGGCGATGTGGAAGGTTTCGGCATGGTCGCGCTGGAAGCTGCGGCGCATGGGTTGCCCACTATCGCGTTTGAGGTGGGTGGTGTACCCGATGCCGTGCATGACGGGTATACCGGCACTTTGGTCGAGCCCGGCAACTATGCCGATCTGGGTGCCGCCGTCATTCGCCAGTTCACGCAGGCGCGCCACGGTGCGACGATTACGGCCTGTCGTGAGTTTGCTGCCGCCAAGGCATGGCCTGTCTTCGGTGATCGCTTGCGCAGCCTGCTGGGAGCGGCGCGTGACTGATTATCCATCAAACCACCAAATGACCGATGGAAGCGATAAGGCTGACACGCCTGCGGCACGCCAGCCGCATGCCGTACTCGATCTGCCATCACGCCGCTTCAAGGGCCTGAAGATCGAGCGCTTGCTGGATCTGGCCAACCGTCCGCAACGGAAAGGCACCCTGTGAGCGTCCTTTTCATCGGCAAGCGCTTCTATACCGATCGTGATGCGTTGCGCGAAAAATATGGTCGTATCTTTCAGTTGCCGTGGCATTGGTCAAGTGCTGGAATCCATACGCGTCTTTGGTTGGTTGATTACCACGGCCACAAGAGTGTTCACGAGCGCGACAATGGGCTGGAAATTATTTCGACGCCAGTCCGCAATCTTTCGGTCTTTCGTCGCTGGATCGCACAATCTTTTGCCCGCAAAGACAAACCGAATGTGGTTGTTGCGAGCGGGGATTGCTACATCGGTCTGATGGCGTACTGGATCGCGCGTAGCCTTCGCGCACGCTTCGTGTTTGACGTGTACGACAAGTACGACGAATTCGGTGGCTACCGTCGACTGGCCGGGGTTGATCTCTTCCGGTACCTGTTGAGCCGGGCTGACATGCGATTGTTTGCGAGCCGGGGGTTGATGCATGACTTTGCGGCCGGTGCCGAGCGGGACATCCTCGTGCCGAATGGCGTGGATATGCAGCGCTTCGTACCTGGCAATCAACGTGAAAGCCGGCGTGCAATCGGGCTTCCTGAGGACACCTTGCTGGTTGGCTATTTTGGAGGCATGGAGCCAGATAGGGGTGTGGGGGACCTGATCGATGCCATACAAGAGCTGCGTTCAGGAGGCGTGGATGTGGAGTTGCTACTCGGCGGTAAGGAGGTCCTAGGGTTAGACGTCCATCGGTCGGGAATTCGTTATCTTGGTAATGTCCCATATGATCGGATGCCTACAACGCTGGCGAGTTGTGATTTGCTTGCAGTTCCTTACCGGCGCTCCGCATTCATGGATTCGGGGGCATCCAACAAGATCGCCGAGGCGATTGCGTGTCGTCGGCCATTAGTGGCTACGCGCACGCCCAACCTAGTTGCCAACTTCCCCGATCAGGCTGAGCGCCTTACGAAACTTCTTGCCCTACCGGGGGATTCTTCCGATCTTGCGCGTGTAATCCTTGCACAATCAGTGCAGCGGGTATTAGTGGATATGCCTGCCGCGATGAGTTGGGAGGATATCTCGATGCATACTGCACAGAGGCTATCTTTGGTACGTGGATTATCACCATCAAACGAGAATGTCGTCGAATGACACGTCAACGCACTATCATTTGCGTAATTGGAACGCGCCCCGAAGCGATCAAGATGGCACCGCTGGTGCATCAGCTCCACGCGGCTTCATGGGCACGTTGCGTCGTGGTTGTGACGGCGCAACATCGCGATTTGCTCGACCAGATGCTCGGGCGCCTCCACATCAATGTGGATCACGACCTCAATCTGATGTTGGATGGTCAGCAGCCATCCGAATTAATCGCCAGGATGCTGCCCGCGCTGGATGCGGTTTTGGCACAAGAAAAGCCCGACGCGCTGCTGTCTCAAGGCGACACGACCACCGTACTTGGCGCGGCCCTGTGTGCGTTTCATCGACGCATTCCGTTCGGTCATGTTGAAGCGGGTCTGCGGACGTACGATCTGGAGCATCCTTTCCCCGAAGAGGGCTATCGTCAGATGGTCTCTCGGCTAGCGCGTTGGCATTTCGCACCCACCGAGGGCGCGGCGGATGCCTTGCGGACGGAGCGTGTGCCTGCCGATCGTATTTACGTCACCGGCAACACCTGCATCGACACACTTCTGCAGACCGTCGCCGAGCTAGGGCCACCATCTGCACAGCCAGGCCGCTTGATCTTGCTGACGGCACATCGTCGAGAGAACTTCGGAACGCCTATGCGAGCAATCTTTGCGGCGATTCGTGAGATCGTTGAACGGTTTCCAGATGTGCGCATTCGATATCCGGTTCACCCGAATCCGAATGTTCAAAAGATCGCGATGGAGATGCTGGCCGACCAACCACGCGTTGAATTGTGTGACCCGCTGGACTACTTCGCATTTGTGGATCTCATGCGGCAGTCCACACTGATACTGACCGACAGCGGCGGTGTCCAGGAGGAAGCCCCTGCGCTCGGTAAGCCAGTACTGGTGCTGCGCGAAACTACTGAAAGACCTGAGGCTGTCTCCGCAGGCGTGGCAGGTGTGGTCGGCACAGATAAAGAAAAAATCGTGAGCCAAGTAACTTTGCTGCTAACGGACAGCAGCGCATATGACCGTATGGCTCGCGGCGTTTCACCCTACGGAGACGGCAACGCGGCTACCCGAATTGTGGAGGTACTTGCAAACTTCAATTGGCTTGCTGCAATGACAAGCTCGATGAGCGAGGCGTAGGGGTAGGCCCATCCTCGTGGAAAGACCGAGATATACCTAGTCTGTCAACTTTTAGGCACCCACCCCTATGTATGACTGAAGCAATCACGCCATTGATCACCACGATCATTCCCACCTACCGTAGGCCCGTCCTCTTGCAGCGGGCGATCGTCAGTGCGGTTGAACAGCAGGGTGTCGATGTACGTGTCTGCGTCTTCGACAATTGCTCGGGTGACGAGACGGCCAACGTCGTCAACGGTATGACGAAAACCTATGGACAGATTCGTTATCACTGTCACCCGCGCAATGTGGGTGCAGCGGCGAACTTCGCCTTTGGCATGCGCAGCGTTGAGACGCCGTTCTTTTCCATACTGTCAGATGACGATTACTTGTTACCGGGTTTCTACGAACACGCGCTTGCTAGCCTGTTGGAACATCCTGACGCGATGTTCTGGGCAGGCATGGGTTTAAGTGTGGATGAGCGTGGAGCCATCTGGGATGCCCGTGTCGATCGCTGGCCAAGAGAAGGTGTGTTCACCCCGCCAGAAGGTTTGATGGCGATGATGCAAGGCATGGCGCCGGTGTGGACGGGCATCGTGTTCAGGCGTGAGGTGCTCGAACGCGTCGGCTATCTCGATCCGGATGCGCTGGGTCCGTCGGATCTGGATTTCATGCTGAGGACGGCGGCGTCCCATCCCTATGTGCTGAGCAAACATCCGTCGGCGGTATACATGCTCAATACCCAGTCGTTCAGTGCCACGGAGCCGCTGTCTTCGTTCTGGCCGGGCTGGCAGAAGATGTTTCTCAACATGAAGACCAACAATGCTCTGGATGAAGACTCGAGATTCGAAGCGCTTGCCGCCTTGCACAAGGACGCACAGCGCATGTTGTTCCGGCGTGGGGCGAATGCGTTGGCGGCGGGCCGGTACGGCTTTTCGCGCGAAGCAGCGCAAGTGTTGCATGGACACTACGGCTGGAGGGGACGCCCTTGGGTACTGAGGACCCTAGCTTCGCTATGCGAGGCCGTGCCATGCTTTCAACGTTTCTATGCTCGATCATATCGCGCATGGGAACGCCGTCTGGTGGCGTCGCGTGCGGATCTGGAGGTGAAATACGGTCATCTGGTTCGGCGGTCGCGTTGAACGTGTACGGTGGATATTTGGATTTAGCGCAGAGAGGCGAATGATTGGTTCAGTTGCTGCCGCAACAGCTCCCGTACCATTGGCGCCGCCATGGCCGCCGACAACAGCGTCGCGGCACTCGTCATGCCTAGCAGAAAGACCCCATGCGGGCTACGCGACAATGCTGGAAGGAGCCATCGTGCCACCAGTGCAACCGCTGCGGCGGTGATGGCGGGAGGCAGTATGTCCCGAACGTACCACTGGGCCATTGCCCCGCGTAATAGGCGCCGATGCATCAGCGGAATGCCGATCGCAACAAATCCGGCGTTGATCGCAAACCACAACCAAGCGGCGCCCACAATGCCAGCGTACCCGACGGCCCAGATGCAGAACGGGATGCCGAGGACAAGCGCCACCAGATTCGAGCCAACGGTAAGCCTTGTCCATCCGTGAGCCAGCTGCAGCGCATAGGGCAGGTTCATTAATCCGTTGAGTGCCGTGCCGGCGACCAGAATCGATAGCGGCATCGCCAGCTTCGCAGCTGTGACAGCATCTCCGGTCCACATGTACGTCACGTCGCGGGCAAAGAGCATCAACACCATCGCAACAGCTGCCACGACCACGGCCAAGCATTGATTGCTCAGATGATAGAGATATGCCAGTGAATCCTTCTGGCCCAGTGACACGAGTCGGCTATAGCGTGGATATAGTGCGTTGAACATCGGTTGGATCATGCGGCCCATGCCAGCGGCAACACTCATCGCAAGGCTGAAGTAACCAAGTTCCGCGAGTGGAAGCATGGCCGAGATCACGATGCGATCGAGTTGGGTGAGCGTGACCGACAACGCCATGATTGCGACAAGGCCACCGGCGAAGCGCCCGGCGGCATGGAGTTCTTCTGCGTGAAAAGCGGCTCGTCTGTCCCGCTCGGTCGGCAGCATGTGCCACAGGGCCACGGCTGAAACCAAGGACTGGCACCCACCCATGGCGGCGTACCACCACATGAAGGCGTTGATGGTGGGCGACACCCAGTAGAGCACGGCCAGCACACCGGCACCACGCAGTGTGGCGAACCCAGCATTGATCAGGTTCAGCACCGGCTGCCGCTCGAGTCCGGACAAGCCGTTAGAGTAGAAGCTGCTTGGCCACTGCAGGGCCACCGCCAGCCCCATGATCGCAATCGCATGGGCGGTCATCGCGCGGCTCAGATGTTCGGGGTGCAGCCAGTGGTTCGCCAGTGGGTTGCTGGCGAGCCAGACCGCAACGACAATCATGAGCGCAATGGGCCAGACCAGCCACTCGAACGTGCGTACCAGATCGCCGAGGGTATGCACGGCGTTGGCATCATGCACCCGCCGCGCCAGCTCCCGGTTCAACACGCCGCCCATGCCCAGATCGAATAGCATGGACAGCGCCTGGATGCTCAACATCAGGCCGACCAGACCGAATGCTTCCATGCCGAGAACCTTGATATACAGTGGAATGAACACGACCCCCATCAGGGCCATCCACACCTGTCCTGCATAGTTCGCCAGGATATTTGTGCGCAGTACGGGCATCGGCGGGGGGCGCTAGACGCGCCGCAGGTAGCCATCTGGGGCTACGGTGATGAGCAATTTGCTCTCCAGCGCGGTATCGATTTCAAACGCCATTGGGGTACCGTCAGCAGCTGCCCGTCCTTCTTCTTTCAGGCGACGCAGGTATTCCCACGTGGCGGTCTTCGGGCTGTTGCCCTTGCCCCAAGGGCGATCGGGAAACATGGCATTCGGAAGATCCTCGACCACGGTATCGAACACGATGCAGTAGCTGCCCGGAGAGATCAGCGGTGCATAGGCTTCGAGCTCGGCCAACACATGATCGTGCGTATGGTTTGAGTCGAGGATCACCAGAATCCGCTGATGCACCTTCGCGACTCGATGCACCTGCGCAATGACGTCGGAAGCGATCGAGGATCCCTGGATCATGTCGATCCGGTGCGACATGGGGTGCGCTTCGATCGCGGCTCGGTTATGGGCGCGGATGTCGATGTCGATGCCTAGCACTCGCCGGTGGGTGGCTCGTGGGTCGAGTGTTTCCCCACTCTCTACCGCGCCGCAGTAGTCGAGCATCGCCAACATGGATGCGCTCAGGATCAGCGAACCACCGTGGGCGATGCCCGTTTCGATGATGAGGTCGGGCTTAACCTGCCAGATCAACTCCTGCATTGCCACCATGTCTTGGGGGTACTGGATGATGGGGCGGCCAAGCGACGAAAAATTATAGGAGTACTTATACTGGAGCGAATGCTGGAACCACTGGAAGGCACGATCTTTCAGCAGCTGATCCTGTCCCAAGCCGGCAATGTTTTCCCGCCGCTCACGTTCGAACTGTTCTAAGGCGTCCATTTAATCTTCCACACGATTCGTGTTGCTGGATGGGTACTTGATGCATGTCAGTGTCGAATGCCTCTTGCGGGATTGCCGACCACGACTTCATCAGCCATGACGTCGCGAATCACCACGGCGCCCGCACCGACGATTGCTCTGCGTCCTATTTTTACTCGTGGCAATACAACGGCCCCAGTACCAATGAATGCATACTCGTCAACGCGCACTTCGCCTGCAAGATTCACTCCCGGGCCAACATGGACGCCATGGCCGATCACGCAGCCATGGTCGATCGAAGCGGACGTATTGACTATGACCCCACAACCAAGCTTCACGTTGGCGCAAATAGCCGACATCGCGAGGATTTGAGCGCCCTCACCAATCTCGGCGTCATGCGCAACAAAGGCGCGAGGGTGTATCACGGTCAGTGGCCGTATGCCTTGCTGCTGAAGCCATTCCTGAAGGAGCAGGCGATCACTTCCCCGGTTGCCTCCGATCGCCACGCAGGCGTGAACTTGGTTTGTTATGGTTCGGCTTGCCAGCCATGACTGCAATCCTTTCTGGCCGAGATAAATCGGAACATCCGGGAAGGGGGAGGGGATTGGCTGGTTGTCGAAAACGGCGACCACCTGGAAATCGGAAGATTCCAGAGCCTCGCGCAGTACGCGCGCCTGGCCGGTTCCACCCCACAGGATCACATCCATCATGACCCGATCGCCACAAGTCTGCGCACACAGCCGATGACACGATCCTGCTCGTCGTCCGTCATGTCGTGATAGCTGGGTAAATTCATTGCCCTGATCGACAGTGAATGGCTCACGGCATGTTCGGGATGAGGGTTGAACGATGGCAACGAAGACAGCGGCCAGAAGAACACCCGGCCGTCGATATTGTCCGCCTTGAACTCAGCCAGCAACGCTGCACGGGCGAACGGCACATCGTCATCGACAACGATGGTCGGCATCCAGTAGCCATTGGTGGTGCCGGTAGCTTCGGGGTTCATGCGCAGCGGCAGGGTGCGCAAGGCGTCGCGGTAGTACTCAAAGACCCTACGCTTGCCTGCGATCAGCTCCTCGATGCGCTCCATCTGACCGCAGCCAATGGCTGCCTGCAGGTTCGACATCTTGTATTTGAAGCCGATGGTTTCGGGCCAGAACTGCCGAGTCTCCCTGCGCGCGCGTCCATGGTTGGACAAGGTCAGTGCGCGTTCGAATAGCTCGTCGTCGTTGGTGACGAGGATGCCACCCTCGCCGGTGGTCACGGTCTTCGTGCCGTGGAAGGAGAACACGCCAAAGATGCCCGTGGAGCCGGCACGATGTCCATGCCAGACCGAGCCGATCGCTTCTGCGGCGTCCTCGATGACCGGAATGCCATGACGTTGGCCTATTTCACGCAGCGTATCCAGGTCGCACAAGTTGCCATACAAGTGCACCGCAAGGATGGCCTTGGTTCTTGGCGTGATCGCGGCTTCCACTGCCGCCGGATCGAGGCACCAAGTGTCGGCCAGCACGTCGACCAGCACCGGCGTTGCGCCGAGATGGATAATGGGTGCCGCCGAGGCGATCCAGTTGATGTCGCCGAGCACCACCTCGTCACCTTCGCCGATGCCCATGGCAGCCATGCCGATATGCAGTGCACCGGTGGCGCTCGATGTGGCGATGGCGTGTTTCACGCCCAGGTGTTCACGAAACATCGCTTCGAAGCGGTGGATGTAGTCGTAGCAGTGCTCGCCCCAGCCGTTGCTTGCGGCGTCGGCGGCGTAGCCAATTTCCAGATCAGTGATTGATGGCTTGGTGTAGTAGATCCGCGACTCTGAGACGTTGTTCATAAGATGGCCAATTGCGGGACGGCAAGTACGAACCGGCCATCCCATTCCCGGATGTAGCTAAGCTGGGTCGTGATTTCCTCGCGCAAGTTCCACGGCAGGATCAACACGAAATCGGGCCGTTCTTCACGCAAGTGTGACTCGGCGACTACCGGAATGCGCGATCCAGGCAGCCAGTATCCCTGCTTGTGCGGTGAGGCGTCGACCACATAAGGCAGCAGGTCGGGCCGTACCCCGGCGTAGTTCAGCAGGGTATTGCCCTTGGCAGCCGCGCCGTAGCCAGCGACGCGGCGTCCGGTGCGTCGCTGCTCCAACAGGAAGGTCAGGCAATCGTTCTTGACCACATCGGCCTGCGCCTGGAAGCCCTGATAGTAGGCGCTGCCCTGCATACCCGCTTCGGCCTCGATGCGCAACAGCGTTGATACGGCGGGCGTCTCGGTATGCCGGCTGTGTGCATGCGCAGCCCAGATGCGCAGCGAGCCGCCATGGGTCGGCAGTTGTTCCACATCCCAAATGTTCAGGCCGTGCGCCGCGAAAATCCGTCGCGCGGTGTGAAAAGAGAAGTACGAAAAGTGCTCGTGGTAGACCGTATCGAACTGACGCTTTGCAACGAGTTCCATCAGATGGGGGAACTCAACGGTAATCATACCTTGGGGAGCAAGCACCACGGCAAGTCCGGCAACAAAATCATTGATGTCGGGAACGTGCGCCAGCACGTTGTTGGCCACGATCAGATCGGCTGCTCGCCGATCCGCCACGAACTCGTGCGCGAAGTCGCGGCCGAAAAAACGTTCCACGGTTTCGATGCCTTTCATCCGCGCGGCATTGGCCGTACCGCTGGTAGGTTCGATGCCAACGCAAGGTATGCCGCGGGCGGCAATGTACTGCAGCAAGTATCCGTCGTTGGAGGCTATCTCCACTACCAGACTGTCCTGCCCGAGTTCCAGTTTGGCCACTGCCTCCTTGACGTAACGCTCGGCATGAGCCACCCATGAGCGCGAAAACGAGGAGTAGTAGACGTAGTCGGGGGCAAACAAAGCGGCATGCGACTGCACTTCATCCACCTGCACCAGATGACATTTGCCGCAGGTAAACAACTTCAGCGGAAACCAGGTCTCCGGCGCGTTGAGTGCATCCGCAGCAAGGAAGGCATTAGAAGGCGGGGCGCTGCCGAGGTCGAGGAATACGTCATGCAACGGCGCGGCGCAGAACCGGCATTTCATGCTTCAACTCCATCCAGATGAATCCCGCCAAATCGGCCATCCAGTAGCGGCACGCTGCGATCTTTCTCTGAAACCCGGGTTACCGGCAATGGCCACGTGATGGATAGCGCGGGGTCATCGTGACGAAGCGCACCTTCGCGTTGACGGGCCCATGTGGCCGTGTGCAGGTACAGCAACTGTGCGTTGTCGGTGAGAGCCTGAAAGCCGTGGGCGAAACCTTCCGGTATGAAGAATTGCAGCGACCCATCCTCACGCAGTTCCACGCCGTGCCAGTGCAGGAAAGTGGGTGAACCGGCGCGCAGATCAATAGCGACATCGAATACGCGGCCTTGCAGGCAGCGGATCATTTTGGCTTCGGCAGATGGAGGATACTGAAAATGCATGCCACGCACGGTGCCTGAGTGCGACGTTCTGGAGACATTGATTTGCGTCCAATGCAGATTTGGCCGAAGCTCCGTGCAATCCGCTTCACAGAACACGCGGACGAATTCACCACGCTCATCCTTGACCGGTGTGGTCTCGACCAGGATCAGGCCATCCAGCGGGGTACGGTGGACCTTCATGCGGCCCATCGCAGCCCGGTGCTGCGAGCCGTGGTTACATAATCTTGCAAGTCCTCGTTACTGCGCAACAGACTGTGCTGATAGTAGGCGCGGTACCACTGGATCGTACGCCACAGAGTGTCGTCGGCATTCCACAGCGAGCGCCATGAAAGCATCCGTGCCGCTTTCGAACAGTTCAGCTGCAATGCTTTTGCCTCATACGGGTGAGGGCCGGGTTGGTGCTCGCTGCGCAGGCCAGGCCACAGCGCTTGCATCTGCGATACCAAGGCCTGCACGGGCAACGTGGCATCCGCTAGGGGTCCGAAGTTCCATGGGCCCTCCACATCATCTCCGGCGAGCAGGCATTGTCCCAGCCGGAGATACCCAGAGAGTGGCTCAAGGACATGCTGCCAAGGGCGAATGGCGTGCGGGTTACGGATTCGCAGCGTGTCGCCGGCAGAAGCTGCCCGCACCAGATCAGGCACCAACCGATCTTCCGACCAATCGCCACCGCCGATGACATTACCCGCACGCGCCGTGGCCACTCGCGGCCCCGACTCAGTGAAGAAACTCTTGCGGTAGCATTCCGTCACCAGCTCGGCGCACGCCTTGGAGGTGCTGTAAGGGTCATGGCCGCCCAGCGGATGGTCTTCCCTGTAGCCCCCATCACTGGGCTGCTCGAGATAGACCTTGTCGGTGGTGGCATTGACCAGTGCCTTGACTGACGGTGTGGCACGGATCGCTTCCAACAAATGGGCCAAGCCAAGCACGTTGGTATCAAAGGTCGTCAACGGTTCGTGGTAGCTACGCCGCACCAGCGGTTGGGCAGCCAAGTGAAAGATGATCTCGGGCTGGATTTGATGGAGTGCGCGATGTATCGCTGGGCCGTCGCGAAGATCCACTCGAAGGTCGCGAACCTGGTTCAAGCCGAGCAATGACCAGTGCGATGGATCGGTATCGGGTGCAAGCGCCAAGCCGGTAACGCGTGCACCGAGTGCGCTAAGCCAGAGGCAGAGCCATGAGCCCTTGAAGCCGGTATGACCAGTGACCAGCACGTGGCGTCCGGTATAAGTGCCGCCAAACAAGTCGTTCAAGGCCAGACTTTCCATGGTGCATGACCACTTTGCCAGAGCTCTTCAAGCTTCAGCTTGTCGCGCAAAGTGTCCATGGGTTGCCAGAAGCCCCGGTGAGTATAGGCGGATAGTTGTTCTTCTCGTGCCAGGGTTTCCAGCGGGTCGCGTTCCCAAACGGTGGCGTCGCCATGAATGAAATTTAGTGCACTTGGTTCGAGCACGAAAAACCCGCCGTTGATCCATGAGCCATCACCGGAGGGCTTTTCTTCAAAGCGGGTGATTCGGTGATCCTGTATGTCGATGGCACCAAAGCGCCCGGGCGGTTGCACGGCGCACATCGTCGCGGTAGTGCCTCTGGCCCTGTGGAAGATCAGTTGCTTGGTGATATCGACATCGGCAAGGCCGTCGCCGTAGGTGAAGCAGAATGTGTCGTCGTCCAGATAGTCCGCCACACGTTTCAAGCGGCCTCCCGTCTGCGTCTGGTCACCGGTATCGACCAGAGTGATTCGCCAAGGCTCGGCATGCTTGTGGTGAACTTCAAGCTTGTTCGTGGACAGGTCGATGGTGATGTCGGACATGTGCAGAAAGTAGTTGGCAAAATATTCCTTGATCACATAGCCCTTGTAGCCCAGGCAAATGATGAAATCGTTGATGCCATGATGGGAATAGATTTTGAGCAGATGCCAGAGCACCGGCATGCCGCCGATCTCGATCATGGGCTTCGGTCGGATGGCGGTCTCTTCACTTAACCTTGTTCCGAGACCACCTGCAAGAATCACTGCTTTCATTGGTGCCTCGATCACAAGATGGTTTGGGGTAGGCGTGTTGAGCTTGGAAGCAGAACTGAAGGATAAATGGCTGGTGAGTGAAAGGAATACATCCCTCTGGCTATGCGAGCACGGCAGATTCCCTGGTTGCCCTCATCGCAAACCCGGCAGCCTGCGCAATTCGGCCAGGCTGCCGTTGATACGCCCGCCGATGTTCAAAGTCGCCAATTGCTTGAGCGCCTGCTCGGCTTCGACCGTGCGGCCCTGCGCTGCCAGCATGCGGATCAGGGTGATTTGATAGGCTGGCTCATCCGGGCTGACCTTGACCGCTGCCCGGGTCATGCGCAATCCCAGTTGATGATCATCCAGCACGTTCCATGCGTAGTCGCCATACATGGCGAGCAGGCGGGCATCGGGATCGGGATGCGACAGCGCGGCCATGAACGCTTCCATCATGCGCGCCTTGGGCAGGTCGCAGCGGTGTTCACGTACGCATTGGGTCAGTGCGGCCAGCGAGCTTTCGTCCTGCACGGTGGATTTTCGGGCCTTGAGTTTGCCAATCAGGCTGTCCCACCACGCATCCTTGATGGGCAGATGCATGCGCGCATTCATGAAGATCAGCGCCTGCTCGGGCAGGATCGAGGCATCCGGCAATGTTGCGGCCTTTTCCAGCGGGGCGTAGGCGAGCCGGGTGAAGGGCGAGCCCGGGTTGTAATGCGAATAAACGATGTAGGTGCGCCCCAGTTCGTATTCGGCGCGTGGCGACTGCGGCGCGCGAGCGGCCAGATCTGCGGCCAGCCGCAGCGGATTGCCCCAGGCGTAGGCAGTGAGCGCAGTCAATGCCATCCAGCTCAGCAGCAAGCCGGCCAGCAGCACGTAGCGGGGCAGGGCGAATGGCAAGGCGTCGCCGATCCCTCCTTCCATAGCGCCGTCGCTCGTGTAGGAGCGCACCCTGTGCGCGATGCTTTTGTCCGCATCGGTTTCAGAGCATCCGGTTTCAGAGCATCGCGCACAGGGTGCGCTCCTACAGGGTGGCGCTGCTAGCAATGGAATTAGCGCCAGCAGCAGGCCGAAGCTGGCGAAATAATTGCGATGCTCGTAGATCAGCTCCAGCGGAATGATGGTGCCGGTGAGCAACTGGCAGCCGAGAAACAGCGCGATGCCGAGCGCCGCCAGCGGTCGGCGTGAACGCAACCACAGCATCAGCGCAATCAGCACGGAAAGAAACACAATGCTCGCGAGCGTGGTCCACGGCGCCAGCAGCCCGGTCGAGATAGGGAAATCGTCGTGATAGAACGACAGCGCATGCGGGGTCGGCAACAGCGTCCATACGATGTAGTCGACAACGATGCGCGCCTCGCTGAGCAGGCGCGTGCCCAGCGTGAAATCGCGCGTGGCCCAGGTTTCCGGTTGCAGGATGCCGGGCAGCAGCCATGCCAGGCCAAGCACCAAGGGCAGCGCCAACACCACGAGGAACAGGGCAATCACACGCCGATCAAGTCGTTCCTGGTTCGTATCCTGTGGGAGCGGATTCAGCCGCGATGCTCTGGCGTCAAATTTCGGCAAATCTTTCTCCGGTACCTCGGATCGAGGTGCCGATCTGAAACGAAACACCGCCCATTCGATCAGCAGCGCATACAGCGGCAGCATCACGGCCGTTTCCTTGGCCAGAATGCCCAGTGCAGCGGGAACAGTGATGCTGACCACGCACAGCCCCCACCCCAGCCCTCCCCTGCGAGCAGGGGAGGGAGTATGAGAGGTGAATCCGAGCATGCGGCGCCGGCCGACGACGTAGCCGATCAGGCCCGCCATCACGAACAGATTCGCCATGCTCTCCATGCGCTGCACCACATACAGCACGCCAGTCAGGTTGATCGGCAGCAGCAGCCAGCCCGCCGCGATCAGTGCAGCGACGATACCTGCACGGGGATTCATACCCGTAGGAGCGCACCCTGTGCGCGAATGCTCTTCGATCGACGAAAAGCCATCGCGCACAGGGTGCGCTCCTACGCAGAGCAGCAATGCCCTTGCCAGCAGAAACACCAGCAATCCATTCAACAGATGGATGACCAGATTGGTCAGCTTCATCCAGTACGGATCGAGCCCGGTAGCGAGATAGTTGGCCGCAAAACTCAGCGAGGCCAAAGGCCGCTTGAATTCGCTGGACGGCGAGGACAGCGCGGCACGCACCAGCGATGGCAGGCTCGCATCATGCGGTTGCACGCCATGGTTGTCGACGATGTTGGGGTAGTCGTCGAACAGGTAGCCGCCGGACAGGCCGGGCCAGTAGACCGCCATGGTCATGATCGTTGCGACGAGCAGCAGCCACCAACCGGCGTGGCGTCGGCCTTTGGTGCTTGGCGCGGGGGATCGTTCGCTCATCGACTACTGGCGACCTTGGTCTTGGCATCGTGCTGCAGTGTATCGCGCAAGCGGGCGATCTCCCTGGGCCAGTAATCCTGCTGCTGCAAAACCCAGGCATGCAGCCATGGCATGCCGAACCCCGGTTTCATTTCCTGGTTGCGCACAGTCTCGTAGTACTCCAGATGCGCCAACCCCTCGCGTGGGTAACCGGCGGAACCTAGCAGGGCGGCTTGCTCCAGTGCGGCAGCCGGACGCACGTCCTGATCCAGCGCCGCATTGAAATCGTGCAGTGTCGTTGTCGGATCGTGTCGCGCCAAGGCAATGCGGCCCTTCAGATACAGCAGATCCTGGCGGCGACCGTAGACGTCGGTCAGCTTGCCATTGGCCAGCCCGGCATCGAGCAGGCTGTCGAGGGCATCCAGATCGAGGCCGCGACATCGGCCGGCAACGGCCGTGGAGATACTCCCTTCAAACCAGTGCACCAGCAGTCCGCCCGGATCGCGCGCGTGGCCAATGGCATGGCGTGCCTGGGCAAGGTCGTTCGGCCCCAGCACACCCAGCATGCAGTGCGCGCCGATCAGGTTGAAGGCCAGTTGCACTTGATCGGGCTGGGTACTCAATAAGGTTTTCAGGCGGGCGATGGCCGGACGTGGCTGACCGGCGGCCATTTCCAGCAAGGCCGCATTGGCCTGCGCGCGCGGCGAGTCGGGGTTGAGCGCGGCCCACAGCTCGCTCTGTTGACGGGTGCTGCCCCACAACTGCGCGCGGGCGTGGGTCATCAGCGCCAACCCCAGCAGCAACACCGCCGCCAGCGCGCCCTTGGCCCAATCCGTGCGCAACCCCCCACCCCGTAGGAGAGCACCCTGTGCGCGATGCTTTTCAGCTGTCTCCAAACCATCGCGCACAGGGTGCGCTCCTACGGGGTGCCAGCTTTGCCGCACCCCACAAAGCCACAGCGCCAGCGGCCAGAACATCAGCATGGCAGGCAGGTAATTGCGGTGCTCGAAATAAAGCTCCAGTGGAATCGTCGAGGACTCCAGGGATTGCCCAACGAAATAGAACAGGATTGCCAGCGCGAGCGCTGGCCAGCGTCGACGCAGCAACCATGCGCCAACGATCAACCCCAGCACCGCCAGCAAGGCAGGCAGCGTCGTGGCCGGCGACCACAGCGACAGCGAGGCCTTGATCTGGTCATTGAACAGCCCCGGCGTGAAGGGTCGCGGCAGCCACAGCAGGTCGAGATAATCCATCAACACCCGTGGCTCGGTCAGCAATCGCTGGCCCATCGTCCATGGCCGCACTGCCGACACGCCGTGCACGAAACCGTTCCACGCCGAATCCAGCAGATAGCCCGCCACCAGTGCCGCCGGCAGCCAGCCGAACACCACCATCGCCCACGCATACACCCGCCGCTCCCGATCCTCTGTGGGAGCGACTTCAGTCGCGATGCTCTCGCTTGCTCCACCAGCACCCTCCATGGCGGGTGCGACTTCAGCTTCTGTCCGTGATCGTTGGAGAAAAGCATAGGGCAGTCCCCACCCTGCGGCATGGCGCAGCAACACATACTCGATCACCAGCGCCAATGCCGGCAACAAAATGCCATTGGCCTTGCTGAGCAGGCCGAGCACGGTGCAGCCGCCCAGCCCCAGCGCGATCCAGAGCAGGCCGCGTGTGATGGCACCACGCTGCAGGGCGCGCCGCCCACGCAACCACAGCAGCAGGCCGAGCAGTGTGAACGTAGCTGGCAGCATCGCCTCGCGTTGGACGATATAAAGCGTGGTCGAGACCAGCAGCGGATGCAGCAGCCAGAAAGCGGCTCCGAGCACGGCAGCCATCTCGATGCGGCGTTGCGCGGCCCGGCCGAAAGCGTCGAGGCCCAATCGTCGCAGCAGTGTGGCCAGCAGCACGCCGTTGAGCAGGTGCAGGATCAGGCTGGTGCGCTTGAACGGATACGGGTCAGCGGGCCAGTTGTGCGCGTCGAGCAGAAAGCTCAGCAGGGTCAGCGGTCGCCCGGTGGGGTCGGCTGTGCCGGAGGTGATGTAGCGCCAGAAGGCGGGCCATGTGTTGACCGGGCCGCTTGTCCCTAAGGTAGGCAGGTTGCCGAAGTCGTCGAACAGGAAACCACCGTGGAGGCCCGGATAGTAGGCCCAGATGGCAAGCGAGAGAGCTCCGCACGCCAGCAGCAGGATCGACAAAATGGAAAAACGAAATCGCATCGCAGTCCTGGGTCAGATAAAGAGAAGGGCCGCACAGGGCGGCCCTTCCGGATCATCGCAGAAACCAGGGTGTTACTGACGGCATGATGTCGGCAGGTACTTGCTGGCGACAGTGGTATACGTGGTGTTCTTGCAGGACCATTCGATCGAGCCGGCGTGGGTGATGGCTGACAGGCCGAAGAACAGGCCTTTGATGGCCTTGTTTGCAGAGTTGCCGTATGTCACCTGGATGACACCTGGCTGAACGCCACCGGCATCGACCTGGCTCACATATTTGCCGACGATTGCGGTCTTGACTGCCAAGCCGGCTGATGTGTTGTTGGACGGAAACCCACCCGTGTTGGAGTAGAACTCCGAGATGGCCGTCTTTGCGCCATCGGCCAGCACGGCACCTTCCGACACCTGCGAGCGAACCAAGTAATCCTGATACGCCGGAATCGCAATGGCAGCCAGGATCGCGATGATCGCAACCACGATCATCAGTTCGATCAGGGTAAAGCCTTTCTGCATCTTCTTCATGGTGGTTCCTCTGTTCGTTGGTTAGCTAACCGTGGTGATGCCCCCTGAGCTCCAGTCCCAATCCCCCTGGGTGGGATCGGACCCCGCACTCATGGTCAGGAACGACCAGGAAGCTCATGTGGAATCTAGCAGATACTATGCCACCTGCGTGGCAGATACATTTCTGCATATCCTCCACCGATCTGATTGTGCCTCTCGTCACAGATGCCGACAAGACCAGTGGCAATGCAGCTTGCGATGTCATGTGAGGCAGTAGGTCAGTAGTAGATGGTAGCTGCCGCTTTCGGGCAACTAGTGACGCTGATTGTCAGTTTGTGCGTCGGCGTTGGGCGACGATTGAGTATGTGCCTACCATTCTATTGACGGCAGGGTGATGGCAGGTACTGCCCACTCAACGTGCTTGGCTTGCAGGACCAGAGGATGCTGCCACCAGCGGTGGTTGGCGAAAGTATGAGGAGCTGGCTGCGGATCGCCCGATTGGCCTTGGCCCCCTGGAAAGCTACCGTGATCTTGCCGCCCGTTACATCCACGCTGGATACATAGCTGCCGGTGATGGTGGTCTTGTCGGCCAATCCGGCGGATTTGTTATTGGACGGGTAGGTACCGGTATTTGAGATGAAGTCCCAAACCGCAGCCTTGGCACCGGAAGCCAGGCTAAAGCCTTCGGTCACCTGTGCGCGGATCAAGTAGTCCTGATACGCCGGGATGGCGATGGAAGCAAGGATGGCGATGATCGCCACGACGATCATCAACTCGATCAAGGTAAAACCGGCGGACAGGCGCTGGCGCAGCATGGTGGACTCCCCTGGATTCAGGGGATCACAATCAAAATCCATACCAATTTCGGGCATGCGGCGTGCGCCAGATCACAGTCGGTGCCTTGTACCTCAAAGCATCACTCATGTTGTGCTGTTGTCGACACGGGAACGGGCACAGGCTGATTCGTGGATTGCCTGCGTTCTTGCCTCCATTGATTGAACCCGGCAAGAGTGGTGAGGGCCAGCAGCATTTCAAATGGTCGAAACGCAATGGAATAACGCGGCTCCGCCTGCAGCGCGGTGTAAACGAGTGTTGCGAACATCACGAGGCAGATCACCGAGACCAGCGCGGCTTCATTGGCTGGTGCACTCCGCGCAATGTAGAGACGCGCCCTTGACCATGCGACCCAGAAGCTGGCCAGCGCCAGGAACATCAACAAGGGATTGATTGCATGACAGATCGCGGCGAGCGCAATCCATGCCGGACTGGTCTGGAATGGAGCGTTTTTGGTGGGGTAGACGTAGATGTCGCCTTGCCCGATTTGAATATCCCAGTCCCACAACTGGTACGGCTTCTGGAGCAAGTACCAGGCTGCGTACTGCATTGGATGTTCGCCGAGGCGTTGCAGGATAGCCTTCGTTCCCTTGACGGGGGAAACGCGCAGTGTGTTGTATTCCACATCCATCGCACGCAGCGTGACTCGGGCTCTGGCCTGCGTGGCAGCATCGCCCAATGCCGAGTTACGCCAGGCAGAATGATAACTGGGCCATGTCCCTTGCACGAGATTTTGCAGGGCACGATCCATGGATGAACCATCCGATTTCGGTACTGTGATCTGGGTATTGCGGATCGCCCATGCGCCCGGAAGCAACAAGGCACCCACGGCCAGTGCCAGGCAGATCCTGCGAGGTACCAGTTTGCGCCAGCCAAGAAAACCAGCCAGCAACACGGCAAAGGGCAGCAAGATGGCGTTGGTCAAAGCTGCTGCGCCGAAGGCTAGGCCCGCGACAATCGCCCACCACGGATTTACTTGTCGGCAGGCTCGGGCACAAAGCAGCATGGCCAATGCGCTCAGAAAGCCGAACAGCGTCTCCGTCAACAGATAGCCATTGATCGCGATACTGTGCGGCCACACGGCCATCAGCAGGCCAGCACTTATTGCCCAACTTGGTGGCAGCCAGTATCTGCCAAGCTGGGTGGCCAGCGTAACCGTCAACGCACCAAGCAACGCCTGGCACAACAAGACAGCGGCGTACCAAGTGCTCCCCGCGCCAAGTGCCTTCATCCACAGAGCGAGAAACAGCGGGTAACCCGGGTCTCGATAGTTGTCCGGATTGATGGCCGGGGCGCTGGGTACATCTTTTGAAAAGATGCCGTGATGCACCAGATTCCATGCATATGAGTAGTATTGGACTGCGTCGCCTCGCACAGGATTGAGCACTACGGCCGTGCTTACGTAGTACCAGCGCAAAGCCAATGCGAACATGGTGAGAGAGAACAGCGCCAGCGGCCATAGCCAGCGATTGCAGCTGGTCGAATCGGTAGTGAGCATGCGTTGGTCAGCCGTGATTCCCTGATGTCCAAGTATGCATGACCAAGGCTGCGGTGTCGGCATGCCATCATCTGCGCCATGTCTGCCTTGCACTTGCCGTCACTGTTCGGGCAGCCAGGGATCCCGTGAAATCGTTGATCGCCACGCTGCTGTCTACATAGGCCCTCGTCATGTCGCGCTTGATTCGCGCGGCGGTGGTTGAAAGCGTCGCGACTGAAGTTGCTCCTGCAGCCGCTCACGCAGGGGCTTGGCATTTTCTGGCATGCGAGCTCGATGCCTGCGCCGATCGCTCAGACTTGCGATTGATCCAGGTGGCGGGCAAAGGCTTCGAAGTCGCCGAGATGCTGGGTGGCGATGGCGTGCACGATGGCCCAGTCGATCGCGCTGTAGTTGTGTACGGCGATGTTGCGGAAACCGACGGCTTTCTTCAGTCGCAGCGCCAGCCCGGCGGGGAGGCGACCCGCGCCGGCCAGTTGATCGAATGCCTGTCCCATGGTGTCGGGTACGGGTTGCCCCAGGCCTGACAGTGTGTGCAGTGCGAGATCGACGCAGATCTGCACGGCGCGGCTCAGGTTGAGTACCACGATGTCCTGCAAGTCGGGATCGCCTGCCAGCGTGGCAACGTCGGCGGGGCAGCGCTCTCGTACCCGATCGAGGCAACGTCGCAGCGAGTCGAGTTTGCGCGCAACGATCAGCCGATCCATGCCCGTTTCCTCTCTTCCAACGTGCGTTCGACATACGGCATGAAGTCCTCCATGGCGTAGACGTGCCGCTGCATGAGCGGGGCCAGATCGGCCGCTTCGCCGCGAATCCGTTGACCATGTTTGAGAATCTGCCCCAGCAGGGGTTCGCCGACAGTACGAAGATCAATCAGGTCGACTGGGCGCCCTGTCATGGCGGCGATGTTGGCGATCAGTTGCATTTTCTGCTCGACGTCAAGCGGCGTGGGCAGCTGCACAGCCAAGTCCACGTCGCTGCGGCGACCTGCTTCGCCGCGCGCGATCGAGCCGAAGACGATGGCAAGTTCGATCTGCGGATATTTCGCCAGCGCAGCTTGTAATTGTTGGATAGACACGGCCGCATGCCTGATGGTGACCTGACTAGCATAGAGCGTAGCTCAGCTAGGTTGGGCGTGCCTGGGCGCGCAGCCTCGAACTTGAGGGGATATCCCCCGGAACCGCCGATGGTGCGACGCAGTGCCCGGAGCGCCCCCTGTGCGCGATTGCCCTTGATCGGGGCGACGATAAAAGCTTTCGCGCACAGGGTGCGCTCCTACAGCGGCACTCGGTGAAGCCAATGCTTGCCTGCGACCGGTTTGGCGCTTACCGTCACTGCTTTGATCAGCCAAGGGGAACACTCATGAAACCTCTGCTTGCCGCGCTTCTGCTGGCGTTGGTGGCCACGCCTGCCATGGCGCACGACGTGGTGAATACCGCGTTCGTGCCGAACCGCGCGCCGCATCCGTTCAATGTGCGCGATCTGGTGATGATGGATCGGGTCAGCGATCCGCAGTTGTCGCCGGATGGCCGCTATGCCGCGTTTGGCGTGCGCAGCACCGACTATGCCGCCAACAAGGGCGTCAACGCGGTCTACGTGCTGGACCTGGCGCAGGGCGGCAAGCCGGTGAAGGTGGTGGACAAGGGCGGTTCGGCGCGCTGGTCGGCGGATGGGCGCAGCCTGTATTTCGTGGCGCCGGCCAAGGGCGTGGCGCAGTTGTGGCGGCTGGATCTGGGCGGCAAGGGTGGTTTGAACCTCGGCAGGCATGCGGCGCCGGTACAGGTCAGCCACACGCCGCTGGACATCGACGATTACAAGCTGTCGCCGGACGGTAAGCGCGTGCTGCTGTCGTACGAGGTGTTCACCGATTGCGCCACGCTGGCCTGCACCGAGCGGCGCATCAAGGCGCGCGCCGGCGACAAGGCCAGCGGCACGCTTTATCACAAGTTGTTCGTGCGGCATTGGGATACCTGGGCCAATGGCCGGCGCAACCAGCTATTTGCCGCGCGCTTCGACGACAAGGGTCAGCTGCCGGCGGAGCCGACGCTGCTGAGCCGCGGCATCGATGGCGACGT
>Ga0307377_10002084_pt1 | contig 23972 bp, 22 predicted proteins | sample TR3MG_FD_202535 | JGI IMG/M metagenome (GOLD analysis project Ga0307377, IMG submission 202535) | Soil microbial communities from Risofladan, Vaasa, Finland - TR-3 | ecosystem: Environmental > Terrestrial > Soil > Coastal area > Acid sulfate soil | place: Finland: Risofladan, Vaasa | collected...
CTTAAGTCATGTAGGTGCCGCCTGTAAGAACATTGCCAGGCCGACAGAGGAATTCCTTACCAAACCAACTAATATCAGAAGCTCTTAACAAAGACCCACCCTTGGTAACAAATCCATAGTTAATCGACTGCGGGCGAGTATCGTAAAGATACCTCAAAACCCTTGTTAAATACGCTTGCCTGCTTATTGCATAATCATTGCTAAGAGGAACCTTCAGTTCCAAATGCTGCGCATCCATGACCGTCCTGACTTGGTTGCTGTCAAAGTTTGAATAAGCTCTGGCATCCCTGATGTATACATAATCAAGTGCTCGGAAATTTGAAGTATCCGCCACCTCAATAACTGTTGTCCCAAACGGCGCATCCAATAACAAAGGATGGTCTTCCCCGTTTATGATCGGATGAATATGCTCCATCAACAACTCACGAATAGCTTGTGTTATCTTCGGTAACGCCTTGGCTGTCTTCTCGAAATTGTCAGCCAAAACATACGTCCTGATTGATATTTTGAAATCGTGACTGGTTCCTCTGGTCGTCAACCATTCATTGTCTTCAGATGTAGGCTCTATACAAATCGTTGGAAAACTCGGAATGATCTGAAGATTGCCAATATGTATTCTCTTTATTGGCATATGGTTTATGGCTTTTTGGATCAAAGCCCCTTCGGCAACCGTCCATGTTCTAACAACAGGCAGACCAAGGACCAATGTATAGCCGTCGTCTGGCGGATAGGGATCATTGGGAGTCGGAGCTGGAGGACCGACATGAAGAATGTTGTTCAGCTCTGCTACGTTTCCGGAAGGAGCCATAATAACGATTTCGTCGTTGTCTCTGAATCGGCTGGTATTGGGAACGGTTACAGTGGTTGTACCAATTGGAATATTTGCGGTCAACGGCTCAACCGGAGCCAGATGATCTATAAGCATCCTTCTTAGGGATTCAAGGATTTGATCCATTATTTCTCAATCCATTCAGCCAAAGAATCTCCAAAATCCTCTGCTGTCTCCATTGCTTTTCTGTATTCTTCGTCTGACATTCTCTTTCGAGCGTCTTCTTCGCTTTCAATCAACTTTTCTTTTTTCAATATGTTTGGCAACATTAATTCTGCGGAAACTTCTGGAAGTTCTTCTCCAGTAATGGTTTTGTCGTCCAGTTTTGAACCAGCCTTTTCCAGCTTGCTTGCAAGCCTGGCAAGTTCTGCTTGAAGCTCCTTCAGTCCTCTTGCCATGAATCACCTAGGTTGTCTTGAACCATTCTTTGCCAGCTTCAGCTCTGGTTCCGTAAGCATCATCCAGCGCAGCATTGTAGAACCTTCGTCCAGTATACATTGTTGCGTCTGGGACCTTGAGCAGGATTGTTCCTGCGAGAACTTGATTCAGGTCGTTATAGGCCCAAGTCCTCAAAAGTTTCCCAAAGTCCGACTGGTTCCCTTCAACTTGAGCGGCAAAGTGCTTATCAAATATATGAGCCGCTGCAAGTCGGGCCGAGACCTTGGGAATCGGGTCTGGATACCCGATTTTTTCTACCGTTGCATCAACCGACAGATAGCTATTAGTAACAGGTCCAGTAAGGTTAATTCTGTATTGATCCGGCATTTCAAGAACAGTAACTTCTTGCGAAGTTATCGTGTTCCGGATAAGGATGACATCGTCTTCAATGAAACGGGTATTGTCCTGAACGAGAATGTACGTATCTCCCGCTGTTACATCCATGGCCAGCGAAAATGTACCGAGATTTACTCTTTTCAGAGGAATCATGTAGATATCAGAAAGGGCCGCGTCGATGTTCATATCGGCCCATCTGATATACTGATAAATCTGACTTTCAGGAAGCGTATCGGTTATAGACTGCCCGATAGATGTAATGGGCATTAGAACGCCAGGTCCAGCAGGATTACCTTCTGAGAGGGCATTCGCAATTGCTAGGATAACTTCTTGCTTGTTTGAATATCCCATGGATTGACCCTACTATAGCCTAGAGGCCCTGTATATCGAATGCCCCCTCAGTTTTATTTACAAATTTTAGCTCTGTTCCCCCTTCTTTCCGTTTTTCTTCTTGTCGTCTTCTGGCTTATCGATTTCTGACATGGTTTTATCAATGGCCATCTGTTTCTTTGCCGCTTGCTTGGCGCGAATATAACATCCAGTCGCAACTGCCCTAAACATGTCATTGGCCCTTTTGACTTCCTTGATTTCGAACGGAAGGTTCATTCGGTCAATGACTCTGTTGACAAGACTGACAATCCCCGGAGGACTAGCTGTTCCTCCTGAAATAACGACATCAATTGGATGGTCAATTGAGCCCCTGTTGTTTTCAAACCTCTTGGCAAATTTTGTGAATACATATTCGACTAGTTCTTCATAATAACACTTTAGTCCAAGATGAATTGGATTGCTTTCATCGATCTTGTCGAAGTTGAGTTCCTTTTCTTTTACTCGTAGAACTTTAGTTTTTGGCTGCCCAACCATTCTAGCAACATTCTTATCTATCCAATCTCCGCTTTTTGCAACGGAAAACTCGTCCAACGGCAAACCTCTTTCTGCCAGACAGAAGTTTGTCATTCCAGCGCCCATGCTGATTGCCAATCCGGTAAACGGAATTAGGCCATCCGGAGTATGCATGTGCGGATTTTCACTGAAAATTATAGCCAACGCCTCGTTTATCGGACGAGCGTCATAGCCGATACCCCTAAGATACTGTTCTGCCATTTTTGCATGAAAAGAATTATTGATGTCTGAATCAATTGGGTTAGCGGGAACTGAGAAGTATAGAATTTCCCCAGGTCGAGCTGGACCAATTTCTTTTTCAATACAAGCCCTCATTAATTCACGAAGGATTGTTACGCTCATTTTCGGAGAATCTGTATTGAGAATTCCGTCTTTCATCGGACGTTTCAGAATTTCATTGGCTTCTCCGCTGACTACATCTGCCCCAAATTCAGCCATTCCTGCTTGCAAATAAGCATCATTTCCAAGTACATAGATGTATTTGTCGTCTTTGACATAGTGTGCGCCTTGAGACTTTAAAGTATCCTCAAACTCTTGGTCGAAGTCAATCTGCCGATAGCAATCCCTGACCGTATTGTATACGATGTTTCCTTTTCCATCGTCTCTGGCAGATTGCAGAAACATAGTACCCAAATCAATCGCCGATGCATAAATCATGATACTTCCCTTTCCTGTTTGAGGTATTATTAAATTCCTATATCATCCAAGGCATCTAGTATGTTATCTACATTAGATTCGGAAACTTTCTTTGAAACAGTCTTCCCAAGCTCCTTGAAATTCTTATCTAGCTTGTCGCCTTTCATCTTCAGAATCTTCTCATGCGTTTTCATCTCGTTTTCACTTGCTTCGCTCTTTTCAATTTCCTGTAGCTCTTTACTGATTTGCTCCTTTTCAGTTTTGATGTTTCGCATGGCTTCTGCAATGTCTTTGGCAACAACAGGCTGTTTCTCAACGAATCTCTTGACTTCTTCTGCAATGGAAATCATCGCATTAGATTGCTGCTTAGAGCCTTCCTGTTGAAGCTTTAGGGCTTCCAAAAGAAGCTTGTTTTGTTCTTTCAACTCCTGAATGATCTTTTCATTTCCCTCAACTGTCAGCTTTGCCGCTTCGCTGGTATTCTTAGCCGCATCAATGGCTTCGTTTGCCATGGTGACAGCCTGTTGGGCTCCAAGAATGGCTTCTGTTGAATTTGCAGAGGGGGAAGGATCTTTTCTAAGGACTTTTACAAACTTCTTTTCTATAAGGTAAAGGATATCTCTTGAACGCTCTGCAATTTCTCTTCCCAAAACATCAAGATCTTTGATTCCTTTCGGAGCAAGGACAAGGTCGCTGAGATCTCTGATACAGACGGGACCACCGGTAGTATTTTGAACTAGCCAAGTCACGGTTTATTTCCTTTCCAAAAAGATGACTTCACTACGACAAATAAGAAGAAGATCATCAAGTTCTTCGGTTTCCTGCTTATCAAGCCCTTCTTTCTTCAACAGCTCTTCAATACGAGCCTTGACTTCTTCGCGCCTCTCTTTTCTTCTTGGCTCAAACAACCAGCCCCATAAGCTCTTAAACACACTTGACCCTCCTTAAAGATAAGGGGTAAGAAAAGGCCAGCATCTTAACGTCCAGCCTGGACAACTCGGCTGTTACATATTTAGAAAAAGACTCTGCAACAACTGCCGCCTGAACATAATCATACAACCCCAAAGACATATCGAGTTCCATTGCCAGTCTGTATTTGTCAATTTGAGAGACAACTGAAGAAGGTGTTTCTCCTTGTTTAACCTCTATGATGTAAATTGTTCTCTTGTCTCTGGCCAGTATGTCACATCTTCCGTAGTCCCTCAAATCATACTCATGAATGTAAATCGCTTCGTCTGAAACCCCAAGTAATGCCTCTAAAAGAACCATTCCTTCTTTTGAAAGCAAAGATTTATGAATGTCATTCTCCCTCTTTTCTACTGCCGATTCGTATACCTCAAATGACCTTGGAGTTGTTTCTCCGCTGCCATATATTCTAGACCAAGAATTACTGGTAATACCCTCTTTGATTTTCAGAAAGCGTCCGTAATGTATTAAGCCTATCTCATCAGACAACTTATCCCCAGCCTTTTCTTCATGTTCGAGCATGAGCATGAATTTTTGGGCTTCTTCTCTTTCGTTTAGGAGATAGCTGGTATGCAACCTCCAGTATATGGCGTCCAATATGCCTCTTTTCACTATCGTTAATTATACTTGAAGTTGTCACAATTTGAGATTATTTACATGCCAGGCATTCTGAACCTTGATCTGGCTGCCTGACCCCCTTGTTCACCATGAGATTCTTGGACTTCGCTCATACTACCAGTTCCTGTCTCCATGATCTTTTTCTCAACGTCTTGAAAATCTAAATCATGGGTTCTTTCGTGTCCAAGGGTTTCCCATACTTGTTCGGCAACAGCCTTCTTGACCTTTGTTTCAACTTCTGGGGTTATGGTAAGCTCAAGAATACCATTTTTGGAGGCAGCTTTATTGGCTTCTTCAAGAACAATGTTATAGACAGAACGAACAATATTGTCAGTATCAATGAAAATGGTATGAGGGCTTTGACTTTGTGCCTCTCCAAATCTTCCAGGCATGGACTGAACGACAATATCAGTTATCGGCTTCCAAAAATCAGCCCCGAAAACAGATGTCATTGCATCAACAACGGCTTTTACATTCAGGGACATATTGACTGTCCCTTTGATTCCTGGAATTTGAGGAAAAGACAAAACCTTGTCGCCTTTGATTGAAACCGTCGGGTTTCCAAATAACTCTTTTGTTTCAGTAGGACCAAAACGCTCTTCAACTGGTTTCCCTTGAGCTGTTTTTATGAACCACTTCATTTCCATACCCTCGTCACCCCAGAGAATCTGTATGATTCCTCAAAGTTCTTTATCTCGTCTTGGCTGAGATTTTTGTAAACCCAAGATAGCGTTATGACCCCAAGGCCAGCCCTGAATTGCTCTATTCTATTTTCTACTTCCTCTGCCGTAAGAGTAGGTTCAAAGTGCTTTAACCTTTGCCTTTCATATTCCAAAGCATCTTTCATTTCCTGCTCTGAACAAACACTATGTGATTTCCCATCAACAATAACTGACATTACTTGCTGACTAGTAGGAAAGTCATAAGCAGGACGCATTTTCGTATTCATCTGGTCGCCTCGTCTGTTCCACCGTACCAAGGAGTCCCTGTTGCATTCAAGACAGGTATAAACCTATAGTTATTCTTCCAGATTACATATTCCTGCGGCGTCATCTGGGCTATTATTGCACTTAACCTCTCTGGACCGTCAATCTTGATCCAGTTTCCGTCCTTGTCAGAGACATACCAATATCGAATAACTGAAAAATCTGGGTCTCCAGTCTGAATAGCTCCATATTGAACACCCATCGATATTGGCATTAGCTTATATTCCTGTACCTCGCCATTGCCTTCTTGACCCCTTCGATCTTTTGCCTTAATTCTTCAACCTCGTAAAAGTTCATCATCGCAATTCTGTTGGCCGAAGGCAGCAAACGAATCATATCTACAACTTGAGATTTGAATCTTGGAAGAAGATTATCAGGCCCGCCTCTGGAAACCTTCTTTTTCAAAACCTCAACATCAGACAAAACTTCCTTGAATCGGTCTTTCATCAGACGACCGTTCAAACTGTCTTCTGTAGCAGCAAATTTGAAGTTCGTTTTAAACCAGTTGTTTAACGACTGTTGTTTGTTCATGTTATAAATCCAGTGTTTGCCCTGAAACAGGAATCTGATTCGTTAGGTCATTCCGACAGCGAATGCCACCGTAACGAATCTTCATCTTGATGTCGTTTTGCTCTGCTTCTGAAAGTTGATCAAAGTTTGCAGGAATAACAAGTTTTTCTTCTTGAGAGATTGAAGTTGGGAAAAGAATATGGTCGTTCGGACCAACATCTGGACCTAACGCAGACGGAGGTCCAGGCGGACTGTAGTTCAAATTGATAGGCATGGCCTTCTCCTCCCTAATTCTATATTCGGAAAGAGAAGGCCGAATCCCTATGCCGTTCTTAAAATCAAATCTTCCGCCCTGATTGGAAGTTGAGGTTCTTCTAAATCCTCTGTAAAATCTGTCGTATTGTAGTTTTCGCTTGTGTGTTCGGACTTTTGACACTCGCCTTTGTAACGCTTTAGGATTTCCTTAATCATTGGATGCCTGACGATATCTTCTCCGTCCATGTTAACGATTCCAAGTCCTTGAACTCCTTGAAGCCTGTTCATGGCATCGTCAAGACCATTTAGATTTACAGAATCCTTTTGGTCAAGATCTCCATTTATGACCATCTTTGATCCTTTGCCAATACGAGTTAAAACCATTAGAAGTTGTTTGTCCGTAGTTGATTGAGCCTCGTCTAAGATTATAAATGCATTGTTTAGACTCCTGCCTCTTGCATAGGCTAACGGAACGACTTCTATCTTTTTTTCCCAGAACAAGTTTTTGATTATACTCGTACTAATGAATTCTTCCATATTGTCCATAATTGGCTTAATCCAAGGGGACATTTTTTCTGACAGTTCGCCAGGAAGGGCTCCCAAATGTTCGTCACACGCTTCTTTCGCAGGACGCATAAATACCAACTTTTTGATATTTGACTGAGGAGCAAAAAGATATTGCAAAGCCGTCCCCGTAGACAGATATGTTTTACCGGTTCCAGCGGGTCCAGTACAAATTACTATATCATTGTTTTTGATTGAAATTATGAGTTTCTTTTGACCTATGGTCTTGGCTGATACAACTATGTCAATCTCCTTGTCCTCTCTTTCGTTCCTAAAATCTGTATTTGATCGTTTGAACTTCTTTTTTGCCATATTTATCTCCTTAATGCTTTAACACGTCAAGCTCCAGCTTGACAGTGACGGGTAATACATAATATTCTTCAGATGGAATGATGAAAATATCATTGTAAGAAATGATATCTATGAGTTCTTTGGGGACTTGATTTCTCAGCACTACTTCTTGAGGAAGCAGTTTTTCAGGGACCGTAACGCATATCCTAGACAAGATAGAACTTGCCTTAATTATCATTTAGCCCATAAGCCCTTGCATTAACTTTGGATCTTTAATTACATGCTTTCTAAACAACCCTTTCTCATTTTTCCTTCTTTTTATCTTGAATGGAACATTTACATCCAAGCTACGAGGGGTAGAAGGAGTACTTGGCGAAATCTCTTGAGATTCAGGAACAACAGACATCGTTGTAGGAGTTGTTGCAGACGGACCAGCGGATGAAAGAGCAGCCAACTTATTAAACCAATTCATTTGTTCTTCAGCCCTCTATAAAAATCTTCTGAAGAAACGTTCCAAACCCTTCTTGCCCACCTGATATTATCATACAACGATTTCTTCCAGATATGTTTCAACCTTATGTTGAGTCAAAGGACTGAACCTCATCAGCTCTTTATGAGCATAGTACCATTCCTTGGGGCTAGACTTGGTCTTTTGCGCTCTGCCTGCGCCCCACCAATCGCAAATCATTTCCAAAACATCTTCGTCTGGCATGTCATACAGTTTCTCTCCATCTTCGACTGCCATAACATGATACTGCCAATGATGCGTATTCTTACGAGTATGAGAAAGCCATGCCGTTTCAAACAGCACGTCTCCCGTATCCGTTGGTTTGTAATATCCTGTTTTATCTCTGGGAGGTTGCGGATTACCAAAGAAACGAGCATACGGAAAGAATTCTGACGGTGTCAGCTTGGTCCAGTCATGCTTAATCCCACGCCAATATAGCCCCATGCGGAAACAAGCGACTCCAACCCAAAACTTATGTCTGACAACGTAAGAAAGGTACTTTAGGTATTTGTTCATGTTGCTCCCTAATGGAATTATAGACATCGGGAAAGCCCAAATAAAGGCTCTTTTCTAACAGTCCCACTAAAACCTCGATAATTTAGACTGTGTTCAAATTTTAAAAGACCAAGACCTTTTGTTTCTGCTCTCAAATCATTCGATATTTTATAAGCTCCAGTATTTGCAATGTTTATGATAACTAAGCGAGATATCCTGCAAGCTTCTTTGACGCAAGGAAGAAGCCATTTTTGAAACCACTGACTATACGTTTCAAACCTTGTAGAACTCTGCTGGTTTCCTTCTTCGTATTCTTCTGCGTTGAAATAAGGAGGTGAGGTAAAGCAAAAATCAAATTGATTGTCTCTTTTTTGCTTCATGAATTCAAGAGCGTCGGCGTTATCGATAGTTGCGGGCTTCTCTCCTACCAGACTATACATCTTTCTAATTCCAAGCACAGAAGACAAAGATACGTCACAGGCGGTATAAGAACAAACATTTGGTACAGCCAATGCTCCCGCTAGTCGTCCTCCGTATCCAGCACAGAAATCTAATACATTGGAATTGCTCCCAGCATATTTAAGATAAATCGCCTTTGCAACACATGGCATAAATGATCCTGCTGCTTTGTTTCCTCTGTAAAGACGAAGCTTCTGTAGTATTTTTCTTTTTGCCGGAAAACGCCCCTCTTGAAGTATGTTTCTAATTATTTCAGAAAGCCATTCGTCGTTCTCAAATATCTCTCTTGGACTTTTACCGGCTTTTGGTCTTACATTCCAGTAGTGACTACAAAACCCTGTTGGTAATCCAGCACCAGTAGAACAAGACCTAATTGATGAATCCGATGTTATCTTAGAAGTATCGAACTTTAGAATTGATCCAAAGTCCTTCTTGGCGTCTTCGTCTGTATATCCAATGAGCGAGTCGAATCCTCTGCGCCTATTATATGATACCAATTTTCTTACCCAATTGTCTTTTTCTCCCATTGGCAAAGACTCGAACTCGGTTCCTCTGGGAGCCCGTATGACTTCAGCAAGATTGACTTGGACAGGGTCATTGTTTGTTCTCTCTTTGACATATTGAACATAATCGAATTTGTATGCAAACATCGGCAAGGTATGCGGACGAACTATATTGAGGAAAGTTTCATTGCTTTCTGGTAAAACTTTTACTCTAAAACCTTTTTTGTTATGAGATGGAATAAGACAAGTCTTGATTCCAAATTTAATATCTAGCGTTTTAACAATTCTTTCACAAGTATCTTGATTGAATGAATCTGTACAAAAAACGAAAGATGCTTGGATGTTGTTTTCGTTCTTTGAAATATTTCTAAAACAAAAATCTGTCGATCCATCGTCTTGGTACCATACGGCTAAGGACAATGGGGAAAGCATTTCAAAAGCTTCATTGGTAGGGTTTTTCTTTCCGTCTGGATAGAATTCCGAGACTATTGTTTCGATATCTGTATTGGCCTTTGTATAGAACCTCCATCCTATATTTTCTTTTCCGTTTCTTGGGTCAATATTTTTATCTCCTTTAACCGTCCTTTCTGAAACTACAGATTTCATCTCTTCATACTTCCATAGTAAATACTGTTTTTGTTCATCTCCATGTCCGAATCCTACAGTAGAAGAATTAGTCTTTTTTGCATCTCCCATTAAAGAACCACAGACTATTTCTATCTGGCGTTGCGTCAATGGTATCTCTGTTCTTTTTCTGTTTATAAACGTAGGACCTTTAGCCTTAATACCAAACAGACAGCGAATGAAAGTAATGTCCTCTCTTGTTATTTTAAAGTATTTCGAAATCTCATCCAATGATTTTCCCTCGTTGTACAATCTGAAAACTTCGTCTTTGAGAACATGCTTTAGTTCTCCTTGCAGAAACTTGCTCATAAAGAATAGCAAATGTTTTGAAATACCCTTTTCTATGAGCGCTGGTATGCTATCTCCATCTTCAATAAACTTTTTGAATTGTCCAAATGTAATGAACTTGTTGATTCTGTTTCTAGAACTGATGACCATTTCTGTATTCAAAAATGGATCTGCAAAAGACCAGTCCAATCTATTTTTCCAAGATTCTAATTGCCCCTTACGAAACACCTCTCTCTGTTCTGGTGTAGCGACTTGTCCTTTTTGCATTTCACTCCTCCTGAAATACTTATACAACATAACTAGGATTAGTATACAAGAATTTAGTAATATTCTGGTATAGTCAACGCATAGGTTTTGTGAGATGAAATTAGATATGTTATAAGTCTTTTAAAATACTTATGTTAACTATATTCCTGTGCTATACAAATATCTGAACCACCTTGATCTGCCTCCCGGCAAGGTAAACTCTGGCGTACTTACTACCTTAATTCCTGGATAGGCGAACTTCTTACTCTTGATCTTCTGTTCGTTGAACTGCTTTTCATTGTTATCTTTTAGCGTCGTGAAGTTAGTAAAGGCGTCTTTTGCCCCTTCTTTACCGCCAAATACCATTTGCGGCTGTTGGAACTGGAGACAGAACATAAGAGCCTTGATTGCATTTCTGACCGCGCCCATCATTAGAATTCCAACGAATCTGTCATCAACATTATCAAGGGTCATGCTGTTATAGCCGCCTGGTTCGTTGTTGATTTCAGACAGGGCATCTGACAAGAATCTAAGTTCTTCTTCTTGGGTAAACCATCTGAAGTTGTACGAAGCAGTCAGCCTATCAGTTGAATGTCTTGGGCTTGAGAAAACTATCGTTCCAGTGTCATAATTCAAAGTATATCCATCATAGATGGTTTCATTATTCAGACGTATTTCAGCGTTTGTTAAATTCCATCTAGGAAATGAAAGTTGATAGGTCGTATTCTGTTGCATCCTTCTGGCAACTTCGTTCATGACTGGAATATGTTGAGAGCATTTGATGTACGTCTCAAGCGCAGCAATCAGTTCAACTTTCTTCTGAGTCAAAGTTGCAGATGTTGGGGTTCCAGCCAAAACAACCTCAAGATATTGAGTTATGGCAGAAGGAACGCCAAGAACGGTTCCGGTAATTCTTACAGTATATGTATTTACAGGGAGGCTGTTTGGAATTGGATAGTCATAAAAGTAAAAGCCGGTAGTAACATGTACCATTGAGACGGCTGAAAGGATGATTGCGCCACCAGTCCCGTAGATTTCTACAGTTGCATCAGGGACATCAATAGCCATTCCGGTCATAGTTACGAACTGAGCCGTAAATGTAGCTGTTTGACCTTGAGAAAAGACAAGAGTATCGCTAGGCATAGAGCCTCCTACTCTTGTTTTTTCTATCTTTTACCCTCTAGTTCCTTTATGCAGGCAAGGGCTGCATAAACGCCATTTTCGTAATTGGGTATATTCGGCTTACTTTCAGGAATAGCCATCAGGATTGCCTCAGGATTGGTTAAAAGATGGCTTTCTGAAATGATTTGATCCTTCAAAAGCCTCAATGCCTGATCTTCGAAGCTTCTTTCCTTGCAGATTCCAAGGAACTTCATTCCGGTCATACGAACCTCATGGGCCGTACTGTATCCTCCCTGCCCGATCAGCAAGTCAATTCCAGAGAACAGTTCAAGGAGAGGCCAGTATTTTTCCGTTCCATTTTGTCTGTAAGGACTGAAAACCCTAATATCGATCTTGTCTTTGAGCTTTTCCATTACCTTTGTTGCAAGAATGGCCATTTCATCAGCTTCATCTTTTGTTCCAGAGCAAGCAAAGACAACGATCTTCTTATTTCCGTCGCATTTCAGGGTCTTTAGCGCATTCTCCCTGCTGAATATGTCATTTTTGTCACGCATGACCCAAGGTTCTGTCTTGACAACTTTAGGATGACCATAGGTAAACAAAGACTCTGTAACAATGACAGCATCATAAACAGGAATACAACTGACCCTTGAAGGATTAGTTTCTGCTTTTTCTTTGAGTTGCTGATGAATCAGGACTTTTATGCCTTTGAAACTCTTAACAAAATCAGAGAGTTCGTTATATATACCATTAGCAAACAAGTCGACACAAAGTATGTCTGGCTGTTGTTTAGAAAGGACCTCAGCTGCAAATGTCGAAGTTGCTTGAATAAATGAAATATCGCATCCCTCTACTTTAACAGTTGGCAAACCTGATGATCCCTGAAACAATGGCAGATATTTAAACATGGACCCAACAGCTTCGCTGTCTGTTAAAAGTGTTGCATTGTAATTCATCTTGGACATTATTCTTCCAAGAGACAACGTTCTTGAAACATGTCCGAAGCCCTGTCCAAAAGAGTAGAACATTACGCTTTTTTGTTTCGGCTTTGACTCAACGACAGAAACTTGCATATCTTTTATGTTATACTTTTCTTCCAAAAGGGTTCTGCCCGCTTTTAGTTCTGGTTCCTTTATGTGACTAGGAACGCAAGTCATCAAATGGCGCAAACGAGTTGGAACAGTCTTTATCTTGTAACCCTTGTCAATAACTCTCTTACAGTAGTCATCGTCGCCGCAGTAGTTAAAGAATCTTTCATCCAACGCTCCGACTTCATTCCAAAGGCTTTTTCTGAACATTACGCACCAGAAGAACAACATGTTAATGCCAAAAGTTGGACTTTTCCAACGATGAGGCCCAACCAATCCAAGTTTAGGATTAGCATCAAGCTCGTTAACATAAACCGCAAGCCAATCCTTGCCTGAAGGTTCGAAATCTTCAACCCAAGCATCATCATTAAAAATCAGAATATATTCTCCCTTGACTACGGAGACTGCCTGATTAACAGCCTTTTGGAAACCTACATTAGATTCGTTAGTTAGTACGGTTATGTTATTTTTTGAAGAAGCTAGATTTTTAAGCCAACCGGCAGTTCCATCTTTACTTCCGTTATCGACAAAGACAATCTCAAATTTAGTCTTCGTCTTGGCATATATCGTATCTACGCATCGCTGAAGAAGCCCGATTCTTCCAGGTGTAGGAATGATGATCGAAACCATTTTTTCCTTTATCTCAGGCTGTTTCTCAATGCATTGATTCATTGAATTCTTTGGGACTTTTTTCCATTCTCTCTTTTTGATTTCTTTTATTGGGATCAAGTTTCGTCCATCTTCAGACATACCAAGGACAGGTATCATGTTTATATCTTCGACGACTACAGAATTGCACAATAAAACTGAAGGTTCTCCTTCAAAGTTCTTTATCAGACATTTTTCTTCGCATTCTGGACCAATTAATTTATCCATGCTTGGATTAACTATGAATTCTGCTACTCCGAAAGAGTTGATTTTTCTGTATCCTGGGGCATAAGACTTATGAACGTCAAATACATACTCGTTGTATTTAGGAGAAATGAAAGACAATGGATCGTCAATGAATCTGTATTTTGGATTCAGAATAATTACGTTCTTAAAATTCTTTGATCGTGCCTCTTCAACCGAAGATTCAACGGAGGACGATCCAATGATTGTCGAACAGAACCTGAGAAGGTATTCTATGTCTTCCTTGGTTGCTCCCTGAGAAGAAAATATTCCTACTGTCTTTTCCTTGATTGCTTCATGCGAAGAAGCTGGTTCTGCTAAAGCAGAACCATTGACCAATTTCTTCTGTTGAATTCTCTTATTCCAGTATTCAAGTCTTCTTCTGTAAATCATCTCGTCAGACATAGCCTGATTGTTTTTGTTAACTATGTCTTCTGACCTGATTCCACCAAATGGACATCTGTAATGGAACCCTTTGGCTTCGGGGTGTATATACTGCTTCCATCCGGCCAGATGGAACCTATACGAAAAGTCGCTTTCTTCTCTGTGTCCAATCGAAGAGAAATTCTTGAAATATCCTCCGATTGCGTAACCGCATTGTTTTCTGTACAAGAAAGACGAATGAAGGTGCTCAACTTCTCTAATTGGAGTTCCGGGCGGATAATGGCAAACAAAAGGCCACATTTCATTGGGCTCTATCTTACCGGCATAATGAATATCTGTTTCAAAGCCCTTTGGTGCCATTTGTTCATGATCCGACCTCTTTGGATCAAGATAGACTCCTCCAACCGCTGCAATCTCGCATTTTTCATCGTTTAGAAATACCTCAAACATCTTTTGCAGATAATCTGGCTGAACCCAAATATCATCATCAATTCTACAAATCAGTTTGTGATCACGCTTCATCGCCATCTTTAGGGTTCGATCATGGGCAACATGAGGACCCTGCTTATGGCTCCAGACTACTTCCCAGTTATGACCTTCGTACCGTAATCTTGAAAGAAGCGAATTAATCTGAAAGTTCTCTCGTATTGAATCGTCTTTGTCGTCGCATTGGATGATAATATCCCAATTCTTGAACGTCTGAGTAAGTAACGATGTCAACAAAGAACAAAAATAAGAATGTCGATCTCTGGTAACGCAATCGATCAAAATTCTATCTTCTGTGTTTACCATATCAAGTTTTGGAGCCTTGAAAACATATGGATCAAAATCAACCGTAGGATTCTTTTTGACTCGGTCTTTTTCCCATTCGAATATCAAAGGAATCAAATTCTTTGCAGCGCGTTCCCAGGAATGATATTTGGCAATCTTCTTGGCGGCATTCAACCCTCTTGCGCAAGCTGCCTGGTAGTTTCTGACAACTTCAACCATCAAATGTTTCATATGAGACTTATGGATATTGGCCCACTTTCCGTTCTCTCCAGCTGGTCCTGCTTCGGGATAAGCATCGGAGAACTCGTTAAGAGGATTCAACTGACAAGGATATGAATTCGATTCATCAAGGTATTCTGCCGGAGAAGACCAGTTTGTAAATATGACAGGAAGGCCCGTTCCGGCTCCTTCAAGAATCGGCATACCAATGCCTTCTCCGTGAGAAGGATGAACCAGACAATGAGCGCTGGCATACAGGTCATACATTTCATCCAAAGTAAAATCTTTTCTTTGGGCGTTGTCACTCCATCCTGTAAAGATGCATCGAATATTTGCTCGCTTATCCCATCCCTCTTTCGAAACCCACTCCAAATCCCCGAAATTGTTTGACTTAAGAACCAGTTCTACTTGATTGCACTTAAGGGGGAATACTCCCTGCAATTCTGGCGGATAGTCCTGAGACAAGGGGAATGCCTCGCAGAATCCTTCAACCAATGTTCTCATGTCTTTTCTGGTTTGAGAAACCCCAACAGAAAGGAAACTAAACTTATTTCCAAGAGTTCTGTTAACTGGTTTAATGAACTTCTCATGGACGCCAGGGGGCATTACATCAATCGGAACTTTGAAGCCGGAGTTGATTTGGACCTGTTTGCAGAAATTAGAATAGGTCAATATTCTATCCATGCCATTGCATAGATTCAGATAAGATGGACGAACTTTGTCAGATTCGCAGAGTGATACGCCTACTTTGTAGTTTCCTTGACACTTTTGATATGTTTCCATGAGCCAGAAGACAATATGAATGGCGTTTTCAATTTCGCCACGACCATTGGCTTCTGTATACTTGTCAATAAGCCTGACTAAATTTGGGTCTTCAACATTGTTTTTTCGGTTCAGATCATTTATATAAACATCAAAACCGGCCCTGTCCAACGCAGGAGCAAGACCTTCAACCAACAAAGAGAATCCAACGCCTGCGCCAATATAGGTTTCAAATACAATCTTGATCTTGCTTCTTGGAACTATACCAAATTTATCGTTGATCTTTCTAATGTTTCCTTCGATCAGACCATGCATGCCCTTGTTCTTGGTTTGGCTTTCTTTTTCTTTCCAATCTGTCATATCCGGGAAACGAGCTTTAAGTATATCGATTTCGTTGAGGAACTGAGCAACTGAAGCTCCATCTTTTCCTCCCTCAATTGCATGCCTGTTTGTTCCTCCGGAAACGTGGTAGAACGGACAATTCAATTCAGCAACTTTGAACCCCTTTCCCATGGCTCGGAAGGTTAAATCGAGGTCTTCGTAATACGCTGGCCAGAACGATTCATCTAACCATTTATTGTTTGTAAGTTTGATTTCGTTTAGACATCTTCTTGTCAACAGAACACAGCAGAAATATGGAAAGATAGAGTCGTTAAGGATATCGTTGCGTTGAGACAATTCGATTCCAACAATGCCAATGCTATCGTCAGATTCTGCCTTACTGTTCAAGGCTCCAATGAAATCGATTTGTCCCCATCCGTGAGTCGCAGGGTTTAACGCCTGGCTGTCTGGGTTGCATAGAATTACATTCTTTCCATTAGCCAACGCTATACCAACGTTGTTGGCTCCTGCAAAGCCTAAATTCGTATCCAAATAAACAGGCTTGATGTTAGGGTTCTCTTGACAAGCCTTTTCAAGCCACTCTCTTGTTTTTTGTTTAGCAGGACTTCCGTTGTCTACAATAATCCATTCATAAGGAGAGGTTACATACTTATTCATGCTCTCCAAGAACAGTTGAATTCCATATTCTTTGCTGTCAAGCTGTTCGTCCTTCAGGTTGTACATTACCGTTACTATAGAAGTTATGGATTTCTTTTCTATAATGGAACGCATAACCTTGTCCCATTCGTCGTATACCACAGTTGGGTTATATTTGGTTGTTGAAATATCTTTACCTTTTTGACCAATGGCATTCAGCTCTTTTGATTGATTGTTCTTCCAATCATTATATGCCCATTCAAGCTTGCTTGCAACTTCGTCAATATCTACAACATTGTGCCATACTTTCAACGGGCCGAAAAAATCTTTAGTTTTTATAGCGCATCCAAGGCCACCTTCTCCTACGACCTCCGGAAGAACAGGAACATTTCCGTAAAGAATAGGAGTCCCGCAAGCCATGGCCTCTGCAACCGCAAGACCAAACCCTTCTCCGCTTGTCGTTGTTAGGAAGACATCCGCTGGATAATAACATGCAAAGGGCATGAGTTGAGAAGAGAAGAAATAATCATCAAAGAATATCTTCTCCTTGGTTTTCAGGCCAAGGCTATTAGCTAATTGCTCTAAATCAACGCCTGTTCCATCATGCTTATCAAACATGGAGATGTCTCTTGGGTTGCATTTGCAAAACAAGAATACATCATCTTTTCCTTCTGCAAATTTGGCAAAAGACCTTACGGTTATGTCCCACTTCTTTCTTGGTTGATATCTATCTACCCGAACAACAACAAACTTATTATCTATCCCAAGGCTCTTCTTGGCCTTAAACATCTTTTTATCTTCAATGCTATGAAGGGGACCATAAGCATCCAAGTCAATGGCATGAGAAATAATGCCTAAGTCTTTACCCTGCATCATATGCTGATGTATGGACATGGCATGCTTGGTTACAAATCTTGTTACAGCACAAGAGGCAAGAATGCTTACGCCTCTTTCATCAGGGCTTTCTCCTTCGTAAGGAAGCCAAAAGACAGACCGTTCTCCGATTTCAGGGCATTCTTTTACGACATCGATCAGATATGAATACCGGTATGTGTCATTGTGGAAAAACAAAACATCAGGATCTATGTCCCTGTATATTTTTTTGACTGTCTCTGCATCGCCGTAGTTGGCGTTTCCGTCGCGTTGTAATGCGTAATTGGGAAGGACTTTTATTCCTTCCTGTTCAAATATCTCGTTTAACTGAGGTCCTCCGTTGAAGGAGATGCCATAAACATCCCAACCTCTTTTTTTCAATTCTCTTGCTGTAAGTCTGCAAGTGCTGCCATATCCTGTAGGAACAGCTGGACTATCAAGAAACAATACTACCTTTGGCATTGGGGTCATTCCTTTTGTTTTCATTTTCAGTTACCTGAATATCAGCAGTAGCAGTTGCGTCTTGGTTTATCCAATCCATGAACTCTTCAGTATTTCTGAATCCAGACCCGTTGCATTTTTCGCATGGTTTATATCCATTACGTATTGATGTTCCGCATTCACATTTTTGAACAAGATCTCTTTTTTCCATTGCTTCAAAAACTTCTTGCATGCTATTATAAAGCTCGTCCATTACAACTTTTTTGAAGTACTTGAATTCCTTGCTTTCGGAACTTCCTATCTTGAATTGTCCCATGTCCAAAATCTTTTTCATAGCAAACATGGTTCTCAAATAAACAGTCTTAGGGAATTGTCCGTCAGTAAATATTTCATTATTCTCGTTCATTTTCCACTTCCTGTTCTACTAGTTGTAATTTAATCCAGTTTGTTTATTTTTGGGACAGAAAACCCAGTTGGTGGAGCTTTTTCCCTTGTTCCTGCCACTGGGTTTGTCCTGTAAGCTCCCATGGCGCTTTCTTCTTCAAGAACAATCATCAATTGTTCCATCGAAAGTGTTCCACAATGTTCGTTTGACAATGCACCAGCTCGCCCGCCCCCGCCCCCGCCCCCACCCCCGCCGCCATGTCCAATCATTCCTCTTCCAAGATCAATCGGAATGGCATCATGGTCATCGCCATCAGCAGTAACCATTTCTTCTCCATTCTTTTCAATCATTTCCGTAGGTTTAACTCCGCTCTTGACCATTCTCGCATACGCTTCAGCCGACACGTTACTTGGCAGAATAGAGTTGTCAGTTATGCTGTATGTTCCACTCTGACCAGCATCATAGGCAACAAGCATCTTCTTAGCGTCTTCGTCTGAAACAGAAATAATAGTTCCGTTCTTAACCAATACCCTTAATATTGCAGACTTTTTAAGAGCCTCAGGATTCAATGTAGTCAGGTCAATTGGCTTGCCTGGAGGAATGGCAAGACTTTTTTGTGCTCCTGGTATTCCACGAATTTCTTCACCAGTACTTAAATCATCAATGATGATAGTACTGTCGCTTGTTGTTCTAATCCATTTACGTCTTTCTGTCTGAACTGGTTTCGGATTTACAATAAGTGACTGAGGGAGAGGTTGCGGAGCCTTTTGAACCACAGGTTTAGAAACAGACTGAGGAACAATAGCCGCTGGCTGAGCAACAGGAGCAACAGGAGCAGGTTCTGGAATTGAACTTATGAAAGATGCGAAATCAAGCTTTATAGCTGACTCCAAAATAACAACTTCGTAAGAGGAAAAAAGCTTTTCCAAGAATGATCGATTATGAGAAAGATGGACCTCGTTGATTCCAAGCGTTTTCAAGACATTGGAAACAACAATCTTGATTTGGTTATCGTCAACAATGATGATAGCTCGTTTCATGGCTTTGCTCCAATACGCCCATACGTTTCTTTGATTTTTTCAAGCAGACAGTCAACGCATTTATCCCACGTATAGTTGTTCAATACCAAATCCTTCAGTTTCTGCGCCTTTATATTAGCTTCGTCGCGGTTTTCAAAAGCCCTTCTCATAAAATATCTTGTTTGCTCGACAGCTTTAGGTCCGAAAAGCGGAAATTCAGCGTCTTCATAGAATTGTGAAACACAACTTAAACTTGGATCAGCTTTGGCAAATCCGTCTACATCTACGAGATACGAATTATCATCCGCAAGGAAATCGGTTTGTCCTGAATATCGACTTCCAATGACTGGAATCCCACAAGCAGCAGCTTCACAATTATGAACAGCGAATCCATTGGCGCAGTAACTATTCTCGTCCTCTACTTCAAAGTTAAAAACAGATCCATTGTAAGGTATTTTTTCTGTCTTTATAATCTGACAATAAAATGCTGATTCTGTTTTGATAGTTTTCGTATAGAATCTTCTTCTGCGATGTTCAAGTGGTTCACTTTCAGAATATTGCAATACATATTCTCTGCTCGAAGTTCTATTTTTTCGCAAAGACTTTGCTAAAAAAGAAGCAGAATATCCACATTCGAGTAACATTTGCCATATTTGATAAGCCAGCTTCTCAGAACTTGTACACATTGTAATAGATAAAGAGGTTTGAATGTTCCAAATACAGCCGTCTCCTTTTCGGAACGAATCTAAAAACGCTAATTTCGTAGCAAATGTAGATTCTGTCATTTCGCTAGAAAGGGATTTTTTTACGGCTCCTTTTCCGCATATCTTGTTGAAAAACTCAGATACTATCGCGGAGGAGAATATAATTTCGTATTTATTGCCGTCTGCTCTTTCATAAAATTTATCAATACCAAAAATTTTAGACATTAACACTTTAACTCTGTTATGATAATCTTTTTCGTTTGAATGAAAAGAGAACGATATGGCGTTAGGCGATAGAGATCCCTCAGACGCATACCATCCAACAAGCTCTCCCATTTCTTCATTGATATCAACAAATCTTCTTACAAGAATACAGTTATTGTTTTCATATCCAAGACGATCCATTGATAATACTATTCGTGTTCTTTTTTTCTCAGAAAGACCTTTTATTCTTGATAATTTGTTTTTTGACTCAATGACTCTGTAAACAGAACGTTTTGATACTCCAGAATTTTCAGATATCTTGGAACATGTAATGCCGCTTGGTCTATTGGAATATCTTGACCAAATATATTTATTGTCAAAATCTATCGTTTCTTTGTCTTTTAAAAATACTGCCAAATCTAAAGTTTGTATGTTTGACTTCGAAAGTTTCGGTTTTGGAATTACAAGGAGGTCTCCCTTTTTTAGGTCTTTAGCCTGAATCCATTCTGGTTTTATTTCAGCATGACGTTTGTCGTTGCTTCTTTTGTATATTTTTTTAATTGCCAAGATTGGATGTTCTGGAGTAACTTTGATTTCCTTATTATACATGAGGGCTCTTATCGAGATAAGGTCTCCTGAATACTGACGATTCATTTTGCGAAGAACCATTTTCGTTTGACCAGAATGTGTCAGTACTAAATCTCCATATTTTATATTTTCTATATATGAAAAGCCATTTGGCGTTGAAATTCTGGTTCCGGCAGGGAAACAATAAGGCAATCCAAACCCTTCTCCTCGACTTATCAGGACATAACAATCTGAGGCGGAATAAAGCCTTGGCATCATTTCGTCAGAAAGAACATCTCCATATAAAACAACTTGTGGTTTTTTAGGATTTTTAACAAGCCTTGCAACTTTGGCAAAATCCTCTCGTATCCTCTTCTTTTTGGATTCATCTGTAGATCCAAAGAAACGAGACGAAATAAGCAGGCTTACCGGTTCGTCGGAGGTAAATTCTTCAAGATACGCCTTGATAAGAACATCGTATCCTTTCCTTAGACTCCATCCAAAAACAGAAATGAATACATAGTCTTTGAGAGGAAAATTAAAAGACAATGGTTCTACGTCTTCATGATATATCTTTTCGTCAATCCCCAGCGGAACAACGCTAATGGGGCGTTTTACTCCACTTTCTTTAAATACTTCATAACACCATTTTGTAGGAACAATGATTTCATCAGCTGAGTTACATCGATCAACGTACATAGGATGCAATTGCCTGGTTTCCATCATAGTAAAAAGCATACGATACATAGACCAGTCCCAGATCAGAGGCGCTGTTTGTCCATATATCTTCAAGGACGATTTTGGAACCCTAACTTTTTTCAATGCATTCAGTTTTTTAGTTGTTTCTTGGTCCATGTCTTCAAAGCTTGGAACCGGATCATAACGGACTTTGACGCCTCTTTCTTGGAGACCAAACATGAACTTACGGTTCATGCGGGCATAGCCTCCTCCGTCACAATTTTTTACACATTTACCATTTACGAGATAGGAATGATCTTCTTCGACCTCGATATTGTAAACATCGCCTTCAAATTGTTCTCTTCTTACAGAATATATCTTTACCGCAATATAGTCTGGTAATACGAAGTAATTTCTTTCTCTACTGTGGTTGGGTAACTTATGCGGCCTGTTATATTGAAAGTTTAACAACCACTCATTTTTGTATAGTTGTTGTCCTGAGATTCTTAGATTATACAATGGTTTAGGAATAACATATTTATATACCTTGTCCCTGAATTTATTTTCCGTTTTTTCTGATTTTTCTATAGAAGGTACTACCCCAAACATACCCAATAGATATTGAACTTGATATACTAACGATTTCGAAGCAGTTGCGAATTTGATCGTATTGTCTTTCTTTCTACATTCTTTATTTCCGTGCCCTTCCCATATACCTCTTATCAAGCCCGACAGGAAGTCTTTGGGGGCATTAAAAGCCCAAGAAGGAATTCTTTTATAAGAAGCTTTGTTCCCGCAGCTTAATTTCAAGAAATGTTTCAATATGATACTATGGATACAAACTGATTGCCCATGTTTTTCAGGTTCTGCTTTAATCGTAGCATTAAGTCCAAATATTCTTTTTGTAAAGTCAATGACAAAGTTTGCTGTATCTTTTTCTTTTTCGTGAAGGCTTATTGAAATAACACCTTTTCCCGTACTTCCTTTGGCAATGTAAAGACCGACAAACCTTCCAAAATCGTAAGAGAGAGGTATTTCATTAGGAATAGCAATTCCCTGTCTTGCTATAGGATCATATTCTAGTTCTGCATTACAAAGAACGTTATCTACTCTTTTTTGAAGTCGTTCTGACAGGTCTTTTCTATAGATTATTGAAAGTGGAATATCGGTATTTCTGGAGATAGTAGTCTTGCAAGTAGTCATTGACTCAGGGCTTGGCCATATAATCTCTTTGTTGTAAGAAAATTTTTGGTATTTACCCAGATGATTGTTCAGAACGATTGTCGTATTTGTTGTCTCGACTTTTCCTTTCGGCATAAGAAGAAAACAAGACGAATCCAAGTCTTTAGCCGCTATTTCTTCAACAATGTAGTTCTTATACGGCTGATTAACACAATAGTTATAAATACCTTGTCCGTAACTTCTTTTGACTTTTGAATATTGAGTATTACATGACGGTTTGCAAATAAATGATTTTCTTGATTTACAAGGCAATTCTTTGATAGCAAATACTTTGTGGTTTTCAGTCATTTTGATCTGTTCATTATTCAGAAACGTCTTTACGACTACAAGAGGACCTTTATATAGCCTTTTGAAATTTTGAACAACTTTTCTATAACGACCATTTGCTGTAAAAGTATCTTGTCCAACCTGTATCTGTTCTATCGGAATGATTCCATCTGTTGTTAGTACTGATACTCCAGCAGGAAAACAAGCAGGACCGCTGTAAGCGATAGCTAGTCCGTTTTGTTCTTCTTCGGCAGGCTTTGCATAATCTGCTAAAGAAACAGCATGCTCTGGTTCTATATTAGTTGAATGAGCGCTATGGTCATCTGAGGATAGAATGCTCTTCTTGGCCATATAAGGAGAATTGCTTGGATTCGGCCTGTTCTGCGCTTCTTCTCTCATGGTTTTGAACTGTTGTTTCCAAGAGAGTATGTCTGCTTTTGTATAGGTTTTATTCGTAACATCAATAACAATCATGGTAGATAAAGCATATTTCAAAGCCTTTGAAGTCCTGGCGTTGAAATCTGGAATTTCATGGACGGTAAATTTAGTATCACTTGGAATGATCTGTCCAACATCTTCTAAAAAGACTGGTCCTTCACTAACATTTATTATCTTCATGGTCTTTTCAAGTCCAATTTTAATCCAACTCAATCATTCACTAGGTATTATAGTTGAAACTAATGACAAAACATATAATTAGCCTATGCTGTTTGTTGCGCCTAACGGTCATCTTATCCAATTCATGTATTCATGCTGATTATCCTTAAGATACTGCGGGAAATACCCAGAAGAAACATCCAAAACTTTAAGAGGAGTCTTATGAACCCCAAAAAGATCACTTAGGTTAGTAATACGCTGTTCTATTGCAGTATGAATTTGTGGAATGTCCCATTCGGCATGGGCGAAAGCGCCTAATTTATTA
>Ga0307377_10002086_pt1 | contig 23966 bp, 23 predicted proteins | sample TR3MG_FD_202535 | JGI IMG/M metagenome (GOLD analysis project Ga0307377, IMG submission 202535) | Soil microbial communities from Risofladan, Vaasa, Finland - TR-3 | ecosystem: Environmental > Terrestrial > Soil > Coastal area > Acid sulfate soil | place: Finland: Risofladan, Vaasa | collected...
TGCAAAGCATATTAAGGAGTTTAAAGTCAATCGGTTTGATGTAGACACGAATCAGCACGTAAACAATATTAGATATTTACAATGGGTAATGGATTCAATTCCTGATGAGTTTATTGATAATTATTATTTACATTCTATTGACGGACGTTTTATCGCAGAAGCGCAATATGGTGACGAAATTACATCTTTTACTGAGTGGAATATTAGTGACAATTCATTCGCCCATACCATAAAAACTAACAATAATAAGGTTTGTGCCACGGCAATAACATTATGGAAGGCAAGAGTAAAATAGCACAAACGCATAATTGAGCAGGCGGCCCTGATTTGTAACCATCATAATAAGAAATTCTCAAACCATCGCACTGGTCTCGTATAAAGGTTCATTAAGTTAGGAGCAATATTCTCGTAATTCGTGCTAAATAATTTGACTATTTATATTAGAATCAATAAATAAATATATCATCGAGCCAATAATAATTTAATATGTATATAACCAATATCCAACACCTCGTTGACGCTTCAGAAAAGATGGCAGAAGAGATGCCCAAAGAAGCAAGAGAACTTATTGGTTTCTTAACAATGATAATTGACTCTACTTCAAAAAACCTTCCCCACACATTAACAACAACCGATGTCAGATGCTTTGGAAAAGGATGCCATGGATTAATTAAAACTGCATTTAGACCTGATACTGAAGAAATTCATTGGTACTGCCCGGATTGCGAAAAGGAAGGTGTAATTAGTGAATGGCAGAAGACGAAGTGGGATAATCAATAAATGTTTACATGTTTAAAGGCAACATTATGAGTACTGTAAGGCATCGATTTTTAGACCACCATTTAAACCCCGCTACTGAGACATTGATTATTGGAACTTTCAACCCTGAAGCATTGGGTAATTCAGCCAATTTTTTTTACGGAAGAAACCGGAATTTCCTTTGGACACTTCTACCTACGGCTTATCAGGAAGGTGATTTAAAAAAGACTGATAACCAGGAGAAAATAACTTTTATAGAAAAAAGGAAAATTGACTATATCGACCTTATTTCTGAAATTATTGTTGAAAAAGGTCAAGAAGCAAATTTTGACGATGAATATATTGACAATAAGGTTTCCTCATGGCGTGATGTAATTTCAGAAATTGACCAATTGAAAAATATAAAAAGAGTCTGTTTTACTCGTAAAACTTTTTCTGGTATCCCGAATATGAAAAGACAAGTCAAAGCCATTCAGGAACACTGCGAAAGTAGAGATATTTATTTCAAAGCTATAGTAACACCTGCAAGATATTACAGTAACGATAAACAAACTGAGTGGACTAACTTTCTATTAAATGATAATAGGTAAAGAAACTGATACGGTCTATCTCTCCAGACTACTTCAAACCGATTCGAGGTTTTCTGATGTTTGTAACCGATTAACCCATTTATTGGAGAACCATGCCATAAAGTATTATTTTTTGGATTCTACAAAAGATATTTGGTGCAGAGATTATATGCCGATTCAAATCGAAAAAGACGGATTTGTACAGTTCAGGTATGAACCCTTTTATCTTAAAGATTACCTTGACCTTCAGACAGACCCAAGAGTGGTTGTAAAGGAGAATAGATTTAATTTTTATCATAAATACTCCAAAATTAACCTCGATGATGGAAATATAGTTAGCTGGAAGAATAAGGTTATTATTACAGACCGTGTGTTTGATGAAAACCCTATATATTCCAGCAAACACAAATTAGTTTCAGATATAGAAGAATTACTTGAAGCTCTTCAATGATAAAATTGCTTTCAGTTTTGCCATTACCATTCCCACGCTTAGCCAGTTGACCGAACAATTCAGATGGTTTTAGAAAGTACCCTAATTTTCCCAATGATTCCTCTCTGATGGCTTCCAGATATTCTTTGCCCTTATCGGTGCTTTCGTTGATATCCAGGTAAACCATCTTATCTTCTTGCAAAATTACATTGGCATAAATTTTCATTTTTTCCGACAGATACTTATAGAAAATAAATCCCAGGATATAATCACGGAATTCATCGGCATCCATTTTACCCCTGAGGGTATTGGCTATGTTCCAGAGTTGTTGGTTGAGTTGTCGTTTATGGTCTTCGCTCATGGGAGTAGGCTGTAGGGTTTCTCTAAGTAATAAATGATTCACGCTTGTTTGACATCATGCTTTTCGAATTGCTAAGATAATAAAGCATTGGGTTATATTTGATGATAAATAGATTGATATGTTATCAAAATATGTAATTGTCGAAAGAAATTGAGGCACTACCAGAATTATCAGCCTAAGAGTTGAATTAAAATGCAACATATTCCTAATAGTGACTCAATTTTAATGTAATTTCGGTAGAAATATTATAATGAACTGGAGCAAAGTATTCAGCAAAACCAGAAATACACACAGGATTTTTTGCAGGTGGCGTTGAAAAAGACGATAAATCCAAAGAATTGATTGAATTTGGCTGTTTGAATCAACTTCATTGTGGACATGGTGTTAAATTTTTTTGAATTTGGGTTTAATAAATGCTAAATTTGAAGCATGTATTACAGGAGAAAAATATTATTGTCGCTCCTTCAAGTGTTTGATAATAAACTTGAAAAGATAAGTTTACAGAAATTATTGATGCTTTTTGCAGACTTGCAATCTAAACCCGACTTTCACTTTGTTCCATATAAATTCGGTTGTTTCTCCTTCCAGGCAAATTCAGACTTGTCTACTATGGTTAAATATCATCAAGTTGCTGAAGGAGGAAAATGCTGGCAGAAAATCGACAAAACAGATTATGTTACAGAATTAAAAGAATCTGACCGGAAGGCTTTGCGAACCATCAAAGATCTCTACGCAGGAAAATCGAAAGATGAACTTATTCGCATTACCTATAAAAGGTTTCCATACTTTGCACTTAATAGTACTATTGCACATGAAGTATTGAGTGAAGCAGAGATTCAGATTGTATTGACTACGAGACCGGAATTTAATAATATCGTGTTGTTTACAATCGGGTATGAAGGAGTAAGTCTTGAAGAATACCTCAACAAACTTATTTTAAATGGCATTAAGATGCTTTGCGATGTTCGTAAAAATTCGTTAAGCATGAAATATGGGTTCAGTAAATCACAATTAAAAAACGCATGTGAGGGAGTTGGGATAAAATATGAACATATTCCTGACTTAGGAATTGAATCGGATAAACGGAAGGAACTACATTCGCAGTCAGACTATGATATGCTTTTCCGGCAATATCGTAACGATACATTAACCAAGACCCGTCCTCAACAGGAATATGTACTTGAATTACTAAAGAAAAACAAACGTATTGCTCTTACCTGTTTTGAAGCCAATATATATCAATGCCACCGGAAGCATTTAGCTGAGGCTGTGACAAAGCTGCCGGGGTTTGAATATGAACTGAAGCATATCTGATATGGCGTTGACAAAAGTTCTTATTGCAGTTAAAACGTATCCTACACTTGCTTCCAAATATGACGAACTGGTCTGTACTGCTGGTTTTCTTGAAGATGGCTCGTGGATAAGAATCTATCCGATACCTTTCCGAAAATTAGATTATGATAATCAGTACAAAAAGTACGATTGGATAGAGATTGACTTAAAACGCTATACCTCAGATTTTCGACCAGAAAGTTATCGTCCAGCATCGCTTGATAAGCCGCCCAAGAAAGTTGGACATATCGGTACAGAGAATAGCTGACAACTAAGAAAGGAAATCGTCCTTAGAAATGTTTATACCGATTTAACTAAATTAATTGAGGCTGCAAAAGACGATAAGAAATATACGTCTTTAGCTGTCTTTAGACCAGTAATGGTTCATGATTTTATTTATGAACCAGTAGAACGAGAGTGGGATAAAGCCAAATTAGATAAACTTAAAGCACGAGCACAGCAATTCAGTTTATTTGCGAAATCTGAAAACCCATTCGAAGTCGTTCAAAAATTGCCGTACAAGTTTTCTTTTGTATTTTCCGATATCTCTGGAAAAGAGCGTACTTTAATGATAGAAGATTGGGAAACTGGTCAACTATACTGGAATTGCCTGAAAAGGCATGACGGTAACGAGAAGAAAGCATGTGATGATGTTAGAAAAAAATACTTTGATGACTTCTCAAAAACCAAAGACCTGTATTTATATCTTGGAACGACCAGAGAGTTTCATTTGATTGCACCCAACCCATTTGTAATAATTGGTACGTTCCATCCAACAAAAAAACTACAGTTAGACCTGTTTTAATCCCTGGAGCATTAAATATTTTTCTACTGCTTTTTCTACTACTAACAAAAAGACCGTTGTAATTAATTGATTTACAACGGTCTTTTGATTTTAGTGGTCGGGGTGAGAAGACTCGAACTTCCGGCCTCGTCGTCCCGAACGACGCACGCTACCAACTGCGCCACACCCCGAAAATAATTCCGGCTGACAAAAGTAATAAAATTATCTTTATTCTTTTAACCTTTGTAGCTAATAACACTACCACAATGGATGCCAGAGACCGGATCATTTCGATTGACATAATGCGGGGTTTAACCCTGGTGTTGATGCTGTTTGTTAATGACCTCTATATGCCGGGAGTGCCAGCATGGCTTGGTCACAGACCTGCCGGTTTTGATGGTATGGGTTTTGCCGACTGGGTATTCCCCGGGTTCCTGTTTATAGTGGGAATGGCTATCCCATTTTCAATTGGTAAAAGAATTTCTAAGGGTCAGAATGCAAAATCAATATCACGGCATATCATAATCAGAACAATAAGTCTCCTGATAATTGGTGTGCTTATGCTTAATTCAGAAAGAGTTAATCCTGAATTTACAGGCATAGGAAAAAACCTGTGGGCAATACTTATGTACACCGGGGTATTTCTTATCTGGAATAAATACAAGGAAAACGATAGGAACTTCTTTACAATAGCAGGACTACGGTTGGCAGGAATTGCAATTCTTGTTATACTGGTTTATAAATTCCGATCCGGCGAGTTTGAAAATAACGGTTCACTGATTACCAGCTGGTGGGGTATCCTTGGGCTTATTGGATGGGGATATCTTGTCTCAGCTTTCATCTACCTGGCTGTACGCGACAGTATTCTGAACACTGTGGTGGCCTTCCTTTTCTTCCTGACCCTTAATATCCTTTCAAAGCTCAGTCTTTTGACCTCTCTCGACTCTCTGAACCCAATTTTTGGTGTCATTATAGAGGGAAATGTGCCTCTGATTGTTCTCTCCGGAGTGATAACAACTCTTATCCTTAAAAAATATTCAACCAACGACTACAGAAAAACAATTGTAACAATTGTTACAATTGGAGTAGTTAGTATACTGGCAGGATTTATTCTCCGTAAGTGGTTTATTATCTCAAAGATACAGGCAACTCCAAGCTGGGGATTAATATGCAATGGTATAAGCATGATCCTTTTCACTTTGCTTTACTGGATCATTGACATCAGGAAAAAGGTTAAATGGTCTTTCCTCATCAAACCGGCTGGAGAAAACTCTCTTACCACCTACCTTGCTTCTGATATTATTTATTACCTGATCTGGAGCACCGGGATACCGGTACTTATCTATAAACAATCAGATATCCCCCTTGTGGTTATTGCCGGATCTTTAGTCTGGGCCTTATTAATGGTAGGGCTCACCGCTCTCCTTGCACGGTATAATATTAAACTTAGATTGTAGCTACCCTGTTCTCGAGGCTTTAATTACCATATTTTCAGATCATTCATCCTCTTGAAAACCAATTCCGGAGTCAGCCAGTTCATACAGGCAAAATCGCCTCTGCTGCATTCGCCTTTCCCATAGATTGTACAGGGACGACAGGCTAGTTCTTCTACAGGAATGCTTATTGTATAATTTTCAGGTTGCATCCAGGCACCAAATCCGTTAATTGGATCTGTCCCTCCCCAGATAGAAATAACTTTAGTGCCTACCAGAGCTGCCATATGCATATTTGAAGAATCCATAGCTATCATCATGTCTAGCTTGCTCATCAGGGCCAGTTCTTCTTCAAGGCTGAGTTTTCCCGATATATTTATAGATCCGGTTACCTTCGACTGCAACCCCTTAAGTCTTTCCGCCTCCTCTGTTCCTCCAAACAACCAGAATCTTACCTTATGCTTTTCTGATATTAACCCAAGAAGGCTCACCATATTTTCTTCAGGCCACATTTTTAAATTATGCTTTGCATAGGGAGCAACTCCGATGTTCAGTTCTCCCTGCAGATCCATCATCGATACGATCTTTTTTTTTGCCTCAGCAGTTGGTATTATCCATGGACCATCAGGGAGCAGAACAGGGAATCCTGCCCTTGAAAATGTATCTCTATAGCGTTCCACAGCATGCATTAATTTGTTTTTTGAAATCCCTCTTATTACAGATCTCTTTTCACTTCTCCCCTTTTCAATAACAGATACCGGCACACCGGCAAGCCTGAACTGAAGCCTTAATATCTTCGACCTCAGAACATCGTGCAGATCAATTACATAATCAATTTTCGACTGTTTGGTGATATCTCTGTAAAGCCTGATCAACCCTAACAAACCTTTATGCCTGCTTTTAAAATCTGGATAAAAAAGCCTGAGCCTTTCTGATGAGAAAAATGGTTTGTATGCGGACCTTATAAGAAATACAAGTTCAACGGCAGGATATTGGCTCATCATCCCTGCTAATACAGGAGTGGAGAGAGCTATGTCGCCCATTGCAGAGGTCCGTATTACCAGAAGACGCATTTCAGTATTTTTCGTATGATTTCTCCTCAATTAATCCGGAAGAGGTTCTAATATTGATCTCTCTCTTCAGTTCAGACCTTTTGTCGTTTTTAAAATATACGGAACGGGCAGTAGAAATAAAATTATCTCCAAATTCCTTGTTTCTCTCCATATCACGTATATGATCCTCAATATCCCACAATTCACAATTCACCTCATACAACGACTTATATAACAGATCTTCAGTACTTATAATGGAAGATGATGCTTTGATTAGCTCATCATACTCCTTCTTCAGGTTTATCAGTTTAACCTTATCTTGTATTCGCTCAAGCTTTATCTGGATTATTGTGAGTTTATCAATAATCTCCCCGTTTGATACTTCAATTTTCATCTTAAGGTTTTATAGTTCAAATTTAGCATCTTTTTGTGATAAATATTTTTTACCCACCCCTAACCCCCCGCCGAAGCGGGGCAGGCTCTCCAGGGAGGGGAATTTACATCGTTGACTTTTGACTTTTGACTTTCCTGCCTGCCGGCAGGCAGGTGTCTTTTGTCTTCATCAATACGGATCCACATCTATTGCAATCTTCAGTGAGGAGGCCCCCTTTTTATTTTCGAGTCGTTCTATCGCTTCAATAATTAACTGTTTAGCCTTTATTGGTGGTTTCGATCTTTCAATTTTAATGAGGATCGTTTTAATATACCATAACTGCACCTGTGCAATCACAGGTGATTCCGGTCCAAGTACCCGTTTGCCAAATATGGCTTTCAGATCATGTCCAAGAATATCTGAGTAATAGTTTAAAAGGGACCTCTCTTTATGCTTAATACTGATCTTAACCATCCTGCAGAAAGGGGGATAGTTAAAGGTCATCCTTTCCTCAGCCTGCATCCTGAACATACTTACATAATCATGCCGGAGCACAAGCCTTATAATCTTGTTTGCCGGGTCAGATGTCTGAATCACAACCTTACCCTGTTTCTGCCTTCGTCCGGCTCTTCCGCTAACCTGTTCCATAAGTTGAAAACTTCTTTCATGTGCCCTGAAGTCGGGATAGTTTAAAAGGTTATCAGCATTCAACACTCCTACAACTGTAAGGTTTTCAAAATCAAGGCCTTTAGAAATCATCTGTGTCCCAATAAGTATATCGATTCGCCTCTCTTCAAAAGCTCTGATCATTTTGTTAAAAGAGTTTTTATTTCTTGTAGTATCCTGATCCATTCTTTCAACCCTGGCATCCGGAAATACAATTTTTATCTCATCTTCAATTTTTTCCGTGCCAAATCCCCGGGTCATCATTCCTGTAGAATGACAGCTTCCACATTTAGATGGCATTCCAGTGGTATAACCACAATAATGACAAACAAGCTTGCTTATCCCTTTGTGATAAGTGAGCTTCACAGCACACTGAATACATTCCGGGATCCATCCGCACTCAGAGCATTCGATATATGGTGAAAATCCACGCCTGTTCTGGAAAAGAATTATCTGTTCATTATTTCCAAGTGCTTTATCAATCGACTGAAGTAACTCTGGGGTAAAATGCGAAACCATCAGTTTTTTCCTGTATGCCTCCCGGGTATTAGCAATTATAATATCTGGCAATTTAATTTGACCAAACCTCTCCTTTAATTCAGAAAGTCCATACTTCCCATTCACAGCATTATTATAACTTTCAACAGATGGAGATGCTGAACCAAGAATGGTTTTAGCTTTATGAAGAGCTGCCAGTATTATTGCACAATCGCGGGCATGATAACGTGGTGCCGGATCGTGTTGTTTATATGACCCATCGTGTTCTTCATCCACAATGATCAGTCCAAGGTCGCTGAAAGGTAGAAACAGAGATGATCTCACACCCAGAATAAGTCTGTATCCGGTTAATGGATTCTCATCTGCAACTCTTTTCCAGATTTCCACTTTCTCAGGATCGCTGAACCGTGAATGGTAGACACCTGTAACTGCTCCAAAATGTTTTTTAAGACGCAGGATTATCTGAGTTGTAAGAGCTATTTCAGGGAGCATATAAAGGACCTGCTTCCCCATTTTTAATTGTTCTTCGATAAGGTGTATATAAATCTCTGTCTTTCCACTCGAAGTTACACCATGTAGCAAAATAATTTCCTTTTCCAGAAGCTGGCTGGTAACTGATTTGTAAGCAGCTGATTGAGCTTCACTCAATTTATTTATAGGTTCATTATAACTATCTGTTGCAATGAGTCTTGAGACAGGTTGAGACACAACTGTCAATATTCCCTTCCTGGTAAGAGAGTCAATAATATACGGAGAAGAGTGTGCTTCAGATAAAAGGAAAGATTTTCTTACTGGGATAATCTCAGATCCAAATATATACCCTGTTAACCTGATGTATGTTGAAAGAACATCTTGTTGCCGTGGAGCCCTTGCAAGGTTATCGAGTATAATATTTAATTCGTCATCGGTATACTTTCCGGCAAGTGCGATGTAAGTCTCTAATCTTGGTTTATAATTACTTACGGATGATGTTGATGGAAGGGCAGCTTTCATTACCTCTCCCTCGCTGCATAAATAATATTCTGAAATCCATGCCCACAATTTTAACTGTTTCTCTTTAACCGCCTGGACTACGTCAAGAATTCTAATTATTGTTTTTATATTTTTAATAGCCGGCTGGTTATTATGAATGCTGGCAGCTATTCCTGAATAAAGGTTTTTACCTCCGAATTGTACCTCTACTCTCACCCCTGGCTTGATAGTATTGATAAGGTTATCAGGGATCCTATAAGTGAATCTTCCCCTGACTGCCAGAGGCAGAATAATATCAGCAAACCTGTTATTTGTCATCTATTTATGCAGAATGCAAAGTAAGAAAAAATAATGGTTTCAGCTCTCAAACCCAGATTCTCAGTTTGATTTAATGAAGCTCGACATAACTGTAAGGAGGTGGTCTTTTCTTATTGGTTTGATCAGGCAGGCGTCACAGCCAGCTTCCAGAATAATATCTTTATCATCCTCAAAAATAAAAGCAGTCTGTGCAATTATAGGCAAATTTTTGCGTATTTTCCTGATCTCCTTAGTTGCTTCAATACCGTTCATCTCAGGCATTTGCATGTCGAGAAGCACCACATCAATATCCGGGTTGGTCTTAACAAGTTCTAATGCATCAAAGCCTGACCTGGCTGTAAGTATTGTAACACCGGTATCAAGAAGTATCCTGTTCAGATAAATAAGGACATCTTTATTATCATCAACAAGCAGGCATTTTCTGGAGCTCCAGTCAATAGATAAAATTGTAAGATCATTACTGACAGGTTTAATCTTTATTGTTGAACTCCTTGCAGGTCTGTAGGGAAGAGAAAAACTGAATTCCGAGCCTATACCCTTTTCTGATTGAACAAAAATTTTACCACCCATTCTTTCAACGACCTCTTTTACAAGAGTAAGTCCTATCCCCAATCCTTCAAATGGACGATGATGACCATCAATCTCCTGTCGGAATTCTTCAAAAATACTAAGGAGATTCTCCTTGCTTATCCCTATACCTGTGTCCTTGATTTTAAATACAATATCTTCATTTTCCTTTAGATATAAGAATTCTATCGAACCATCAAGTGTAAACTTAACTGCATTGTCCATAAGATGGTTCAAAACACGTTTTAGCCAGATTTTGTCAGTAAAAATCAGGTCTCCATTATTTTCAAACTGATTTTTTACATTCAGGATGATAGACTTTTCATTTCGTCTGATAATCTGTCTTGCTTCTTCAATTATTTCATTTACAATGGAACTCAGGGAAACCTCTTCATATGTAATTTCAATCTGGGAACTTTCAAGCCGTGATAGGTCAATAATATCTCCAATAATCTGAAGCAATTTTTCGCTGTTATAATTTATATGTTCAATGTACTCTTCTTTAGCTTCATTTGTAATATTATTTGCCAGGAGCAGGTTTGAGAATCCGACTACACTGTTCAGAGGGGTACGTATCTCGTGTGAAATATTTGCCAGGAAGCTCGATTTAAGACTGCTACTTGCTTCAGCCTCCAAATTAGCTTTAATAAGATCCTCATGAACCTGTTTCAACTTTGTTATATCGCGCGAAATGGTTAGCGCTCCAAGAACCTCACCGCTATCACTCCTGACGGTAACCGACCTGGTTGAGAAATTCACATAATGTCCATCTTTGTGTCTGAGTCTGATTTCGCTTTCATAGAATCCTTTACTGGAGAGAGCTTGTACTCTTTTGATTTGAGAATCCTGATCATCCGGATGGATTATATCTTTATAGTCCAATAAATTAAATGAATCACGGTCTAGTCCAATAGAAGAATAAACGGCAGCATTAGCATACTTCAGGTTCCCTTCCCTGTCGAAGAATGAAATGCCATCTGTAGCTGCCTGTAACAACATCTTATAAAATTTATCTGATTCATAATACTCTTTTGTAATCAGGTCTTTCTGAATTGCAAGTTCACTATTGTACTTTTGCAGGTCGATATTGATATCTGAAATCTGCGTGTTCCTTTCCTGTAATTCCCTGTTTACTCTTTTAAGTTTAATTGAGAAAAAAATTATTATAGTGCTAACGACCAGGAGAGTTCCAAGAAGAGTCAGGATCAAATTAATAATAGGCTTTGTAAAAACCACAGTTAAATCTGGTGAGACATTGGCAAGATTAGTTCCATAACCACTAGCAGACGAGGCATATATTGATATTAAGAGTAATAACAGGGAAAATAAAAGAAATGAAAAATATTTATCCATAATCCTGCATAAAATGCTCCGACCTTTTTTTCTCATATAAACTCAAATGAAATAATAACGCAGTCAACTTTCACAATGACAATATTTTATCTAATAAAATTAAGAATTTAATCTTAACATTAAACAAATCATGTTAAGAGAATAAATATTCTCTAATTCACATTCAGGCACAAAATAAGTGAAATTTCTTCATTAATAATACAACAGCTCTAATATATTTATTTTCATCGGATCTATTTGTCCTGATAAACTTAAAAATTGTTAAATTGCAACCATCACTTTAATATTTTATGTGCATCAGGAATCATGCATATCTATTCATTGATTTTCAAGCGATTTGGAATATTTTGTTCATGATTACCGATAATCGTTTAATATATTATTTATTGAGTATCAGCAATCAATAACAAAAAGTTAAAAACAGAATAGTATTAATTTTATAATGTTAATTATCAAATACTTACATTTGTATCAAATAACCCCCTTTCCCGTCCCGCCTAAGCGGGAAGCTTTAATCAATAAAAAATATAAGCATAACAGTGATGGATAAAAAGGAAAGCAAATTTTCAGGAGGAAGAAGGTACAGAAATGATGATATAACAGTTTATTGGAAACCGTCAGCATGTATTCATGCATCATACTGCTATAGAGAGCTTATCGAGGTTTTTGATCCAGGCAGACGTCCATGGGTTGACATGAATGGTTCCTCAACAGAACGGATTATTGAAGTTGTAAATTTATGTCCCACTGAAGCTCTTGCCTGGAAATGGAATGATGATGAAAAGAACGAGAATATTGATAATGATCAACTTAATCATATTAAGTTCAGACGACCGGAACTTATACAAAAAGATGAACCGGTGACGGAGGAACATCCTGTAACGGTCAAAATAATGGTTGACGGACCAATAGTTTTTAAGGGTAACTTTACACTTGCTTATAACGGGAATAAGAAAGAAGTACATGAAAGCATGATTTCAATTTGCCGGTGCGGAGTGAGTGATCATCAGCCTTTTTGCGACGGACAGCACAGAAAAATAGGTTTTATTGGTTAATTATCAATGATGTATGAAAGAGAATAATGAAATAGAATCTCAGGCAATTATCGAAGTAATTGATTTTGGGCCGTTAAAGATAACAGGTAACTTCCTTGTGAAAGATTTGCAAAGAGACCTTGAGAGTTCTCCAGGAGAGGTTTGGCTTTGCAGATGTGGTAAATCGGGTAACAAACCATATTGCGATGGCTCGCACCAAAAAATGAAGATTTTTTATAGACATAAAAAACAGGATGAGCCCTCTATCTTCCTGTTATTAAAGCACTTACCCTTGCAGCTGCTTCTTTAAACGAGATTGCTGAAAAAACCTCAAGTCCTGAATTATCAATAATCGTCTTAGCCTCTTCAGCATTTGTTCCCTGTAGTCTTACTATTACCGGCACATTAATTTTTCCTATTGCTTTATATGCTTCAACGACTCCATTTGCTACTCTGTCACATCTTACAATTCCACCAAAGATATTAATGAGGATTGCTTTAACAGCAGGATCTTTAAGAATAATCCTGAAGCCGGCTTCAACAGTTTTAGCATTGGCTCCTCCACCCACATCAAGAAAATTTGCCGGAGCCCCACCTGATAATTTAATTATATCCATTGTTGCCATAGCAAGACCTGCTCCGTTGACCATGCAGCCTACATTCCCATCTAGTTTAACAAAATTGAGATTATGATTTTCTGCTTCAACTTCTACAGGGTCTTCTTCATCAGTGTCTCTCATTTTTGCCAATTCAGGATGCCTGAACAAAGCATTATCGTCAAGAACAAGTTTACAATCAACTGCCAATATCCTGTTATCGCTGGTTTTCAACACCGGGTTAATTTCAAGCAATTGTGCATCGCAATCTATGAAAGTCTGATAAATGCCTGCCAGAAACTTCTCCATGTTTTTTAAAGCCAATCCTTCCAATCGAAGATTAAAAGCAATATTTCGTGTTTGAAAAGGTTTAAGTCCGATACCCGGATCAATTTCTTCGGTAAAAATAAGATGAGGTGATTTTTCGGCAACCTCTTCAATGGACATTCCTCCTTCTGGAGAATACATAAATATAAATCTGCCGGTATTTCTGTTGAGTAGAATACTAATATAGAACTCCTTTGGATCAGTATCTCCTTTATAATAAACATCCTGCGCTATGAGTACCCTGTTTACTCTCTTTCCTTCTGGTCCTGTCTGAGGAGTAATCAGTTGCATACCTAATATCGCTTCGGCTAGCTTACCTGCTTCTTCAACTGATTTTGCCAGTTTAACACCACCGCCCTTGCCTCTTCCTCCGGCATGTATCTGTGCTTTAACTACGAAAAAATCTGATCCTGTTTTTTCCTTTAACTGTGCTGCAACCATAATTGCCTGGTCAGGAGTTTCAGCAACAAATCCTTCCTGAATATCGACATTGTAAGCTTTGAGTAATGACTTACCCTGAAATTCATGAACATTCATCTTATAACAAATTAATTAACATAACAACCTCCGATTCACTGAATTTACTGTTCACAAAATAATAATAAATACCATATTATTTATTAATTTTCGCATAAAAAAGGATGCGGAAATTACTTAACTCAGAACTAGAGAGAAAAACTATAGAACAATTCAGAAAATCTAAAAAGTCACCATTTATAATAGTACTGGATAATGTAAGAAGTCAAAGTAATGTAGGCTCTATTTTCCGGACAGCTGATGCATTTGTTACAGAAGCAATATATTTATGCGGGATAACAGCCCGTCCTCCTCACAGAGATATCCAAAAGACTGCTCTTGGAGCAACTGAATCGGTAACCTGGAAATACTTTCCGGGAACAAGAGATGCTATTCATGAACTTAAAAAAGAAGGGTATAAAATTATTGGCATAGAGCAGACAGAAGGATCTGTTGAGTTACAAAATTTGCAGATTGAAACAGGAGAAAAGTATGCTCTTATATTTGGTCATGAAGTAAATGGAGTTGATCAGGATGTTATAAATCTTTGTGATCAGTGTGTTGAGATCCCTCAATTCGGGACGAAGCACTCATTTAATATCGCAATAAGTGTTGGTATCGTTTTGTGGGAGATGAATAAAAAAAGGCCGCTCTGAACGAAGTCGAAGAGCAGCCTTTTTAAATTTATAAATACTTTTTATTGAACTGTTGATTTAAATGTATCATCATTGAAAAACTTTGCAAACTCAAGGTCAGTTTTTGCATAAGCTTTCCAATCAGCATTAAATCCGATTGCTTCACTAAGATTATTAAGTGTATAATCTCTGTCGTCAAGACGGGCACCAATGATAGCTTTCAGGTAGGATGGTTTTCCGTATTTGCAGAGTTCAGTCATACCATCAAGCATTAATTTTGCTTTGTTGATATCGCCTTTAAGAACCAGAGCAAGAGCATTGTTGAAACATGGCTCGTTTCCAAAATAATTAACTGCTTTATCATATTCGCCTTTTGTAATAGCAATCATGCCCAGACCCCACTTTGATTCTTTAGTTGCAGCGGTCATAGAATTAAAATACTCTTCTGCCGTAGCAAGGTCGCCTTTTACAAGCGAAGTGAAACCAAGATTGTTCTTTACAACATCATTATTCTTAATGGCTTTTGCAGCTTCAAATGCTCCTATAGCTTCATCTGTTTTACCTAAAGCCATATAAGTGTAGCCAATGTTATTATGAGCGCGAATACATTTAGGAGTGTTTGCAGCAGCAGCCTGATAAGATTTGAGCTGTTCGTTAAGATCTTTGGTTAGTGTGGCTGAATAAAGCAATTCCTCAAGGGATAATACAGTAGGATCTGATTTCACCTGAGCAAGTATCTGCTCATCGCTACGACCAATCTTATCAACATTTACCATCATTTTTGATCTTCTCAGTCTTGGAAGGATATCTGTTTTAAGGACATCAAAAGCTGCGGACATATTCTTAATTTCCTTCTCACGAACGTCAGGATCAGAATACATTGACAGGACACGAAGAATAAGTTCTTTATCCTGTATTGTTGATTTCTCAACTTCAGTTTTAAAACCATCCCAATCTTCAGCGATGGTCTTTGAATCAAAGAAACCTTCAGTTTTAGCTGCTTCGACTTTTGCAAATTCCTTTTTAATGAATTTGTCAGCAGCAGTACCTCTGTTTACAGATAGCTTTTCGTTCAGTTCAAGCTTTCCGTCTGGAGAAGCGTAAGAGCTGACAACAGTTGTTTTAAACTGACGGGCAGAATCAGTATCTACAGTTTTAATATATTCTTTAAGAAGAGCAATATCTTCTGATTTAAGTTCTGAGCTGCGAATATTAGCTCTATTAATGACGTAGTTAATATCTGCTTCCTGAGCTTCAGGAGTTACTCTTGCATAATTATCTTTCATCATCATGGCCATACTGTGTTTCCCAACCAGAGTAGAGGTAGCAATTACACCATCGGCTAACTTAACAGGGTCAAAATCAAGACTCGTAGTTCCTCTGGTAGCTTTAACCTTTAGTACCAGCTCTGAAATCTTCATAGCTTCCGTATAAGGGATTGTACTGGTATAAGTAAAATCTCCACCAGTAGAAGTAATCACTTTATTATTGGCCTCAACACTTTCTCCCTGAAGAACCTGAACTTTTTCAAAAGCTGCTTCGCCTCCAGCATATGTAAGAACAGGAGTAGCCGTAACAGTTGTCTTCTTATCAAAATATTTAGCCGGGAAGGTACCTTTAATTGTTACTGTAACAATACCAGCATGTGCTTCAAGAACCTTTGGAGTTACCTCATACTTTATCAAGTTAGAGTTTTTCTTCATCTTATTCAATCCACTGCAACTTGTCATAATAGTAGCGGCGATGATAAGGATAAAATAGCTTCTGAATTTTTTCATAGTTAAAAAGTGTTATTTGTTTATGATATCTGTTTGTCTGTTTATAATGAACAATATACTAAATTCTCAACATAAATGCAAAGTTAAAACAAATTAGTCAAATTTGAAGCATTATGAATAAAATAATTACAAAATCACCTTATTCAACCCAATAGGATAATTATCAAAGAAAATTGTATCAATTATTTTGGAATATTGATTATCATTTGTAACAAAATCTATCTCATTTATATCAATAACAAGATACCTGTTCCCTGGATTTTGTTTAAAAAAAGCAAAATAACTATCCTGTATTTTCTGAAGATATTCTTTAGTTATTGATTTCTCATAAGGTCGGCCACGTCGCCCAATGTTCTGCAACAACCTGTCGGGATCCATGTGAAGGTAGACATATATATCAGGCTTTGGAAGAGATCCGTATATGATATAGAAGATCTGACGGTATAGATTATACTCCTCCCCTTCAAGTGTAGAAGCTGCAAATACCAGCGATTTCATGAAATAATAGTCTGCAATTGTAAAGGATTTAAAAAGATCCTGAGGAACCAGCTCTTCCTTAAGTTGTTTATAGCGGCTTGCCAGGAAAGACAATTCCAGTGGGAAGGAATACTTTTCGGGGTCAAGATAAAATTTCGGAAGAAATGGGTTATCAGCAAAATGTTCAAGAATAAGATGTGCGTTAAACTGCTCTGCAATTCTCCTGGTCAGAGTGGTTTTGCCTGCTCCAATATTTCCTTCAATAACTACATAGTTGTATTTTATCTTCATTGCTGAAAATAATATTTTAATTTCAACAAGTCAAATTTATAAATTGGATGTGAAATTGCAATAAAAAGCCGGCTAAATTAGCCGGCTCTTTTTATTTTTCCTGATTTTGTGCAGGGTTTCTGCTGTCATTATCCGGACGCGGAGGACGCGGGAGTAACGCTTTACGTGATAATTTAATTTTACCACTTCGGGGATCGATATCAATTATCTTAACTTCGACCTCTTGCCCCTCTTTAAGAACTTCTTCCACAGTTCCGATTTTTCTCCACTCAATCTCAGATATATGAAGTAACCCATCTTTGTTTGGTAGTATCTCAACGAATGCTCCAAACTGGACAATTGTTTTTACTTTGCCCTTATATATCTGTCCGATCTCAGGAATTGTAACTATTTGCTTCACCCAGTCAAGTGCAGCATTAATAACCTGAGCGTTTTCACCAAAAATGTTAACATCACCATGTCCATTAACCTCTTCAACGATAATTGTAGCACCTGTTTCACGTTGAATTTCCTGAATAACTTTACCTCCCGGGCCAATTAATGCACCAATCATTTCTTTAGGTATAGTAAGCATTTCAATCCTTGGTGAATGTGGTTTAAGTTCCGGCCGCGGTTCTGCAATTGTCTGGGTCATTATATCAAGGATATGCAATCTTCCGGCTTTAGCCTGGTTAAGTGCTTTTGTAAGGATTTCAAATGACAGACCTTCCACTTTTATATCCATCTGTGTCGCGGTTATACCATCACGTGTTCCAGTCACTTTAAAGTCCATATCACCCAGATGATCTTCATCACCAAGGATATCAGAAAGGACAGCATATTTATTTGTCTCTTTATCAGTAATAAGACCCATTGCAATTCCTGAAACAGGTTTCTTTAATTTTATACCTGCATCCATTAGAGCAAGTGTCCCTGCACATACTGTAGCCATTGATGAAGAACCGTTCGATTCAAGAATATCTGAAACGACCCTTATTGCATAAGGATTCTCATCATCAGATGGCATCATGTTTTTAAGTGCACGGTGAGCCAGGTTTCCATGTCCTATTTCTCTTCTGCTTAATCCACGGGCAGGTCTTGCATCGCCAGTGGAAAAAGGTGGAAAATTATAGTGAAGCGTAAATTTTTCTGTTCCTTTATTCAGCACTTCATCAATGATCTTTTCGTCCAGCTTAGTTCCCAGTGTAACCGTTGTAAGTGACTGTGTTTCACCTCTTGTAAACAGTGCAGAGCCATGTGTTGCAGGGAGAGTGTCAATTTCACAAACTATAGGTCTGATCTCTTCAGGCTTCCTCCCATCAAGACGGATATTATCATCTAGTACCAGTTTCCTTGATGCTTCTTTTAACACATCATGGTAGTATTTTTTAGCTAGCTTAACATCAACCGGTTCCTCCTCAGTATATTGTCCAATAAAATCAGTTATGATAGCTTCAAAAGCATCAAGGCGCTTATGTTTATCAGCTGTTGAAGATTTTGCTGCCTGGTAACATTTATCATAAGTTTCATCCCATACTTTTTTTCTAAGATCTTCATCATTCACTTCATGAGAATACTCCCGTTTAACAGTTGATTCAACCTCTTGTGCAAATTCCATCTGGGCCTTGCACATAAGTTTAATAGTATCGTGTCCAACTTTTAAAGCTTCCAGCATCTCAGCTTCCGAAACCTCTTTCATCTCACCTTCAACCATAAGGATATTGTCGTATGTAGCTCCCACCATAAGGTCAATGTCGGCTTCCTTAAGCTGAGTTGCAGTAGGATTAACAACAAAATTATTGTTGATCCTGGCAACCCTGACTTCCGACATAGGTCCTTTGAAAGGAATATCGGACACTGCAAGAGCTGCTGAAGCTGCAAGGCCTGCCAATGCGTCTGGAATGATTTCCATATCAGCCGACATCAGGCTGATTGTTACAAATGTTTCTGCATGAAAATCATCAGGGAAAAGGGGCCTTAATGCCCTGTCAACAAGCCTTGAAATAAGGATTTCATAATCTGAAGGCCTTGCTTCTCTTTTCATAAATCCGCCAGGGAATCGTCCCGATGAAGCATATTTTTCTTTATATTCAACAGATAGTGGCATGAAGTCAGTATCTTCTTTTGCCTCTTTAGCTGACACAACAGTAGCCAGCAACATTGTCTTACCCATTTTTAATAAAACAGAACCATCAGCTTGTCTGGCCATTTTACCTGTTTCAAGGGTTATTGTTCTCCCGTCACCGAGATCAATAATCTTCTCTTTTACTTTAAACATTATATATTTGATTTTAGGAAAATTGAAATTACTAAAAATTTTAACTAGTATGAAAAAAGGCAACTTTAAATTGCCTTTTTCTCTATTTACGTAATTTCAATGCTTTTATAATTTCGCGATACCGCTCGATATCTTTAATTTTCAGGTAGTCTAACAGTCTTCTTCTTTTCCCTACAAGTTTGATAAGCGCCTGCTGGGTGCTGAAATCTTTTTTGTTCTTCTTCAGATGTTCGGTAAGATGATTAATCCTGTACGAGAAAAGTGCTATCTGGCCCTCTGCTGTACCGGTGTCGATTTCAGATGTTCCAAACGTTTTGAAAAACTCCTGCTTTTTTTCAGTTGTTAAATACATGTCTCTAATTAAAATATTGTTTATCCATAAATAAATTGAGTCTCCAATTTTGGAACGCAAAAATAAGGCTTTTTTATGAAAATTATCAAACAATTGTTTTTTTTTTATAAAGTTCTTGAAATATACATTTTAACAGAAACGAATAAATGAAAATAATTATTGTTCCTCATTATAATAAAGACGTTAAAATGATACTAAACGTTGCGTTGAATAACGTTATCATTCAACTATTTGTCATAAAATACTTCACATTCGTCAAAAGAACTCTATTTTCCAAAAACATCTTGTATTTATTCTCCTTTTCACTCCTTCTCCACCTCTCCCCTTCCTCTTAAATTATGGTTCAAGGAGAAGCTCTTCATAATCCTTAAGTTTTTCCCCGGAACTTATAATTTTACTTCCGATCCGGCAATCGAGACATCTTCGTTTTTTGCAATAGTCATTCCTGAGCTGTATTAATGCCTGGGAATAGAAAGCTGATTCAGACTCAATCCCTACTTTTCCCCATTCCCTGGCTATCGAGTTCTCCTCGCTACGGATACTTTCGAGGAAGATAAGTGCTCTTTCACAAATATTCTGACAATCCCTGCTTCTTCCATAAACAAATATTACAGGAATTACAGCATTAATAAGAAATATATCGGTTGCCTGCGATCCGGTGTTCTTTGAAATATTCCTGCTCTTCTTACCAAAAACGAAATGATTGTACCAGTATTCAGAAGCAGATACTTCAAATACCTCTCTTAGCTCTATTATCTCCTTAGCTTCCATCACTCTGGAAAAGAGCCCTCCGGCAATTGAAAGCAATGCTGAAAGCTGCGATATCCTAATGGTAGGAAAGTTAACAGGCCTTAACCTGGAAAATTTCCAAACCCAACCATGAATAGGATGAAGAGAATATTTTGTCGAAAGAACTTTGTACTCCTTAATCAGGTTCTTATAATAATCATCATTGAGTGCCTCCTTGAAAAGGCCCTCTTCAAGCATTCCGGCTGTCCCGAATAAAAGAGCTTCTACCTGAAACCTGTTATCTGCATGTTTACAAATTATCTTGAAAGGAAGGGCCGTTGCGAGCATCTCAAATGGCTCAGTATTAACGCTGAATCCAAAATAACGTGCCAGTAATCTGTAAAACACCTCTTCCCAATCGTTACCTGTTTCATGTAAAATTTTAAGGATTAATTCTGATTTTTTCAGAAATCTTTCAATAACCAGAGAATTAAGCCAGTGGCGTATGAAAATAGGATCAAGATTTTTAATCTCATCCTGACAGGCAATAATATAAGGATCATTTACCAGTGAGATATATTTTTCATAAAGTGTCGGGTCAAATAATAATTCTATGGTCAATAGCTCCTCTCCTCTTGAATTATATACCCTTTTATCGTTCTCTGCAACAACATGAAGGATAACATTATTAAATGCCGGATCAGTTTGATGTCCATGAATATTAAAATGAGATGACCTGGTATGTATCTCAACATTCCCGGCCCATTCGGTACCTGAAATGGAGATACGGGCATTGAAAAAATCGGGTCCTGAATCGCGGTTATATTCACCGGGATGTATGACAATAATTCTATTCCCATCGTTATCATACAGCCTATCCTGATTATATAAACGATATTTCCACAGGTAATGAAGAAATTCCTCTTTCATATTAGCACGAATTAATTTAGAAATCTGCGAGAAGATAAAATTACAAAAAGGTGTACTAATAATCAATACTTATTGATTATTAAATGCAGATTAATTTACTCACAAACGTTTAATGAGGTTTTATGGATGTGAGTGGGAGATTGCTTCGTTCGGCTATGCCTTTCTCGCAATGACATTGCAATTGATAAAGTATGCGGTCACTGCGAGGAGTCAAGTCTGGCGGGACGACAAAGCAATCTCAACTAATAATAAACTGGATATAATAAAACCCTGATTTGGGAATTTTCAAATGAGTTTTCTTTCAGCAAGATGCCTTTCCATCTCCACCTGAATCTCTTTTGCCTTTTCACCGGCAACTTTATCAAAGTTCTCAGTATTATCTGCAAAAATTATACCTCTTGAAGAGTTTACCAGAAGTCCGCATTTATCGTTCATCCCAAACCGGGCTACATCCTCAAGACTTCCACCCTGTGCTCCCACACCGGGCACAAGAAGAAAATGATCGGGGACAATTTTACGTATATCTCTCAGGGTTTCAGCACGCGTAGCACCAACAACATACATCATATTATTAATAGTACCCCATGTTTGTGAAACAGACAATACCCTTTCGAACAATTTAATTCCATCTTCATCGTGATACTGAAAATCATCAGCCCCTTTATTAGATGTAAGCGCCAGAAGAACAACCCATTTATCATTATATGAAAGAAATGGAGTAATTGAATCTTCGCCCATATACGGAGCAACTGTTATGGCATCAAAAGGCAGATTCTCAAGAAAAGTTTTAGCATACATTTTTGAGGTGTTACCAATATCTCCACGCTTTGCGTCGGCAATCACAAAAAGATCCGGATAATTTATCTTAATATATCTAACTGTCGACTCAAGAGATGTCCACCCTTTCACTCCATAGCACTCATAAAATGCTATATTTGGCTTATAAGCTACCGCATATTGATGAGTAGCATCAATAATCCGTTTATTGAACTCAAATACCGGATCTTTTTCAGTATGCAGGAATGCAGGAATTTTTTCAATGTCCGAATCGAGTCCAACACAAAGGAATGAGTGCTTTTTAATGATGTTTTCAAACAATTTTAAGTAGTCCATTATCTAACTGTTTATATGTTGCTATCCTTAAGACGTTCTGCATTCTCAGCCATTTGCAATTTATCAAGAACCTCGTCAATATTACCATCAAGGATGGAAGTAAGGTTATAAATTGTAAGATTGATCCTGTGATCAGTCATTCTGCCCTGCGGATAGTTATATGTCCGAATCTTTGCAGACCGGTCGCCTGTCGAGACCATTGTCTTCCTCCTTTGAGAAACTTCATTGAGATATTTTTGATATTCCAGATTATAAAGCCGTGTTCTTAGCTCTTTTAATGCTTTATCATAGTTCTTAATCTGCGATTTTTCATCCTGGCATGTAACTACTATGCCTGTAGGAATATGGGTAAGACGAATAGCAGAATAAGTTGTATTGACTGACTGCCCCCCGGGTCCGGAAGAACAATAAGTGTCTTTTCGGATATCTTCACTTTTAAGATCAACATCAAATTCATCAGCTTCAGGAAGGACAACAACCGATGCAGCAGATGTATGAATTCGTCCCTGAGTTTCTGTTTGTGGAACCCTCTGAACACGGTGAACGCCTGACTCATATTTCAAAATACCATAAACGCCTTCACCAGTGATACTTAGAACGATTTCCTTATATCCCCCTGCTGTTCCTTCAGATATATTGTTTACCTCAACTTTCCATCTTTTTTCTTCAAAGAATTTACTGTACATTCTGAAAAGATCTCCGGCAAAAATGCTTGCTTCATCACCGCCTGTGCCTGCTCTTATCTCCATTACAGCATTTTTGTCATCCTCAGGATCAGTAGGGATAATTAGCAACCTGATCTCATCTTCCATATCGGGTATTTGTGACGTAAGCTCTTCCAGTTCAGCTTTTGCCATTTCTCGCATCTCTTCATCTTTTTCAGTTGCAAGCAATGCTTTCGTACTCGATATGTTACTAAGAGTAAGTTTATATCTCTCGTACGATTCTATTATAGGGAGAAGATCTTTATATTCCTTATTTAGTTTGACATACCTCTTCATATCCGAGAGAATCTCGGGTTTGGTAATAAGCTCGCCAACCTCAACAAACCTGGATTTTACCCCCTCCAACCTCTCAAGAATCATGTTGTTTGCCATAGAATAATGAATTTTCAGGGTGCAAAGATAATAAGAAAGGTTGAATTATTAATAGGCATGAGGCTTCAGGCCAGGGTCAACGCACGAAGAAATAAAAAACTAACAGACTATTAACAAATTTATAAGGGTTATTAACAGCCTTCTTAGATAAAAAATAGTTTTTGGGTGGTTGTTAACAGTTTGGTGCTATAATATTGTAAATCTGTTAATTAATACTTGGTCATCACTAATTATTGTTTAAATAATTAGTTGAAATTTGTTGGAATCAATAACTCCAACGCCATGATAAGATCAAGTTTATATGACTACTTTTCAAAGCTCTCTGATCCTCGGCTCAACAGGAATAAGAAACACAATCTGGCCGACA
>Ga0307377_10002088_pt1 | contig 23956 bp, 17 predicted proteins | sample TR3MG_FD_202535 | JGI IMG/M metagenome (GOLD analysis project Ga0307377, IMG submission 202535) | Soil microbial communities from Risofladan, Vaasa, Finland - TR-3 | ecosystem: Environmental > Terrestrial > Soil > Coastal area > Acid sulfate soil | place: Finland: Risofladan, Vaasa | collected...
CAGCAGGAAGGCCAGCGTCAGCGGCAAGCCCTCCACTGTGAGGGTGCGTGCCTCCCGGCGTCGTCCGACCAGCGTCGACGCGCCCGCCGTGGCGATGACCCCAGCCACGCCGAGCAGCACGGCGCCAACCACGACTTCGCTGGGTTGGTGCCCCATCAGAAACAGCAAGAGGTGTCGGACGTAGATCATGTTGGCAACCCCGTTCAGCCACCCCACACCGGGCGTGACGGCGGCGGGCGACGGACCCGCGCCTGCATCAGCGCCAGGATCGCCGGCAGTGAGGTCAGCGCGAAAAACAACAGAAACGGCAAGCCGCTGAAGAACGCATAGGGCAGCGTGACAAACAAGAAGTGGCGCGCGGTGAAGGGATACGGGTCGGGATACGTGGGCCACAACCGCGCCACGACGATGGTCAAGCCATTGAGCAAAAAGATGATCGCCTGCCCTTCCAGCACCCTCCCGATACGGGCCATCCCGGATGGGGTGCGCAGCGTGCGCACCAGGAGCGCCGCCCACACGAGCATCATCCCCAGGCTGAGCAGGCTCAGCGTCGCCGCACTCCAGCCCACGTTGCGCACCTCGCCCGAGGCGAGCACGACGCGGTCAAAGGCCCACGCGGTCGGCAGGGGGTAGATCGCCAGCGTGGCCTCCAGCCAGTCACGGCGGCTGACGAGCAGCAGGATCACCACGTATGCGACCGCCCCCCACAACAGGTCCCCCGGCGCGCCGGGGACGACACACGGCAGCCAGCCCAGCCAGGCCCACCACCACAGCGGCCAGCCCGCGCGCCAGGCCAGCGCCGTCGCCGCTACCAGCGCCAGCGGCGCGACCCAGATGGGCACCGCCGGCAAGGAGAACAGAAACCCGAACAAGAGCAGCGGGAGCGCTGCCAGACCCGCCTCCTGCCAGGTAGCGCGGCCGTGAACCTGCCGCAGCTCCCGCCCGATCTGATCCGCTGCCCCAAAGCGCTCCAGCGCCCGGCCCAGGCAGGCAGCCCCGTCCGCACCGTTCCGCTCCATATCGCGGACGGCCAGCTCCACGTGGGAACGGACCTCGCGCAGCACCTCCGCGGCCTCCTCGGGCGACGCCTGCAGTTCGCGGCCCAACTGGTCCAGGTACTCGTCCAGCGCCGACATCAACCCTTGGCTCCTTCCAGCACCTGCAGCAGTGCGCGCGCAAAGTCACTCCAGTCGCGCGATTTGCGAGCCAGCGTGTCGCGCCCTTTGTCGGTCATGGCATAGTACTTGCGCGACGGCCCCTCCTCGACGACCTCCCAGAAACTGGTCAGCAGGCCGTCCTTTTCCATTCGATGAAGGGCCGGGTAGAGCGTGCCCTCCTTGAACTCGAATATGCCACCGCTGCGGGCTGCCAGGTCCTTGGCGATCTGGTAGCCATACATCGGTCGCTCGGCCAGCAGGCTGAGGATCAGGACGGTCGTGCTCCCCTTTCGCATGTCGAGCTTGTTTCCCATCTCATAACCTCTCTCGCGAATTCTAGGTACATAGAATATCTATGTACCTAGATAAAGTATACCACACGTGGCAGGTGATGTCAATAGATTAGGGTAGCCTTTTGGTACTATGGCATTCAGCTCACTGGGAGCACACGACCTTCCCGAAAGCTGGCACAAGCTACCTGACAGACATTTCGGCGCTTCTGGGCCCCATCTTCGACATTGCCGATCCTGCTCCCAAGCGACCGCTGCGGTCGCCGCTTTCGGGAAGGTTGGCCCCCGCGTCTCTTTGACTTGGGTGCAGCGTTGGGATATACTATCCGAGACCAAGCAACAGCTCCGCACACCGGCATCTGTGCAGGGCTGCCGGGTAGCCACCCGGTAACCGTTCACTATAGGACAAAGAAACCAGGTTTTTTCGCACAAGGAATCACTCTGGCCCATGAGGAGCCTTCCCGATGAGGTACGCTTTGCCTGAGAGACGCCCAAAAAACCTGGTTTCTGGCCGATTCCCAAAGACTTGTCCCATCGTCACTATCAAGGAGTTTTCCTAATATGAAAACATCGGACTGTCCAAGCTGTGGTGCCCCCATAGCACCAGGCGCCAATCGCTGTCCCTATTGCCAGCAGTATCTGGTGAAAGAAGCTACTGCTGAGCAGAAGCGGAGCGGAGACTCGTCTCATAAGGACACGTCAGCGGGCGGATTTTGCTTCCAGCGCAGAACGGAGCCCAACGAGGGGGCTTTTAGCCTTTCGGTGCCCAGCGGCTGGCTGATGGAGGGGGGAATCTCGCGCGCCAACCTGATGCACCAGGTGATCGACGCCCAGTCGATCGAGGCAAAGCTGGACTTGACGGTAAAGCAAGATGCTACAGGGAGCGTGCTGATCCGCTGGTGCCCGGAGATCAAGTACTGCGACGTGCGCATGTCACCGGCCGGAATGATGGGGATGTTCCCACCAGGCAGCAACTACCAGGGAATGTTGGTCTATCCCTTGATGTCCGCCCAGGACTTTCTCATCCAGTTTGTCTTCCCCTGGGCCCACCCGCAAGCCAGCCAGGTGCAGGTGGTGGCGCAGCAAAGCGAACCCCTGCTGGTGCAAAGGTATCGAAGCAGAATGGCTGCGTTGGGTTTACCTGCCAATTTCAGCTACGATGGAGGTATAGTCACCTTTTCCTACGTAGAGAATGGGGTCCGCTACGAGGAGAAGGGACTGGCGGTGATTGAGAACATGGGGCCCATGGCCGGGGGTATGTGGAGCAACAAGGACACGATCATCGGCCGGGCTCCCGAGGGCGAACTCGAGGTCTGGGAGCCTATATTGCGGCACATTCTGGAATCTGTCAAGATCAGCCACCAGTGGCTGGCGCAGGAAATCGTGAACCAGGAGTTTCTCTCCCGCTCATTCCTGACCGCCCAGCAGGCAAGCATGGCCCGGGACCGGCGGATGCTGGAGATCCAGCAGCAGTTGCAGGACATGGATCGACAAATCGTGGAACACCGCCAGCGGACCAACGCCGAAATCCAGAACGACGCATACCTGACCATGATGGAGCAGGAAGAGTACGTGAACCCGTATAGCGGCGAGCCGGAACTGGGCTCGAATCAGTGGAAGTATCGGTGGGTGACGGAAGGCGGCGAAGAGTATTACACCGACAACGAGGACAATGATCCCAACGTGTCATCCGCCCTGAACCGATCGGACTGGAAACGCACGCCGGTACGGCCCAGGTTTCCGCAGTGAAAGAGACGAATGCGCCGCCAAGCTGGGGCGCGTGCTCGACCTGAATGGGCACAAGAACGGACTGGAAAGCCAACTGGTCAACTCCCAACTTCCCACAGGAGGCCTGCGATGAAATTGGACTATAGGAAAACCTTCCTCATCGGCTTTGGTTTCTTTGGCATCAGCGTGGTGTGGACGCTGTACAACGCGTACGTGCCGATCTACCTGCAGGCAGGCAGCCCCACGTTCGACGCGCCCGGAGAGGTGGGCTTTGGCCTGGGCGCTGGCCTGACCGGCGTGATCATGACGCTCGACAACGTCGCCGCTTTCTTCCTCCTGCCGCTCATCGGCCTGTGGTCGGACCGGATCTGGACCCGCCTGGGCCGCCGCATGCCGTTCATCGTCGTGCTCGCCCCCATCGCGATCGCGGCGTTCATCCTGATCCCGGTCGCGGTGCGGATGATCCCGCCCGAGCTCAGCGGGCAGGTCGACCGCCTGGGGACGCCGCTGGCGCTCTACATGGTCGCCATCGGCGTGTTCCTGCTGGCGATGGCCGGCTTTCGCACGCCGGTGATCGCGCTCATGCCCGACCTGACGCCCAGCCCGCTGCGCTCGCAGGCCAACGGCGTCATCAACCTGATGGGGGGCGTGGGGACGTTGATCGCCACGTTGGGGAGCGGTTTCCTGTACGGGATGGGCCGGATCGTGCCCTTTGTCTTCGGTGGCATGCTGATGGTCGCGGCGGTGCTGATGTTGCTGTTCTTTGTCAGGGAGCCACGCGAGTTCGAGGCGACCGCCCACGATGACGAGGGGTTGGGCGCGCTGCGCGGCATCAAGCGCGTCTCGCCCGAGGCCCGTCGCAGCCTGGGATTCCTGCTGGGCGCCATCTTTTGCTGGTTCGTCGGCTACAACGCCGTCGAGACGTTCCTCTCCTCGTACGGGGTGAGCGAGCTGGGGATGTCGACCGGCCAGGCACCGCTCCTGATGGGCGTGGCATCGCTGGCCTTCCTGGCCTTTGCTATCCCCTCCGGCTACATCGCGGCCCGCTTCGGACGGCGGCGGACGATCATCCTGGGCCTGGCGGTCTTTGGCGTACTGCTCGTGGCCAACTTTTTCCTGCGCAATGCAACGCTGATCTGGCCCATCATGGCGATCGGCGGCATCGGCTGGGCGCTGGTCAACATCAACTCGCTCCCGATGGTCGTCGACATCTCGGCCTCCGACGCCGACCTGGGGACCTACACGGGGCTGTACTATATCGCGTCGCAGTTAGCGGCCGTCGCCGGGCCGACGATCAACGGCTACATCGTCGAGTGGGGCGGGGGGGACTATAACCTGATCTTTGTGGTGACGCCGGCGTTCTTCCTGCTGGCGATCCTGTGTATGCTGGGGGTGACGAGGGGGGAGGCGAAGAAAGCGGTTAGTGGTTAGTAGTCAGCAGTCAGCGTGTAGCGCAGCGGGCCTCGCTCAGGCATGAAGCGAGGCCTGCTGTCGTTGGTGGTCAAGGCTCCGGTGGGTGCCAGCCCACGCTCACCCAGCGGCGACGCGCGTCGATGATAACTGCGTTGTTCAAGTTTAACGCCACGACCGTTGCCCGCCCAATCGCCGTCAAACCTACCATGTGCGTTCCCGACGCATCCCAGGCAAAGTGCTCGCTCCACGTCTGGGTGCGCGGGTGGAAGAGAAGTACGATCTCGCCCATCAGGAGATCACGGGCTGTGGTCGTGCTGCCCTTGAACTCGTTGCAACGCCGGCAGGCAAAGCAGAGATTGTCAAATGTGGTTGGACCGCCTTGTGCCTGCAGGACGATGTGGTCAACCGTCATAGGTTGTCCAGAGTTTGCTTCTGTGGTGTGACAATACGCGCATCGCCGATCATCGGCGGCAAGAAGTCGCTCTCGCAGTTTGCTGGGAAGACGACGCTTGCTCACGCCGCGCCCCGCAGCGCTTCGGCGGGCGGTACCTGATAACCTCGCCAGCGAAGCAATGCGGCTGCGTGAGCCTTACACAGCATGAGACGATCGGCCTCAATGCGCAAATTGACCAATTCGTCACGTTCTTCGTCCACCAGGGCATCGTTCGCGTTCTTGTCCAGCAACTCCTGGTAGCGCTCCATACCCGCTTCCGTCGTGCGACTGCGGGCGATGCGCCACAGAGCCTCATCGTCCAGACGATCCAACGCGGCCAGGTCGGCCTGGAATTCGGCCGGCGCGTCGTCCCACCTGGGAGGGCTGCCGATCTGCACAGCGTGAAGCAGCACGTCGTCCAATGAGCGGCGGGTGGCATCTGCAGCTTGTTGCAGACGGATGTACAGACTCTCCGGCAATCGTAACGTGACTGTGCGAGCGCTCATTTCTCACCTCAGGATTCTTGTACGGCAAGGTTAGAATAGCACAAGGGAAAGTTTCCCCATTTCCCCCTCGAATCTTCATAGAAAAGGATAGCACAAGAGGAGCACCGTGTCAAGACATGGCGGGCGGCGGGCCTCGCCCACCTCCAGGTAGGACCTGCTGTTATTGATGGTGATCAAGGTTCAGGCTGGGTCGAAGAGAGATACGATCTCACCGGTCAGAAGGGCGCGGACTGCGGCAGTACTGCCTTTGCCTTGGTTGCAACGCCCACTGTCGTTCTGCTGCGCGCGATGTACCATAGGGCCTTGTCGTCCAGACGATCCAACGCAGCCAGGTCGGCCTGGAATTCGGCCGGCGCGTCGTCCCACCTGGGAGGGCTGCCGATCTGCACAGCGTGAAGCAGTATACCATCTTTTTCGGGGCAGGTGACTGCTCAGGCCAGGTGCCAGGCACTTACACGGTGCCGCCTCGCTTCCCTGTGTATTGGCAGGTTCTGCCGCCAGGCACGCGCCCAAACGGCGGCCACCGCCGCCAGTGCCTGGCACCCGAGGCACGGCTTTTCGCACGTCGGGATTTGCGCAGAACACCAGGCGAACGTATAATAACCTTGCAACTTTGCAGAGTGCAGGACTGTAAACGCGGTTGCTGAAACATTTCGATCTGGAGGAGTAGAGGGTTGCCCGACCCAACCGAAGCCAGAACACGAAAGGAACTCGTCGACCCTGCCCTGGAGAAGGCGGGTTGGGATCTGGAGGACGAGACCCAGGTCGGCATCGAGATCCCCGCCGACCAGTACGACGCTGCCGCGTGGCACCAGCTTGCCGCCCAACTGCACCACCAGCAGGACATCACCAACGTCAAGCTGCCCAAGGGCATCTGCGATTACGTGCTTTACCTGCCCAACGGCGACATCGTCGCCGTCGTCGAGGCCAAGCGCACCAGCGTCGACTCCCGGCTGGCCGAGGTCCAGACCGAGTTCTACGTCACCGAGATCGAAAAGCGACAGAGCTTTCGCCCGTTTGCGTTCATGACCAACGGTCGAGAGACCCACTTCTGGGACGTGGGCCGCGCGCCCAGGCGCGAGGTGCAGGGATTCTTCTCGCAAGCCGACCTGCGACGCCTGCTCGATATCCGGCAGCAGCGAATCCCCCTCACCTCGCTCCAGCCCAAACCGGAGATCATCGACCGCGCCTACCAGCTCGAGGCCGTGCGCCGCATCGGCGAGGCATTCGAGCAGCACAAGAAGCGCCGCGCCCTGCTGGTGATGGCCACCGGCACCGGCAAGACGCGCGTGGCGATGGCCCTGGCCGACCTCTTCCTGCGCAGCAACCAGGGGCGCAAGATCCTGTTCGTCGCCGACCGGGACGCCCTGGTGCGCCAGGCGATCAGCGAGGGGTTTGAGGACTTTATCCCGGACGAGCCTTGCGCCCGCATCTACTCGGACACCGTGGAGGAGGTCAAGGGCAACCGCCTTTTCGCCGTCACGCTCCAGACGTTGAGCAACGTGTTCCGCCAGTTCACGCCAGCGGCCTTTGACCTGATCATCTTTGACGAGGTCCACCGCTCTATCTTTAACAAGTGGAACGACGTCCTGCACCACTTTGACGGGCGCATGATCGGCCTGACCGCGACGCCCGCGGCCTTTATCAGCCGCAACACCTTTCTCGCATTTGATTGTCTCGACGAGGTGCCCACCCACCTCTACACCCGCGACGAGGCGGTCGACGAGGGCTACCTGGTGACCTTTGACCTGTACGCCGCGCGCACCGGGTTCCAGCGCAAGGGCATCCGCGGCGTGGACCGGAAGACCCTAAGGGTTTCGGAAAACCCTTAGGGTCTAGGAGGGGGCAGCGGGTTGTGGAGATAGGGGTGTGTGGTGAAGTGACGTCGGGCGCGGGGGGGGCGGCTGGCGGAGCGGCCGGCGGCACGCCCGGCGCTAAAGCACCGGGCTCAGAGGACAAAGCCCTGCGGGCTGGGGAGGGCGGGCTGTGGCGGAGGCTTTGTCCTCTCAGCATGGCGGTACAGCCTCGCGGTGGGCTGGGCGGTCTGCCGACAGGTTGTTCTCAAGATGCTTGATCGTTTGCCTGGCCTTTTCTCTTTGGGCGTTTGTCGCGTCTGGGTCCTCGTCCAGTGGGGTTTCCTGGAAGCTCCCGTCGCCTTGGGGTGACTCTTCACTGTCGGCCCCCTCGCATCCGCGGCACTCCGGGTATTGCCCTTCTGCGGGGCACAGACATCCTCTTGGCAACATGCGTCCACAGTTGCCCTGATAGGTGATTGACGATCCGCCCTGTCCGGTGCGTCGTCGTCCTTGAACGGACTCGCCGGCGTTGGTGCTCTGTGAGGGTGGAGGGTCACCGATCTTCAGCCGGCTGACGAGGAAAGCCGGTGGGTTGTACAGTTCCTGGCTGATGCGCTGGGTATGGTCGATCCAGGCGCGCACGAACTCGACCGTGCAATCCCGAGCCAGTCGTGTCGCCACGACGGAATCTATGCCAAAGTCTGTCAAAAGTGATTTGATGCTAGATTGACCTGATGATGGGCCATCATCATCACCTTGCTGCATGTTTCTACCTGATTGTTCTTCATGTCGTCCGGTTTTCCGGCCCGCTGTGGGCTGAATTTCCGGCTGTTCAGACGTCCGATTTTCTGGCTGTTCGAAGGTCCGATTTTCTGGCCTACCGTAGATGGTCTCCAGATCCTCGATCCAGGTTATACTGGACGTGCCGAGCCGACGCTCGCGTATGATCAGGCCACGCCTGACCAGTTCGTCCAGGCGGGCCTTGATCGTGCTGGGCGCTCGGCCCATGTCACGTGCCAGCGTTTTGACACCCGGCCAGCAGCCGTCTGACTGCCGGGCGTACTTTAGCAGCAGCGAATAGAGCCTGTACGCACCATCGCTGAGCTCGGTATCCAGCGTGAGCACGTGGTAGACCTGGGCCCAGCCCTGTTGCTTGACCGTGTTTCTGAAGCGGATCGATTCGGGTGCCTCACGCGTCTCATCCACGGTCACCCCTCCCATCGTCGTCGCCAGTGGACAGCAGCGCGTGCGATTGTCTCAGTGCGCGTCGAATCGAACCTACTGCCTGCGCCCGCGTGCCAGGCCACTCGCCTGGGGCGGGGGCGGTTGGGGCCTCGGGTCCGTTCTCCTGCAGGTTTGTGGTTGATTGCCTCATCTTGCATCCCGTAAATGAAAGAGCCGTGGTATTTTCGCTACAATACCACGGCTCAGGGTTCAAAAGAGGCTCATTTTTGGCTCATTTTTGGGTCATTTTTCCGTCGCCCCTGGCGCGCGTAAATCTCGCTTGATTGTTGATTCACTGTATCCAACTAAGTTTGCAATAGCATGAATATCGAGTCCACGGCGATACAGTTCCTGTACCCTCTCTCTGCGGAGGGCGATCTCTTTACTTTTCTGAAGCTCATTGGGATTGGAAAAGGCGTTGAGATCTCCCTCTATCCCTCCGTCTTTCACATGCTCGCCAGAGATTGTGTTCACCTGCGACGGCACGTGGGCCAATTCGTCAAAGTGCTCGTTGGCGCGCCAGATAAAGTTGCGGAACAGAATCTTCCCCCTGTCAGGGATCGTCTGGTCCCAGAATGGTCGCTCCGGAGCGAATCTGATGGCAACACCGTTCTCTGATGGCAAGAGACGCGCGGTACCGATGGCTGCCTGCCGGGCGGTGCAGGCGCGGCGGACACCCTCGGCGTCCAAGATGGCCAATTGGCTATCGTGGGGACCTGCGTCGTGCTCAAGTGCCAGAAACTGGGCGTCGCAATCGCACAAAGCGCGCAACTGGCGACAGATCTCCCGGCGATCGAATGGGAGAGGCCGGGTGGTCTGTCGCAGATCGCTCTCCCTGACCTGAAACTTCGCGGGGCAGGCGGTGACGAGCACCCCCTGCGCCCGGGGAGACCCCGGCAACGGCCAGCCGATGGATTTCAGCAATTGGAAGAAATAGCCCATCACTGGTTGGTGACAGCACTCGGCGGTCACCTTGACCAGGTTCGACTCCGGGGCTACGACTTTGAACCGGATGGCCCAGAACGCCGGGTAGTCCGTCGAGGCAGGTTTCCCCGTGACCGAGAAGGAACACATCATATTCAGCGTGAGCGGGTGCTGGCCGGTGTCCTCTTTTCTGGGCAACCGTATCGGCTGTAGCGAGAAGTAGCCCGCTTGCCGGGTGGGGAACCGGGGAACGAACTTGCGCAGGTGAACGAATTGGGTGAGTTCGCTGACCAACTGGGCGAATGCGTGTGCAGTCGTATGCAGGTGAAAGGGCACTCTGTTCACGGCAGGCAATCCCTCCTATCTCACTTTGGCCGTGATGGATGTTTGACATAATTCTACCATAGACTCGCATGCAGAACAAATGTTTCACTTTTTAGGTTGACATAATGTCATTTCCATACTATCCCCGTCCCCCATAGCTCCCAGCCCTCGCCCCGAGGGCGTCTTGTGCCGGGACGGGGACTTGGCCCCACGCGGGCCAGCGCTGCAACGCCCCCCATTTGTCCCCCATCCTCACCTGTGCTACAATAAACAAAGCCCCGGCGCTTTGAGAGTCCGAGGCCATGGCCAAGGGGGGGTAGGCGATCCTTGGCAGAGGCGATGATCGCACATTGCCCGCCCTCCGTCAAGAGGCGGGCCGTATTTTTGTACCCTGGAGAAGCATCGAACCGGGTACGCCATCCGGTGCCGGGCTCGATCTCCAATCGATTCCCTGGAGCAAACCAAACCCGATGCCCACTCTCGACGACGCGATCCGCAAACCACAGCCGGGCAGGTTCCAAGAGGGTCGGCGGATCCTCGCACATCTGCTCCGATCCACCTCCCTCCAACCCCGGCGTCGCGCTGGGCTTCTGCTGCACCCGGAACGAACGGCCCTCGACCTTGTTCCGCACGTCGGACGCTCTGAACGACGCCTACCTGAGCCGGGCCCTGTACCAGGCCTTGCAGGACGAGCGGCGGCCGGACTTCGAGGTCATCAACCTGGCACAACTGCTTGCCTTTAGACCGGTGGTTTGTTCTATTTGTTCTGTTGTGCTACAATGACCAAAGCCGCGGCAAGTTGCATGAGCCCGAGGCGATGGCCAAGGCGGTGGGGATGCCCTGGCGACGGGTATAATCGCATCACGCCCGCCCACCGTCAAGGTGTGGCGGGCGTTGTTCTACACAAAGGAGAAGACAACTGACGAACATCCCTCGAAAGTCCGGCGGTGAGCTCTTCATCGTCGACAACGCAGACGACCAGTGGAAAGCGCGCCAGTATCTGCACGACTGGTGCGACATCGCCCGCGCTTTCGATATTGCCACGGGCTATTTCGAGATTGGGGCGCTGCTGGCCCTGGACGGCCAATGGCAAAAGCTGGACAAGATCCGCATCCTCATGGGCGACGAAGTCTCCAAGCGCACCAAGAAGGCGTTTGAGGCTGGATTGGCGCAGATCACGGGCTATCTGGATGACAGCATCGAAGCCGCCAAGGAGGAGGACGACTTTCTCTCCGGCGTGCCCGCCATCGTCGAGGCTATCCGGTCCAGGAAGATCGAGGCGCGGGTGTACCGGAAGAAGAAGTTCCACGCCAAGGCCTACATCACGCATGCCAGGCTGGAAGTCGTCGGGTCGGCTGCACTGGTGGGATCGAGTAACTTTACCTACCCCGGCCTCTACGACAACGTCGAGCTCAATATCCAGGTGCGGCGCGAGGTCGAAGAGCTGCAGGAGTGGTACGAGCGACACTGGGCGGAGGCCGAGGACGTCACGCCCGAGATCCTGCACACCATCGAGCGCCACACCCGCGAGTACTCCCCCTTCGAGGTCTACGCCCGGGCGATGGCTGCCTACTTCCAGGCCCACGAGGTCTCGATCAGCGAGTGGGAGAAGACCGAGTCCAAGATGTACCCGGTGCTGGACCACTACCAGCGCGAGGGGTACCACAACCTCATGCAGATCGCGCGCCGCTACAACGGCGCGCTCCTGTGTGACGGCGTCGGCCTGGGCAAGACCTTCATCGGCCTGATGCTCATCGAGCGCTTGCTGCGCGATCGCAAGCGGGTGGTCCTCTTCGTTCCCAAGGCGGCGCGCAAGGACGTGTGGGAGGCCAAGCTGCGCCAGTATCTGCCGGAGGCACGCGGGCACTTTACCAACCTGGCGATCTACAACCACACCGACCTGCTGCGCGGGGGTGAGTATCCCGAGTGGATGCAGGAGATCGCTCAGGAGGCGGACGCGATCGTCATAGACGAGGCCCACCATTTCCGCAACATCTCGTCGGACCGCTCGCGCGAGCTGTATGGGATCGCGGAGGGCAAGCAGCTCTTCCTGCTCACGGCCACGCCGATCAACAACAGCCTCTACGACCTGATGCACCTGATCGAGATGTTCTCCCGCCGGCGGCCCGATTACTTCAGCGATGCCCCCCTGGGCATCCATACGCTGCGCGGCCACTTCCGCAGGATGGAGGCGGCGGTGGACGTGCTCGTGGGCGGCGACGGCGACGGCCACGTCGAGCTCGACGCCCAGGCCGCCGAGGAGGTCTTGTCCAAGGACGACCTGTTCCAGGCGCTGGTCGTCCAGCGCAGCCGGGCCTACGTCAAGCGCAGCCTGAAACAACACGGCGGGCAACGGGTATCCTTCCCCCGGCGGGAGGACCCCCGGGTGGCGGACTACTCGCTGGCGCGGACCTACGGGGAGTTGCTGGGAAGCCTGGAGGGCGCTTTCCAGAAGGAGAAACCTCTCGTCACGCTGCCGATCTACTATCCGCTGGCGTACTACCGCGGCGACGACGCTTCGATCGACCCCCTGGTCGAAGGGCGGCAGAAGCAGGTGGTCGGGCTGATCCGCACACTGCTCCTCAAGCGGTTCGAGAGCTCGGCCCAGGCGTTCGAGGCCACGTGTGAGGACCTCTTGCTCAAGCTGCTCTACTTCGTCCGCCTGCACAGCCCCAAGTACGCCGCGCGCTGGGAGGGCCAGCACGCCGAACTGATGGGCCGGATCAAGGAGCATTTACGCACCCGTGGGGTTGGCGGGGACGAAGAAGAACTGGATGAGGACATCATCCCCGAGGAGTTCAAGAAGCGGATCGAGAAGCTGGACGAGCACGACTACAACGTAGCCGAGATCGTGATGGAGACCGGCCTGGACATGGACCAGTTGGCCCAGTTCCTGGACGAGCTGCAGGGCTTTGACCCAGCGCAGGACGACAAGCTGCAGACGCTGGTCCACCTGCTTCAGACAGACCCTCTTTTGCAGCGGCATAAGGTGCTCATCTTTACCGAGTACGTCGACACGGCCCGCTACCTGGCGCGCCAGTTGGAGGCCGTCGGCATTGAGCCACTCGACGAGGTGGACAGCCTGAGCCAGCGCGACCGCAGCAGCATCATCCGGGCCTTTTCACCCTACTACAACGACAGCAGCGGCGCCGCGCTGGCCGAGGAAGGCGCCCAGGAAACCCGTGTTCTCATCTCCACCGACGTGCTCTCCGAGGGCCTCAACCTCCAGGACGCCACGTGCATCATCAACTACGACCTGCACTGGAACCCGGTGCGGTTGATGCAGCGCATCGGCCGCGTCGACCGGCGCCTCGATCCCGAGATCGAGGCGCGAATGATCGCCGACCATCCCGAACTGGCCGGGGTGCGGGGGAGGGTGTGCCTGTGGAACTTTCTGCCGCCCGACGAACTCAACCGTATCCTCAGCTTGTACGAACGGGTGACCCACAAAGCGCTGCGCATATCAAAGACCTTTGGCATCGAGGGCCGCAAGCTGCTGACGCCGGAGGACGACTACGAAACCCTGCGCGACTTCAACCAGGCGTACGAGGGCACCGCCTCCTCCACCGAGGAGATGCACCTCACCTACCAGCAGCTTCTTAAGGACCACCCCGACCTGGCCGGGCGGTTGGCCGACATGCCGCTGCGCGTCTTCAGCGGCAAAGCCCACCCCTCGCCGGATGCCCGCGCGGTCTTCTTCTGCTACCGCCTGCCGGCCAAGGACGCCACCACGGGGGCGTGGGACGAAGAGACGGGCTTCACCCGCTGGTATCTGTACGACCTGGCGAACGGGGACATTCTGGACGACGCCACGCGCATCTTTCCATTGATCGAATCTGAGCCGGGCACGCCGCGCCAGACGGCGGCGCCCAGGGAGACGCTGAGCGAGATCCGGCGCAAGATGGACGCCCACGTCAAGAACACGTATCTGAAGAAAGTCCAGGCCCCTATCGGTGTCAAGAGCACGCTCATGGCCTGGATGGAATTGGTATGATAATCCTGAGGAGCGTGGTGAGTGGCACAAGGGAGGAGAAACAATGAGAGATATTGCGTTATTCTTGAACGGTGTCTTTGACGGCGTGTTGCAGGAGATTCTCGAGATCCAGGCCTATCTTCTGGAACAGATCCTGTACCTACAACCCTATTCCAGCCGACGCATTGTTCGTTTGGCTGAAAACCCGCCCACCACCGAGGAGCCAGTGAGGTTGTTCATCTCGGTAACAGACGACCTAGCGATGGTGCGTTACACTGGCGAGATCGTCGGTTGGGATGACAAACGCCAATTGGCAGGGTGGAAGCTGAATGCGATCAACCGAGTGATCTACGCCCTGCAACCAAATGAAGGTGGGGTCTATGGGCTTCGGGAACCCGAGAAACCCGACATGGTGAATCTACTCCATGTGCGCCGGCTGCGGAAGCTATCCAAGCCATTCTCAGTCGCTCAACTTGCCATGACCAATACAAGCCAGCAGCTTTCTACAGGACGCACGCAGGCTGGCGGCTGGGCATATGTCGTGAATCCCAACGATGCCTGGCTTGCTGAATACCTCTAGACCAATTATGGAGCAGTACCCCTTATGAAAAGCAAGGAAGTTGAGAGACTTTGCTGCCTGACGAACTTTGAGGACCTGGTGGCTTACCTGCGTGACGAGCTCGACTGGCCGATCGAGGTCGAGGACGCCGACGACATCACGTTCGAGTACGACCCTGCTGAGCTGGGCATCGACCCCAAACACGCGGTCAAGATCGAGGCCATCAAGCAGATCCGCCCCCTGGTGGAAAACCAGCCGTGGGGCATCTTTTACATCCAGTTCGAGAGCAAGCGGCTGCCCGTCGTCGTGCTGCGCCGCATCCTGCGGGCGCTAGTCCCGCGCAGCCGGCAGCGCAGCGCCGACCAGCCGGTGTGGCGCACGTCCGACCTGCTCTTCATCTCGGCCCAGGGCGAGGCCGGGTACCGCAGCGTCTCCTTCGCCCACTTCCGCCGGCGGGCGGATCGTGTGGCCGAGTTGCGTACCTTCTCCTGGGACAGCCGCGAAACCCACTTCTACTACATCAAGAACCTCAACCTGGAGGCGCTGCGCTGGCCGGAGGATGAGACCGACCCCGACGCCTGGCGCGAGCGGTGGGGCCAGGCATTCACCGCCGAGCACCGCTATACCATCTCCAAGTCCCAGGAGCTGGCCCGCGGGATGGCCCACCACGCCGCCGTCGTTCGCGAGTTGGTCGGCGACGTCTACGAGCTGGAGACCGACGACGACCCGCTGCACCAACTCCACGCCAGGTTCAGAGAGCTGCTGCTGCACGATCTCACGTCCAAGGACTTTGCCGACATGGTGGCCCAGACGGTGACCTATGGCCTGTTCTCCGCTGCCACCCAGACCGGTGATCTGTCCTTCGACCGGGTGGTCGAGCTGATCCCCAACACCAACCCCTTCCTCAGGGACCTGCTGGCCGAGCTGACGACCGAGGGCGCCGTCGACCTAGAGGAGTTGGGCGTGGGGCAACTGGTCGACCTGTTCTGCCAGACGAACATGCAGGAGATCCTGCAGGACTTTGGCCGGCAGAGCGGCGGCGGCCGCGAGGACCCGGTGGTCCACTTCTACGAGCTCTTCATGCGGGAGTACGACAAGGCGCAGAAGGTCAGGCGCGGCGAGTTCTACACCCCCGACCCGGTCGTTTCCTACATCGTGCGCTCGGTCGACTACCTGCTCCGGACCGAGTTCGGCCTGGAGGACGGGCTGGCCGACACGACCGTGGACCCGGAGACGGGGGAGCCGCTGGTGCAGATCCTGGACATTGCGACGGGTACGGGCACGTTCCCGTGCCACGTCATCGACCAGATCGAGCGTACCGTGAAGGCCAAGCCGGACGCCGACTGGAGCGCCTACGTGGCCAAGCATTTGCTGCCGCGGCTGAACGGGTTCGAGCTGATGATGGCGCCCTACACGGTGGCGCACATGAAGATCGGACTGAAGCTGCGCCAGACCGGGTACGACTTCAGCGGGGACGAGCGGCTGCGCGTGTACCTGACCAACACGCTGGAGGAGCCGGTCGAGGCGCACGAGGCGCTGGCGTTGGTCGGGTTTCTGTCCAAGGAGTCCAATGAGGCGGCGCGGGTGAAACGGCGCAAGCCGATTACAGTTGTGATCGGCAATCCGCCCTACGCGGGTCACTCGGCCAACGAGAGCGAGTGGATCGCGGGTCTCCTGCGCGGCGCCGACGGCGAAGGCCGCTCGGTGGAGAACTACTTCGAGGTAGACGGCCACGGTCTGAATGAGCGCAACCCCAAGTGGCTCAACGACGACTACGTCAAGTTCATCCGCTTCGGGCAGTGGCGCATCAACCAGACCGGCGCAGGGATCCTGGCCTTCATCACCAACCACGGCTACCTGGACAACCCCACCTTCCGCGGGATGCGCCAATCGTTGATGGCGGACTTCGACGCCATCTACGTGCTTGACCTGCACGGCAGCACCAAGAAGCAGGAGACCACGCCCGACGGCAGCCCTGATGAAAACGTCTTCGACATCACGCCCGGCGTGGCGATTCTGCTGGCAGTAAAACGGCCTCGCTCTTCCGAAGCCCTCCAGGCTTCGGAGGTCTACCACGCCGACCTGTGGGGCCTGCGCGGCCACAAGTACAATAGGCTATTGGAAACCCACGTGAGCCAGACAGTCTGGGAGCAACTCTCACCCATATCTCCCTTCTACCTCTTCGTGCCGCAGGATGTGGCTCTGCGAAGCGAGTATGCCCGGAGTTGGAAGATCACAGAGGCAATGCCAACGCATAGTTTGGGGATTATCACGGCCCGTGATGGTCTGACCATCAACCAGTCACAGGAAGAACTATGGGAAGTTGTGAACGACTTCGTATCACTTCCCCCAGAGGAAGCCCGGAGAAAGTACAGTCTGGGCAGAGATGCTAGAGACTGGAAAGTGTCTTTTGCCCAGTCTGATTTGCGTGCCTCCGGGCCAACCACAGATGAAGTCAAGAGTATACGTTACAGACCTTTTGACATTCGTTATACGTACTATACAGGCCATTCCAGGGGGTTCATTTGCATGCCCCGCCCCGAGGTTATGGGCCATATGTTGGCTGGATATAACGCAGGTTTTCATCTCTGCCGACAGCTTGTCAGTGCCGATTGGAGACACATTCTGGCTACAAACTTGATAACAGATGATTGCTACGTGTCAAATAGGTCGCGGGAGCGTGGTTACACTTTCCCGATTTACCTCTATCCTGGTCCTGCCAGCGCTACCCTCTTTGACCGGCAGGAACCTACCGATGCCCCCGGCGGCCGCCGTCCCAACCTCAGTCCCGACTTTCTCGACGATATGAAACAGCGCCTGGGCCTGCACTTCGTCCGCGACGGGCGCGGAGATCTGACCACCACCTTCGGCCCGGAGGATGTGCTCCACTACGCCTACACCGTCTTCCACAGCCCCACCTACCGCACCCGCTACGCCGAGTTCCTCAAGATCGACTTTCCCCGCCTCCCGCTCACCTCGGACCTGGGCCTCTTCCGCGCCCTCGTGGCCCTGGGCGCGGACCTCGTCGCCCTCCACCTCCTCGAAGACGACTACCCTGCCGCATCCTGGATCCAGGCGGGCCATGATTCCCCCCTCCAGCATCCCATCACCACATTCGTTGAGCGCGAGACCCGTACGAAAATGGGCAGGTTCAGCAAGCGCAAATGCTACCAAGACGGACGCATCTACCTGGATACCTCCATTCCCACGCACAGCTCCTACTTCGACGGCGTCCCCGAAGACGTGTGGAACTTTCACATCGGCGGCTACCAGGTGCTTTACAAGTGGCTCTACGACCGCCGCGAGACAGGCACCGAGCCCGGTCGCGTGCTCACCCAACAAGACATCGCGCACTACCAACGCGTTGTAGTAGCGCTCAAGGAGACCATCCGCCTCATGGACCAGATCGACGACATCATCGAAGCCCACGGCGGCTGGCCGATTGAGTAGGCAGAGAGTCTGATGGCCAATACTTCATCGATCAGATGCTAAGACACGCTCCTTCTGTATGGCAAGGCCATCGAGTTTGCATCTTGCAGGAGGAGAGCAATGCTCGTAAAGGAATATCGTCTGCTTCATGCAGCAAGAGGACACAGGCCTACTAGACTTGATGAAAAGTGGCAAGCATTTAGCTCGCAGGCTTGGCAGTGTACGGATTCTGCTGCTGGCTGACAACGGCAAGGCTAACCAGAGAATAGCCCATGCCTTGAACCCTTGTCCCTTCGGGGCTAGGGGATAGCCGAAGTCCACGTTGAAAGCTACACCGATAGCTGGTCTGTTTCAACCAACCACTATCTGTGTCGTTGCTTCAACACGAACTTCTCCGGAGGGAAGAATGGCTAAGCAAGAAGTATCACTTCTTCGGATCTTCGACAAGTGCATCTCATCGGGCATTCCAAGCAATGCTGCTTGGGATCTAATCAAATACGCCTATGAGAAACTAACCGAGCGTAGCTGGGAGGAACTGTACCTTGAGGCTTTCAAGGAAGCTCTCCGTGCCGAGAGCCGTTTCCTGAGAAAATACACCTCTAGCGCAGACGACGAAATCTCACTTCCCTCGGATGAACTCAAGAGGATACTGCACTACAGACTGGCAGTACCAATCCCCCTGATGTCCTATAGCGAGTTGACAGAAGAGAAATTCGTGCAGAGCGCCGCTAGAGCTCTTGCGGAGAATGAGACTCTTATCATTGGTGGGCATACACTTAGCGAGTACGATTATCAACAGCTGATTCTGAATATTGTGCGTAAAGCCACTGCGATCTTCGAGCAGACAATTGCAGAAAACCCTGCAGCATTTCAGCTAGCAATCGTTCGCGAGGCAAAGAATCATCGCCAATTATTGCTTGAAGTTCATGATTTCTGCGAAACCCAGTTTGATCTTACGCTTACCCTCATTCGTGACGTCCTGTTCCAGCTTGAGATGTTGAGCAAAGGTCAAGAATCGATAGCAGCGAGTCAGGAGATGCTGCAAGCGGGCCAACTCGAGGTCAAAGACGAGGTACAGCATTTTCGGGAACGTTTCAACGCATTTGCGCGACTAGATACTCTGGTAGCTGAAGTGATCACTGAAGGAATCCGTGATACTTCAAAGCACTTCTATCGTGGCTTTGTCGGATGGAATGACATAATTCAGGACTACGACATCCGCCGGAAACCAGTACTAGGCCGAGGTTCTTCAAGCAGGCAAGAATACGCTAGGTGCCTTACAGATCTTGAGGGTGCCTACGAGTATGCGGACAAGAACGGCATGCGAGTCATAAAGATCTTTGGAGAGGCAGGATCTGGAAAGACCACTTTTCTTATGAGGCTTGCTTACGACTTGTATGTTTCGGGTTACCCTGTTCTTTATAGAAAAGAGGCAGCGAGACATCTCGATGAAAGCGAGATTCGTCGATTCCAGCGGGAGAAAGGGCGGGCTATCTTTGTGTTCATTGATGATGTGGCTCTTACGACAAGCATAAAATCCCTTTATGACCTGAGTAGTGCTCTAGGCTACATGTTCCCAATGGTCTTGGTGATCTCTGGTCACCCTGGCCACTGGGAAGACAACAAACGAAAGAAGAGAATCTCTGGCCTCCCAGATCCGTCGGGCAGAGATCTGGAGTACGAACTCTCCAAACTTGACGTTGAAGAAATCGACGATCTGCTTTGCAAGCTCAAGAACACGGACAACCTGGGTAAGCTGGCTGGCTATACGCATGCTGAGCGTGTTAGCGTATTTTTCAGGAAGCTTGCAGAGAACCAGCTGCTCGTGGCTCTCAGAGAGGCAATAGAGGCTCCAGAGGGAAAGAAACACTTCGACCATATCATCTTGGTAGAGCGTGCACAGCTGGAAGAGGAAGCACAACATGCATATGATACCGTGGCGTTGCTGCACAGTTACGGAGTATACGTGCCGAGGACCGTGCTGCAGAAAGTTGTTCAACTTAAAGCCTGTACCGATTATCCGACTAAGCGCATTTTCGACGAGAGGGTGCTGGATCCGACAACCAGGATCATTGTCCCAACTATGTCAATTGAGTATCGCCCACCAACTGAGCTCCTCAGGACACGCCACAGGATAATTGCCGAGGTAGTGAAGCATGCTGTATTTCACTCCATCGACTACACAGTGGAGGAGCTTGAGATTCTCATCGAGCTTGTAGCGGGAGAATCTCAGGTTGAAAAAGACTTTCTATTTGATGTTGTGAAAAACGCACGCATCAAGTATGAGATAGAACCCGAAGACATGGACAGACTTCTGGAGAAGGCATTCCATGAGCTTGATGATAGTCGGGATCGATCAGTAATACTAGATATGCGTGCAAGGAACGCTTTAGATCACGGTAAACAAGACAAAGCTGAGTCCCTATTTCGGCAAGCCATAGAGCTGTGTGAGAAGAACCTATACCCATACCATGGCTATGGTTGGCATTTGTGTTGGGAAGTTCAAAAGAATCGTGAGAAGGCACTTGAGCAACTGAATGCTGGGCTTGCGCATGACGAAGCCAACGCATATCTGTGTCACGCGGCAGGTACAATTGAGCATCGTTCTGGATTCATCGAGAATGCGGAGGAATACCTTCTGAGAGGACTTGATGAGCACCCGGACGATCTCTATCTACTCAGCGAGTACATCAAGCTGCTGCGCGAGTCTGACCGATTGGATGAGGCGTTGCTCTGGTCTTCTTCCGCTGTTGAGCAACATCGCCAGAATCCGATCGTACTTGCTACTCACGCCTCCTTACTCTATAGGCTGGGAAGATCCAAGTGGGCAATCGACTACTTCGAACGCGCATTGTCGATGGATCCTGACAACTTCCTGACACTCTCAGCATATGGTTCCGCTTTGACAAAGCTGGGCCGCATCGACGAGGCGCTCGCCAAGTACGAGAAGGCTCTTGAATTAGACCCCGAAAACCCTGTGACCCTCGTGTCCTACTATACCGCGCTCCGTCAGGCTAACAGGGAAGCTGATGCAGTGGAGGCGCTGGAGAAAGCGGCTGAACTGACACCTGACAACGCCACGACACTGGCCACGTTGGGCTCCGTCTTGATGGAGTTGGACGAAACAGACAGAGCCCTGTCGTATCTGGAACGAGCTCGCGCGTTGGAGCCCAACAACGTCCGCACGCTTCGCAAACTGGCTGAGCTTCTCGTGACGATTGGTCACGGCGAGGAAGCTCTCGAGGTGTTGGACGAGGCCTTGGAGACCTCACCCGAGACCAGTGGTCTGCTGCTGGAGTACGCCAGGGTGCTACGGGAAAACGGTCAACTTGAGGAGGCCGTGGCTTTCCTGCGCCGAGCTCACGAGCTGAAGCCCGATAATGCCTTCACCCTTTCAGTGCTGGCTGCTACACTGGGCAAGTTGGGCCGTTACAAAGAGGCCCTTCCCCGCTTCGAAAAGGCGCTTGACCTTCAACCTCGAAACCCAATCACCCTCGCGGTCTACGGTTCGACTTTGAGAAAGCTGGGCCGCATCGACGAGGCGCTCGCCAAGTACGAAAAGGCTCTTGAATTAGATCCCGACAACCCTGTGACCCTCGTGTCCTATGCTACTGCGCTCCGTCAAGCTGGGGAATCTAGAGAATCGGTCGACAACTACAAAAGGGCACTGGAGATCATTCCTTCAAATGCTTCAACACTCTCCAAACTTGGCACAACACTTCTCTCTATGGGAGAGCTTGACGAAGCTCTGGTCTATCTGAGAAAGGGCTATGCCCTAGACGAGAGGAACTTACACATAATCAGAACCCTGAGCTATGTTCTGAGGGAATTTGGAGAGGATGAGGAAGCGGTCAAGGTTCTTAAAACTGGAGTTGAGCTTGCGCCGGAGCACTTGGGAATGATTCTTGACTACGGAAGAGCTCTCCGTGGATGCGGCAGGCTTGAGGAAGCTATAGCGCAAGCACGAAAAGCGTACGAGATGAAACCTTTCAGCCTGCGCGTTATCGTTTTCCTTGCATCCACGCTGCGAAGCCTCGATCTCTCAGAAGAAGCTTTGAGTTACATTGAACCGGAAGTAAGCAAAAACCCACGGAACCATACTGTCTTGACTCTGTACGCAGCTATACTGAGAGACTTGGCTAGACTCCAGGATGCGCTGCTTTACTTTGAAAAGGCCCTAGAACTGGATCCTCACAACCCGATCACCCTCCGCTCCTATGCCTCGGTTCTGCATACACTAGGACAGTCCAAGAAAGCCCTAGAATACTACGAAAGGTCATTGGAAATCGATCCTGACAATGTAATCACTCTTAACGCTTGTGCCTCGGTTCTGTGTAGACTGGGGGAATTCAAAGAAGCTTTAACGTACTACGAAAAGTCGGTCAAAGTCGATCCAGACAACTCAGATACGCTGTACAAGTGTGGAGTATTGCTCTTCCAGCAAGATTTGCGCAATATCAGTCAAGCGGCTGACTACCTAGAGAAAGCCGCAAAGCTAGTGCCAGATAGCGAGCACATTCAGCGATGGTTCCGCACTGTCCAGAAATACAAGGCCATCTACTCCGAAATGAGCTCAGAGGATCCATTCGACGAGTTGACTCCTTTCGAGCATCGTCGCTTGGGGAGGCGCTTAGAGAATAATCGCGATTTTGAGGCCGCACTTCTCCACTATCGTGCCTGTCTCAAAAAAGGTGTTCCCGAGAACGAGCTTCCACATCTGCACGTTAGGCTTGCCCAAGTGAGCGCTAAGAATAATGACCCTGAGTCCGCTTTACACCATTATCAGCAGGCTCTTACGCTTGGACTGTCTAATTCTACGGTCCACGCTGGCTTGGCTAGAAACCTCTATCTACTTCAAGGTGAACCAGATAGAATTCGAGCCCACCTTGAAAAGGCCCTTGAGCTAGATCAATCCTACGCTGTTGCACACGATTGGTTCAGCACTTTTCTCAAAGAAATCGGCGAAGTCGACGAAGCGGAGAGACACTCGAGAGCAGCAGTGTCACTCTCGCGCGAACGTCGGCGACAACCGAACGCGGTCTTCTTGAACAACCTCGCTCTAGTTTTAGTCGAGCGAGGAGACAAAGAAAGCCTGGAGGAAGCCGAACAACTTCTCGAGGAAGCTGTAGAATGCTCGTCGCCAGGATTCGACTATCCCAAGCTCAATCTTCAAAAGGTACAACGACTGCTTCAGCGGTGACAGAAAAACCCCAGCTTCTACTGAGTGATTCCGGCACTTCGTCAAAACGGCCAAGACAAACTCTTCTTTCTGTGGAGGCCTGTAGCCGAATTCACACTCTTGCAACCTACATACCCACCGGCACTGTCCGCCGACTCACCGACGGTTTAGAGCCAATTAAGAGTGTAGCATGGGAAACTTACGCTGATACCCAAGGCACCGCAGATGAGCGAATTATGTGTGTGCTGGTGCAAGGTGGCAAGGAATTCACCTACTCGATAGAAGAGAATGGGGCTAACAATAACCCATGGGAACGTTAGCACAGAGAAAAAACCAGTCATTCCAAAAGCTAGGAGAACCGCGATGCCTAAACACGATTTCAGCGCCCTGTACGAGCAATACCCCTCTGTGCTAATATGCGTTGGACAACTCTGCTCTGGAAATTAGTGTAGAATATAGGGAGCAGAGGAGACAAGCTGATGACATTTCACGACTCACCAAATGAGATTCCTGATCCTGAAGTGGTGCCCAAGGCCCAGCGTCGCAAGTTCTCGGGCAAGTACAAGCTGCGTGTCTTGGATGAGGCCGACAACTGTACGGAGCCCGGCCAGATCGGTGCCCTCCTGCGCCGGGAAGGGCTGTACTCGTCCCACCTGTCAACCTGGCGACGGCAAAGAGAGCAGGGGCTCCTTGAGGCGTTGAGCTCCAAGAAGCGTGGGCGCAAGGAGAAAGACGAACTGGATAGAGAGCTATCCAGGCTGCGGCGGGAGAACGAGCGCCTGCAGGCCCGTCTGGAGCAAGCCGAGACGATCATCGACGTCCAAAAAAAACTCTCGCGTCTGCTTGGTCTGGCGACGGAGGAGAACGGGACAGGCAGGCGCGCATGATCGAGGTCGCTGAAGAACTGGGCAAGAACACAGGCATTTTGAAGGCCTGCCAGGTGCTGGGGGTTCCGCGGAGCAGCCTGTACTGGACGCGCCAGCCGAAGCGACCGCCCGCGCCGCGGCCGACGCCTGAACGC
>Ga0307377_10002089_pt1 | contig 23955 bp, 14 predicted proteins | sample TR3MG_FD_202535 | JGI IMG/M metagenome (GOLD analysis project Ga0307377, IMG submission 202535) | Soil microbial communities from Risofladan, Vaasa, Finland - TR-3 | ecosystem: Environmental > Terrestrial > Soil > Coastal area > Acid sulfate soil | place: Finland: Risofladan, Vaasa | collected...
CCGCCAAGCCCGTCGCCGCCAGCCACTGGAGCGACTACCCCATGGGTGTGGTCTCCATCCTCGCCGGCGAGGGTCACAAGATCCCCGGCTTCAGCCTCAGCCTCTGGGGTGACGTCCCGCTCGGCTCAGGGCTTTCCAGCTCGGCCGCCCTTGAAGTCGTCACCGCTCTGGCCGTCCTATCGCTCATCGGTGCCAGCTACCCCGGCCCCGTCCTCGCCCGCCTCTGTCAGCGCGTCGAGAACGAGTTCGTTGGCGCCAACTGCGGCATCATGGACCAGTTCATCTCCGCCAACGGTAAAGAGAACCACGCCCTGCTGCTCGACTGCCGCGATCTCAGCTACAGACTTGCGCCGATCCCCCCCAACGTCGCCCTCGTCATCGCCAACACCATGGTCAAGCACTCCATCGCCGGCGGCGACTACCCCACCCGCCGCCGCGAATCGGAAGCCGCCTGCGCCATCATCGCCAGCCACCGGCCCGGCGTGCCCTTCCTCCGCGACGCCACCCTCGAAGACCTCGAGAAGTGGGGCCACGAGATGGAGCCAAAGTCCCTCATGCGCGCGCGCCACGTCATCAGCGAGAACCTGCGCACTGTCGCCGCCTCAGAGGCCCTGCTTCGCGGAGACATGAAGGAACTTGGCCGTCTCATGGCCGAAGCCCACGCCAGCTACAGCGGTGACTTCGAAGGCAGTTGCGTCGAGGCAGACACCATGGTCGCCCTGGCGCAGGATCTGCCCGGCCTCATCGGCGCCCGCCTCACCGGCGGCGGCTTCGGCGGATGCACCGTCAATCTTGTCGAGCAGAGCCAGGCCCCGGCCTTTGCCAGGGAACTTGGTGCCCGCTACGCCGCCAAAACCGGCATCGTGCCCGAGATTCACATCTGCCACGCCTCAGACGGTGCTCACCGCATCGATTAGAAATCCAGATGATTAGAAATCAAGCTTAGGAACGGCTCAGGACGGTTCGGCAGCCCGCCGCAGGCCTTACGGCGACAGTGGCATGTCGCCGTAACCCGTTCGTGGGACGGCATTTCGGCCATTCTTAGCTCCCGCTAAGCTGTTCCTTGGTAAAATTGGAGGGTATTGTGCCCAATGAAGGCCGAGCCGATAGGCATCCTCGGTCGGGCTCGGTAGAATTGCCATCCCCAGATAGTCGCTCCCAAAGTTGGTAGCGGCGCGGAGAAACAAGACTGATGCAACCGGTAATTCTAAAACCATTTTCTTACGAGAACTTCGCAGCCACCGGACATGTCGCGTACTTTTCGATGGAAGTTGCAATCCATCCCTCCATGCCCACCTACTCCGGCGGCCTCGGTGTTCTGGCAGGCGACACGCTCCGTTCCGCCGCCGACATCGGAATTCCCCTCATCGCCTTCACGCTGCTCCATCGCAAGGGATATTTCCAGCAGCATCTTGACCGCACCGGAATGCAGAGCGAAGATGTTCAGCCGTGGGATCCGGCAACCTTCTGCACCGAAGAAGCGGCCCGAATCACCGTCTCCATCGAAGACCGCGTCGTCAATGTCCGCGCATGGCGCTACGACCACAAGGGCCGCTCAGGTCACGTCGTTCCCATCTACCTGCTCGACACCGACCTTGAAGGCAACTCCGGCTGGGACCGCGGCCTCACCGACCATCTCTACGGCGGTGACACCAACTACCGCCTCCAACAGGAGATCGTGCTCGGCATGGGCGGCGTGCGCATGGCTCACGCGCTCGGCTACAGCGTCAATGTCTACCACATGAACGAAGGCCATGCGGCCCTGCTTACGCTCGCCCTGCTCGAAAGGCAGTTGGGCGGAGGACCGCTCGCAGCAGACACAGAAACCGATGTTGAGATGGTGCGCCGCAAGTGCGTCTTCACCACCCACACTCCTGTGCCCGCGGGCCACGACCGCTTCTCCACCGAGCAATCCATTCGTATCCTGGGAGCAGACCGCACCAGGCGTCTTGAAAAACAGGGCTGTTTCCGCGATGGCCTTCTCAACATGACCCTGCTCGCCCTGCACTTCTCGCGCTATGCAAACGGCGTGGCTCTGCAGCACGGCAAGGTCTCGCGAGAAATGTTCCCCGAGTTTGCCATCGACAACATCACCAACGGCGTACACGCGACCACCTGGATGTCGGAACCCATGCAGGAGCTTCTCGACGAGCACATTCCCGCATGGCGGCGCGACAATCTCTACCTGCGCAACGCCATCGATCTCCCCGAGGCCAGGATTCAGGCAGCGCATGCCCGCGCCAAAAACGCATTGTTCAACGAAGTAGCAACGCGCACAGGTCTGGTGCTCAATCCCAAGGTCCTTACGCTCGGCTTTGCCCGCAGGGCAGCCACCTACAAACGCGCCCACCTGCTCTTCACAGATCCCGAGCGCCTCAAGAAGATTGCCGAGGCCGCCGGAGGTTTGCAGATTCTCTATGCCGGAAAAGCTCATCCACAGGACGAGCCCGGCAAACGCCTCATTCAGGAAGTCGTCGAAGACGCCGCCAAATTCTCCAGCGATCTGCTCCGCATCGTGTATCTCGAAAACTATGCATGGGATCTCGGCGCGCTGCTCACCGCAGGCGTCGATGTCTGGATCAATACGCCCAAGCGCCCCTATGAAGCCTCCGGCACCAGCGGCATGAAGGCGGCTCTCAACGGCGTTCCCAGCCTCTCGATTCTCGATGGATGGTGGATCGAGGGCTGCATCGAGGGCGTCACCGGCTGGGCCATTGAAGATGGAGCAAACGATGCTGAAGAGGCCGGCTCCCTCTACGAGAAGCTGGAAAACGCCATCGTCCCGCTGTATCGCAAGACCCCGGAGAAGTGGGCCCGCCTCATGCGCAACACAGTCGCTTTCAACGGCTCTTACTTCAACACCAATCGCATGATCCGGCAGTACACCCGCAACGCATACTATCCGGTCCGCATCCTCGAGCACGCCAAGGTAGAGGAAGAAGTCTTCGCGTCGGCTGAAACCTTGTAGCCAGTTGCCCCCTGTCTTCCCCCGTGGCGAAAGACAGGGGAGCAAGCCTCTTACGAATACAGCCTGATCTCGCTCGAAGTCCCGCCCGCCGCCGGAATGTAGCACTTCTGCGTGTAGTCCATCACCATCCGGTCGGCATTGAACCGCCAACCCAGCGTGCGGATCGTCCGCTTCATCCGCTGGATCCATCCCCGCGGCAGTCCATCCCGGTCGCGCTGATAAAACAGCGGAATCACCTCGTCGTTCAGCACGCGATACAGATCGTCGCCGTCGCGCCTGTCATGCACATCCATGTTCGAGTGCGTTCTTCCCAGGCCAATCGCGAAGCCGTTCATTCCGTCGTAAGCCTCCGCCCACCAGCCATCCAGAACCGAAAGATTCAAGCCGCCGTTCAGCACCACTTTCTGCCCGCTCGTCCCTGAAGCCTCAAGCGGACGGCGCGGATTGTTCAGCCACACGTCCACGCCCTGCACCAGGTAACGCCCCACGTTGATGTCATAGTCCTCGATAAAGACGAACTTGCTCTGGAACTTCTGGTCGCGCATCATCTCGGCAATCTGCTGCAACACCCTCTTGCCTGGTTCGTCGTGCGGGTGCGCCTTGCCCGCAAAGAGAAACTGAACCGGTCGCTTGGGGTCGTTCACCATCGAAGCCAACCGCTCGATATCCGCCATCACCAGGTTCGCGCGCTTATAGGTTGCAAACCGCCGCGCAAAGCCAATGGTCAGCGCATCCGGCGAGAGCAGCTTGCCCAGCTTGTTTAGTGTCTCTGCCGGCTCATTGCGTCTTTCCGCCTGTTCCCGCGCGCGCCGTCGGGCAAAGCTGATCAGTTGCGCCTTCAGTGCCAGGTGCGTCTCCCACAGCTCGCCATCGTCCACGCTTTCAATCTTCCCCCAGGTCTTCGCTGCGCCGCTCTGGCCCTGCCAGCCAACTCCCAGATGCCGGTCATACAGGCGGCACATCTGCGGCGCCAGCCAGCTCGGCACATGCACTCCGTTCGTGATGTGTCCAATCGGCACGGCATCTTCCGGCCGGTTCGGATACAGCCCCTTCCACATCGCCCGCGAAACCTCCCCATGCAGCGAAGAAACCGCATTGACTCGCCGCGCCAGCTTCAATCCCAGCACTGTCATGCAGAACTGCTCGCCGTAATCGGTGGGGAACTCGCGTCCAAAGCCCATCATGTTCTCGTGTGAAATTCCCAGCTGGTCCCGCAGCGGTCCCAGGTGCTCTTCCATCAAGTCCGCGTTGAAGCGGTCATGGCCGGCCGGAACCGGCGTATGCGTCGTAAAGATCACCTCGCGCGGAATCTGGCTCGCCGCGGTGGCAAAGTCCAGGCCCTCTTCCACCATCCGGTCGCGAATCGCCTCAAAGACCGCAAAGCCGCTGTGCCCTTCGTTCAGGTGCAGAACACCAGGGCTGATCCCCATGGCGCGCAACGCGCGGAAGCCGCCTACGCCCAACAGCAGCTCCTGGCGGATCCGCGTGCGCGCATCCCCACCGTAGAGCCGTGACGTCGTCTCCCGGTCCTCGGGCGCATTACCCTTCACGTTCGAGTCCAGCAGCAGCAGATCGCATCGGCCCACCTTCACACGCCACACCTTGGCCCGTATCGAGCCGCTGCGCGTCGCAATCTCCACCACCACCGGTTCGCCGTTCACCCCGATCGCCGGCTGCATCGGCAGTTGATTCACATCCGTCTGCAGGTACTCTTCCCTCTGCCATCCGATCTGATCCAGCCGCTGCAGAAAATAACCCTGCCCGTAAAACAGACCAACTCCGACCAGCGGAATGTCCAGATCCGACGCGCTCTTGATGTGGTCTCCAGACAGCACGCCCAGTCCGCCGGAATAAATTGGAAGCGACTCATGCATTCCAAACTCGGCTGAAAAATAAGCCACCGGCCGCGGCCGCAGCACGCCTGCATTGGCCGCGCCCCAGGTTCGGTCCGCGTGCAGATACTCCTGCTGCCTCCGGTACACGTAGTTGATTCGGCTATGAAGCACCAGCTCGGACGCCCGGCGCTCAATCTCGCGCAACGGCATCTCGCTCAGCAGCGAAATCGGATTCTGATTCAGCTCTCGCCAGCGGGTTGGATTCAGGTCGCGAAACAGGCTGATGCAGTCATGGTCCCAGCTCCACCACACGTTATGCGCCAGAGTCCAGAGCCGCTCCTGCACCGGCGCTATAAAACGGTCCAGAGTCCGCGCTTCGCTCACCACCGGCGCCACCTGCGACGCCGCCTCCACCAGCATGCGGATCTCATTCTCCTGGTATGTGCGTGGCTCTTTGGTCTGCACCACCAGAACTCCCTGCAACAGTCCGCGGTCGATCAGCGGCACCCCCAGAAAGGAGTGGTACTGTTCCTCGCCAGACTCCTTGAAGTACTTGAAGCGCGGATGATGGCGCACATCGTCAACCGCAACGGGCACCACGCGCTCCGCCACCAGACCCGTAAGCCCTTCGTGCAAGGGCATCCGCAACGTCCCAATGCAACTCGGCTGAAGCCCAAGCGTCGCAGCCAGTACCAGATTCGACCGGTCAGGCTCCAGCAGGTACGCCGAGCAAACGTCGGTCCTGAACCGCTTCGCAATCAACGCCACCAGATTCATCAGGGTGTCGGCTGGCTTGCCGCCGTCCGCGGCAAGGTTCGAGATCTCTTCCAAAGTAAGAACAAAACTGGCGTTGGATGCTTCGTGTGCCTGGGTCATAGAAATCGGCTCGCCTCTCGGATGAATTAAGAAGAATCGTTCAGAAAGTTTGTCCAGAAAAGCAATATCGACACGTGTGCCGCGCCTCGAAGAGGATACAGAGATGCATTCGGCGAAATCACCGAGAATCAAAACGGCAGAGGACGGGCTCTAGGGTTTTTGAAATAATCCCCACCTTGGCGGTGCGGGATTGATTTGACAATATCATTAATCCGCCGAAAAGCGCGAGTCGAGTTGTCGAGCCAGCCGTCCAAAGCTGCCAGCCGCGAAGTCAGAGCTAAAGACTCCCTCAATCCCCGTGCGCCTCTTCCAGCTCCACGCCCACCTTGTGCAGCTTCATCACCTTCCACTGCAGCCGGTCAAAGAACAGATAAACCACCGGCGTCGTGAAAAGCGTCAGCGCCTGCGACACCAGCAACCCGCCCACGATCGTAATGCCCAGCGGCCTGCGCAACTCAGAGCCCACGCCCATTCCGATCGCCAGCGGCAACCCGCCGAACATAGCGGCCATTGTAGTCATCATGATGGGCCGGAAACGCAGCAGGCACGCCTTGTAGATAGCCTCCACCGGCGTCAATCCCTCTTCGCGCTCGGCCTGCAGCGCAAAATCGATCATCATGATCGCGTTCTTCTTCACAATGCCTATCAGCAGAATGATGCCAATCAGCGCGATAATACTCAACTCCGTTCCCGTAATCAGCAGGGCCAGAATCGCGCCCGCCCCCGCCGGCGGAAGTGTGGAGAGAATGGTGAGCGGATGGATCAAGCTTTCGTAAAGAATGCCAAGCACGATATAGACCGCCACCACCGCGGCCAGAATCAGATATGGCTCGTTCCTGAGTGAGTCCTGAAAGGCCTGCGCGGTTCCCTGGAAGCTGGCGTGGATTGCCGATGGCATTCCCATATCGCGCCGCACTTTTTGCAGTGCGGTCACGGCATCGCCCAGTGCCACATTGGGAGCCAGATTAAATGTCAGCGTAATCGCCGGGTACTGCCCCTGGTGATTCACCTGCAGTGCCGTCCGCTGATTCTCATAGTGCGCAATCGTCGAAAGCGGGACCATCGCTCCCGCGGTAGAGTTGCCGGAAATGGTTGTCGTCGCCCCATTGGACGGCATCGACGTCGTCGCGCCGCTTCCGTTGCCCGCCTTGATGTAGATGCCATTCAGAGCGTCGGGGCTAAGCTGATACAGGGGATCGACCTCCATCACCACGAAGTACTGGTTCATCCCCGAGTACATGGTCGAAACCTGTCGTTGACCGAAGGCGTCGTAAAGCGTCTGGTCAATCGAGGAGGCCGTAATGCCCAGGCGCGCCGCAGCATCCCGATTGATCACCAGGTTGGTCGCCAATCCCTGGTCTTGCTCATCGGTCGACACATCCCGCAACTCAGGCATCTTTTTGGCGCGTGCCTCCAGTTGTGGCGCCCATTCATTCAGCTCATCCACATTCTCATCGGAAAGAGTGTATTGATACTGGGCCGCGCTGCCGCGTCCGCCCATATGAATATCCTGGTTGGATTGCAGAAACAGCGTCGCGCCGGGTACGCTGGTCAGCTTGCGCCGCAGCCGGTTCACCACGTCATCAGCGGAAACGCGTCCGGGACGGTCCGCGAGCGGCTTGAGCGAGATGAACATCGAACCCGTATTATTGCTTCCGCGTCCACCGCCCGCAAAAGCCACCAACGACGCAACCGCGGGATCGTCCAGCGTCATCTGCGCCAGTACTCTTTGCTTTGCGCTCATCGCATCAAAGCTGATGTCCTGCGCTCCCATCGTCTGGCCGCTCAACCGGCCCGTGTCCTGCTGCGGGAAGAAGCCCTTCGGCACGATGATGAAAAGATAGACATTCAGAACCGCCGCGCCCACAGCCACGCCAAGAATCAGCCATTGATGGCGCAGTACCCACCGCAATCCGGCCGCGTATTCGGCGTGAAGCCAGTCAAACGCTGCCTCGCTGGCGCGATAGATGCGTCCATGCCGGCTGGCGTCCCGCGGCTCGAGAAATTTGGCGCAGAGCATCGGCGTGGTCGTAAGTGAAACCAGCATCGATACCGCAATGGCCACCGAAAGAGTCACGGCAAACTCGCGGAACAGCTTCCCCACGATGCCGCCCATCAGCAGGATCGGCGTAAACACCGCAATCAGCGAGGTGCTCATCGACAGTACCGTGAAACCGATCTCCTTCGATCCCTTCATCGCCGCTTCATACGGCTGCATCCCCATCTCGAGATAACGGGTAATGTTCTCGATCACCACAATCGCATCATCAACCACAAAGCCCGTAGCAATGGTCAGCGCCATCAGCGAAAGATTGTCGATCGTATAGCCGGCAAGATACATCATCCCGAAGGTGCCCACCAGAGACAGAGGCACGGCCACCGAAGGGATAATCGTGGCCCACACCTCGCGCAGAAACATAAAGACAACAAGCACCACCAGCACCACGCTGATCAGCAGCGAGATTTCGACGTCGCGGACGCCGGAGCGAATGGTAAGCGTGCGGTCGGAGACCACGTCGATCCTGATCGTGGGCGGGATGTCGGCCTGCAGCTGCGGCAACTCGGCTAACACATTGTTCACGGTATCAATCACGTTGGCGCCGGGGCTCTTGAACACGATGATCATCACCGCGTCGCGCAATTTGCCGTGCGGGCCATTAACAGGGTTGATCCCCACCACACCGGAGGTGAGGATGTTCGAGACGCTGTCGGTAACCGTGCCCAGATCCTCAATGCGCACCGGCGCGCCCGTCTGCTTGTTATAGCCGGCGATGATCGGTGCGTACTGGCTGGCCTTGAAGAGCTGATCGTTGTCGTTGATCGCCCACCGGGTGTTCGCGTCCTGAAAGGCGCCCTTGGGCCGGTTGGCGTTCGCCCCGGAAAGTGCCGTACGTACTGCTTCCAGCCCAATTCCGTTGTTGGCCAGTTGCATCGGATTCAGCTCGACGCGTACCGCGGGGCTCGAGCTGCCACCCACAAACACCTGTCCCACTCCCTTGATCTGCGCAAATTTCTGCGCCAGAATGGAGTCCGCCATGTCGTAAATCTGCGGCTTAGGCACAACATCGGAAGTAAGCGAGATGATCAGAATCGGCGCGTCAGCAGGATTGGCCTTGCGATAGCTCGGATTCTGAGGAAGATACGCGGGCAATTGGCTGCGTGCCGCGTTGATCGCGGCCTGCACGTCGCGCGCTGCCGCGTCAATATCGCGATTGATGTCGAACTGAAGCGTGACGCTCGTCGACCCCAGCGAACTCGAAGAGGTCATCTGGTTCACGCCCGCAATGCGTCCAAACTGCCGCTCAAGGGGCGTCGCGACCGCAGAGGCCATCGTCGCTGGACTCGCGCCCGGCAATCCCGCTCCCACGCCGATCACCGGGTAGTCCACGTCCGGCAATGACGACACCGGAAGCACACTGTACGCAACCGAGCCGGCCAAAAGCAGAGCAAGACTCAGCAGAGACGTTGCTACCGGCCGTTTGATGAAAGGTGCGGAAAGATGCATTGCTGAAGGCTCCTCAGTCCGCGTTCGCCGGCTGCTGGCCAGGCGCGGCATGCACGCCGCGCGGTTTCATGTACTGCGCCAGTTTGTCAAAGTAGAGATAGACAACCGGCGTGGTGAAAAGAGTCAGCATCTGCGAAAGAATCAGGCCGCCCACAATCGTGATGCCCAGCGGTTCGCGCAACTCCGCGCCCACACCGCCGCCAAGAGCCAGCGGTAACCCTCCCAGCAGCGCCGCCATCGTGGTCATGATAATCGGACGGAAACGCAGCAGGCACGCCTGGAAAATCGCCGCCTCGGCAGGCTTGCCTTCGTCCCGCTCGGCCTGCAACGCAAAATCGATCATCATAATGGCATTCTTCTGCACAATGCCAATCAGCAGAATAATTCCGATCAGCGCAATCACAGAGAACTCCACCCGCGTAATCATCAGCGCAAGCAATGCGCCCACTCCCGCTGAAGGCAGCGTCGAGATAATCGTGATCGGGTGAATATAGCTCTCGTAAAGCACGCCCAGCACAATGTAAACCGTAATCAGCGCGGCAAGAATCAGCAGCGGCTCGTTGGCAAGCGAAGTTTGGAATGCGGCCGCAGTGCCCTGGAAGCTGGCGTTGATGCTTGCAGGCATCTGAATATCCTGCTCAACCCGATTCACCGCCTTCACCGCATCGCCAAGCGACTTCCCAGGCGCAAGATTGAAGCTCACAATCGTCGAAGGAAACTGGTCCTGGTGGCCGATCGAAAGTTGCGCGTGCGATTGTTCCCAATGCGCCAGCGCGCTCAGCGGAACCTGCGTACCGTTCCCCGATTTCACGTACAGATTGTTCAACGTTGCCGGGTCGGTCTGGAACTCTTTCCCAACCTCCATCACCACGTGATATTGGTTCAGCTGGGTAAACATCGTCGACACCTGGCGCTGCCCAAAAGCGTCATAGAGCGTGTTGTCCACGTCCGCCATCGCAATGCCCAGCCGCGCCGCCGTGTCGCGATCAATCACAAGATCGGCAGAGAGACCCTGATCCTGAAGATCGCTGGCGACGTCCGTCACCACGTTCTCCTTGCTCAGCTCCGCCACCAGCTTGCGCGTATAAACCGCCAGCTCCTTCTCGTTCGGATCCTCCAGCGCATACTGGTACTGCGTCCGGCTCACGCGGTCTTCCACCGTCAGGTCCTGAAGCGGCTGCAGAAAGAGCTGAATGTCCTTTACCTTGTCCACCTTGCTCTGCAGACGCTGGATCACTTCCGATGCCGAAATCTTCCGCACATCCAGCGGCTTCAGCGTAATCTGAATGCGGCCCGAGTTGAGCGTAGTGTTGGTGCCGTCCACTCCAATGAACGAAGAAACATTATCCACCGCAGGATCCTGCAGCACAACGTCCACCAGCTTTTGCTGCCGCTGCGCCATGTTCGTAAAACTCACCGTCTGCGGCGCTTCTGAAATGCCGAGAATCACGCCCGTGTCCTGCACCGGGAAGAACCCCTTGGGGATAACGATGAACAGTAGAACCGTGGCCACAAACGTCGAGATCGTCACCATCAGCGTGGCGAATCGATGCCGCAGAATCACCTTCAGCGCGCGCCCATACGAGGCGATGATGGCGTTGAAGACCTTCTCCGACCAATAGTAGAAACGCGTTTGCTTGGCCGTCGCCTTGTCCTGCAGAATACGCGAACACATCATCGGCGTCAGAGTTAGTGAAACTACCGCGGAAACAAGAATCGTTACCGCCAGCGTAATCGCGAACTCGCGGAACAGGCGCCCCACCACGTCGCTCATGAACAGCAGAGGAATCAGCACCGCGATCAGAGACACCGTCAGTGACATGATCGTAAAGCCGATCTGCTCGCTGCCCTTCAGCGCCGCCTGCATCGGGCTCATGCCTTCTTCAATGAAGCGTGAGATGTTCTCGATCATCACGATCGCGTCGTCCACCACAAAACCCGTCGAGATCGTCAGCGCCATCAGCGTAAGGTTGTTCAGCGAGTAGCCCAGAAGATACATCACGCCAAACGTGCCCACAATCGAGAGCGGCACCGCCACTGAAGGAATAATCGTCGCCGCAAGGTTGCGCAGGAACAGAAAGATGACCATCACAACCAAAGCGATGGTCAGCATCAGCTCAAATTCCACATCTCTCACAGAGGCGCGGATCGTCATCGTCCGGTCGGTCAGCACCTTCACGTGTACAGACGCCGGCAGGCTCGTTTGCAACTGCGGCAGCAGCGCGTTGATCCGGTCCACCACCGAAATGATGTTGGCGCCCGGCTGCCGCTGGATGTTCACAATCACCGCCGGCGTGCGATCCATCCACGCCGCCTGCTGGTTGTTCTCCGCCGCATCCACAATGGTCGCCACATCCGACGCCCGCACAGGCGCGCCGTTGCGATACGCAATCACCACCGGTTTGTACTCGGAACTGGAAAGCAGTTGGTCGTTCGCGCCGATCGTATACGACTGACGGTTCCCGTTCAGCGTGCCCTTCGCCTGGTCCACGTTGGCTGCCGCAATCGCCGTCCGCAGATCCTCAAGGCTCAGGTTATAGGCCGCAAGCTGCGTCGGATTCGCCTGGATGCGCACCGCGGGCTTCTGCCCGCCCGCAATCGAAACCAGTCCCACGCCCGTTACCTGAGAAATCTTCTGCGCCAGGTTCGTATCCGCCGCGTCCTCAATCTTGTCCAGAGGCAGCGAATCCGACGTCAGAGCCAGCGTCATGATCGGCGCATCCGCCGGGTTCACCTTGCTGTAAATGGGAGGATTCGGCAGGTCCGGAGGAAGAAAGCTGTTGCCCGCATTGATCGCAGCCTGCACTTCCTGCTCGGCAACATCGATGTTCTCGTCCAGGTCAAATTCCAGAGTCACCACAGACCCGCCGCCCGAACTCACCGACGTCATCTGCTTCAGACCAGGCATCTGCCCGAACTGACGCTCCAACGGCGCCGTCACAGAAGACGCCATCACCTCCGGCCCCGCGCCCGGATAGAAGGTAAGCACCTGGATAATCGGGTAGTCCACCTCGGGCAGCGCGGAGACAGCCAACTGCACGTACGCAACGCCACCGGCAAGCAGAATCGCTGCCATCAGCAGCGACGTCGCCACCGGGCGAAGAATAAACGGCCGGGAAGGACTGAGGCTCACTGCTGCTCCTTATTGTGTGGGTGCTTCCCTGAGGCCTGGCCGTTCGCCGCTGCCGCCGAATTCCCAGCGGCCCCACTCTGGCCGGTACCGTTTCCCGTCCCGGCGCTTTTGCCGCCCGCTTTCTGCCGCGACTGGCTCACCACCACCGGCGCGCCCTCGCGCAACCGCTCCGCGCCGTCCACTACAACGTTCTCGCCCCGCGCAATCCCGCTATCAAGAATCGTCACCTGCCCCTGCGCCAGAGCAACCTTCACCGGCTGCATTTTTGCCGTTGTGGCGCCCTTGTCGTCTGTATTCACCGTCCACACAAACGATCCCTGCAATCCGCTCTGGATCGCCGCCGAAGGAACCACCAGCGCGTTGGTCCGCTCTTCCGTCACCAGGTGGATGTTCACAAACTGATTCGGAAACAGCACCTCGTTCTCGTTGTTGAACAGAGCCTTGAACTTCGCGGTCCCGGTCGTCGTGTCAATCTGGTTGTCCACCGTCAGCAGTTGGCCGGTCGCCAGCTTCTGCAAGTCGCTCTTGTCGTAGGCCTCCGCCACCAGGCGTCGATCCGCACGCAGCTTCTGAAGCACCGGCGGAAGCTGATTCTCAGGCAATGTAAAATACACCGCGATCGGACGGATCTGGTTGATAATCACAAGATTCGTCGTATTGGCCGTAATAATGTTGCCCGGATCAACCAGCCGCAAGCCAATTTTCCCGTCGATCGGCGACTGGATATAGCACCAGTTCAGTTGCAACTGCGCAGCCTCAATCGCCGCCTTGTCAGATACGATCGCCCCTTCATACTGCCCCTGGGCGGCCTCATCGGCTTGCATCGTCTCTTTCGATGTCACCCCCGCCGCATAGAGCGCCTTGTACCGCGCGTACTCCGCCTGCGCGTTCTTCAGCAGCGCTTCATCGTGCGCCAGCGTTCCCTTTGCCTGGTCAAGCGCCGCCTGGTAAGGCCTGGGGTCGATCACCATGATGGTCTGCCCCTGCTTTACCTCCTGGCCCTCCGTAAACCGCACAGGCAAAAGCTGCCCGCTCACGCGCGCCTTCACCGTCACGCTCATGTTCGGCGTCACCGTCCCCAGCGCCGTCAGGAAAATCGGCATCGGCTCCTGAGTCACAGGCACCACCTGCACCGGAACCGGCCGGCTCATCAGCGCCGTGGCCTGCCGTTCGGTTTTGGCCGCCGCCGCCTGCTGGTTCTGGTAGATGCGCCAGGCAACAAATCCCACCCCGCACACCAGCACAAGGTAAACAATGATTCTTACCCAGGGGTTCTTGTGAGCGTGCGGTTCCTCGTGGTTGCCGGATGCGCCGTTGTCGGAATGTTGCGACTCGGAAGTGCCTTCAATGGACATGGTTTCGATTCTCGTCTTTTTCTCTTAATTCGACGCGCGAATTTAGGCTGAATTATGGCCAGGACAGGAAAAAGTCACACGGCCCGCGTATGTTTCAAAGGACGAAACAATTCGCGCAAAGGTTTCGCCCGCTCTCGCATCATGATAAGGGGCTTCCCTGCAATTCCGCATGAAGGCTTCACTCCCCAGAGATCAAGCCGCGTCTATTGTAAGCGAATTAGGGTAATCCCGGCCCAATCCCGGCTCCAACAGGCCCCAAACACCCAACCTGGCCACAAGTTCAGCTACCATACACTCAGTTGGCTTTCCGACCATCCCCGATCGCCCGCTCCACGCAAAAAGGAGGTTGAATGAGGATTTTCACCCTATGTGCCGGCCTCATCTGCCTCGTCACCGTGCTCTTTGACGCTTTTCAAACCATCATCCTGCCCCGCCGCGCCAGCGGACGCTTCCGCCTCACGCGCCTCTTTTACACCGCCACCTGGACCCCCTGGGTCTTCTTCGCCCGTCTCCTCCGCAACCCCCGCAAGCGCGAAACCTGTTACAGCTACTACGGCCCCCTGTCGCTCATCCTCCTGCTTGCCGTCTGGGCCGCCGTCATGGTGCTCGGCTTTGCCCTCATCTTCTACTCGCTGGGCAGCCCCTTCGCCGACGTCGTCGAGGGCCCCGGCTTCCTCTCTGACCTTTACGTCAGCGGAACCACCATCTTCACTCTTGGCCTCGGCGACGTCACACCCCACAGCCCCATCGTTCGCGGCCTCATGATCCTCGAGGCCGGCACAGGCCTGGGCTTTCTCGCCATGGTTATGGGATATTTCCCTGTCCTCTACACCGCCTTTTCCCGCCGCGAAGTCAGCATCGCGCTCCTCGATGCCCGCGCCGGCTCCCCGCCCACCGCCGCGGAACTCGTCCGCCGCCACGCCTACGAGTCAGGCGAAACCGACCTCTCCCTCCTGCTCGTCGAGTGGGAGCGCTGGTCCGCGGAACTGCTGGAGAGCCACATCTCCTATCCGCTCCTCTGCTACTTCCGTTCCCAGCACAACAACCAAAGCTGGATCAGCGCCCTCACCGCCATCCTCGACACCTCCGCCCTTCTCATCGCCGGCGTCCAGAGCCGGGAAGCGCGTCAGGCCCAGCTCACCTTCGCCATCGCCCGCCACGCCATGGTCGATCTCGTCCAGATCTTCTCGCTCGATCCCGTCAACGACATCCCCGACCGTCTCCCTCCCGAGCGTTACCGCCAACTCCACCAGCTCCTCGCCAAAAGCGGCATCACAGTCTGCGTCGACGGCCAATCCTACGACCGCCTCCGCGACCTGCGCGCACTCTACGAGGGATACGCCCAGGCCCTCAGCGACTATCTCCGCATGACGCTCCCCCCTTGGATCGCCGACCAGCCCCACAAAGACAACTGGCTCGCCGTAGCCAAACTCCGCGCCCAGGCCGAAGCTGCCAACGCCCCCTCCAATCCCGCAACCCCTCCCCTCACCCCCGCACAAACCATCGCCACCCTCGTCGACGACCACCACGAGTTCTAGCCAGTATCGACCGATACCTGTCGTGTAAATACTTGATATAGATGTCCTGTAAATACTTGATAAATAAGATAGCTTTCATCCTGAGCTTGGGGGTGGTGAGTCGAAAGCCTGCCCTGAGCGAAGTCGAATGGGGATCTGCAGTTGTTTTTCGCCAGCAAGCGTCCACAGCTCATTGCGGGCCGTCATTCTTGAATGCTTTACCCGCCCCAATTTTCTCGTTACCTCATGACTGCTGGCTACAGTCTTACGCCGCCACTCAGTACATCTTTTTGCTGCCACCTGGGCGGTCACGGAATATGCCAAAATTGCAGGCCAGGTCAGAAGAGCTCCGAATTCCGCTATGCTGTTTACTCATGTATAACTTCCGGTTGGGCGACAATCCCCCCGAGACCGAGATGCAGGCGGAGGTTCGCGCTAGAATTTGAGTGAATCGATCCTGGGTGAGTGGAGAGTATGGATGACGAAAGCGACGCGACTGGCCCCGAAGGCGCAGGCCCCGCCCGAGGTAAAAGAGACTCCTTTCGAGGCACTGGCCAGCATCTGTAGTGTGCTGGTGGTGGGCCTCTTCATTCTCACGTTTCTTGCTCAGAACTACGTCATTCCGTCGGGCTCGATGGAGAACACGTTGCTTGTAGGCGATCACCTGGTCGTCGACCGGATCACGCTAATGCCGCCCGCTTCGTGGATGCCGCTAATAAGGTATCGCGAGCCGAGGCGCGGCGATGTTGTGGTGTTCTTCAAGCCGGTTTATCAGCCTGGTATCGATCAGACTGACGCCGATGGGAACCCGCAGTACACTCGCTTAGTGAAGAGATTGATTGGCGTACCGGGCGATCATATTCATCTACGCAACGGCATTGTGATTGTGAATGGTGTCGTACAGCCTGTGGGATTTGCGCAGCCAACGACGGCGGATAACTTCAACGAGTTCCTCGATGATTTCCCGGCCGTCTCGCCCGCCGAGGTATCCGGGTCAACAGAGTCGTGGGCCGTGAACTTCTCGAGTTATATCCACGACGGCGACCTGGTGGTTCCACCCGGCATGTATTTCATGATGGGCGACAACCGGCACAACAGCCTGGACTCGCGCTACTGGGGCTTCGTGCCGCGCGCCAACATACTTGGCCGTCCGCTGTTCAACTATTGGTCGTTCAAGGCCGCAGAGGGACAACTTGAACAAACAGGATTCGGTCACAAGCTCGCGTGGATCGGCCACGTTCTGGTGTATTTCTTCCCCGATACGCGCTGGAAACGCACTTTCCACGTTGTTCATTAAAGTGAAATCGAAAGATCTCGATTAAAGTGAAATTGAAATATCCCGATTCGCTCTTGTTACGTTCCGGTCGTATTACCGCCCATCCTTCAGTTACTCATCGGTAATCTCTTCCGCACGCCTCCGGCGTGGATGACGCTGTTCAATCTCGAGATTTCACGATGGCAGGATTCCCGTGTACCAACTGGCAGTTCAAGGCTGTAACGGGTGGCAGAATTGAGTGTATGCAGCACCTGACGTCTCGTCTTTCAATAGCAGCCCCCGTCCGTTTGCAGAAAATTGCCCCGCACCGGCGCACAATCGTAGACATGAGCCCGCATCAAATCCCATTTCCCCAGCCAAAAAGCCCTTACCCCCCACCCCCTATTCCCTGTGAAACTGTGAGACCCCGCCCAACCCTCTAGAAACAAACAACTTCCGCACAAGGCCCCCGTTACTCTTCAGTTACCGCCGCCCGCCGTCAATCTGGCCTTACCAAACACAAACCAAACCACTTGCATGCAAAACATCCCTCCGCGCCGCCGACGCTTTTTCGCGAAATTTCCACCCAAAACTGACCCAAATCGCTCCCAAAGCCGCCCCGCACGCACAAATCCAGATTTTGAGTTCAACATTCTCACCAGCCATAATCGGAACAACCAGACAAACGCCGCCCGAGGGACCGCATGAACGGATGGGATCGCAAATTTATTGACATGGCCTTGATGGTCAGCTCCTGGTCAAAAGACCCCTCAACCAAGGTCGGCTGCGTCATCGCAGACTCAGACCACGCCCAGCTCTCCGAGGGCTTCAACGGTTTCCCGCGCGGCATCGCCGATGACGACCGTCTCAACCACCGCGAGACCAAGTACCGCCTCATCGTCCATGCTGAAGCCAACGCCATCGCCGCCGCCGCCCGCAACGGCCACGGCCTCAAGGGCGCAACAGCCTACGTCACCTTCTGCCCCTGCCCCCAATGCGCCGCCCTGCTCATCCAGGCCGGCATCGTCCGCGTCGTCACCATCGCCGGCGCAACGCCCGAGCACTGGAAGGCCGAATGCGACATCGCCCAGGGCATGTTCAAGGAAGCCCGCGTCCTCTACGAAGAAGCCGACCGCTCCACCTGAAAAGACAATTGGAATTTAGCTCCTACTCATTTTCCGAAGAAATAACGGGTGCCCCAGGTCCCGCTTTAGGGATCTGGGAAGCAGTCACCCTTCACAGCGCCAGCGAAAGCACCGAATACGACCGCGCCGGCAGCTTCACCGTCATCCGCGTTCCAACCGTCGGATTCTCCAGCGTCTGCGGAACCACCCGCTTCGGATCGGCAAACGTATTGACCGCCTTCAGGTCGGGCCCCGTAATCGTCTCGAACGCCAGCACCTTGGTCGGCGTCAGGTCGTGCCAGTTGATCTCCAGCTCCTGCCCCTTGTCCAGATCGCGATTCAGCACCAGCAGCGTTGCCGTGTTCTTTTCCTCGTTGTGAATCGCCACCACGTCCAGATACGTCACGTCCCCAAATCCAGGAGTAGGCAATCCAATGCTCTCAATCGGCCGTCCCAGCGTCGCAACGTCATACGTCGGGCCTACAGCGGCAATGTTCAGCGCGCGCCCATGCGCATATTTCAGCGCCCACGCATACGGGTAATAGATAGTCTGCCGCAAAATCCCGTCTTCGTTCGTCATGATCGGCGCAATTACATTCACCAGTTGCGCCAGGCACGCCAGCTTCACGCGGTCTGAGTGCCGTATCAGTGAGTTCGAAAGTCCACCCACCAGCAGCGCGTCTTCCAGGTTGTACTGCTCCTCCAGCAGATGCGGCGCCTTCGTTCTGTGCCCATCCGCGAAGTCCCCGCCCCGCGCCCGATACCACACGTTCCATTCATCGAACGACAGAAACAACTGCTTGTTCGATCGCTTGTGCGCGCGCACCGTGTCGCACACCGCGGAAATCTCCTCAATCTGCCGATCCATCGCCAGATTCATCGCCAGGTACTTCGAACTGTCGTGCCCCGTCTCGTCCGTATTTCCCCAATAGCGATGCAGCGAGATCCCGTCCACCACGTCGTAGCACTCTTCCAGCACCGTCCGGTCCCACTCAATATAAGTCGGCATAAACGGCCCGCTCGACCCGCAAGCAACCAGCTTGATCGTCGGATCGATCACCCGCATCTGTCGTGCCGCGTCTGCCGCTTTGATCCCGTAGTCGCGCGCCGGCATGTGCCCAATCTGCCAAGGCCCATCCATCTCGTTGCCCACGCACCAGTACTTCACGTTGTGCGGCTGCTCGTAGCCATTCGACCGCCGCAGATTGCTCCACTTCGTTCCGCCCGGCACATTGCAATACTCCACCAACGCCGCCGCGTCCTCAGCCGTCCCCGTCCCAAAATTCAGCCCAAACAGCGGCTCCGTGCCCACCGCGCGCGCCCACGTAATAAAGTCATCCGTCCCGAACTGGTTTGTCTCAATCGTGTTCCACGCCCGGTCCAGAACCGTCGGCCGATCCTTCTTCGGACCCACTCCATCCAGCCAGTGATACCCGGAAACAAAATTTCCGCCCGGATACCGAATAATCGGCACCCCCAGTTCGCGCACTTCCTTCATCACGTCCGTGCGAAATCCGTTGCTGTCGGCAAACTTCGACCCCGGCTCGTAGATGCCTTCGTAAATTGCCCGACCCAGCTGCTCCAGAAACGACCCAAAAAGATGAGGATTGATCGCTGAAATCTGCCGGCCCGAATCAATCGTCACGCTCGTCGTCCGCGGCGCGCCCTGCGCCAGTCCAAACCTGCCCAATGCCGAGCTCGCAGCCAGCGCCACACCCGTCTGGCCCGCATTTTGCAGAAACCGCCTTCTTGAAACTGCCGTCATCGCAAATCCCCTCTCTCTACCCGCAGCCAGGCCAGGAACCACCACCCAGCAACCCTCAAGCCACACGGTATGCGCAACCGAGTAAACGTTTGCCAGCAACAAAGCATAAGTGCCCATGCGCCCTTTGTCAAAGCACCCACGCACGCCTGCTCCATGCCAGTAATCTCGATTCTCAGACCGCAACTTCATAACCCACCTCCGCCATGCTAGAGTGAAATTCCACGGAGGACGCAATGGCGGCTGGCATTCAGCTACCGGGCGGCGGTGAAACAATCGACCTGCAGCAGCAGGTAGCGCGCTTGCAGGCGCTCCTTGAGGCGGCCCGTCAGGTCCACTCCACCACCCACGAAAACGAAGTCCTCGAGCAGGTACTGCGCATCGTCGTCCGCGAGCTCGAAATGTCCGGCGCAGCTTTCCCCTCCGCCGGCCTAGTCTATGGCGACAATCCGGTCCAGGCCGACAACGCCGCCCTGCCCACCTGGCCGCTCGACGACCGCGCCGGCAACCGCATGACCGAGCTCGTCGTCGCCCCGCCAGACGGCAGAGAGCTCACCCTATACGAGGCCGACTTCATCGAGGGCCTCGCCCTCCAGGCCGCCGTCGCCCTTGAAAATGCGCGCTTCCACAAGCGCAACGTCGAGTTCGCCCGCGTCCAGCAGGATCTCGACCAGGCCCGCGCCATTCAGCGCTCGCTCCTGCCCCAAACCCTGCCGTCCATCCCTGGCTATTCGCTTTCCTTCCGCTCCGTCACCTGTTACGAAGTCGGTGGCGACTATCTCGACCTCGTCGCCCAGCCCGACGGCAGCCTCCTTATCGCCGTCGCCGACGTCGCCGGCAAGGGTCTCGCTTCAGCCATCTGGGCCTGCAGCTTCCGCGCCGCCTTTCGCGCCATGGCCGTCACTGGAATGCCACTCGACGAGCTAGCCACACGCATGAACCAGCACCACTGGGCCGAAGGCGAAGAAGCCCGCCGCCGCTATCTCACCGCCATCTTCCTCCGCCTCCATCCCCAGTCCGGCGAAATCGAAGTCGTCAACGCCGGCCACAATCCCGGCTTCCTCCTCACCCCCGGCCAGCCGCCCTACCAGTTCCACGCCGCCGGAACCCCCCTCGGCCTCTTGTCCGGCATGACCTACGCCAGCGAACGCCGACCCTTCCCCCCCGGCGCGCGCCTGCTCTTCTACACCGACGGCCTCACCGAAGTCTTCAAAGGGGATGAGGAGTTTGGCCCCGAACGCCTCATGGATCAATTTTCTAACTGCACTGCCGACAAAGCGGATGCTATCCTCGATGCAATATGGACCGCTATCGAGGCCTTTTCTGAAGGCGGCCCGCAGGGAGACGACATGACCGCGCTCACACTTTGCCGCGGAATCTGCTCCACGGAGACCCCGCAATGAGCCCGTCCAAATCCGCCACCGTCGAAGTGCGGCTCCCCACCCGCCTCGGCTACGAAAAAGTGGCCATGAGCACAGCGGAGGCCATGGCAAAGCTCCACGGCTTCCCGCCCGACCGCATTGAAGACCTCAAAACCGCCGTCGCCGAAGCCTGCATCAACGCCATCGAGCACGGCAACCGCCTCAATGAGAACCTCTCCGTAGGCGTCGTCCTCTCCGTCCGCCCCGACGAGCTTGAAGTCAAAGTCATCGACGACGGCAAAGGCATCAAGGCCCAACCCCCCAGGCCCAACATCGACCGCAAAATGCACGGTGAAGAAGATCCACGCGGCATGGGCATGTTCCTCATCCAGGCCCTCGTCGACGAAGCCGAGTGGGTCGCCGGGGTCGACGGCAAGAGCAGTTATGTCCGCCTCGTCATCCGTCTCGACAAAGAAGCATAAAATCGCAGAGTCAAGCCTGAACCGCCAGGCAAGCGTAGTTGTCAAACCAGCATCACCGGCTATCATCGCCAGCTAAAGAACAGGGAGATCAAAAGATCGTGCAGACTGAAACCAAATCCCACGTCGACCAGCTCACTTCCCCCGCCGGACACCCCGTAACCCTTCTCCGTTTCGAGGGCGACATCGCCAGCACCTCAAAAGACGCCGTCCTCGGCACCTACCAGTCCCTGCCCAAAAACGACGTCAAGCTCATCCTCCTCGACTTCACCAAGGTCGACTACATCAACTCCAGCGGCATCGCCCTCGTCATCCAGCTCCTCATTGAAGCCGCCAACGCCGCCCAAAAAGTCTCCGCCTTCGGCCTCTCCGCCCACTTCGTCAAAGTCTTCACCATGGTCGGCATCACCAAATACGCCAACCTCTTCCCCACCCAGTCCGAGGCCCTCGCCGGACTCTAAGCTTTTTCCACGTCTGAACCGAGGCATGAAAAAGTGAGTTTCGTTATTACCTGCGTCAGTCCAGAGTCGGTAGTTCAGGTTTCGGATACTAGGCTCTCCTTACTCTCAGACAAATCTTTGCTTACAGATGAGCAGCGTAAGTCCATAGTTATGATGGGTAAGCAAGCGAATTTTGTACTCGGATGGGTTGGCCTAGCAACGCTTGGTAATCACAACACAGGTGATTGGATTTTTCAGCGGTTATACGAGATGAACGCAGTTGATCTCCCACTCGACCAAATTGCTCGGAATCTCACCGATTCGGCAACGAGGGACTTTGCCGCTCTTCCAGTGTCTTCAGCAGAAGGGCGGTGCCACTTTGTTTTAGGAGGATGGCACAAGGACTCGGGCCCTCCGAAGCCATTCACCTGCGTGATCTTCAACGACTTCATTTTCCACCCCGCGCAGGGGCAGAATCTGGCGACATTTTCGCGTGCAGCCCAAGCGACGCAAAGTTTTTTCTACTCAATAGCAACCTTTCAGGAGGTTAAACGCCCATTTTATGTTTTCCCGATAGGCGATTTTCAGCCCAAGACGCTGCGCAGCCATTTCAGCGGATTGAAATCCCTAATGAAAAAGGGGGCAGAAACTGCCGCCATTAGCGCGGTATGTAGACAGATTGCTCTTGAAGCAGCGCGCCACACTACGACCATAAGCCGAAATTTGATTTCGATTGAAATGGACAATAAGGGCAGAGTGCGAAATTCTTACTACTCCGAAGATGGTGCAGAAGCTATGCTTATTCCCGATATTTTGAGCCCGCAAGGACCACTGCTCAAATCCACGCTAAGCACATACATCGAGGGCGATCAGATAACTCTAAAGTTCCGCGGGAAAACTGTGAAGCCAAAGGCTTGAAATAATCCACGGAACTCGGAGCTGCGCCATACGGGCGGGAGCAGAGCGCCAGGCACGCGCTATCATTCCCCCATGAACCTCGACGCCATCCAGGCCGCTCTCCGCCTGGCCTCTCTCGACGGCTGGCTCTTCTACGACCATCACCATCGCGATCCCATCGCCGCCGGCATCCTCGGCCTCGACCCCAAAGCCCACATCACCCGCCGCTGGTATTACTTCATCCCCGCTACCGGCCAGCCCAGCAAGCTGGTCCACCGCATCGAGCAATCCCGCCTGGACACCCTCCCCGGCGTTAAAACCCTCTATTCAAGCTGGCAGGAACTCCACGCCGGCCTCGCCTCCATGCTCTCCGGCTCAACCAACATAGCCATGCAGTACTCCCCCAACAACGACATCATGTACATCTCCATGGTCGATGCCGGCACCGTCGAATTCCTCCGCTCCCTCGGCAAGCAAATCGTCAGCTCCGCCGATCTCGTCAGCCAGTTTGAAGCCGTCCTTACCGCCGACCAAATCTCGACCCACGCCGTCGCCCAGCAGGCCATTGACACTCTCCTTGCTGAAGGCTGGCAGCAGATCGCCCGTCGCCTCCGCCCCGCGCAGGGCAGCCCTTCGCCTTACACCGAGTACGACCACGTCCAATGGCTTTCTGAAGCAATGCGCCGCCAGGGCCTCGTCTGGGAAGACGGCCCCAATGTCAGCGTCAACGCCAACTCCTCCGACTCCCACTACGAGCCCACCGCCACCCACGCCGCGCCCATCCGCAACGGCGACTTCCTCTTGATCGACATCTGGGCCCGCGTTGACTCCCCTCAGGCCGTCTACTACGACATCACCTGGACCGGCGTCATTGGCCGTGAGCCCACAGCCCGCGAGCAGCTCGTCTTTGAAACCGTCCGCAACGCCCGCGACGCCGCCATCTCTACCGTCGAGCAGGCCTTCGCCCAGGGCCGCCCCATCCGCGGATTCGAGGCAGACGATGCTGCCCGCGCCGTCATCCGCTCCGCCGGTTTCGCCGAATACTTCACCCACCGCACCGGCCACAACATCGCCCACCAGATCCACGGCCCCGGCGCACACCTCGATAACCTCGAAACCCACGACGACCGCCGCATCCTCCCCCACACCTGCTTTTCCGTTGAGCCCGGCATCTACCTCCCAGAGTTTGGCGTCCGCAGCGAAATCGATATGCTCACCTCCGACACAAAAGCCTGGGTCACCGGAAAAATCCAACGCGAACTCGTCCGCATCTAGGCCGCGGAAATCGGGAACTGAAATTCCAGTCGTGCCCGCCGCAACCACAGCGCCCGAGAACTTGAATTGCGCACAATCCGCAGGTCACCCTGATTTGCAGAGAATTACCCTTCCCCGGCGCATACTGGCTGTATGTCCAAACTCCGCCTTCAGCCAGCGGAGCCGCCAAAAAC
>Ga0307377_10002090_pt1 | contig 23954 bp, 26 predicted proteins | sample TR3MG_FD_202535 | JGI IMG/M metagenome (GOLD analysis project Ga0307377, IMG submission 202535) | Soil microbial communities from Risofladan, Vaasa, Finland - TR-3 | ecosystem: Environmental > Terrestrial > Soil > Coastal area > Acid sulfate soil | place: Finland: Risofladan, Vaasa | collected...
TATGTTTTACCCACTTCATCCCTGCTAGCGAATCTAACAGTAGTGTCTCCCTCTGTGACCTCCGATAAGCCGCCGCTCGCAGACACGGCTGTTCTCAAAGAAGCTCTCGCCTGTTTGACATAATATTGATGTAAATACAACTGGGTGAAAATGGCATTTTCCTCATCTTCTAAAGCTGGATTGCTCCCGCTAAAGTCTCTATAGATGTTTGTGTTTAATAAACCTATATTCCCTTGTAACCATCCTGAAATAGAGATGATATTATTGAGTGAGGTATCAGAATCAAATTCTGAAACAAAAATACTTGAAGCCAGCGTGCCTATAGAATTGCTCATATACTACATTACACTTTAAGCGCGCAGTTTGATATCTTTTTCCATCTCCGAAACCAAAAGAGTTATTACCCTAGTGCGGTCAAATGAGGGGTTGAACCCGCAGCGCGCCGCTAGGTTCTGCAAATCAGAAAGGGTATAGGTTGCCAAGATCTTTTTAAAGCTGTGTGGATTATGTCCAGGGAACTCCTTTTCATATACGGATTTGTTCTGAGTATCGCTTAGAATCGCGGCGACCTTTTTGTCAGCGGCGCATCGCATATCCAACTTCTGAGTCCTTCCCTTAAGTTGTTCGTGGTTAGGCGGGTTTTGCGTTTGCCAACCTCTAAACGCTACTCGTAGCAACCTCTTTTGTTCCTCTTCATCCGCTTTAATCATGGCCCCACATGAACTCGCCATTTTGTTCATTTGCTCAAGGTCCATTTTTTTAAGCTTTTCTTCAAATAGCACGGCATGATTTGTGCCGAATGGGCTGGTCATATTAATCCCGTTCTCTTTTTCTATTTGGCTTATGCGTTCCGTGTTGATTCTGGCTTTACCGTCTGCGTAATGTTTCATATCTATATATTAATTTAATCCTGTAACTATTCCACAAAAAAAGAGGGCTGGAAATCCAGCCCCCCTTGAAATATTGTGCGTTTCTGTTAAACGATCTTGCCAACAAGGGCGCGATCATCAATACATACACGGCCTTCTTCAAGACCACCCCACCAGCCGATCTTGCCAGCGCGAACTGACCACTGATCGTCAACAGAGAGGGCGAATGTTCCGTCGTCTTCATCGACAGCCACGGCGCGCAGAAGCGAGTCGCGAGTACGGTCGATACCGACAAGAATTTCGTCAGTAGCAGAGAACGTCGCTGCGGTGAATCCACCACCAGTTGCAGCCGTACCGTCAGCACGGGTGTAGGTAGTAGAAGCAGCGGCGGTATCAAACACAGTGTTGAATGCTTGGCCTACACCGAATTCATTGAATTCCATGATAGAAATTCCATAAAATTCTGGAATACCAGCATTACGGAAGATGTTCATGCGAAGCTCGTCAGGAGCAACAATACCATCGCTACCAGAACCACCAGCAGGGCCAGTAGTAGTATTGATTGGATTGTAAGCCATTGAGCGAATCTTCTCAACGATTTCTGGAGAGACGATAAGGTCAGTGATGCCCTTACCACGGCTTTCTGGAGTGCCGCCATACCATGAGGTAAGGATGCGCTTAGCCAGAGTAAGCAGTTCATTCAAGTCAGCAAGCACGAAGTTATTCGCAGCATTAGCAAACTGAACGTGCTTTACGCCACCAGTTGAAGCGTTAGCCAGAGAATTCATAATGATATTAGCGGAAACGCGGTTCTGCTTCAATAGAATTTCTTGGACAACGCGGGTGAATGTTTTGGCCACAACGTCGAGACGGCTTTTAGCAGCATACTTACGGTCAAAAGAAACGGCTGTTTCCATGTTGTAAGTAGCGAGCTTCATTTCAGACATAGTTGGGAGAACTTGCGAACTTGCAAGGCCACCAGCTTGGGTCTGACTCCATACTTCAACGTAGTCTTCGTCAGTTACGTCGTAGTACAGATCAAGCGGGATGCTAACGTTATCGTCAGCGTTGTAACGGATGTCCGTAAAGAGGTTGCTCAGAACAGGGGCTTGATTAATCACCTTAGCCAGCATAGGGCTAATTAACACAGCTAAAGCAGCTTGTGCTTCGTAACTAATGTTGCGATCCTTCGAGGCCATTGCCTTAACAAGCTCAATTTGTTCGGGAGTATAATCGAATGTAATTTTCATTGTTTAAAGTTCTCCTTCCTTATTTAAGCTTAATTACTAGATACTCGCCAGCGAACTGATCCGTATTAGTTTGCGAGGTTCTTGAACCAGTTCCAATAACCGTAGCAACAAGATTCGCAGCAGAAGCTCCGCTTGCAGTAGGGTCGTAACCAGTAACTTTGCCGCCACCGTTGTTAGAAATGGTCAGGCCAGTTCCAACTACATAGTCTCCGCCAGTAATTGAACCATCAAAGGCGTTAGCCGAGATAGTAAAAATACCGCGAGTAGCGATTGGCACAGCTTCTCCCTTTGCAACAACTCTTTGGTCTTCCTTCTTCGCTCTGTAGTAAAGAATTTTTTCGCCATTTTCGTCGTATAAGGCAGTTTGCGATAAGGTAATTCCAAGAACAAGTTTCGCTTCGCCGCTTCCAGCGGGAGCGACTTTCTTGGCCACCTTCGGATATTTGGCATATCCAACGTGTGGATAGTTGGTTTTGCCAAGGTAAGAGTCGTCACCATAAGCAACGGGGTCAGCGTTAAAATTACCTGTAGTAATTTTTACAAACACACCGTTGTCGCCGCTGCCAACTCCCGTAATATTTTGATTAACGCTGGCATCTTCCAATGCAAACATGTTAATCACATCAACTTCGTGATGTTGTCTATATGGTAGTAGTCGTAACATAATATATTTAGTTAAAGGTTAAGTAGAGATTTTCACATTTTCTTCGCTAAAGGCTTTCCCATAACGAGAGACTAGAGACTCAGAAGCATCCCCGCCATTATTATTGGGGGCTTTAGCTTCTGCTGACGCTTCCGCTTTTTCTAAAGCTTCCTTATCGTCAACCACTTCGGTGTCTTCTTGAGAAGCTTTCGCTTCTTTTAAATCTTTAGCGTCTGCTGCTTCTTGTGCTGCCTTGGCGACGGCTTCCTTGTTCTTATGTCGAAGGATAACGGCTAGGCGGCCAGCATAAATTTGGAAAGCTTCGTCAGAAGCCACATCAATACCAGCTAGGTCTTCGAAAATAACCTTGCGGTCTTCGTTATCTAGCTCATACAGAGAATCAATTGTTTCCATTCTCTGATTAATCGCGTTTTGCAACTCTTCGGCGGCTTTCGCTTCTTTGAATTCCTTAAGTTCTGCCGCTTGCTTGTTAACTTGTTCTTCAAGACTTGCAACAGTATTTTCAAGGGCCTCCCGCTTCTCTTCTTTGGCCACAATTGCTTGTTCCTTCTCGTCGAGTTGTTTGCGATACGATTCGTCGCTCTCACGGATCAGGTCAGCGAACTGTTTAGTAATGCTGGCGGCAACCTCTTCGGTCACTTTTTCCTGATTGGCTAGAGCCTCTTTTAGTTGTGTAAGTAAATCCATAGATATAATTTGGTCAGGACTTTTTACATCTCTTTTCTCTGATTGTGAAATATCCTCTTCTTTATTCGCAATAAAACATTCCTTTTTTGCAGCGGCAGCCCTTTCTTTGTCGCATTCTGCGGCGCTTTGGCGCATATCTTCTTCTGCCTCAATACCATACACACCTTTTACGTCTGCTGCTGGCTTTTTTACGAACCCCATTCCTAGGGGATAAACATCTCCAAGAATAAGTCTATAGGCCCGCCTACCGTCTTCTGTATAGCCATCTCCCCCAAAAGATTTAAGGTTTGGAGCAAGCCTTGCCACCTCTATTGGATCGGTGATAATTTCACAATGCTGAATTTCTTGACTACCCAAAGCTACCCCAAAAGTATTAAACCCTACCTCCCAGCTTGCGGAAATAGATTGATAATTTGGTGACATATTATCCATAGAATCTTTTAATTCTTCATAAAATTCTGAATTCACCATTTTATATACAAACCCTCCTAATGTCAGGTTGTAAGGAGAGTCTAATCTTTTGGCGTTATCCGCCCAAATAATCTCTTTAGAACTTCTGTCCGTGAAGACGGCATTAGTAATATGGCCTATAATGCGAGAGCGGTCATGCTCTACATTGATAGGCTTATGCTCAAACCTGTCTTTAATGCGGACAGCTATTGATGAGTCCAAGCCGTCGTCATTGCCGTTGAACTGATTAATCACGGCACCGTCAAAAGCTACTGATAGCAAATCAACATCATCTGGATTGTTGTATGGCGCTATTTCACCTAACGAGGCTAATGATTCTTTACATTCCTTCTCGAATTCTGGCAAATCACTAGACGCAAATATGGTGGCATTAAAGGTGGCGGTATGTTTATACTTCATTTTCTAAGCTGTTAAATAATATTGTTGCGGCAGATAAGCTGAGTTGATGATAGTCTGCCAAGTCGGAGATATCTTTCTTTACACATAAAGATTTTGAATAGCCAATATCATCCAAGCATTTCCTCATGGTCTTTTTCCAGTCTTTAACTTCTGTTGATGCAGAGACCAGATCACATAGGTCAGCAAGCACCTCTGCCTGCTCTATAGACAGCTTTTCTTGTCCGCCCTTAGCCTTGATAGCAAAATCCAGCAAAGAGGACTTAGATCGCGCGCTGGCGGCTAATTTCTTTGTGGTCATTTTTGATGAAGGCTTTTCCTTAGCTCCAGTTGGGCGACCAGCGGATTTTGGTGTGCCAGCGACAGGCTTCGGCCTGTTAGGATCTTCTGGCGGTGGTATCATTGGAATTCCCCCAACGAGAGGATTGTAATGACCCTTCTTGCGCTGTTCAACATACTTGGTTTGCGCTTCGTCCATATCTCCAGACTTCGGCAGCACGCCTTTACGCATAAATTCAATGCCCTGATCTGGAGTTAATACTCCTAATTCAACCAGTCTTGCGCCAATAGTCATAAGCTGGGCATCATCCTTCATGTCCACCTCTTTAAATTTGGCTGTTGGAGCAGACCTAAAGCCCATCTCACGCCCGACCCTATCAATTTCTTTTTGGAAGAAATCATTTAAAAATTGTTGTCTGGCTTCTTTTAGGCGATCAAGGAATATCTTAGTTTTAATATCCGCCGTGCTATGACTGTCATTAGTCAGCATGATATTTTGCAGGCCATCTTTAATATCTTGATTGAGGACCTCGTATTTTTCTGGCCCCAAAACCTTCTTAAGGTCTGGGACAACAAATTCCGCCTTAGTTGTGTAGTCGGCAACCAATACCCTGCCTGAACTTCCATTGGTGAATAGTTCTTGGATATCAGCTATTGTCTGTGGATTAATACCGCCGTCCTCTTCTTTAGCGCCATTAGTAACAAGGAGGATAACATTCTCTACCGTACGAAGTATCGCCGCGTCCATGTTTTTGAACTCCTGCTTCATATTTAGATCGGCAAGGACTGGGAAGCCAAACGGGATAGCGAATGCCTCATAATCTTGTTTTTTGTAAAAACTAAAATATAAACGATCTGGATCAATCGGGATGTAAAGCCCGTCGCCCATATATTGATTGTTTTTAATTGCTTTGCGAGTTTCCAGCGGCAACGAATCAAAGAAGTCTTTATCTTCTTTTGTTGTCGGGTTCTTCAGGCGCTTAAGGTCATACTGGGACAGCATTTTTTCATAAGCGTTCTCGTCATACGAGCTAACGTGCTTGGCCGCGATTTCTTTTGGGTTTAATAAAATAAACTTGAGAGGAATTTTGTTAATTTTGGCCCCGCGCTTCTTAACCATATCTAAAAAGTCGTCCTTTTCAAATTTTCCGTCTACGCGCATCATAAAGATGTTGCCGCCGCGAAAGTATTCGCGGAAGTATTGGTCCGTCAGGTTCCAAATATTGATTTTCTTCATCCACGCATAGAAAAATCTACGGCTTTCTTTGGTCCCATCTTCTAGATAAAGCTCGCTGTTAGAAAACTCGGACATCATATCAATAACATTGCGATATAATGCTATGTTCGCGTATGCTTTTTGGCATAACTCGATGGCGTCTCTTACGGTAATGCCGTCGGCGCTGGCCTGCCAAGGCAATATGCCACCAGAAATTTGGCTATATCTGTCGGATAAATTTTCTCTCGAAGAATCATTTCTACGGCTTGCGGTCCTCCCTCCAGAGGTTGCACGCCCTTTAGATTCAAAAGTTCCATCTACCCTTTTTGGCTTAGCGTAAGCAGCCAGCTTGGGCGGTTGGCTTTCTGACGCTTCAGACTTCTGGTTCCAATAGTTTAAATTGTGTTTGGTGTATTTGCGTTTTCCAGTACTAGGCATAGTGTATTATACACTGGAAAGTGACTTTTTCACTTTAAAAGTACTATATGCGCATTGGCTTAAAGCCCATTTGTGTCTTGGGTTCAGCTATCATGTCAAAATATGTGCTCATCATCCAGTTTGCTAATACCAAAGCGGAATAAGAGTCCTTGCGCTGCTTGCTTTTTCCCTCTAATTTTCTCAGTTCCAATGGTAAATCAAAGCTTTGGGTGCCCTGCGGGGAAGTGGAAACCTCTATCAATGCACATTGAGATCTGGTCATGTCAATATTCTCCGCTTGAATCTCAAGAAAATCAATCATGCGCCCGCCGTTAGTCTGACCCTTGATCTCAAAGTCATCACTGCAAAACTGAATATTTTTTAAATCAATCTCTGGTTTTCTGATCTGATGCCTATAATCCGCGTCTAATGCCATACCCGCAAACAGTATCTTCTTATGGTCAAACGCGGCCTGCAAACCCTCATTGGCGTTTCTAATCCAATAGGAACTCGGCTTCCTCAAATAACATATTTGATTTGTTTTTTGATTATATTGGTTGTTGGCCACCCTAAGCTCTTTCTTGTATTTTTCTGGGTGGTCGAAATCAGCCTCAATAGTTTTGATTTTTAAGTTTCTCTTAATAAATTCATTGCTCTCGTTCAATGAACTCAGAAATTGTTGCCCGCCATTGTAATCCATCACGATAGATACTATATTAAAATTATCCAAGACATACAGCATATAAGCTATATGTTTCTTTAGATTAGTTCCGCTCATGGCGTAGCTATGTACCACCGTTCCCTTTTTCCCCTCGTAATCCAGCTTAAGTATTTGCATGGCAAAATCGTCAGAGCTGTCGCTTTCAGACCATGACGGGTCAATAGCCAACAGATACTCCGAATTTTCTTCTCCACGTATTTCAACGCTTTGTCCCTCGCCATCCTTATGAGTACAAGACATCATGCGGCTTATCTTGAAATAGCCATCGCTATCTTCTGTAAACTCTGCGCCGAACTCTCTTTTAAACTGAGAAATTGACATAGTGTTTTTAGCGTGCTCTAATAAATTTTTATCATATAGGTCTTCTGGGGCGATGTCATAAGCAAAGTGGGTAACAATATGGTATGATGTTTTGCCCTCCTCTGGAGTTAAAATCATGCGCAAATAGGCTTCATACATCGTATATAAATGCTCGAATTTATAAGATGCCGAAGACAATCCAATTAATTTATTGTTGCCAAAAACCGTTTTATCTTCTTCTTTCATTTTACCCATCTCAACCAAGGTATTTTCTGCCGCCCTTACCTTGGCTCTTTCCGTCGGATTTGCCACAACCCCCAAAAACGGCACAATGACTTCATTTAAAATCTTTTCTGGCATTAGGAGAAGCTCATCGACAATCATAACGTGAAAACGAAACCCGCGCAACTTTTCTCCATCTCCCAGTGGCAAGGCGCGAATTGTGCTTTTCCCTATTGTCATAACCCATTCGTCATTACTCTTTCTTGTTCCGCTGATCGCCTGTTTGAATAGCGCGGCCTTGGGATCATTAGAGATGTCTTCAATTTTATTGAAAATCATCTTAGACTGACGAAATGATTTACTAATAATGCCTATGCTTTGACCCTGCTCCAACATGGCATGTAGTGCCGCGAAAATACCAGTGGAAAAAGACTTCGATAGACCACGGGCCCAAATGCCCATAAAATAATCAGCAATAACCATCCCCTTAATAGAGATGTGTTGGAATGGGAATAGATCAACCCCCATTAATAGTTTGGTCGCGAAAGAAACGTTCTCGCGCAAGAACCTATATAACAAGACCTTAGCTTCCGATTCGTTAAGAAACCCTTCCAACTCCGCCATCTCTTCATTAACTTTGGAATCTGTTTTTCGCCTCTTTTGCTTCCCTACATCCCAAGTCATAACGTTTCCTCATCCACATAATGTTGAATATCCACTTTCCAGACTTCTTGGCCGCAAATCAACAACTTAGGAATAAGAATAGAACTTTCTGCTCGCCCGCCGCTAAACACAAATTGACAGTCGCCAGCGAACTCGTTTAAAATCTCCCTCATATTATGCCAAACGTGCTGTATATTAGTTCTCGATCTGGCGAACGCCAGTTCTGCGGATATACTATCTACCGAAGCATCTACTACGATAAACATATAGCCACCTATATCGGCGCATCGCTGAATCTCCCTCTTAAACCTTTCTGGCTCTTGTGTCATTGTCCCAACGAAATCGGCGGCCGACTTTCTATCTACAAACGTATGGCTGAAAGCGTCTCCGCCAACAGTATAATCTCCAGAATCCAGCTTAATTTTTTTAGTTGGGTTGATGAAATCCAAGGGCTTTTTCTCTCTAGTATCTATCCAGATTTCTGCCTTTGAGTGATCTGCGTAAAAAGATTTTGGAGCGGAAGTGCCAAACTGAGGAGGCTGCCCCACCAGCCTACAAAATTCTCTATACGAACCAAAAAGCTGTTTTATTTTATGCGTATCTGGCCAGCCATAAGTTTGAAGCTGCAAAGAACCCATCACATAAGAAAGACCCTTTTCTTTAGTCTTGTTTTGCATCTCTTTAACAAGGTATTCCTTTACTTCGTTCTGGTCATTTTTTTCACACCATCTTCTAAAGTTGGACATGGAATTAAAATTCGTAGTGAAATAATGAGCCACACTTTTAAATTTAAGAGGCTTATTAGTATATAAGTCAAAACGCGGAAAGTGTTTAGAATAATAGTCCGCCACAGAAATCTTATGTTTCTTTAAGTGGGCGTGCAATCCTCGTTCGCTGTTAAAATCATCATCACATTCTTTGCATTTATATAACATCATCTCTATGTACTCCCACTACCCGCGCCGTCCACATATCCAAATTTTCTAAACGATCAACTTCTTCTCTGACCGCCTCTCTTTGGATTTGGGCTATGCGGGCCATGTTTTTGCGCTCCCTCTCGTCTTGTACAAACTGCACAATAGCGAGAATAGAAGCGTGGTCTTCGCGGTGCTTCTTAATTCGTTCGGCGCGATTACCCTGTAGTTTTTGTGTTAGGTTACTGATTCTTTGTTCGCACTTATGATATTCATCGCTCTTGGCTTTGATTAACTCAGTAAGCCGCATTGACATGTCATTTACTCCCTCAATATCTTCAAAACTTTCGTGAAGAGTTTCCAAGTGAGCGGTGACCTTTTCCATATGCACAATTTCTTTGCATACGTTCATGTATAAATTAACTTCATCAGCAGATAGGTCTGGCTTATCCCAGGTCAGACGAACAAACTCGTCTTCGAATAGCGATCTGTGCTGATTATCTTTGTAATTATTAATAATCGTGAGGAATCTGGAATTATTTAGATTGATACCCAATTTATCAATACAAATGCTATGCTGCCTTGACAGCTCTTTCTCTTCAATCTCTCGACCTGTTGCTGCATTTATTTTACTAATTATTCGCCCCGTGGCTTTTGGCGCAGAATAAACTTTTAAAGCATCTTCTTTTGGCGCGCCAAAATCTGGATTGATAGATTTAATATGGGCCATTACGGTCCGTTGCTCCATACCCAGCTTTTTAACATCTCTAGATGTAAATAAAATACGAGCAATAGCATATGAGCTATGCCCCTCATTAGCATATTTTTCTACAGTCGCTTTTTGCTCGTCTGTTAATACTATCGGCGTCGCTTTTTTATGCCTTGTGGTTTTATATCTTAATCCCTTCTCCACTAAATGGTCGCGGACAGCTTTCCCCTCTTTGCTAGAACCTTTCAATGTATCATCGTTGAAAACCTTGCGGGTTATCATTATTAAGTCTGGGCTTTCATGAAACGATTGTTCCACAGCCCTCTTCTGTTCTAGAGTGAGATCCATTAATATATGATATCTTCTGTACGCAGAATGTCTATTACATGGGTTTTAAACATCTCGCGCAAGTTTTTAATTTGTTTATATCCAGCTTTCCGATTTTTCTCTGTGGATTTATACCCCATAAAGACCGCGACATCCGCTTCGGTTTTAGATTCCACGCACATCATTATATAGGCTCTATAATATCTTTCAGATAACCTTTCTTTCATTCTGATATTTATTTTTTTAGTCAATCCCTCTATATCAGTATAAGAGCGTTCGTTAGGTTCTAACTCGTGCGCGTGGCTTTCCAAAGAAACTGGGAGCTTCATGTTAAATCCCGCCCTTTTCTTTAGGGCCCATTTATCAAACATAGCGCAAGACCTATCCTGCACCCCAGATTTAGTTAAAAGACAATCATCCCCGCCAGCATAATGCGGGCACTGAAGACACGGCCTCGCATAATTCGTATAGTTGTTTCTTAAAAGGTTTTTGATTTGGTTCGAAATTATTGTGTTCACCCAAGGCTCTATGGGTCCTTTTTCTGGTTTCCATTGGTGCCACTTGTTATAAATGTGCACACGAATAATTTGTTTCACATCGTCGTAGTCCATCCACGCGATAGCCTTCAACATCCATTTCGACCTCTTTCTCTCTAAAAGAGAATCAATGGTATGGATGTGATCTATGTAGCCTTTTGGTTTCTTATCTCCCATTTAAAATTCTGTAGTTCGTTTGTCGAACTTTTTGTTATGGAAATCAAACCCCTTGCTCGGCGCAAAATCCATTGTCATAACATTCGAGTCGAACTCCACGGACGCCTTTAATTCTGTAACCACAGGGACGCTGGTTGCATCTGTCATACCGTCTTCGTCTACCTTCGCGCCGCCTTTGCGGGTGAGAGAGGGTTTATCGTTGATATCGGCAGACGGACTGCTAGATAATGATACCCCACATTCCACGCAAAATTTGGGCGCAGCGAAATCATATTGGTATTTAGATCCACATTTTGTACAATATTTAAGATTTGCCATAACATATTATGTACACTAATACGGTTTTTTCTATTATCCGTGAAATTTTACAGCATATTTTGTATAATTCTGAAATTTTTAGCCATGATGCCCACGGCTGGTAGGTCAAAGCTGTCATCTATAACTTTCCCCGACACCGTATCAGCGAATACGCTTCCATTCTCCGATCCCAAATTGATAGATATGGATGTTGGTGTGTTTTCTAATACTGGAGAGGATTTTCCCCACCCCTTAAAATTAAGATCCTTAGAGGCCCGCAGGGTTCTAATATCATGCACGTTTTTTTGGCCCACTACATATCGCGGCACGCGTTCTATATTGACTGCCCAAGAAACCTCTTCCATATCACTAATTCCTGTAATCCCCGAAAAGGAACTAAACATACCATGGGCCATGCTGCTTGGCGAAATGCCTGACTGCGGAGTTCCCTGAGAAGGAAATATTCCCGTGACTGGATTATAAATCTCAAAATCAGCGGAAGCCACTATCGGGGAAAATGGCTGCAAAGGGAAGGATAACGCTTTTAGCGTTACGCCACTAGCGAAAGCTTGATTGTTTAATTGTATTAATGAGCCAGTAGAGCAGCCCGCAAACCCCCTGATAGAAACTTTTCCCGCCCCAGAATTTGATCCCGTTATAGAGTTCCATGTGCCAGTTCCATATAAACCAGATTGCCACTCTATCTTTTTTACTCCGTCCCGCCAAATATAATGGGTGCCGCTGGCAGAATCATATAACAACTTGTAGGTATGATAATCTCCATGAAATTCATAGACATTCCCAGATGGCGGCAAAAACCTATTGGTAAGTGTCGCGCCATTCAATTCATCTAGATATCCTGATCCTATTCCAGACAAATAAATATCTCGGCCTTTAAGCAATGAAAAGACTGGATTGGTACCAGTGGCATTGCCAGTGATATAAAAATTCATGGAAAGCGACGATCTTTGTGGACCGTTGGATAAAAAGTCGCCCCCGCCTATTCTTTTGCCCATCCGCCTATCTTCATCTAAAGATAGGGAAGACTTAAAAGATAAGTTTGTCGCCAATACCGTTTGCCCATCAATTTTAACCGCTACATCCTCTGCCCTATACGTTGCCATATCTTATTATACACTTGACATAGGATTTTTCCGTGTAAAGATGTGGCTATGACTTAATGAGTTTAGAAAAAGCAATCCTTCATGGAAAAGATCACCGTAAACCATTCTTCCGCTCCGAGCGCTTTGATAGTTCCTGTCGCCCGCACGGGTCATGCGGTTGGTGCTTCAACCGCCGTATGCATAAACACCGCCGCCAAAAATTGGCCGCAGAACAATCTTTTAAAGATTTCCAAGAAGAAAGCTTGACAAAAATCAAAATAACTGTGTAAATACATCTTTCAGCAATTAATATCTAATTTAAACCATTTACAATAATGAACTAAAATGTACTCTTTCATAAACAAGCCCAATAATAAAAGAAATCCAAGGAATCTTGGGGGCTTGCTTGTGCATGGATAAATAGAATATCCATCGTTTTATAAGAAACCCCCTTGAGAAATCTTGGGGGTTTTTCATTTTGTTCTTTTACAGTTTACTTTTATATCGTGTAGTGGCATTGAGTCTGGCTAGGCGCTCGGTTTGGGGCCGAGATCACGGGGGTTCGAATCCCTCCTACACGACCAATTTGGTCACCAAAGCCCGCAGTCGGTTAACCGTCTTTCTGCGATATCAAAAACCTTAAAAGTCGGACCAATTTATTCCGAGTTGACAGAGTGGTAATGTGTCGGACTGTTAATCCGTAGCCTGTCAATCAGACAGCCGTGGTTCAACCCCACGACTCGGAGCCAATTTAGTGCAAGTATGCGTCGAGCGGCCGAAGACATCGGACTTTTAATCCGTCGGGATCAGTCCCCATCGTAGGTTCAAATCCTACTGCTTGTACCACTTTATGGAAGCGTAGCTCAGTTGGCAGAGCAGGAGACTCTTAATCTCTTGGCCGTGGGTTCAATTCCCTCCGCTTCTACCAATTTATGAATAAACCAAAACCACTCAGCAGAGAATTCTTATTAAAACGAGGCTATTGTTGTAAAAACGGTTGCCTCAATTGCCCATATAAAGGCCCATAGCTTATCTGGTACAAGCGCCCGTCTCATAAACGGGGGACGAGAGTTCAAGTCTCTCTGGGCCCACCATGCCCCTATAGTGAAAGGGATATATCACAGGAGGATTCTACCCTCTTATTCTAGGTTCGAATCCTAGTAGGGGTACCATTTTTTTCTTGACAAAGCGGACACAATGTCCGTATAGTTGTCCGCATGAATGACTTACTCAAGAAAATTCAGGACGCGAAAACAATGCCTGAACTTGATGCTCTGAGGCCCGCCGTGGCTGGAGCGATGTGCGGGAAAGATACAACCGAGGATATTTTTGACGCCCTTCAGGACGCATTTAGAAAGTCCAAGAACCGCTTGCGCCGTATTCCACTATCAAAGAGAAGTTGGTAATCATGGTTTTTTTATACATATGCAACGAATGTAAAGAAGGTCGCTGTGAAAACTGCGCTGGTACTACTCCTGCCCGCAGATGTAAGGTTACGGGCGACCCCCTATATGGAGGGTCTGTATGCCAATGCCCCTGCGGAGGTAAAAAGAACAAAGGCGAAAAGCATAAAAGCAATCTGCGTGAAATTAGCCATAAAATGATGGAACGATTCGCGGAAACTTTAAGAAAACTATCATGAACAAAAAAATAGAAGAAGTTTCTAATCGCTGTTTCGTTGAAATGTTTCATCGTGTCGGCATTAATGTCGCAAATGCTTCCGAGGCAATGATTTGGGCAACCGATCACGGAGACAACTGGTACCAGAAGAAAAGCTGGTCCGCCGAAGACGAGGAAGACTTTAAAACTTGGATGATAACAACAATCCGCAGGGATTTAAAAGCGACCCTAAAAGCCGCCGAAGCCGAAGCGGCGACGTTCCTTTTAAATTATGGATGGAAGACCGCATGAAAGTCATAATCGCTGGTAGTAGAAATTGTACCAATAAATGGACGTTACAGCGCGCTATAGATGCGTGCGGCCTCGAAATCACAGAGGTTGTTTCTGGAACCTGTCGCGGCGTTGATACCATGGGGGAACAATGGGCCCAACATAATAACGTTCCCATAAAACGATTTCCCCCAGATTGGGAGAAGAGCGGAAAGGCCGCTGGACCCATCCGCAATAAACAGATGGCAGAATACGCCGATGCCCTTATTCTTCTTTGGAATCCCGAAAAAAGTCGAGGTTCTCGCAGCATGTATAATGAAGCGAAAAAGCTTGACTTGGTAATATGTTCTGTGATTATATCGTAATATGAAAATTACGATTGAAGATTTGCAGGGTGCCACAGCCTATGCTAGTGGTAGCGGAGGTTCTTTAGATTATAGGGATATGGCGGCATATATAAACGCAACCCTACGAGGCGTTCTTGAAAGTGAAAAACGACCAGGCGGTACATTGAGCCGCGACAATGGAATAGTGATCAAAGGCGAACACGACGATATGATCTATCCCGTTCGCGAATTCATTTCGCGTTTGGGCAAAGTTTGTGACCGCGAATTTGACGAGCTTTACGAGAAATTAGTCGCTGATGGTTTTCCCGACGACGAGAGCACCAAAGACTGGCTGTTTGATTATATCTGGAACTCTGATCCTGAGACGGACCCCTTCACCTTTGAAGAGTTCTGCGACTGGGAATACAAAAGGGAATTCTGGCGCAAGGAAAAAATTAGCAAGGCCGCCAAGAAAGATTCTCCATGAAGAGGGGTTTTTCTTTGCTTGAAATTCTGATTGCGACCGCTACTCTCGGCTTCTTGGCCGCGCTGGTCATACCCGTCTTTCAAAGGCTGAATGAAAAAGCCGAAGAAAAAAAAGAACAACTGGTTATCCAAAATCACAACTGTCCTAAGTGGTGGGAAGGTCCGCCCAAACTAAAGGTCGGGATGTATCAATCTACTGTGGATGATATTTTAGGAAAGCCGACAAAAACCGTGGGTAAATCCGAGAACAGAGAGGTCGTTGTAACGGCGCAATACTCCTGTGGATGTGAAGGAAAATTTGTCCAGATCACATACGACGACTTTAAAATAAAAGATATCTATTATATTCATTAGTGTAAAGAAGTTCCATGTTGTAAATGAATCAACATTCTAATCAAACACACGGAGCGCTGACTGAAGAGTTCGAGCGCTCTTTAACCGTATGGATGTGTACCGATATTGACGCATGGAGAAAGCCTTATCGCAATCGCCTAGGCAAGCATTGGCGTCGCTCTCGTAGTACATGGCTACAATATCAAAAATGTCAACAATCTCGCAGAGAGCGCACTCGCGCGCGTCTCGATCCTGAATGTGCCCCAAAATATAATAAACACTATGGATGGTATTGGTAAACAAGACCCGTATAACGGGCACAATAAACATAAGTTTTGCTGCTGTGGGGGACATAACTGGAAAAACGTAAAAAAGAATAAACAACATCACGCCACAAAAATGCGACTCATGCATCGAATTGATAGGAAAATACGCTTGACTTCGTGTAAAGAGAATGTAGGTTAGTAATAGTTCTTTAACAATTTAAGCAGTGGGGGCCAGCTTTTTAAGCTGACATGGAAAATTAACCGCTCTGTATTACAGGGTGGTTCTAAAACTCCGAAACACGCGACGTACTAATAATGCGTCGGAGTACGAGTTTGAGGCGTCTGGCCGTAATCAGACTTTGTCGGGACGAGATTCCCCGCCCCCCTGCGCTTTTTATGGGGATGTCACTGGAATTCGATTTATGTTGGATTTTGACATTGCATGTAGGAGTTAGTCGAAAGGTTCCTTAACAATCGACCAACAATTAAGTGAAGATAATATAATTCACGCTGAGTTCTCCCAAGAGCTCGCATTTGCGGCGTAAGCCCGCAACCAGAAAGCTACCGACTCCGATGAGTGGTTAGTACGGACGATTATCGGATAGGTGAGGCCCGAACGCCTTAAAAGGGAGTGTGAACCCTTAAATCACATCGGGGTTACAACGTCAGTAGCCTAGGGCCGCCCTGCTCGAACCGACCCCCGTAGGGGTATGGGACAAACATGTAGATGTGTCACTTGAATACCTAAAGACGCGGGTTCGACTCCCGCCATCTCCACCATTTTTTTTCTAGACATTAATTACTCTATATGTATTATCCTATATATATGAGTGAAATCATCCTTTCCGCCTATTTCTCAAAGAACCCCCACCCAAATGACCGCGCTGATCGCGAGGTTGTTGGCCGCGCTGACGACGGCAGAGTGTGGCAAAATGACTTCCGTTATATAAAAGACTGGTACAATTCAATCGTTTCTCTAGATTTAGAGGCGGCCGTTTTCTACGATAACTTAACTGATGATTTTGTTGAAAAATATACCACGCCTAAAATTCGTTTTATCAAAGTCCCGCCAACTGATATGGGATATAATTGTTACCGACATTTTGTTTTTAAAGACTTTCTCCAGAAAGAAAAATATGATTTTGTATTTCATACCGACATTTCTGATGTCGTTGTGGTTCAAAACCCAAGTAAAATATTTGATCAATGCCCGCATAAATACTTTGTGGGCAGAGACTCCATCCAACTTAAACAGTTTCCCGCTCTAATTTATTGCGCGTCTCTTTTCGGCTGGAACTCTATTCAATTAATGATGCTCAGCGAAGAGCCTCTGGCGAATATGGGCGTATTTGGGGCGCGACACGAAGACGCTCTCGCGTTTTATAGTAAAATGTGTGAAGTCCGTGAGCCCACGCTTGCGGAACACGCCACCCTAAATGCAGATATGATGGTCGGGAATCATGTCATATATAATAACTTGATTTGTGATCGTTCTAAGTTTTTAGTTGGTCACCCATTAACCAGCGACTTTAAACGGCACCAAAAGACGCGCAATGATGTTTACTTTATTCATAAATAATTATGGCCTTTGAAACACAAAACCAATACGACAAAAAATTCCCTCATTTAAAAAAGCTATTCCCCCAAATAGTGGCGAGTCGGAGGGGATACGCCTCTTTTGACCAAGAAGGGTTTTATAAATATCTGGAGGACAACATAAATGAGATTTGCGCCGAATTAAATACTCGCTGGCTTGTTTCTCTTTGTGATACGATTGCTGACTTCAAACCCACGGACCAAAGGGCCTCTAACGCCGTCAGCCTTGTTATATGGATCAACATGATAAAACTATGGGGCACCAGTGAAATATCCCTTATAGACGATCCCAAGGCGGCCCCTAAGCTACGCCCCCATATAAAACGAAACCACGAAATATGGGACGGAGTAATTACTTATGATATGCACACTGGAGACATGGTGGTTAATTTATTACAACGCATAGATCAGACTTTAAAAGATACCCCTGTTCTTCATAAGATATATTATGCTATGCGAAAGAAAATGCTTGCCTCCCAAAGCGGCTGTCCGCTTGATAGAATTTTACAAAATCACAAATTAAGGAATATATTATAATGCCGTTTAGTATAGCGTACGATACCGTTTTTATCCACATCCCAAAGACCGCTGGCACTTCTATGGAAATGCTTTTGAATATGCGGCACCCCAAAAACCTTTTTGAATATGACTCGCTGCGAGATAATTTTCGTCAGCATTGGCCCGCCAGCGAAGTGAAGCTCCACCTTGGAGAAGAGAAGTATAATTCGATGTTCTCTTTCGCGTTTGTGCGCCACCCTGTTGACCGCTTGTTATCAGAATATCACTACCTACAGAGACTGGGTTCTAATTTTGTTCGCGGCGCTGACTCCAATCAGTTTATTCAAAATATCGTTTCGCTGTGGGGTAACTGGCAAGCCTTTCCTAGGGAAACTCGACAACACGTTAGGACTCAAACATATATGCTTTACGATAATGATAATAATTTATTGGTAGATTTTGTCGGGCGTTTTGAAAATCTAAAAGAAGACTGGGGCTATGTATGCGACAAATTAGAATTGCCCAATAAGCTTCCGCGCTCTGAAGAGTCTGCAAATAAAAATAACCATAAAGAATTTTCCCCGCAGTCTATTGGTATTATTCACGATTTATATAAGGAGGACTTTAAAAATTTAAATTATGAATAAAGATTTAATCGAACAGTATAAGCAACTGCACAAGTCCAGTCTTAAGTACGGGGGCATTGGGGCCAGTCCTTATAAGCAAGTCGCAATTTTAAAAATCGCCAAAGAACTAGGAATAAAGACTCTGCTTGATTTTGGTTGCGGCAAAGGTAAAATAACAAAATTCCTGATAAATAATGGGTTTGATTGCACCCCTTATGATCCAGCAATAACAGAGTTTCAGGAATTTCCCCATGGACAGTATGATATGGTTTTTTCCCTAGATGTTTTTGAACATTTAGACGATGGCTGGGAAGATGAGATGGATTTAATTCTTTCGTGTTTTCCTAAATATATCTATCTTAACATTGGTCTCAAGCCAGCGGCCACTAAATTACTAAACGGCCGAAATGCACATACTTTAATAAAAACCAAAGAGCAGTGGGAAACATTATTAAAAAGCAAATTGACTGGTTATTCATTAATGGATGCTTCTATCGGCATCGGCGCGGCAAAAGCTGTTTCTTTTTTATTCCAAAAAAAATAATACTATTATGAATGAATACCTTTTAGAACAATATAAAAGTCTACACGAGCAAGACACTGGTTACGGCCCAAGTAATAGCGCGATGCGCGATAAGATGGGCATTATAATCTTACTTTCCGAGCAGAATTGTAAGACGGTTCTTGATTTCGGCTGCGGTAAGGGTAGGCTTGTTAATACCCTGCAACAATCTGGATTTGATTGTACTGGCTACGATCCCGCCGTTCCTAAATTTCTCGACTTCCCTAAAGAGGATATTGATGCTGTTATATGCACGGATGTTATGGAGCATTTAGACGATTCATATGAAGATGAATTGCGCCTTATGTTGAGCATAAATCCTAAGTGTATCTATTTTAATATAGCTTGCGGGCGCGCCAAGATGCTCCCAGACGGCAAAACCCCAAGACACTCTTTGGTTCGTTCTCCTACATGGTGGGTCGAAACCTTATGTAAGTTCTTCTCTGACTACGAGTTACAACAATCCAAGGTGACAAGTTACGCAGAAAAATCAGTTATTTTAAAATTTATTAAAAAGTAGTTGACATTTCTTAATTTAGAGTAATTATATATCACAGTTCTTTAAATAATTTGGGGTTGACCACCCTGACGCATGGGAGGCGCACGCCCCCTGTTTGATGGTTATCAGTAAAACCTTCTGCCGTTGATACATAGGCATTATAATTGTGTATTGGGCTGTTGGCAACTGATCCCGCGATCACAAAGATATGTTGCAAGGCACCCCCTTGCCTTTAAGCCGTGGTTGGTGTGGGGATTTTTGTTCATTTCACAATTTAACTTTTCTCGCTTCGGCGGGAATCTCTGGGAGTGCGGAGGAATACTGGCAACAGTATATGCCGTTAACCACGAGGTACGGGAACGCCTTCTCTATGCCGCCTTAAGCAGTGGGGAATCTTGACGAAGATCAGGAAGGACGCAGTGGCCCCGCCTCCGCATTTTCAGCCCTTTCTAATTTCACATTTTAATCTTTAACTTGTAAACACTAACGCAAAATGTTTTCTTATACAACTAGTTCATCCGAATGGACGATGGAGGATACCAATTCTCTGAGGGACTCTGTGTAGCTAGATAACTAGATACTTTTTATAGAACCCTCAGAGTAAATTCTGAGGGTTTTTTGTTCTTTGACAGTTTGATTTATTTTCATAGTAGGGTGGCAGAGTGGCTGAATGCACTTCTTTGCTAAAGAAGCGGACGGGGTAAGCCCTCGTTCCGTGGGTTCAAATCCCACTCCTACTACCAGTGTATCGGGATGGTATAACGGTATTATACAGGTCTCCAAAACCTTGTGATGGGAGTTCGAATCTCTCTCCCCTTGCCACCAATTTCAAGTTTTATGGGGTATTCGTCAAGTGGTCAAGACAGAGGGCTTTCATCCCTCTATGGCGGGTTCAATTCCCGCATACCCTTCCAATTTTAAGCCAGTGTCGCATAGTGGCCGATCGCAGTTGCCTTGTAAGCATCAGACGTCAAGTCCTCGTTGGTTCGAATCCAACCTCTGGCTCCAATTTTTGTCGATGTAGCATATATGGTAATGCGCTAGCCTGTCACGCTAGCTAATTGCGGTTCAAGTCCGCTCTTCGACGCCATTTTAGGTAGATACTGAGGTCGGCTCCTCAAACTGTCTTGAAAACAGTAGTGCGTGAAAGCGTAATTGTTCGATGCGATTATCTACCGCCATTTTTGTAGGGTATATCAGTTGGTAGATCATCAGAGTCATAATCTGAAAGTCGCGGGTTCGAGTCCCGCCCCTGCACCCATTTCGTAGGGTAGCTCAGTTGGTCAGAGCAGTTCCTTCATACGGAAAAGGTCGAGAGTTCAAATCTCTCTCTTACGCCCATTTGGCTTGACACACTGGATAATATATGGTTAATTCGTGGTTATGAAAACTCTGATTCTATTCCTTCTTCTAATGGTTCCTATCTCTGCGCAAGTAGAAATCTATCGCATCGACAAATATAATCGGGCTCTTTCTCAAGGTCAGATTAACGAGATGTATCAGAAGGGGCCGCCAGCAAAAGGGCCGCCAGCCAAGGCTCAACAGCCCAATCCTCGCGCCTTTGAAACTCCTGCGGTAGAAGTGTTGGATGCTCTTTTCCAAGGGCATCGCGCCCTAGGACTTCATATGGCTGGTGTCATGGCTGACGTAGAAATGGCTAAAAGCTATCACGAAGAATTAGAACAGACAGTCAAGTTTCTAGAATACCAAATTCAAGAACTAGAAAAAAGACTAAATGATTTAGAGCGTCGGGTGGACAAGGTTCGTGGATGAAAGTCCGAAAAAGCGAGGTAAACCCCCTGAAAGAAAGTGCCTAAACAGTTGTGGAGGATGAAGGCGTTCGCGTCGTAAACTTCTGTCGGCAGCAATGCAAAGGAAACTGACCTAAAATGGGGGCCGACGCTCTATTCTGAGGTATGAACCCTACATAATTCCCCTTGACAATCAGTAGTTTTTACTGTTGATTTACATAATGAAAAACGAAGCAGTATCATTCCAAACGTTGAACGGCGGGGATAATTTCCTCAACGGAAGCCAACATTATATTAAAGTGAAACAAGCTAAAGCATCTGATGATGGTCTCGGCTTGAACATGACAACGGGAGAGTTAAAATGCTTCCGTCCCAATTCTAAAGTAGAGAAAGGGTTTGCTTATAATGAGTCCGCCCAAATTTTGGGTTCCATGTTAATGAATTCAACGATAGCGGTATAAGAATTTATGTAAGTTAGGCAGATACGGTTGGCTGCGCTGGGCTGTAGCCCCAGTTCGTTAGCGCGATGGGAGTTCGAATCTCTCAACTTACACCATTTTTAGTGTATAAATAATAATGAGGAAAAGGTATAAGAACAAGCTCCGTTCTTGCGCGATGTGCAAACCACATAAGCGCGGTTATGAGAATCGCTGGAAGCCGAAAGAGGCCGCCCTTCTTTCTGAATTTGAGGACTATGATAACTGGATTTGGGATTGTCCCTCAACCAACAATGGGCCTTCCGAGAAGGCCGCCTAGAAGAAACCGCCCGAAGCGACAGCCGACGGCTCAAACTCGACAATAACATGGCCCCGCCCTCTGGAGAAATCCACGGCGGGGTTTTCTTTTTTACTTGACTCGCGACAGAAATCGCGACATTGTGTCGTGATAATGAGGCAATTAGTTAAAACGGTATACGGCAGTCACCTGTACGGGCTGAATACTCCAAATTCTGATAAAGATTTTGAGGGAGTATTCCTTCCAGACCTCGATGAGGTTCTTATGTACGGCGCGCCCAAAACCCTGCGTGACAGCACTAATGCTGGACGCTTTAAGAATTCTGCGGAAGATGTGGACTATAATAATATGTCCCTACAGTTCTTCCTTAAGCAAGCTTGTTCTGGACAAACAATCCAACTTAATATGCTTCACACTCCAGATGAACATATCATCTTGCAAACGGAGACTTGGAAAGAACTGCGCCGTCGTCGCCACGAATTCTATACTTGCGACATGGAAGCGTACCTTGGGTACTGCCGACATCAAGCGGCTAAGTACGGTATCAAGGGGAGTCGCATGAATGCCGTCAAAAGCATGATTGACTTCTTTTCTATGTGTTGCCAAGACCACCTTCTCAGCGATTACTGGGGTAATATGCCGAAAGGCGAACACATCGACATCCAATATGAGTTCGGCCGTGGCAGTCAACCGATTCGTCAAGTTGCGGTCTGCGGGCGTAAATTCCAAGATACGGTTAGGGTAGGTTATGCTCTTGTCGCTCTTCGAGGAATCTACGACAATTACGGCGAACGTGCTCGCCAAGCTCAAGCTAGTGACAACATTGATTGGAAGGCTATCAGCCACGCATTCCGCGCTGGTTATGAACTTAAAGAAATCTACGAAACTTGCGACCTCATCTACCCGCTCCGAGATCGCGACTTCATCATGAAGGTGAAGCTAGGAGAATTCCACTACAAAAACGATGGGATTGACCGAAAACTAGAAGACCTTGTTGCAGAGGTTCAAGAGCTTGCTGCAAAAAGCGACTTCCCTCAGAAGTGTGAGCTTGACAACTGGAAGGGTTTCGTTCTAGATTGTTACTAATGATCAAAATAGACAATATTCCAGTATGGGGCGACCCATTAGATAACGCCGTTGACCAAATGAAGGTTTGCGCCAAAGATGCTGCATATTGCGCTCTTATGGCCGACCATCACCTTGGGTATTCGCAACCAATCGGCGGCGTTGTCGCATACAGAGATAAGATTTCGCCATCTGGCGTTGGCTTTGACATTGCGTGCGGAAATAAGGCTGTTCGGTTAGACATCCGTGGTATGGACGTTATCCTTTCGGGTAGAGTCGAAGGTATTATGGATCGTATCTTCCACGGAATTTCTTTCGGCATCGGCCGCAAGAACAAGAAAGTCGTTGATGATGAACTCTTTGGCGACACAGCTTGGAGTATTCTTGATCCTCTTTTCCCTGATTTAAAGGACAAGGCTCGTAGCCAACTCGGTACCGTGGGATCGGGCAATCACTATGTTGATTTATTCGTTGACGAAGACGACTGGGTTTGGGTGGGCGTCCACTTTGGTTCTCGCGGTTTAGGCCACACCATCGCCTCTCATTTCTTGAAGGCCGCTGGCGGGAAAGACGGCATCGACGCCGAACCAGCCTTGCTCGACGTAAACAGTGTACTCGGTATGCAATATTTGGCATGTATGAATCTCGCTGGACGCTATGCTTATGCTGGTCGTAATTGGGTTTGCCAAAAGGTTGCTGGTATTATCGGTGCTAATATTGTGGAAGAAGTTCACAATCACCATAATTTCGCATGGCGCGAAAACCATTTCGGCGAAGACTTATGGGTTGTCCGTAAGGGAGCTACTCCAGCTTTTCCAGGCCAGCTTGGATTTGTAGGAGGTTCAATGGCGGAAGGCTCGGTTATCCTCAAGGGGATCGACGGCCAAGACTCCAAGGACGCTATGTATTCAACCGTTCATGGCGCTGGCCGTATCATGTCTCGTACGCAAGCTGCTGGTAAGCGTCGCTTTAAAAAGGGCAAACAAGTCAAAATTACTGAAGGTGAAATCTCACAAGCAATGATGATGGAAAAGGTCCATAATGCGGGCGTAACATTACGTGGCGCTGGTGTGGACGAATCTCCACATTGTTATAAGAGATTG
>Ga0307377_10002091_pt1 | contig 23952 bp, 30 predicted proteins | sample TR3MG_FD_202535 | JGI IMG/M metagenome (GOLD analysis project Ga0307377, IMG submission 202535) | Soil microbial communities from Risofladan, Vaasa, Finland - TR-3 | ecosystem: Environmental > Terrestrial > Soil > Coastal area > Acid sulfate soil | place: Finland: Risofladan, Vaasa | collected...
ATAATAGAATTAGGAATGATATGATGGATGAGGTAAATCGTTTGTTTAATGAATCGGTGAAATCCAGAAAAACTTAACAATGAACGAATTTTTCCTTTGTTTTCTTTTGTAAAACGGACTACAATATATCTACAAAACAAAAACAAGGCGGGAAAACAATGTCAAACCAAAAATTAGAACTTTCATTTTCATCAGTAGAAACATTTAAGACTTGTAATCGCAAATACTATTACAACTATATTCTTAAAATGCCAAGGAAATACTGGCCTTGGCTTATTTTTGGAAACTTCGTACATCTGATTTTTGAAAAATTTTATAAATACATACTTTACTTTAGGAAGCGGGGGATGCCATATGATAAAAAAGAACTTATCAAACGAGCATATGTATCCGCAGTTAAGAAGTATCATAGATTAGCCTTCAATACAGACCTTCCTGCGATTACCGATAAACAAAAAGAAGATTGCCAAAATATAATACGCAAATACCTTAAAAGAGAAGAGTTGTATGAGTCTCAGGTAATGTTCGTCGAGAAGCCGTTTTATATAGTAATAGACGACCTACTTGCGGTTAAAGGATACATAGATAGGATTGATAAAATAAATGAAGACAACTATCGGGTTCTAGATTATAAAACCTCCAAAGCAGCAGCTGGAATTGACAAAACAACGCAATTGTCACTATACTCGGCGGCGTTGAAGAAAATAATCAACAGGACGGATATTGGTATAATGAGGGTGTTGGACTTCCTTAAGATTGAGAAAATGACCTCAGGAGAGTATGACCACTCCAAGGAGGAGGACATGTTTTCGGAGATTAAAAAAGTCGCTCAGCAGATAAGGGAATTGAAGGCCAATGGCGAAGACAAGGACTGGAGAGCCACTCCAAATGATTTTTGTTGGTGCTGTGATTTTAAGCGCTCATGCGATGCAGATATTTTACAAAATCCAACTCTTCTCAAAATTAAATAGGCCATGAAAAAGCAAATACGTCTCTCTAACAACACTATAATATCATATGATTCAGAAAGCTACGATGGATTTGAAGATATTGTTGGCTTCTATGAGCCAAAGCTAAAGAGAATGCTTACGAACTGGACCGGAAGAATCCCCTTCCACGATGTGGACGACATGTTGCAAGAATGCAGATTAAAGCTAATTGACGCATTGGATAAATACGACGAGACTTTGAATATCCAATTCTCGACGTATGTGTATACGGCGTGGCACAGAAAGCTTGGTGGGATGGTATATAAGTATAAGTCAAAAAAATATTCAACAAAATTTGATTCGAGCAAAAACGTTAGTTTCAATCATGCTATAGACCCCAAAACTAAATACCAATACCTTAGACTGGGAAAAGACAAATGCCCCACTAAGGGTGGTGTCATATCCAAGACCACCTGCAAGGGATGTCCTTATTTTTTAAAACACAAAACCAAAGAGATGACTAGGGGTTCAGAAAAAGGCGAAAAGTTCAAACATTCAATGTGCAATTTTTATTTAAAAGTTATGGAAAATAGGGGTAGTAGTGAGGTATCATTAAATAAGCTTTTTGACAACTCTAGTTCTTCCACCGGAGGAAGCCTCGTAGACGTGGTTTCGTGTAGAAAGCAGCAGGCCGGACTAGAGAAGGCTATGTTTGACTTGGAGTTGCTTGGGGTTAAGGATAGGATGGACTCCGGCTCATTTGGGGTTATGACCCTTCTGTCGGAAGGATACACAAAAAACGAAATAATGAAGAAGATGAAATTACCAGAATCTAAATATGAGCAGCATATCAACAAAATACAAAACAACGAAAGACTGATGCAAGTCTTGGGTAAATAAGGAGAAGATACTAATGGCAACGTTTGAGGAAGCTAAGAAAAAGTCGGTGGAATTTTTTAATGGAGACGACTTGGCCGGAGATACTTTCACAAAGAAATATGCCCTTAAAAAGTGGGGAAACAACGAGTGGAATTACGAAGAAAACACCCCTGATGATATGCACAAAAGGTTGGCTTCAGAGTTTGCTAGAATTGAAAAGAAATATCCCGACCCAATGGGTTTCGATGAGATATTTGCCCTACTCAAGGACTTCAAATACGTAGTTCCTCAGGGGTCGCCAATGGCTGTGATTGGAAATCCGTATCAGATTAGCTCAATCAGCAATTGTGTGGTCTTGCCAAAGTTATATGATAGTTACGGCGGCATTGGATACACGGACCAGCAGATTCTGCAATTAAGTAAGAGGCGCTGTGGTGTTGGTCTTGATATTTCTCCCATCAGGCCAAAGGGCATGGCAACCAACAACAGCTCTCTAACGACTGATGGAATCGCCTCATATATGGAAAGATTTTCCAACTCCATTAGAGAGGTTGGTCAGCAGGGACGCAGGGGAGCTCTGATGATGACAGTCAGTGTGCATCATCCTGAAGTTCTAACATTTGCCACGATTAAAAAGGACTTAGATAAGGTTACCGGAGCTAATATTTCCGTATTCTTGACAGACGAGTTTTTAAAAGCTGTCGAGAAGGGCGGTAAATACGAGCAGCGCTGGCCAGTAGACGCAGATAAGCCCAAGTTCAAACAAATGGTTGACGCTAGAGAGGTGTGGAACGAGATTATAAAAACCGCATGGGCGACAGCGGAGCCGGGATTGATGTTCATAGATAATATTATTAAAGACCATCCGGCCTCAGCATACGCCGAAGAAGGCTTCCTGCCTCACTCGAGCAACCCATGTTCTGAAATTTCCATGAATGCCGACACATGTAGGTTAATCACACTCAACATGGCGTCTTTTGTGGACAATAAGTTTACGGCAGAAGCTTCGTTTGATTATGCTAAGTGGAGTGAGGTCGTCACAAAGGCTCAGCGATTGATGGATGATATGGTTGATTTGGAAATAGAGTGCATGAATAAGATTATTGCCAAAGTAGAGGCAGACCCAGAACCAGACTATATTAAGGCCACCGAGCTCAGAACGTGGACGGAATTTTTACGCAATGCAGAATCGGGCAGAAGGACGGGCCTTGGTGTAACAGGCGTGGGAGACACGATAGCTTATTTAGGGATGAAATATGGTGGGGAAGACTCGATTAAAGCCATCGACAATATCTTTAAGGCCAAGAAGATTGCGGAATATAAATGCTCGATAGATTTGGCCAAAGCTCGTGGTGCGTTCAGCTTCTATAGTTTTAAAAAGGAAGAGAACAACGCCTTTATTAAGCAATTATTCAAGGATGCCCCCGAATTAGAAAAAGACATGAAGAAGTATGGACGAAGAAACATATGTATTTCAACTATAGCCCCGACTGGAAGTGTGTCAATCTTGACTCAGACCACTTCGGGAATAGAACCAGCCTTCGCCATGACGTTTACAAGAAAGAAAAAAATAAACTCAAATGATGGAACGTCTAGAGTTGACTTTGTAGATGGTAAAGGGGATAAATTCCAGATATTCAACGTTAATACGCTTGGCGTTGAGACGTGGATGGAAATTACGGGGGAGACTGATATGACCAAGTCTCCGTACTACGGAAGTACGGCATATGACCTAAACTACGAACAAAGGGTTAGAATACAAGCAGCCGCACAAAAGCATATTGACCACGCAATCAGCTCAACGGTCAATCTTCCGGAGGATGCCACCGTAGAAGACGTGTCAAAAATTTACACGGAGGCGTGGAAGGCTGGACTTAAAGGGATTACGGTTTATCGGAAGGGATGTAGAGACGCAATTCTTGAAACCATAGCGGAGGGGGAAGTAGAACTGCCCCACGCTACAGAAAATTCATATGCGGCAGTGAAGCGCCCCAAGAAGATTCCTTGTGATATATTTCAGATTACAGCAGACGGAACTAAGTGGGCGGTTATGGTGGGCTTAGTCAACGACAAACCCTATGAGCTCTTCTGTGGTAAACCAAAGAAGGTAGAACTTGGCAAAACTTCCAAGGGATATATTGAGAAGGAAAGCAAGGGGGTGTACTCTTTACATATCGGAGAAGATACCATCCTTAAGAACATCAGCGATATGTTCAATGACACGCAGGGAGCAATCACAAGATTGATTTCAACGTCTCTTCGACATGGCGTGGATAGTCATTTCATCGTACAGCAATTGGAAAAGTCAGACGGAACCATCACTTCGTTTAATAAGGCTATCTCAAGAGTGCTTAAGAAGTATATTAAAAATGGCGCTAAGGAGCACGGAGCTAAGTGCCCACAATGCGAAGAAGAAAGCATCATTCGTGAGGAAGGCTGCGTTAAGTGTTCTTCATGTGGATGGACTAAGTGCTAACATGAAGTACCAGATGATAACAACCCTTGAAAAACCCGGGACCACAAAACTCGACCCATCCCACGATGTGTGTAAGTACGCCTTCGCCGGGATGGACTTGTCTAATTGTAGCGGGAATGAGTTCGCTATTAAGAATGGCTGGAGAAAGTCAGATGCGAGTTCTATGTTTGGAGAATCATTCACCTCCTTCGAGGTTGCTTATGGTTTTGACTATAATAAGAGTCTGTGTGGAGAATGCGAGGCTGTGTTTAATTCTCCGCTTGAAATAGCCAGTTGTATTGTTTGCGGTTCGGCTAAATTGGAGACCGAAAAGAGGCACATCAAAAGACCCGTTATTCAGGAAAGCATATCATTCAATCCGGATTTATTTAAGCAGGCAGTTGATGACTTGGAGAAACACCCGGTTAAAACAGAGCCATCTGTCGATTGGCAGTATTTGGCCGACACAATAGGAGATTAAAATGGAAATTGTAGGTGTAACTAAGAAGGAAGCAGATAGATATTATTCCATGACCATAGGTATTAAGGAATATCTATGCCAGATTGTGGATGAGGATGATTTTGTTAAGTTCGCAACAATTAGAGACAGCAAAACGCATAAGGAAACAATAGCGTCGTTTGAACCCAAGGGTCAATTTATCAGAATTAAAAACGTGGTCTGGTTGCTCCCAACACCTAATGGGGACGCTCCGGTGGACTATGACTCGCTTTCCACTGGGTCTGACGAAGTGGTTGTTAACGTATCGGCGATACAAAAACTTAACCTACTCCCCGACAGAGTAGCTGCGGAAATTGCTCAGGAGAAAAAGGCCGCTAAAGCAGGCATAGTCTCCCCGAATGAAATGACAGCTGCTCAAATGTCATCAAGAAAGACAGGAGCACCCAATGGCAGCAGATAACAAAGTGGAAGTCAATTGCGACTTCTGCTCTAAGACTAAGTCCTTCGATGAGTGTCGTCAGGTCCCTCTTAGGGTGGATAAAGATAATGTATATCAACTCTTATTTGCTTGGATTTGCAAGACGTGTTCTGCCGAGAACCTTAGAAAGACGGTGAACAGCCAATTTATCAAGACCATGAATTCAAGAAGTAGGGAAGAGAAAACCGTATTTGATGCTAGGTCGTAAAGGAGCAGTAAATGGAAAACGAAAAGGTTAAAGAAAAAACGCCAACAGTGGAGGTCTTTGGATATGATGTTCCAAGAGTTCCAGAGGACGAAGTGGAGGATGAATCTCAGCCAGAAGTTCTCGACACCATGGGGGTGAGGCATAAAGACTTGGTTATCTCGGTGTGCGGGAATCCGGATGGGGTTTTGTATGGTAGAACAAAGGCCGAGGCGCTAAAGTATTGCGCAGATGTCTTATTGGTTTCAGCCGGAGAGAATGGGCTGGAGGACAATATAGAGACGGTTCTTGCCCTACAGGAAACCTTGCAGTTTGATTATGGCTGGAAGCCCATTAAGGTTTTTGAATTTCTGAGGAAGTGGAAGCGCAATCTTTATTTAAAACAGATTGGGGAAGAGAACACCACGGAGGAAAGCCTTGATGAAATGAACAAAGCTATTGGTATAATGAATAAAACCAAGATGAACACCGCAATTGGGGAGAAAATAGAAGAGTCCATGGAGGCCCCAGATGAGTCCGAGGAAGAAGACCCAGCACTGCCTACCCCGGAAGAAGCCGAGGAGGATGCTCAGTTGGAGGTGGACGAGGCACCTAAAGTAATAGTTGAAAATAAGACAAAAAAGAAATAAGATAGATGTGTGCTCCGACTGGGTCATCTATGGATATTAGTTTAATCCAAAAAATCCGGGCCGTGGGGTGAAGAAATATCCCCTCTGCTCGTGTTTATTATGCGGATGTTGAACATGACAAAATTTGCCACTAAACATTCGAAGTGAAAGACATTATATGATTTATTCAAAATTCACCCCACTATTGAGAGAACATCTGCTAAGGAAATCTCCTAGCGCAAGGGAGATTGTTTCTTTGATTAAGCAATACAAAGAACACAAGCCCGGAGCCGTAAAAGAAGGACTTAGAGAAGATATTCTGATGATAAATGCCAAATTGGTGGCCAGCACTGCGAATAAGTTCGCCGCAAAGACCAAAACGTCGGTAGATGATTATTTCCAAGCTGGCATGATGGGTCTGTCTAGAGCTTTGGACGGATTTGACCATAGTAGGGGTTTTTGTTTTTCTACTTACGCCTTGCCGTGGATAAGAAATTATATGTGGATAGAGAAACTACAAGAGACATCGATTCCCATAACTCGTGGGGCGAAAAATGCATTTACGATACTCCGCAAAAGGGGAGGCGGCGTTATGGACCTCTCTGGAGGCGGAATAGCTGAGTATAATGCTCAGCAAGCTATGAATGCCATTAGCGATGGAAACTATCTCTACTTAAACAAACCGATTACAGTTGCACACGAGGCTCTAGATATATTTCCGGAATTAGCAGACCCCACCAATCTTGAGTCCTCCATCTTTCATCAATTGGAGATGGAAGATGTGTTGGATGCTATGAATAAAGTTCTTAACAGCAAAGAGCTCATGGTTATGAAGGAAATGTATTTCGGCGGTGGCGGACAATCCAGAGAAGCTGTAGCAAATGTGACTGGGGTCAAAGCAAGTGCCGTTAGAAAAATGGAAGCGTTATCCTTGAGAAAATTAAGGGCCTATTTTGCAAGATTAAAAAAATCAGAGTGGAATAAAAAACAAGAAAAGGAGACCTTGGATGAGTAAAAAGACATTAACAGCAATTGCATTAACGACGCTAGTGGTGATTTCAACAACCCTCTCGGCGATGACTTCCAACCACAAAGACGAGCAGCAAATGATTATCGACGCCCCTCAACAGAAGGCCAAAGACAACGACTGGTCCATAGAAATCATTGCTCTGCTTATTACTGGATGTATTACGCCAATTGTGGTTGCTTATATAAGTAATAGGAGGAAAAACTAAATGCAGAAAGAAGAAGAAATAATAATAGGAGTCCGTGGCTTCAAGGGAGAGAGGGTTGAGGTATTGAACTTAGACATCAAAAGAGTTGTCTCTGAGCCAAATTATGCCCATAAAACCATCGTAGATGCCCTGCGCCACGCACATCTTCGTTACTCCAGAATAGCCGACTCACGTGAGAAGGTTCAGCTATGAAACAGAGACGTAAAAAGGACAGAAGAAGATTTACTAGGGGATTGGATAGGAGAGTTGAATTTGCCGCCGCAGTGAGAAAAATGGACTGGATAACCATATTGTTGGTGGTTGTCCCAACGATAGTTCTTCTGGCGACGCTCTCCATAGTCACGTTATACTAGGGGACAACGAGTGGTCAACTCAATAAGAGAGCATCTTATAGATAATGTAAAAAAACATATCTATCGGTATAACGCCAAGCAGGCCGTGGAGCGAGAGAAATATAGAGCAATCCAAAATGAGACCGAAGAAAAAGGTCTAGTAGTGGATAAATTTGCCTAGGATGTCTTGAACTAATACAATAAACGACCTATAATGCTTAAGAAGGTCATTAACAAAATCGGAGGTCCACATGTCAGAAGAAGTGGGAGTAGAGGTTCGCTTCCTAAAAAGATTCAATTTGGGCAATTTTAACCACAAAGAATACGAGCTTAAGCTAACTGGAAAGCAGTCACAGATAGAAGAGCAACTATCTGGAGAACAGCAGAGGCTGGCCGGATACATATCGCAGCTCGAAGAGATTGTCAGCATTGCCGATGACGCCAATAAACTAAAAGCACGACTGGTCGCAAGCGCCCCCGCCTCTGCCCCTGCGGTGGCTACGTCACCGCCTTCTCCGGCATCAGCCCCCAGCGTCGTTACAGGCACTGGAAAAATGGAAGAACTATAAATGAGACAGGCCGTTCCGTGGGATGAACTATTCTTTAACCTAGTTAGAGAGTATAAAAACAAGTCAAAAGACCCGTCATCCCAATTTGCAGCTATTGCTGTTGACGAGGACAACGTTCCCGTGGCTTTTGGATTTAATGGATTTCCAAAAAAAGTCAAAGACACCCCAGAGCGATATAACGACAGGGCTCTTAAGTATAAGTTTGTAGTTCATGCGGAGGGTAATTTGGTGGCTTTGGCTTCCAAGAATGGAAAATCCATAAATGGATGCAGACTGTATATAGACACATATCCATGTTCAGCGTGCTGTGGGCTACTACTACAGGCGGGAATAAAAGAAATCATCCTAAACGGTGATAGCGAAAAATTCAAGGACACATCTTTTGCAGAGAGATGGAGAGAAGACATAGAAGTTACGAAGATAATGTGTGAAGAATCCGGGGTAGGAATACGGATTTACAACAAAGCGGTGACCATCTAAATGGAACAAAACAAGCCAAGCGAATTTGTGATGGTGGTAGACCCACTTCCTTCTTCGAATCTAAATATAAATAAATACCTAAAGAGACATGATTTCTCTATACTGGAAGATATAAGTAAAGAGAATTTGTCCAAAGTTACTTGTGGACACTCTGTAACGTGTGGATTATTTAACGAACTTGTAATGCTTAAGGAGTTCAACAGAGACGATAGGCTGTATTTTGATAGGGAGCTGAGGAAAATGGAGCCCCAACCAATATTCGTAGAAAATGGGCATATAACGAATCTTCTTTACTGCAAGATGAGCGACGTTAAACTCTACAAGGAATATATGAAGGAGTTTAAAAAAAGAAGAAGGAACTGGGAGTACAAAGCCATAGTCGTTAGAAATACCAAAATGGCAACAAACGCTTTAGAAAAGAAGATGACCACAGATTTGTTGAGAGTATTACAGCAGGCTCAAATTAAATATACTATAATTAATAAATTTAAAAACATTACGTTTTTAAGGAAGAGCATTTTTAGGCATATTCAGAGTATCATAAACCCCAACATGGTTCAGCCGGGGGACGATGAGACGGAGAATGACGTTGATTGATAATTACATATCGCTACATACACATAGCGATTATTCGGCCCTAGATTCCATATGCAAGATTCCCGACCTAGTCAAGAAGGCTGCAAGAATGGGCATGCCCGCCCTTGCTCTGACTGACCACGGCACAATTTCAGGTTGGATTAAATTTTATCAGACCTGCACCAATCCAGATAAGAGATGGGGCATAGACCCAATAAAGCCAATCCTAGGGGTTGAAGCCTATATCTGCGAAGACATAAACCTAATAAAAAATATAGACAAAAAAATATCAGAGATTGAGGAAGAGGCTGTGTACGAGGAAAAGAACCCCTTGTTCGCATGGGCAGACAAAATGAATGGAAACGACAACTTTACTTCAGAGAGTGAGTTGGACAAGAAATATAAAACGCTGTTTGATGACCATCTAAGAGAGATTGATAGCAAGGCTGAGCAGGTGGTTAGACTGAAAGCCCTAAAGAAGAAGCATAAGAAGTCAAATCACGTAATACTTCTAGCTAAAAATAGAGAGGGCTTTAAAAATATAATCAAACTCACCTCTCATGGCTGGTTGTACGGATTTTATTCTAAGCCAAGAATAGATATGAGTATTTTGGAGAAGTATAGTGAGGGTATAATTTGTTCTTCCGCATGTCTTGGCGGCCAGATTTCCTATAATATTTTGGGTGGAGACTATAAAAGAGCCGAGCACTACCTTAAGGAATATAAGAGAATATTCAAAGACGACTTTTATCTAGAAATGCAGCTTCACGAGATGGAAGAACAAAAAATGGTAAATGGCGTTTTGATGGAAATGGCGCAAAAACACAACCTCCCCATGGTCATAACTCAAGATGTTCATTATCTCGAAGAGGAAGACGTCCGTCTTCATGAGATAGTGGTAACCCTAAACAATAAGTCTAGGAACGTATCGGTCAATTCTGACAAACTCAAAGAGCAGAAGGAAACCAATAGCGACGACTATTTTTACAATACTAGAGATTTGTATTTCAAGTCTTTTGAGGAACTGAAAGAAACTTGGCTAAGAGAGCATCATTACATGCCCGAAGAGGTGTTTAATGCGGCCATCGAGAACACAATAAACATCGCCAATAAGGTTGAGAAGTTTCAGGTTCTAAGTAGCGAACCATTATTGCCCAAGTTCGATACGGGAAAACTAACCCCAAAGCAGTTTTTTGTAAACTTAATTAAGGAAGGGGCGAAGTTAAAAATAGCCCCAAAAATTCTACTCAATGGAGACCTCAAAAAGGTCTACGACGATAGATTAAGAGAGGAGCTTGGGATTATCCTCGACCTACACTTTGAGGAGTACTTCCTTATCGTCTGGGATTTGATTAACTGGTGTAGAGAGAATGACATCATGGTCGGACCCGGCAGGGGTTCAGTCGGTGGGAGTCTGATTGCCTTTTGTATTGGCATAACTCAAATTGACCCAGTTGAGCATGATTTGATATTTTCAAGATTTATTAATAAAACACGAAGTAGTGCTAAATACAAATTAGATATTGCCGAAATGCCTTGGGAGAAGAAGTCCTGATGTCTCTTCAGATTATAAAAGATAAGTGCGTGGAAAAGCTCAACAAGCTCGAGTTGAATAGTACTAAATATATGGAGCGTCTGGATAGAGAATTTAAAATATTCAATGACCAGAATCCAGACTATGTCAATGATTTGTTTCAATATTTCAAGCAATGTGTTGAGTATTCAAAAACCAATGGTAAGGTGAAAAACGAGCCGCACCTACTGACCCTATTTGTGCTTGGAGTTACTGATGAAGACCCTGTGGCTTTGGAGTTAGATTTAATAAAAACCAAGTCTCAAGAGTTTCCAGACATTGACATGGACTTTGAAGACACCAAGAGAGAGTTGGTCAAGGAATATTTGGTTGCCAAGTATGGACATGACCATGTAGCCAATATCATTGCCTTCGGAACCATTAAGGCCAAGTCTGCCATGAAGGACATAAGTAGAATAGAGAACATTCCTCTGGAGGAGGTTGAAGAGGCAACTAAGTCTATGGATTTAGAAGACACCTTGGATAAGGCCTACAACTCTAACCCTATTGCCAGAAGGTTCTTTGATAAATACGCCAGCAGGAATCTCTATGGGATGTGCGCTAAAATTGAAGGAAATGTAAGGCAGGTCACAAAGCACCCAGCCGGAATTGTCATTGCTCCCTTTAATTTGCATGACGTTGTTGGCCTACAAGAGGCTAAGGAAAACAAGAACGGAAACAAAGAGGTGGTAACTTGCTGGGAAGAAGGGGAAAGCCGAGAACTCAGCAAGATTGGATTAATAAAATTTGATGTTTTAGGAGTCAACACACTTACTATTATTCATGACACCCTAAAGTTGGTTAAAAAGCTTCACGGCATTGACATAGACATTAACAACATTTCCTTAAAAGATAAAAAGGTAATTCAATCTTTTTACGAGGCTAGGACCGTTGGAGTGTTCCAATTTGAGCGGGCATGGATTAGAAAGCTTCTTGAAAAGATTAAGATAAATAAATTTGACGACATCGCCGCTGTGAACGCTTTGAATCGTCCCGGTCCTCTTGATGCAGGAATGGAGACAAAGTTTTGGAAGGTAAAAAACGGTTTTGAGAAACCAAATTATCTTCATCCAAAGCTTATTCCAATTCTCAATCAAACGTATTCAATTATTCTCTATCAGGAGCAAATCATCCGCATAGCAAATGAGCTTGCCGGATGGGCTCCAGACGAGGCAGATGCATTTAGGAGTATCGTTAGCAAGGGTAAGATTGACCTGTCCAAGGGTATAAATCAGTTTGCCAAATACGAAAAGCTGTTTGTTGAGAGTTGTGTAAAAAATGGAGTGACCGGGAGAATTAATGTTATTAGAACGATAACTGATGATTCCGAGATTCCATCAACAGCAACTGATTTGAAAATCTTAGAAGAAAAGCTGGACGCCGGGGTGGTAAGTAAAAAAATATCCTGCAACGTGGAAGTTTCGGATGAAATCTTCTATCAAATTAAGGCATTCGCTAGATATGGTTTCAACAAAGCTCATTCGGTTGCTTATGGTTTCATGGCCTATCAGAGTATGTATCTTAAGACGCATTATCCAAAAGAGTTTATGGCCATGCTTATGAGCAACACTCCAAATACGGAAAATCCAAAAACTGGAGAGAACAAGCTGGTGGATTATCTGTTTGAAGCAAGGCGCTTGGGAATCAAGATACTCCCTCCCCATATCAACAAGAGCGATATTTACTTCAGCGTAGAAGGGGACGACATTAGATGTGGATTTGGTTTCATAAAAGGCATGGGAGCCAAGGCGCTTCCAAGTATTTTGCAGAAGAGGCCCTTCACCAGTTTTAATCAATTTTTGAATATCGTAGAGTCATCGCTGGTTAATAAAACAGCCATGCTGGCTCTCATATATTCTGGATGTTTCGACGAGTTTTTACCAAATCCGAGTGATATAACAGGAAGATTCGAATTGGCTAATGATTTCTTTAAGCGGAGAAAGTCAAAAGATAGGGCTGCTGGAAATCTGGAGAGAGTAATTAAAAATGAGACGGATGTGTGTGGCGGTGAGATTTTCCACTCTGAATTTAGCACCATAGACATAGAGGCCATTAACGCCAATCTCGGCATTGACGACAAAATAATGTCATTCGACAAACTGGACGCCATCAACATAGGAACCTCAATTAGGGTTTTTGCAAAAATAGAAAAGCTATTCATTACTCGTTCAGATAAGCCAGTTGGATTTCTACACGTAAAACACGGGAGACACAAGAGGAGCTTTATGATGTGGAACGAGGGAGTGGTTAAGCTTCAGAAAGATGAACATCTGGCCAGCATTTCAAGCGTAGGGTCAGTGGTTTCCTTCAGAGTGCAGAGACAGAAGGAATACAAGGGCAATAAGTCTTTTATTATGGACGTTGATTCACTAATGAAAGTTTAAAAAAACTTTGTGCGAGTTTGTTAATTGTACTATAATATATTTAACTAAGAGGGAATAATGACCACGTATGAATATTTGAAGCTTGGGAATTTCGGCATAAAGCTAGAGCCAGAAAGTCCCGGAAATGATGAGATAGATTTTCTCATCGAGGTAGCCGCTGACATCCCCAAAAAGATGGAAGACCTAGACAATGTTGACCCGGACTTTCTTGCGTCACGTTGTCTTGCGGCTTGGTTTACGACAACAGGGCTACTTACTTGCGCTTTGGGCTATAGTGGGTGGAGAGAAGTTGAGGCACAATCGGTTTTAGGAAGACTTATGGTTAATAGCACTACGCCTGTTACTATAAGGAAAGACTCCGTAAGGTCTATTGAAGAATACACGAGCTCACAAGAGAGATACAAGACAGCATTAGCGTATGTAGAATTCTACGCAGGCATGAAGAAGGGCTTCGAGGCAGGTCATTACTGGGCCAAAGCCAAAGAGGCAGCGCTAAACGCCGATAAGAAAAAGGCTGGATATGACGTACACGAGCTACAAAGAACTCAAACACAAGAGTTGGAAGAACAGGTCGATAGTGGCCTGAGCTTCGACTAAAACACAGGAGGCAACACAATGCAAGACTACGAATTTGGTTCAGGAAATGGCAAGTCATCATCGGGTGGAAATGAGCCTAAGATTGATTGGAAAGCAATTTTTTTCACCCCCTCACAGGGCGACAATAAGTTAAGAATCGTGTCTATGGCTGGAAAGAAAACCAAGGTACATTGGACGCTATATCATGGTGGCCAAAAGAAGGTTTGCGTGCGTTGCCCCTCTGAGGGGTGTCCAATTTGCATCGCAGGGGAGAAGCCTAAGACAAATTACATTTTAAGGGTAATCGATAGAGCAACTCAAACGCTAAGACTGTTTGAATTTAGTAAACAGATTAAGGATGAGATTGAACGGCTGTCTATCGGGCTAAAGAAGGACAAGTCTACAGCCGATGACTCACTTAGTCAGTATGACATCAATGTGGAGAAGGGTCCCAAAAATGCCAACCCTCTATATCATGTCAATATTATTGGTAAAAATAAACTAGAAACAAACAAAGAAAAGCTCTTGCATGAATCCGATGCAGAGCTGATTGAAGCCGATTCGTTGATTATTGAAGACCTAATCAAGCCTTGGTCGATTAAGAGAATTCGTGAACAGATTTACGGAATCGACGAAAATGGAAACCCAGTACAAAGTAAATACAACAATAACGGTGGACAGCAAGCAGGAGACACCACCACCGCTGACACCAGCTTTAATTACGGAGCTAATGTGGCACCCGAGCCACAGGCTGTGAGTGCTGTTGCTGCTGGTGGTTTGAATACCACAGATACTGACTTCCTAAAGGAACTGTAATCTAAGTGGCTACGCTGGCGGGAGTCATAGGCAAGGGGTATGAATACCGCCTCAGGGACTGGTTCCGTGAGAGAGGATGGAATAGTGAGCGGAATCCTCTCTCCGGAGCTTCCAAGCAAATTACGGAAGAAATGGGAAAGCATGACGTCCGCTCTTGGAAGGGCGAGATTTTTTTGCAGATTGAATGCAAGAAAACTAACAAAGAGAGTGAAAGTCTTGCCATACAACAAGAGTGGTTGGACAAGATTAATTTTGATAATGATGAGTTCTTGTGCTTTTCTTATAAAGGCTGCAAGCAGCACTTCTGTATGTTTCCAAAAAGAATAGGGGACGCTATTTTCAAAGACGTTGTGTTGGACAAGTCTTCGACAGTTTATAAGCCAAGCGGCAGCTCTGGTTTTGGATATAAAAGAGAGTGGCTCGAAGGCAAGCCAAAATACTGCTCTCAAGTTATGTTTAATAATGTGCACTATTACGTGGTCGATTTGGAGTTATACGTAGAGAACAGAGAGAAGTTCAATGGGCACAACGCTGATTCGAAAGGTTTTGTGGAGCAGGTCAAGGCTACGCATGACCAATCAAAGCTTAAAAAACTATTCAAAGACAGTGAATCAAAGCTCACCACTAGAGAAAAAAGAATTTACTATGGGAAGCTCGAGCGTCTAGAGACGGGCAAATTTAATTCAGTAGATGAGTCCACTATGAAGGAAAGTCAATTTTGGCTAGACGACAAAGCGATTGTCAAGCCCGAAGCGATTGATAAAATAGTGGCTAAAATAGAACAATGGATAGACCTCAATCTTTTGGAAGATGAGGAATCAGGGAATATTTTTTGGGGCCATAGGGTTGAAATTGATGTCCTCAAAAAAGTGATTAAAAAGATATTGAGGGCTAGATGATACAAATATTTGCATCAAAAAAACTAAAGCAGCCCATAGCCTTATTTATCCCACCGGGTGTCCTAGAAGAAATTAAGAACCTCAAAGATAAAAACCTCATAAATCATAAGTTTTTGCAGTTAGCCAACGCTCAGGTGGCGCAGCATGGATATGAGATGGGCCACTGCACCTTCAGGAATAAAAAAGTTACTGTCAGGGATTGCACGGCATGTGCCCTATCTAGGGGGATGAAATCCAAAACAGAATGGGAAAATTGTGTTAAGAAGGAAGTTCGATACAACTTTGATACCGGAAAGAAAACTTTTAACGTAGGAATTAAGAATGAAAGAATTGCCGAAAAACTAAAGCCCACCATTACCACTAGAGCGAAACACAGGAACGTATTCGTTATGGGAGAAAAACTAAATCCCAGAGATGTTCATGACCAAAATGAAATAGATATCATAAATAAAACCCGCAAGGATAAACAAGGAGAGTGGTATGTCGACGACAAATGATTTATTTCTTAGTATAGGAGATACTTATTCTAAGAATAGTGAGCCCGGGTCTAGGTTTACAGTAAATAGGATTGAGAAAAACACTTCTGAAGATGGGGTTGCAACAATCCTTTCAATTAGATTGAGGCAGGTGGATATAGTTCCCCTGAAGCGAGGGGAGAGCCCTGTATTCGTAGACACCACGGTAAGTGAGTTAGCAGACCTCTACACTCTGGAGACTAGAAGGCAGACTTTGGAGTTGCCAGACGAGCAAAGAGCTGGAATACATGCAAAAAGAAACCTGTTGCACAAAATAGATGCTGCAATACAGCAGATACGGTCTAGCGAATCAAAGAACAGTTGGAGAATTGGAGAGGAGCTGAGGCATCTCGATATATCCTATTTAAGCCAAGCTCTGGGGAGAATAGTGGTGTTTAGGAGTCATAGGTGGCTTGCTAAAATTATATATCTGATAGATAGCTTTGGAAGAAATTACAGTGCATCGATGTCGTCTCCGACATTCGAGGCAAATTTAGGATATGGATTCGTCACTGCGTCGTCAAGGAATTTCATAAAGAAGTGGCCTATGAGGTGGATGTGTTCGCTTCTGGAGATGCTAAATAGTAAGCACAAATTCTCGTCAACCCCGTTTGTCACCCACGAAGAGGAGCTCATTGACGTTAAAAGTCTTTTCTTAAAACATTCAGTGTTCCTTGAGACGCCTTCGGAGTTGGCGGAGGTGATGCTGAGGGCGAAGAAAGAATTTGTAAAAAAGCTCCCATCGACTGACGAGCTTGTGGAGCAGACGGAAATGATGAAAAAATACGAAAACGAAGTAGAAGAAAATAAAATAGGGACACAGGAAGAAGAGCCCATAATTACCCCACAATCAGGAGAATAACATGGCAAAGAAACCGACAGAAAAAACTAAATCCTCAGTTCAGGATAAGCCGACTGACCAGAAGGACAAGCAGAGAGCTTTGATGCAGGCGCTCAAAAGTGTTCAGTCTACTTTTGGACAGGAGTCCGTTTTCCGTGGGGGAGACAATAGAACTTTGGTAATTGATTCAATTTCCACTGGCTCAATTGGTTTGGACGAAGCAATCGGAATTGGTGGGATGGCGAGAGGTAGGGTTCATGAGATTTTTGGAAGAGAAGGTTCTGGCAAAACAATGCTTGCCTTGTCAACAATCTCTCAAGCACAAAAACTAGGCGGAACGGCTGTATTCATTGATGTGGAGCATGCGTTGGACCCAGAGTGGTGCAGAAAGCTTGGTGTTGATTTCGACAAGCTGATTATTTCTCAGCCAAATTCAGGAGAAGAAGCCCTAGACATCATGCAAAAATTTGTTGAATCAAATGCCGTTGATGTTATAGTTTTAGACTCCGTTGCCTCTCTAGTGAGCAAGGCTGAAATTCAGGGAGATATGGGTGCTCAGCACATGGGGCAGACAGCTCGCCTGATGTCGCTTGCGCTTAAAAAACTCACTCCGCTAGTGGCTAAGTCTAAGGTGGTTTGTATTTTCATCAATCAGATTCGTGAGAAGATTGGCGTAATGTATGGCAACCCCGAAACTACGCCCGGAGGAAATGCTTTAAAGTTCTACTCCTCAATTCGTCTAAAGGCTGGAAAGATTTCTGGAAGCGAAAAAAAGATTGGCCAGCAGCAAATTGGTCATAGGCTGAAGATTCAATTAATTAAAAACAAGGTCGCAACTCCGTTTAGGGTGGCTGAATTTGACCTCTATTACAACAGCGGTATTGACCAGAAGTCTGAAATTTCAAGTCTAGCTATTACCAAAGGAGTCGTCGCTAATCCCCAAGGCAGAACCTACACGTACAAGGAGTGGAAGTGGAGCAGCAAGGCGGCTTTTGAGCAAGAAATTACCAACACTCCAGAGCTTGCAGAACAGCTAATGGAAGACGTCAAGGAAGCTCTTAAAAACAGAGTGGAGGACAAGACGGCAATGGCGGTTGGGGAGGTGGTTCTAGCCGATGGCAAGAGTGTTATGATTGATGAGACTACGGGGGAAATCCTAGACGAAGTTGAAGGTGGAGAAGAATGAGCGCAACATTTACGGCGGAAATGACTGTTTCGGAAGCCTTAGCTCTGCATCCCAGAGCTAAGGACGTATTTGCTGGGTTTCATCTCGGCGGATGCGCTCACTGTCAGATTGCAGACTATGAAACAATAGCTCAGATTTGCGAAGGATATGGAGTTCCGGTAGAAACCTTGCTGGGGACCTTAAACTCACTGACTGGAGAGTAGGAAAACCCTTGACAGATGGTTTTCAATAGGGTACTATGACTAGTGGAAATGCATTTGTAAAGGAGAAAAATGTTTGTAAATCCGGAACTACAAGACCTGCTTAGGCAGCCATATTTAAATTCAGCCAAGCTTATGACCCTCATAAGACGCTACAGGCGCACGAAGGATGAGAAAAAAAAAGATGAGCTCAGAGAGCAAATCTTTAATAACAACGTGCGTTTTATCAGGAAGAGGGTTCTTAAAAAGGTTGCAAGCACTGCCGATAATGTTGAGGATGTCTTTAACTCGGCGGTGATTAGCTTTTTTCATGGACTTGATAAGTTTAAACCAAGTAAGGGGTTTACATTTCAGACCTATATAGCTTTTTGGATAGATAAGGCCATTTTCGATGAGTATGTTTCAAAAAACATAGTCTACGTATCTAAGGGAGACTTTTATAAAAAAGACGCACCTTTGATAAACTCCGCCAAAAACAACTCGCTGAGATATTTAGACAAACCAGTGCAGTATGGAGACGGAGATGGAAGCCTAACCGGGATGGACGTATTGTCAAAGCTCATGATTTCAAAGGACAATCCAGAGTTGGATTATGTGCATGATAGGATGAAAGAGGTGAACGAGGCGATGTCTAAGGCGCTTTGCGGATATGAAAAGGCTTTTTTAACGTGGAGATATATTTTTGAACCACACCTAACGCTTCAAGAGATTGCCTCGATAGCCAACGTTACTAAGGAGAGGGTTAGGCAGGTGAATCTAGATTCCATGCGTACAATTAGGCGATACAAGGGTGGAGAGAGGAATCTGTCAAATCTCTACCTATCGAAGAAAACAAAGATACCAGATTTTACCGAGAACCAAGTTACAGATATGTACCTATCCGTAATAGCCAAAAGAACGCCTGATGGCAGGACGAACAGGGTTTATGCTAAAAGAAAAAAGAGTAAAAATAAAGCTAAAAAAAGTGTCAAAAAAGCTTGATTTTTTTATAACTTTATACTAGAATATACGTACATGAAGAAGCGTTAAATAAGAGGACCCAATGAATTTATTAATCAGCAAAACCAAAACAACAGAAGAACGCAGGGCAGCCAAGGGCTGGTCGGCTAAAACTGCTTTTGGAGCAAGAATAGCTGGAGCTGATAGAATAAAACATAAACGGGGGTCTCTCTAAGACAAGCAGTCTTAATCAGGAACACAGCAACCCCCGACCTAAAATCGGGGGTTTTTCTTTTTTTTGATATAATATAAAGCAGAGCTTGACAGGGGATGCATTTGCCCATATACTCTAAAATAAGTATAGATAAATCAAAGAAGGAAAAGGAGAAAGAATGAACAGTCCTGAGTTTGTACCAGTGATAATGGATTTTTGGGCACCTTGGTGCGGCCCCTGTAGGATGATGAATCCGATAATTGAAAAGTTAAAACAAGAATATGGCGAGAAGGTGAGTGTGGTAAAAATCAACGCAGATGATGAAATTGATAAAGTTAATGAGCACGGAATTCAGTCTCTACCTACGATGTTGTTTTTTAATAAAGATGGCGAGGCTAAAAGAATAATTGGAGCAACTTCGGAAGCTGTGATTAAAGCTGAAATAGACAAGTTACTGTAAGAAATGGGGCTTGGGGCTGCTTGGGGTGGCCGCTTCCTTTGCAAGGAAGACTTCAGGAGGGTTCGAATCCCTCAGGCTCCACGAGGCAATTTTTCACCCTTTTTGCCGCCTCACAACAAAAACAAGGGTCGGTCAAGCTAAAGTCCGTCATTATCATCCCGTGAGGTGACAATGAAAAACATCGTGGGTTCTCATCAGCTATCCCTTCGTTTTTGCGGGGCAACCTTCTAAAGACGATAAAAGCGATTGGGCCAGTAGCTCATCTGGGAGAGCACCGCATTTGCACTGCGGGGGTGGCGGGTTCAAGTCCTGTCTGGTCCACTGAATTAGGGAATGGGGCATTAGCTCAATTGGGAGAGCGCTTCGCTGGCAGCGAAGAGGTAATCGGTTCGAATCCGATATGCTCCACAACAACGAGTGCATAGAGGTGAAAGACTCCGGTAGTCGGACGGTCTCCAAAACCGTCAGAGAGGGTTCGATTCCCTCCTCCTCTGCAAAAATAGCATGGTGCTATCGACTAGTGGTTAAGTCGCTAGACTTTCAATCTGGAAACACGGGTCCGATTCCCGTTAGCACCGCCAGTGGTATAGTTGTGAACAAACTTGGAGAAGACATCTATGAAGGTAAGCGTGAATAGGATAGGCGAAAATATCTATCATTTAAAGTTTTCAAAACAGCAAGACTTGGCAAGCACATTCGTAAGATTTCAGGAATTTTTCGAATCTCCCAAATTTAGAAACAATATTTTCAGTTTGAAGGAATTCAAGAAGTGGTATAGTGGAGAAAATGAGAATAAGTTTACATACTACGAAGACTATAGCGGATTTAATATCCCATCTAGGGTTTTAAAAAAATTCTATGCTGGTGACTTCGACCCACTAAGCTCAAAAGAAAAATGGCTTCTCGACCAGTTTAGGGATTTAAGAGGAAGATTTTACGTGATAGGGACTTATGATGAGAGAAGGAAGAAGTTGGCGCACGACACCCTCAAACATGAGATTGCCCACGCAATGTTTTATCTTGACAGGGACTATAGAGAAAAGGTAAAAGCAATTCTCTCAAAAACAGACACAAGCGGGCTGAGGGATGCTTTCAAAAAAAGAGCCGACTACAATAAGTCAGTATATCAAGATGAGTGCCATGCCTATATGCTATGTGGCTTGGAATGGTTGGAAAAAACTTGGGGAGTAGACGTTAGGCCTCTCCAGAAGGCACACAATGAACTAAGAAGGGTTTTTAAAAAACACCATGGTGCTTGAAGAGAAACAGAGAATTATAGAGGAGCTATACGTAAAGATGAGGAAAAAGGTTCTTGGGTTTTGCGGTAGGTATATTTACGACGCCCACGAGAGAGAAGAAATAGTTCAAGAGATATTTATAAACTGTTTCGTCAATCTGGATAAATTTGAATTTAGGTCTTCATTGGAAACATGGCTATACACAATTAGTAAGAATAGGTGTCTGAATCACATAAGGCATTCTATGGCTAAAAAGAGAGATTGTGTAAAAGTTCAGTTTGAGGATTTTCTGGGTAAATCCACTCCTCCGGTTCAAATAGACAGCCTCGCTAAGGACGAGCTAGACGAAAGACTTCGAGTTATTTATTCCAAGGCCGAGGGTTTGGGTAAAAGAGATATAGAGTGCGTCATGTTGGTGATAAATGACGGGCTGTCCTATGTAGAGGCTGGGAAGAAACTTGGCATACCCACAAATTCCGTGAGGTCTAGGGTTGGAAGAGGAAGAATGCTACTCAGAAGTAAGTTGAAAGATATGTATATGGCTTCATAGTCTAATGGTAGGACGTGACATTCTCAATGTTAAGGCAGGGGTTCGATTCCCCTTGGAGCTACGATGAAGGTAATGATTGAAAAATCTGCGTGGGAAGTTCTGAGAAGAGAAGCATTAATTAGTTTCCCGAATGAATGCGTGGGTTTCTTTATAGGATATGCAGGAGGGTTCGACGGTTCAATAAAAATATCTGACATTAGACCATGCAGGAATATGGCTAAAGATAGTTCAATATTGTCATCCGTAAGTAAGCGTGATACCAACAAGGTTTTAAAGGAATGCGACAGGTTAAATAAAAAGGTTGCTTCTGGTTTCTTTGTTGGACAATATCATAGCCATCCAGTGACGGGAAATACAGGCCAAAGCCAGCTGGATAAATCCACGGGGAAACGGTGGAAAGCCTATCGGCACCAGCTTATCATGGGGCTCAGAAGTACTAGCCCTTTGGCTATTAGAAAAAAGTTTCATTACTATGATAGAAAAGCCAAGACTTGGAAGGCCGCCGAGATAGTTGTTGGGAAGAATATTTCTCTTGACTATGAGTGAAAAAAGAAGTATTATATGGTCGTATGGTGTACGGTAGCACAGGAGGCCTTATACACCTCTCGCTGTAGATAACAGCCTAGTTAGGGTTCGACTCCCTATGCGACCACTTTAAGTTCAAAAAAAGGAGCAATACGATGTTTGCAAGTAAACGAAAAACTAAATCGACATCGGAGTTTGCAGGTTAATAAATTAGCCGCACACTCCATTAAATGGGTGTGTGGCAGAACGGTTATGTCCCTGACTTTTAATCAGAGAGGTTTGTCCTCAACGTAGGTTCGACTCCTACCGCACCCACCTATATGGCTCCAAAGCATTAAGGTGATGCATCGGACTTTTAATCCGAGGAAGAGGGTTCAGTACCCTCTGGGGCTACAAAAAGTTTTATATGGAATGGTAGCTCAGTTGGTAGAGCAACCGACTCTTAATCGGTGGGTCGTGGGTCCGAACCCCACCCATTCCACAGAAGAAAATTGGTGGTCCGAAGTTGGCGGGGAGTTCCCGGCCACATTTGATGCATGGTAATCGGAGCAATCCCAACGGCATGGGGCCACGTTAAAGCTTAGCAAGTCACCCTATATTTCTTAGGAATGGCGTTGCTAAAAAAAAGGCAACATATGTTGTCGCAAACAAGGAGTAGTAGAATGGCACTAACGAATGGTAAAGTAAAATGGTTCAACGAGAAGAAGGGTTTTGGTTTTCTCGAGCACGACGGCGGAGCTGATGTTTTTGTTCACTTTTCAGCAATCGCAGGAAGCGGCTTCAAAACCTTAGCAGAAGGTCAGGAAGTTGAGTTTGAAATCACAGAAGGTCAGAAGGGCCCTCAGGCTTCAAACGTAGTAGCAAGATAAGGTCTCCTTAGTTTGCGATAAAAATATTAGTCTAGGCGGTGTGGAAAGCTAGGTTGAGCTATCGACAGACGGCTTCGCCTTGGAGACACACCACGTGAACACGCCTTTAGGGTAGGCTTACATACGGTTAAATCCCAGAGCCGTACGTGTTTCGTGACCGAGCCATAGTAGCGCATGGCCCTAGATTATATATGACCCCGTAGCTCAACTGGATAGAGCATCGGTTTTCTAAACCGAGGGTTAGGTGTTCGAGTCACCTCGGAGTCACCAACAGAAGTGTTCCACGAAAAGCCAGAAAGGAAGTGTCATTTCAACTGGATTATAAAATCTGTGCGTGGATTAAATCGCAGACCCATGTGTTTGATATGATGACACAGCCCATGGGAAGAACGCAACTGTTGACTTTTTGCTCTCGTAGCCGAGCCGAGTTTCTACCTTGGTAATCGTAACTGGAAGCTGTAAATGGGGGTCCGAATCCCTCCGAGAGCACGTAAAATATCTTCCCGTAGTCGAGTGTATAAGACGACCCCCTCCTAAGGGGTAGGCATAGGTTAGATTCCTGTCGGGAAGACGATGGAAGTATGGGATTGTAGCTCAATTGGAAGAGCACTCGGCTACGAACCGAGAGGTTGGTGAGTTCGAGTCTCCCCAGTCCTACTATAGAAATAAAGCATGAGACTATAGCTTAATCGGAAGAGCACTTCCCTCCGAAGGAAGAAGATGGGAGTTCGAGTCTCTTTAGTCTCACAGTAAGTTATGGAGCTATAGCACAGTGGTAGTGCGGCGGATTCTCAATTCAAAGATACGGGTTCGATTCCCGTTAGAGCTACAAAATATCTCGCTATGGTGTAACGGTTTAGCACATTACCCTGTCACGGTAAAGGAAGGAGTTCGATTCTCCTTAGCGGGGCCATTTTTTATTGTAAAAAAGTTCTAATCCCCGTAGCTTCGCAGGTTTGCC